>Ga0172362_10002825_pt1 | contig 15027 bp, 13 predicted proteins | sample LakKivs1_kivu2a2_FD_114534 | JGI IMG/M metagenome (GOLD analysis project Ga0172362, IMG submission 114534) | Sediment microbial communities from Lake Kivu, Rwanda - Sediment s1_kivu2a2 | ecosystem: Environmental > Aquatic > Freshwater > Lake > Sediment | place: Rwanda: Western Province, Lake...
TAGTAAGTCATGGGCAAGCGCTTATTTAAGGGTTAGGGGATACTTGGTAAGTTCCCAATCCAGGCTAGGGCAACCCCGCTCAACATCCGATCAACCTCGCACATTTTCGCGAGGCTTTCTCGTTGTTCTGACCTGGCTTCTCGATTTAGTAAGGGTTGTTAGGGTTGTTCTCCCTATTTTCGTTTTCTGAAGCAGAGTATGTCATCTCTTTGGCATATGTATTCGAAACCGACTGAAAGCAGTTTCTTCATTTCTTCTTTGCCGTTGGTTGCTGTTACGTTATGTTCGTCGTCGTTGCTTAGTCCCAATATTGCTTGTTCTACCTAGATGTATAGAATAAAGAAAAGCAGATGTCTCAGCCAATTGTGCGGTTTCGAAATCCCGTCTGCTCTAAGGATCATTTTCAGTTCGGCTCTGGCTTCTCCTTCTTCTGTTTGGTTCAGGCAAAACTTCACCTCAACCAACTTCACGACATGCAAAAAGTTATAGCTGAACTGAATGAGCTTACTATGGTGGCGTTTCCACCATGAAAGATTCACACAAGAAGGCAGTTTCTTATCTACTCTCAAAATGCCAAGACTTGCCAATCATGTCAATATTGACCTATGGAAGCTTCGCCAGAGGAGACTACAAGCCCAACAGCGATATAGACCTACTGGTAGTAGTTGACTCGTTACAATACTGTGCCAAGGACCTGAAATCTCTCATCAAAATCTGTGAAAACTGCAAAAAAAAGTTTCATGTGACCTTGCAGATGGATATTATCCTCGACTCTGAGATAGACCTCTGGAACAAAGGGATACTCTTAGACGGTCACAGCTTCATCGACCTCTCATTTTACAACAAAGATGGCAAGATCATTTTTGGCGAAGACATAAGACAGAGATTCAAACTTCCCCCCGACTTCGAAGAAAAAGCACGACTCAATCTGGAAATTATAGAGGCAGAATTCAAGCTATGGTTCTGTCACTCTTACCACCTGACTGGCGAGAGTTTAGTTCCTCATTGGATGACTGGTTGGCTTTTGGCCACTTTCTTAAACTCACGTGGAATAGTGGAAATCACAAGTTTTGGCGAGACATGTAAACACATCCACAGATTCTCTAACGTGGCAGAAACCTCATCTTTCAAGAAATTCAAAGCAAAGAGAGAGCTTACTCCAGACGAATTCATTAACTTGCACAGGATGATTAAGACTGTGACTGCAGAAAAAACGTAACCGTTTTTCTGTTCTGCAGTTCCGACATATCCTTTTCAAACCAGTTTGACCCATCACTTTCGGAGAAAATAGAAGTCGGAAGTCAGATTTCGCATTGCGGGAGATGTCTCCACTTTTGGCGGAGATTAGGGCAGCCCCACCCATCGCTTGTTTTTTCACAGGTCTCCTTCCTAAGGATTCCAGTTCCTCTAGTGTCGATGACTCTATGAAGACTTTCTTCAAAAATATGACGGCAAAACATTCCTGCTTTTCCGCCACCGCAGCAAGCTTGCATGGTTCTCAACAAAGCTTTTACTCGTAAAACCTCAATTGTCAAGCAAGGTGAAAGCGAAAGTGAAGCCGTCTTCAGTCAGCGAAACGGTGAAGAGAACAAGCAACGCTCTCAGACTAGGCGCATCCTCACAGGTCTTGGATTACGAGCAGCGTTTTTCCTCACTCAAAAACATCCACGAAAACCTTCTTTCAAACTTGATAAGAACAGATTTCAACTGGAAAGAAGCGTCAAAGACCGCCCAAGAATTCTTCTGCTCCACCAAAGCTCGTTTTGCAGGCATCGACGGCACAATGTATTCCCGACCATTATTTGACCTAGCAGTCTTCTTCGGCGGCGCCTACGCTTCAACAGGCACCGTGACCTTCTCAGAAAACGGTCCACCCTCAGTAGAATACGACGAGAAAACAATTAGTCAAAGTGCAGGCGTCTCAAGCGTTGTTCCCATCTACGTGAACGAGATTCCAGAAGTAGACCAAGCATTCTACGAAGCAGGTCAACCTGAAGGAAGCAGCATTTTCAAGCCTTCAACAGACCAGTCAATAATAAACAACGCCACAATTGCAAACTGGATAATGACGTTTGCAGAGTACTATCTTGCCTACAAGCTGGCAACAGATGCTGAACAAAACTTCCGCATCATACTGCTGGACAGAAGCCTATCAATCGAACGCGCAAGCCTGCTCTACGACACTTGCAAAAGAGAGCTGTGGAAGACAAGAAGCAGCATAGTAGGCTACAGCGTCGGCGACGACGAACCAGTTGACATCAACGACGTCACCATCGCAAGACAATACGTCTGCAACCAAGCTCTCGGTCTGCCACCTCCCAGAGCCGACTACCTAAGCCACGCAATAATTCAGCTGGTCAAGCAACGAGGAACATTGTCAGAAGCGCAGATCCTAGCAGAACTCGGCATTTCAGACGAAAAAAGAGCAAAAAGAGTGAAGCGATACATCAAACGTTCGCTAGACGAAAACGTGCTGGTTGAGAAAAACCAAACTTACGCATTAAACGCGAAGTACGAGTCAACTTTGGAACGCGTCAGAAGACTCGTCACAGTACTGGGAGACCACTTCTTTTTCGCAGACGCTTCCACAGAAGGAACTTCCAGCTTGATGAAGATAGTGAAAAACGGAAAAGAACATTGGCTGACAACCGTGGACATTGCCTTCTTAACCATTTTCACGTTGCACTTGTTGATGGAAGAATGCTGGAAGAAGCGGATACTGCTGGTCGGAATCACGAAAGACACGGCTGCAAGAGACTTCAAACGACAGCTAATTCCGATAATGCACAATGAAGGCTTTCTGGAAACAACTGTTTCCCGCGAGGATTTTGAGAAACTGCCGAACACAGACCGCATGATACTGCAGTCCGCAAGCATCCTTAACATTGAAAAGATTAAGCCCCCGTGGGCTCTGATAGAGTACGATTCAGCCTTCCGCACAATGATCCCAGACACACAAAACCGTAAAGGCCACGTTTTAGGAGCAATAAAAAACAGAATAAGCCTCGAAAGAACATTCCTAAAAACATACGTACAACTAAGCCAAGCCAAAACTGACCCAATGCTGCGAAGCAACGTCCTCCTAATAGACCGCCTCGCCTACCCAGAATACGATTACAAGTCTGAAAACCTTGCGCAGTTCTGGAACGAGTTTGGAGCCGCAGAAGAACCGCTGAACGTCATCCTATACAAGAACAAAGACATGCCAAACAAAATTCAAAACATGACGATGGCAATGCTCATCGCAATGGCTCCGCCCAACATTCCAGAAGCCTTCGGACACAACAAGCCCCTGTTCATCGCAGACAAAATTGCAAAGTGGAATTATCGACAGTTCAAATGTGTCGTTGACAGCACAGCAGGCTGGATACTCAACAATCATAAATTGAGAAGATTCATATTCTACATGAGCACTTTCCGAGAGAGGAGGGCAACAATTGAAGCCGCAAGAAGAGAACAAGCTTAAGAGTTTCTGCTTCACCGATTTTGACGGCAAATTCCACGCAAGACTCGCTGCCGTAATCCCAAGGTTCTTCAGCGTTGGCGAAGACACGAAGCTTGCAGGCACCAGTGCACGTTATCAATGTCGGATAAAAGTTGAGTATCAAAGAGACTTGATGGGAATTCTGGAAGAAGGAATGCTGGTAGCAGTGAAAAACTTCAAACAGTCAGAGCAAGCTTCCGAAAGATTCACTCTCATGGAAGTAAGCCGCGTTTGGCCAGAGCATTTCGGCTTGCGAGGCCTGTCAGACCACGGCTACTACCCCATGCAGTTTGAGATTATTGAACAGTCAGAAGAGGATTGGCAGTCAAACGACAAATCCACCATGATGATTCAGATAGACGCGATCCCAATAAACTACGATCTGCTCGTGAATGAAAAATGCGAGTTCGAATTCGTCAAAGGCTTCTCCTACCCTGTTGTAGGCAGCCCCACATACATTTTGAATGGTGAAATGATAAACAGGATGTACAACCAGAAAATCGCTCAGAAGCTTGGCGCAGACCCGTCGAAGACCGTGGAAGACGCTAGACTTGATTCGCGGCTTGGCTTGATTAAGATGTTCCAAGCCAGCAAGTCGTCAATACCTATCTACGTTGATTTTGAGAACCTTGTACGCTACCACTTCGGCGTCTTCGCCTTTACAGGCGGTGGAAAAAGCAACTTGATGTCAAACATTCTCAGACGGCTACTGACCCACGCAGAAGACACTAAGATCGTGATATTTGACATAAGCTGCGAGTACACGTTCCTATTGCTAGATGTGCTGTCTGATCCGAACATTGAGGCAAAAATAGTCTTTGAAAATAGAATCGGCTCGCTGGAGCAGTTCTACAACTCTGTCGTGAAACCAAGAGAATACGAGGCAGATGAAAGAACCAAAGCAGGCCTACAACACGTAATGGATCAGGGCAAACTTGCCTATTACACTCGCCCCAAACAGAACGTTCCGACCTATAGCAAGTTCATGGAGGAAGTTGAGGAACAACGGAAAGACACAATGGGCAAGCCTCACTACGTCAATGCCATAGACAAAATCTATGATGCAACACTTGCGTACACTGAGGAACATGGTTTAAGCGAAAACCAAGAGGTAGAAGAGGAATTTGTAAACTACATAAGCGAAGTGGCAGCAGAAGCAGTGGAACAGTTCAAAGTCCACGACAAAAGCGGACTGTACGCTTGGGCAACAACAAGAAACTCGATAATTGACCTGATAAAGAAGAGAAAATCAAAGAAAGAGGAAGTCGCAGGCGGATTAACAGTTGAGAAAATCCGAGAACTAATAGAAAACAAGACAACAAAGCTCATCTGCATCTCAATCTCAGACCCATTCACAATAAAAGAATTCGCTATAAACCTGACACAAGATCTGCTGGTACGCAGAAAACGCAAATTCCAAGTCAAACCCCACATCCTGCTTGTTTTTGATGAAGCGCAAGAATTCATCCCAAGCAACGGAACCGGCATAGACGTGAAATGCTCTGGACACGTGGAGACTTTGCTGAGACAGGGAAGAAAATACGGCTTAGGCGTTTGCATTGCCACGCAACGCATTGCCTATCTGAACACTAATGCCCTACAGCAGCTGCACACGTATTTCGTTGGAACGCTGCCGCGACCGTATGATCGCATGTTGGTCAGCGACACCTTCATGATAGACAAGGGAATATTGGAGAAGACTTTGGAGTTTGCTCCCGGCGAATGGCTTTTGTCAAGCTACATAGCCACAGGAATAGAGAACGTGCCGATATTCATAAAGGCGGATAACGCTGAGAAGGAAGTTGAGAAATATCTGAAAAAAGTGAATGAGATTTTCTAGCGTAGACGGCTTTCTGATCGCATAACATAGTAGTGTTTGTAGGGTTTGAACCCCACTCTTGAATACACTTTCAATGCTGGAGCATTGGTGCTGAGAACATGAATCAGTGCAACCGGAGTTTTCTTCAGAATCTCTTTAACTAGCGCGGACACGATGGAAGTTGCGCAGCCCATTTTTCTGTAATGCTCGTCTGTTGCTATGATGCTTATGTTGCACGCTAGATCAACGAATCGTGTGCCGCCCACTGAAACTATTTTGTTGTCTTGTTTTATTCCTAGCCAAAAAGCTGTTTGCAGCGTTTCCCTTTGCCCTTCAACAGTAACCTCACCCCACCATTCAGGGTCAGCGTCTCTCATTATTTCTGCAACTCTCTCAGCATCATCAGCAGTCAGCCTCACAAGATTATGCGTTATCCGCGGCTTTTCTTCTCCTTTCTTCAGAGACATCAGGACAAGTTCATGTTTGACTGAGGGCTTATATTTTCTTTCAACTATGTCTATGCAGTCTAATGGTGCTTGCATCTCAACCTCTTCGAGGTTAACATGATTCAAAAGCAATTCGACGGCTTTGCGGTTGCCTCTCAACTGAACTATGCGACCAGCGTAAAACAGCATTAAACCTTCTACGCAGTTTTCTTCCATCGCCATCAAAATCTCTGTCTGGTCAAAATGCTGGTTCAAGTCTTGAATGAAGAAGTAGTAGTCTAGAGGGTCTCTGTTGACGTGGTTCCAGAATGCTTGCTCATAACTTCTCTTCACAGAAACAACTTTCAAACGTTGCATCTCCAAACCTAAAAACGAAGAAATGGGATAGCATAAAAGGGTTTTCCAGCCTAAGCCATGCCGCACTTTTTGAGCAGACGCTTCCATCGCTCATCTGTCAAGCGTTGAATCTCGTCAAGAAGTTTCTCATACTTCGGCGTGAACAAGTGCCTGAAGCGTCCCTGAACTGCCAAGTACTCTTTTATCGGCTTCTTCTTCTGCGGCGCCAGAGCGATGACCTTGCTTGGCGTTGACAGCTGAAATTCGCCGTTGACGGCTTCCCACAAGGGGAACACGCATGTTTCCACAGCCAGTTTTGTAAGTTCAATTGACTTTGAAGGCTCGCTTCGCCATCCCCTTGGACAAGGCGCAAACACATGCAAGAATGCGGGTCCATTCACTTCTATGCCTTTTCTGGCTTTCACAATCAAGTCTTTCCAGTAATATGGTGCAGCAGTTGCAACGTACGGCATGTCATGCGCAACCATGATGTCGGCTATCGGCTTCTTGTTCTCCATTTTTCCCGGCACAACTGTGCCTGCCTGCGAGGTTGTGGTTGATGCTCCGAGAGGCGTGCCCCCGCTTCTTTGTATGCCCGTGTTCATGTATGCCTCATTGTCGTAAAGCACGTATAGAAAATCGTGTCCTCTTTCCACTGCACCAGAAAGCGCTTGGATGCCTATATCAAAAGTGCCGCCGTCTCCAGCGAAGGCTATGACGTCTGTTTGCTCGTTCTTTATTTTTCCTTTCTTCTTCAATATCTTAAGTGCAGCTTCAATTCCCGAAGCGTTCGATCCAGCTGTTTCAAAAGCCGTGTGCAACCACGGTGTCGCCCAAGACGTGTAAGGGTAGATAGTTGAAACCACTTCCATGCATCCTGTTGCTTGAGTAACTATCGTTGGACCTCTTGTGGCCTTCATGACCAGTCTCAGAACAGTTGCAGGTGCACATCCAGCGCATGCTCTGTGTCCTGACAGAAACAAATCTGGCTTTTCAGCTATGTCTTTTATCGTGAATTTTCCTTCCGATATTGCCATTCTTTTTCCTCCTTTCACTCCCTTAATCCCACATATTTTATTGGCTCATCTACATGCTTTGTCTGAACTATTCTCTGCAGGTCTTCGTAGATCTTGCGTATTTGTTTCGAGTCCGTGTCTCTTCCACCCAGTCCGTAAACGTAGTTTGCAGCGTATGGACGTGTTGACAAGTCATAGAGTGCGTGACACACTTCGCTGAACAATGCTCCGCCGTTTCCGCCGAAGCTCATGCTTCGGTCCATGATGGCGACGGCTTTGACTTTTGCAAGTGATCTGGCTATTTCTTCAGCAGGGAAAGGTCTGTAGGTGCGGATTCTAAGCAATCCCGCCTTTACTCCTTCCTTTCTCAGCTCATCAACCACTGTCTTCACAGTTCCAGCAGTCGATCCTACGCAGACCACCGCTATTTCAGCATCTTCAAGTTTGTACTTTTCAAGCAAACTGTCACCATAGCTTCTGCCGCTCAACTGTGCATATTCGTCATGTATCTGCTGGATTACTTTGAAGGCGTTTTTCATGGCTTCCTCTTGCTGCCGCTTGAACTCGAAGTAATAGTTAGGCATTGCAAATGGACCCATTGTCATAGGATTCGCGGGATCAAGTTTGAACGGTACGGTCTTACCTTCATGTGTGAGGACATTTGTCAGCTGGCGTGTTCCAACAAATTCTTTGACAACGTCGTCTGGAAGTACCTGCACGTTTTCAAGCGTGTGGCTCAGTGTGAAGCCGTCCAGACCAACTAGCGTCGGCAACTGGACGTCCAGATGTTCAGCTATTCTGAAGGCTTGAAGCACTGAGTCATAGACTTCCTGCGCGTTTTCGGCATAAATCTGTATCCAGCCACTGTCACGTTCAGCCATAGTGTCCGAGTGGTCACCGTGAATGTTCAGAGGTGCTGATAAGGCTCTGTTGGCAACAGCCATCACGACTGGTGCGCGGCAGCCTGAAGTCACAAAGAGCATTTCATGCATCAACGCTAAGCCCGCTGACGCGGTTGCTGTGAAAACTCTTGCGCCTGTTACTGACGCTGCGAGACATGCGGCCATGGCGCTGTGTTCTGATTCCGTGCACACGTATTCCGTGTTGACTTCGCCGTTCGCAACGTATTCGCTGAATTTCTCCACGATGATTGTTTGAGGAGTTATTGGGTAAGCAGCTACTACGTCTACATCGGATTGTTTTGCAGCATACGCGACGGCTTCGTCTCCGTTCAGACCCATTGTTTCTTGTTTGACAATATTCTTCATTTTCTACACCTTTCCTATTCAATTTTCATTGTTATTGCCTTTGTTGGGCATTCATTGGCACATATTCCGCATCCCTTGCAGAAGTTGAGGTCGAATTCTATGTCGCTTTTTTCAGGTTTCCAATGGATCGCTCCGTCTGGACAGAAAAGTGTGCAAAGCAAGCATTTAGTACATTTCTCCAGGTCTCTTACTGGCATGAACGTTTTCCAGTCTCCAGTCAGGTAGGTGATGCTTGATTTCCAGCAGACGCCTGCTGGCGAAGCTTCCTTCCAGCTTTTTTCTTTTGAACTCATTCAGATTTAGCCTCCTGATAGGCTTCTTTGACAACAGCAAAATTTTTCTCGGCAACATCTGCCCTGAAACGTCCCTTAACCATTCTTTCAATTGTCTCCAAGCTGACTATTCCTGTTACACGAGCAACTGCACCGAGCATGGCCGTGTTTGTTATGGGCATTCCTAGGACTCTTATTGAAATTTCTGTTGCTTGAACAGTCCAAAGCTTGCCCTTGCTTGAGCCAAGCATTTTTCTCACCGTCGCCTGATCGTCTTTCGTGTTGACAACAATTTCTCCTTTTTCCTCATTCAAACCTTCAGCAACTTTGACTGATTTCAGCAATGAAGGATCTAGAACAGCCACGACATCGGGGTTGTAGACTGCACAGTGTATGTGAATTGGCTCCGTGCTTATTCTCGTAAAAGCAGTCACTGGCGCACCCATTCTTTCAGGACCGAACTCGGGGAAAGACTGAACGTATTTTCCTTCAGCAATCGCCGCCCGAGCCAGTAGTTCGCTAGCGGTCCATGCGCCTTGACCGCCTCTGCCGTGCCATCTGACTTCCAATATTTTTTTCAGCTTGATTACTCTCCCATGGTCTTTCAAGCTAATTGGAAAATCCCGCATATACATCTTTCTAAGCAAAAAAGCAAAACAAAACGTGGCTGCGAGGAAGGGAATGTTATTTGATTGTGGATTTGAGCTTTTGTCAACACTTAAATTCCTAGAAAGTGCTATTCATTTTCGGGGATGCCGTTGGTCAACAATGTGCTCTTGACGGCTGACCAGACTCTGATGAGTGATTATAGACATAATGAATTCTTAGGTTTCGGAACATGTGCCCCTTCAAACGTCATCCCAGATTGGCTTTTCCGACGGCTTTTCTTCCCACCAATAAAAACAGTGAACGGCATACCTCTCGCAGCTCCGTATGGTTTGAGAAAGATCGAGGCTCAACTTCTGAAAGAGGGCTTCAACACGCTAACAGTATCTCCGAGCAGTCTTCGGAAATATGTTGGCAAAGCCAAGGTTTTAGGCATCCACACCATGGATCCTTTCGGCTTAGGACCAGCGTCAACAACCCTTGCAGCCATCTTGAAAAGAGAACCGTTTCTAGCGCAATATTTCCGCGCGTTAATGACTGATCCAGAAATCAGAAGAGCAAAAAAGAGGGGGTTGAAGATTATCGTCGGTGGTCCCGGCGCTTGGCAACTTCAGGTTAGGCAACGTTCGCTGGAAGAGTATGGAATAGACTGCGTGATCTGTGGAGAGGCTGAAAATGTTATTGGAAAGATTGTTGGGGCTGCTTTTGCTGGTGAGACTCTTCCACTATTTTATGAAACAAGCGTTAAAGAAGCGCCTGAATTGAATGAGATACCTGACATTTGTAAACCTTCAGTTAATGGGCTGGTGGAAATTGGGCGCGGATGTTGCAGAGGTTGCCAATTCTGCAGCGTGACTCTGAGACCGTTAAGATGGTGTCCATACGAGAAAATCATGCGAGAAATCAACGTTAACATAAAGCATGGAGACATAACATGGACTTGTCTTCACGCTGAGGACGTTATGTTGTATGGTTCTAAGAACACTTATCCAGATGATGAGAAACTCGTCAAACTGCACGAAATGACCATCAAAAAGTGTGAAGGTATAACCTGGAGCCATTGTTCACTCGCAACAATAGCGGCAAAACCAAAACTATTCACAAAAATCGCTGAAATCATACAGCAAAGACAGCCTTGGTGGGGCGTAGAGACTGGAATCGAAACTGGTTCGCCGGAACTTGCAAGGAAAATCATGCCTGCAAAAGCTCATCCGTTCAAACCCGAAGAGTGGCCAGAAGTTGTGAGTGCTGGCATGGGTTTGATGCATGATAACAATCTGGTTCCAGCGGGCACGCTGATTGTTGGTGCTCCTGAAGAGACCGATCGTGACGTGATTAAGACCATTGAGCTGGTAGATGATTTGAAAGATGTTAGGAGCTTGATTGTGCCTCTGTTTTTTGTTCCTCTTGGTAGGCTGAAATATGCAGGATGGTTTAAAGACACTCAGATAACTGAGCTACATCAGGAATTGCTGGTCAGATGTTTAGAGCATGATTTTCGCTGGGTGGACGAGCTGATCCACTCTGCCTTCACGGGAAATTGGCGAGTAAGCCTTCTACGTCCTTTCTACGGGTTCTTTGCACAAATATTCAAGTATAAAGCAAGGAAGGCTGGACTTGAGCCGAAGATTCCGATAACTAAACTTAAATACCACTACAAAAATCAAACCTCATAAAGTCTGAAAAACGAGCCGCCGTAGCTCAGCTAGGTAGAGCGGCTGGCTGTTAACCAGTCGGTCAAAGGTTCAAGTCCTTTCGGCGGCGCTACCTCATTTGTTCAAAGAATAGCCGCATTTCTGGCTTGTTCTTTGATGAGGGACCATTCTGGCAAGAGGCAATTTGCTCTTAGCTTTAAGAGTTAGAAATGTCGCTTTAGAATCAAGATATCCAGAAACGTTTCTTGCCTTTCTAATATTTCTTGAAATTGAAGCCTCGACGAGGAAACATCTTTGCAGTGGTTCTGACCTGATTGTCTCGGATGCCTAGGGCGATTTCTGCAAATTCTCTAACGGTGTACTTGCCAAATTCCCAAGTTGGTTCGCCATATCTTATCCCATTGCACATTAAATCCAAATAGATGAACAGCCTGTTCTCGCCGTAGTTATATGCAGCCTCTTCAGCGCATCCGAACTTCGGGTTGGAGAGAATCTTGAAGGGCCAGAGTTTGCATGCCTTGGGTTTCATGTGTTGCAAACCACAGGAGTAGCCATATGGAAAGCCGAGCAGAAAAGCGCATGAGCCATCATTGCCTCTTTTTATGTAGAGTTTGTCCAAGCCAGAAGCAGTCTTTTCAACGCCGAAATTCTTGACTATGCTCAGCCATTCATGGAAGTTTATCACTACGCTGTAGAGTTGACAGCAGGAACCACACGAAATGCAGTGCCAGTCTGATATGTGACGCCATGGGACAAATTGCATTTTTTCTGCCCTAACAAGAAAATGGAAGACCAGTATTAAGTTTATTTGCAGAAAGGCTTCAGTTTTTCCACGATTTCAGCGGGGATTTGAGTGGCTTTTCCAGCTTGCTTGTCTGCAGCCACAATTATGACGTAGCTATTGGCCAGCAAAGCGGCATTTTCTTTGTTGAATATTCTAAATTGATATTTGACAGACTTCTCCTTCAGCTCTTCCACTTCCAGTTCCACTTCAATTATATCGTTGAATCTTGCTGGCTTCTTGTATTGACACAAGGTTTCAACTCGTGGGAACCAAAGTTCTCTGCTCAATTTGGCGTCGGTGAAGCAGAAACCTAGGTGTCTATAGAATTCTTCTTCTGCCTTTTCGAAAAACCTGAAATAGTTTGAGAAATGTACGACTTGTGCAGCGTCAGTGTCTGACCAGCAGACTCTAAAAGTCGTCCTAAAGGTTTTTGGAGACATGATCTCTCACAGCGTACAAGATCAAGTTTTTTTGTAGAGGTAAATCGTGTGTGAAGGGTATCCTAAAGTCTGGTTTTCGCAGAAGTTCTCAACCTTCACAGGTTTCCAGCCGACAACCTCATAGTCATGCGAAACAATCCGAACCCCTTTCTTAAGTTCAGCTTCAAGTTTAGGCTTTACTTTTTCGTTTGCGCTTGTGGTTAGATATAGAAATATGACATCTGCGGAAGTCAAGTCTACACTGAACATGTCGCCATTTACAATCGTTATTCTGTCTTGCAGTCCATGCTCGTAGACCGTGCTCAGGGCTTTCTTCACCAAGTCTTCTCTTAACTCGACACCCACAGCTCTTGCGCCGAAGTCTTTTGCCGCCATTATCACTGTTCTACCGTCTCCAGCGCCAAGGTCGAAGAAGACTTCTCCAGCTTTCAGCCCTGCTGTTATTAGCATTTGTCGAACCACTTGTGGCGGGCTTGGAACGTAAGGTGCTATATACAATCTGATTAGCCTCCGTTTAAACAGTCAGTCTCATTAGGGTCTAGCCAAATGGTTTGCGTTTTTAAAGTTTCCCGTCTTTTCATGCTACGTACGAAGACTTCTTCGGCTGAGGTGTTCGGGCTTCACCGCATTTCACGCAGCTTTGAGCACAGAGTTCAAGATATTTCTCTTCGTTCGTCAAAACCTCTTCAGCAGCCTTTCGACAAAGCTCACTCTGTTCTACGCATCCGGATTCTTTGCAGAGTTTTGATATCGACAAGCAGATTTCCTGCACGTCTTTGGGTGTCAGCACTGCCCTGTTTGTGCGAACAAGCAGACAGATTTCTCTTGCGAGAACGCATGTTTTGACGTATTTTATTCTTTCAAGAACCTCGTCGCGGAATTTCTTTCGGCTTATTTCCAAACGGTTTTTCTCCTTGCGATAAGCAATGTAGTGCTCACGCAAGATAAGGAGTTCACTGATTTAAGATTTATCGTAAACTACAAGTGAATTCGAGACAATGGATTCTTGGAAGTTTGAGCGCCTATGTCTTCTCACCAAAACCGTTTGCTGATGGCTTTGCGTTCTGCTTCAAGAACCAACTCATAAAACCTGTTGTTTAGCACATGTTCTTTCTTAAGAACCATTTCAACGTCTGACAGCTGAACTCTCCGGGAACACAAGGCTACTGCAGCTGTTCTTCCATACTTTGCTATCAGTTGAGACGTCTGCAGAGCTTGCTGCTTCAGTTTCTCTTCGCTCTTGGTAAGCTTCATTCCTTTCTTCTCAATTAACGGCGAAGCTTTCTCCTCCTCAACCTTCAATAGCCCTATTGCTGATGCGCCGCATCTTGGGCACTTTGGCTTATCTGGCAAGTCTTTGGGTTTCAGCATCTCTAAGTAGTTCCAGCAGTTTGTACATAGGTAACTGCTTGTTTCGCTGAGCAGACGCGCTTTCGCCGATTCAATGAGCACTGCCCGCATTCTCTCAGGCGGAATGAGATCTGTTTTCATGCTCATTTTTTCAATGCCTAAGTGAGCAATGGGCGTTACAGTTCCCCCAGTCTCTAGTTTTTCAACGTTGATTTCGCTGTTGCGGATCATGGCTAGGACTCTGATCAGATTTTCTAGGTCCAAGTCTTTGGTGAACACTTCTTTCAAAGCTTCCTCATAGATTGGCGTTCCTTCAAAACTCTTCACTAGCTTCTGCAGGCTTACGCTGCTGAAGTCAGCCCACTTTTCTAGTGCTCCGAAACGTCGGGCAACATGGATCATTCGTCGCTTGAAAAGACCAGTTTTCACAGTTGCTAAAGTCAAAGCGTCTCTGATCGCTTGTTCTGGCATCTTCTGCATTTCTTCAAATAAAGACGCTATTCGAGCTGCGTTTGCAGAACCCAATGTCTGCACGAATATTCGGTAAGGATCATGCTGAACCACGACGGTATATCCGACTTTTTCGGAAAGCAACTGCCCCAGCAACTGTGCCAGAGCTCGGTTCGTGAGGGAGCCGAAGTTGACGTGAATCAAAACGAATTCTTCCCAGTCCTCGAGGACAATTCGTTTGTCCGTGGGAACAGTAAAGCCAGCTTTGACTTGCGCTGTTGTTTCACCCAAAGCTCGCAAGATAGTTTCGCTGTCTGAAGGATACTGTTCAGCCAGTTTGTCAGCTATTTTCTCGATTCGAAAACCCTTAGTCATATGTTCTTCAACAAAACCTCTGATTGCCCCAACACCCTGCGAAACATCGAACGGAACAGGAATTTCCTCACCTATCCAGCTCGGTATTGCCCCCGTAGGATCATCAACTGGTTTGACATGAACCTTCTCTTCTGAAACGTTCTGGATTATCCAAGGGCTTCCGCGTATGATGAACTTCGTTCCTGACTTGCCGAATTCTGCCATAAAAGCCTCGTCTAGAACCCCCACAGCAGAGTTGCTTGACTCGTCAATTACGAGAAACTGTTTCTCTTCTGGAATCATTGACAGATTGTCAAAGTAATACTGGAACAGAGCTTTTGATTGGCGAGGCTTCAGCACGATTTTGTCTTCAAACGAAACCCATGCGAATCTGGGATAACGCTGATGCATGTATTTAAGGACTTTTTCGACGTCTTCAAGCGTCAGATTTTCGTAGGGGTAGGCTTTGCGGAACATTTCAAGAATGTCGCTGAACCCGATTTTCCTGTTCTTGATCAGTAAACCGGCAATTTGATGTGCCATAACGTCGTAGGGTTTTGGTGGAATTTCAACGGGTTCCAGATTCTCTTTCAGAGCGTTCTTGGCTATGACCAAAGCCTCAAGTGCGTCATCAGAGTCCAATGCAACGATTATTCCCTTGGCAATGTGTCCAATTCTGTGCCCGCTTCTGCCCACACGTTGGATGAGTCTCGTTGCTTGTCTGGGACTCATGTATTGAATGACTAA
>Ga0172362_10002826_pt1 | contig 15025 bp, 10 predicted proteins | sample LakKivs1_kivu2a2_FD_114534 | JGI IMG/M metagenome (GOLD analysis project Ga0172362, IMG submission 114534) | Sediment microbial communities from Lake Kivu, Rwanda - Sediment s1_kivu2a2 | ecosystem: Environmental > Aquatic > Freshwater > Lake > Sediment | place: Rwanda: Western Province, Lake...
CTCGGAGAGCGCGCGCATCGGCTCGTCGAGCGGTGATCCGAACGACGCGTAGCACGCGGAGCTGCGCCGCACGTCGTAGCTCGTGAAGCGCAGCAGATCCGCGACGGCGAGCGCACCGAGGCTGGACTTCGCCGGATGCGGCAGCTCGAGCACCGGCCCCGTCGTCCGCCGCAGCAGGGCCAGGTCCTCCTCGGGCGGCGCTGCGGCCCACGCGACCAGTGGCACCTGCTGGGCGATCAGGATCCAGACCGCGAGCCCGATGGTGACGACCGCCGCCGCCGCTGCGGGTAGCCGCTCGAGGACCGCACGCACCCCGTAGGCCGCGAGCACGGCGAGGGCGAGCTCGGTGCCGCACGCCATCGTCGACAGGCCGCGAACCGCGTCCATCCCCGGGATGACCGCGTGGAGGAAGGCGCGCAGCGACAGCCTGACTCCGAACACGGTGACCCCACCGATCGCGAGCCAGAGCAGCAGCACCGCCGCGATCGCGAGCGAGGCGCGAGGGTCCACGCCGAGCACGGGCCGCGGCCCCCGCAGGCGATCGAGCAGCCCGAGGACCCCGAGCACGAGAACCGGCGACCACGACAACCAGCCGTCGAGGCTTGCCGGCAACGACATCCTGCCGCCCAGCAGGTTCCACGTGTAGCGCGTCTCGAGGTACGGCAGGAACACGAGCAGCGCCACGGTCACCAGGACGGCGAGGCTCGTCGCCATCGCCGGCAGCCGCGATACCAGCACGCGGCGGTGCGCCAACGCGAGCTGCATCGCGAGGCAGGCCAGCAGGACCGCGCTCCAGAGCAGCGGATAGAAGCTCTGGAGGACCGTCAGGCTGCCGAACAGCGCGAAGGCGAGCGCGTTGCGCAGGCGCCCGGTGGCGAACAGCCGGATGAGGTGCAGCATCGCGAGCGGCGTCCACATGTCGGCGTAGGCGAACGGATGCAGGACGCCCGCGATGCGGTACACCGACAGGCCGAACAGCAGCCCCGAGACGAAGGCCGCCGGCTCGCTCCGCACCAGCTCGCGCGCCAGGAGATACATTCCGAGCGCCGCGATCCACGCCGAGAGGACGAGCAGCGCGTTGTACGAGAAGATCGGATCGCGCGTCAGCGCGTACGGGATCGCCGCGAGCACACCGCTGCCGAACATGTGCTCGCCGAGCGTGTACGAGCGCGGCAGCGGAAAGCACTGGTAGCCGTCGAAGAAGCTCGACGGGTCGCTGAGCAGCGTGTGCGCGTTGCGCGTGATCGAGGCGACCGCCACGGACTGGTCCCAGCGCCCGATCTGGTCGTACGCGGTCTTGAGACCTGCGTTCACCGGCAGAGTCGCGAACGGATCGTGGAGCACCGGCGCGTAGCTCCACAGCGCGGCGGCGAGATAGACGAGCGCCGCGACCGCGGTCCGCAGGGCGCTTCTCATACGTGCACGCGCGAGACGCCGGCGATCTCGTCCGGATAGACCTCGGCGATCGGTCGCCACGCACCTCCGGCGAGCAGGCGCAGCAGCTTGACACGGCCGGCGCGGACGCGCGCGTTCTGGATCAGGTGCTCGAGGGGCGCCAGCTCCATCTCGATCTCGACGTCGTCGACCTCGCGCGGGTGCACGTAGAGGACGCTCGGCTCGCCGCGACGGGCGTGGCATCGCATCGCGAAGCGCTCCAGCCAGAGCGGCAGGACGCGCAGGTAGAAGCCTCCGCCGTGCGGCACGCCGAACGGCCCGAGGCGCAGCACCGGAGCCGGAACCTCGAGCAGGTCTGCGCCGCGCGGCGTGCGAATGAACGACGGCGCGGCGGGCGCCTCGCGCAGCCCGTACATGTAGTTCTCGAGGGCGAACAGGCTCGCGTCGTAGCCGAAGCCGAGGTCGACGATCGCGTCGAGCGCCCACAGCGAACGGCGCGTGAGCGACCACGACGGCGCGCGGAAGCCGAGCACCGCCTGGCCGCTGAGATCCTGCAGCCGCGCGCGCGCAGCCGCGACGTCGTGACGGAAGCGCTGCTCGCCCTGCTCGTAGAGCAGCTCGTGGTCGAGCCCGTGACACGCCACCTCGTGGCCGGTCGCGGCGATGCGGCGCACCAGACCCGGGTGGTCCTCGGCGACGCGGCCGAGAACGAAGAACGTCCCGCGATGACCGGACGCGGCGCACAGCTCGAGCAGGCGCTCGGTGGCGTGCTCCACGCGCCGTATCGAGGGCGGTCCCGTGGGCGGGCGAAAGCTCCGATAATTGACGTGGAACCAGTCCTCGACGTCGACGGTGAGGAGCGACGCCGTCCGTGGCGCCACCGGCCGCGGTTGCAGATCCACCCTGCTCACGACGCCCCCGGCTCGCTCACGCGTCCCTCCCGAGGCGGCGCGCGATCAGGATGAAGTTCGTCGCCGGCCACCCGAGCAGCGCTCGCAGCAGACGCGAGCGCGGCTGCGCGACGAACGCCGGCACGTAGCCGACCCACACCACGGGCTCGACGTCGAAGCCGGCCTCGCCGAGAATCGCCGTCAAGTGCGCCGCGTCCATCAGCACCGGCTCGACGCGGCCGGTCAGCTTGCCGTAGGTACGCGCCAGGTGCCGCAGGACGGAGCGGCGGTTGAGACCGCTCACCAGCAGCCGGCCGCCCGGCCGGACGAGCGCCGCGAGCGCGATCACGCCGTCGGCCGGGCTCGTGAGGCACTGCAGCGACTCGGCGCAGACCACATCGTCGAAGGCCGCCGGACGGAACGGCAGCCGCGTCAGGTCACCGCACACCGGCACCAGACCACGACCTCCCGCGCGCCCCGCCATGGCGGGGCTGAAATCCATGCCGACCAGGACGTTGGCCGCCGCCAGCGGGGCGAGCACCTGCCCGTCGCCGCACCCCGCGTCGAGCACCAGGCGTCCGCGCATCGGCCCGAGCAGCCGCCGCACGGTCGCGTACGTCATCTGAGCGAACGCGCCGCTGGTGTAGCCGACGCGCTCGTGGTCGGCGACATCGGCTGCGGCGGCATCGTCGAAGTAGCGGCGCCAGTACGCGCCCTGCTCGCCGCGTTCGCTCACCGTGCGCGTTCCGCGGCGATGCGGCGCACGCCGAGCGCCGGCAGCAGGATTCCGATCACCACCGCGTGCAGGACCAGGAGCATCAAGCGGACCGACACCCCCAGGCCGAGCGCGACCGCCGGCTGCCACCCGGCAAGGGTGAGGAGCCCCGCGAGACCGGTCTCGGCGAGGCCGAGACCCCCGATCGTCGGCAGCGGTACCGCGTGGACGATGGCGAGGCCCGCACCGAGGAACAGCAGCGTGAGCGGGTCGAGGACGACGCGGAAGGCCGCGAAGATGAGCCAGAGCGCGAGCAGATCGGCGACCCAGAACACGACCGTCCCCAGGACGATCGTCGTGCGCGCCGTCGCGAGGCTCGCCGCCGCCTGTCCGGCTTCGGTGAGGAGCGCATGGAGGCGCAGGCCGATGGCGCCACCTCGTCCGGCGACGAGCGCCGCCCCGAGATGGAGCAGCCCGTCGAGGAAGCGCGCCAGCGCCAGCAACGCGACCAGGACCACCGCGAGCGACAGCAGGGTGGGCGCGTGACCGGCCAGCAACGCGACGACGCCGACTGCGAACGCGAGTCCGACGAGCAGGAGGTCGTAGATGCGCTGCACCAGCAGGACGGCGAGCGCCCTCCCCGACGGCACTCCGGCGTAGCGACGCAGACCGTCGATCAGCGCGAGCTCGCCCAGGCGAACCGGCAGGAGGATCATGGCCAGCCCGTGCCAGAGCGACGCGGCGACGCACGGCACGAGCCGGGCGCCTTCCGCACCGGGCAGCATCGTCGCCAGACGCCAGCCCGCCGCGAGGTAGCTGGCGGCGAGCGCCGTCGCCGCGGCAACGAGTCCGAAGGGCGAGACCTTCTGCCACAGCTGGAGCGCCTCCTGCCAAGGCATGACCAGCGCGAGCAGCGCGAGCAGCGCGCAGGAGACGGCGCCCGCCCCGAGCACACGCGGCCAGCGGCGCGCATCCGCGCGGGGAAACGCGGTCGCGGACGCCGCCTCGCCGCCGGTCACCGGCCCGCCGTCCGCTTGCGCCACGCCGTCACCCGGAACAGGCTGCCGCCCGGAAGGCCCGGGGGAACGAGGTGCCGGCCCAGCGGCGCGAATCCCGCCTGCGCCAGCGTCGCCTCGACCTCGGCGCCGGTGAAGTAGTGATCGGGCGGCTTGGCGATGCCGAACACCTTGCGCAGCAGCAGGTAGATCCAGTTTTCGGACGGCACCGACGTGACGAGTACACCATCGTCGCGAAGCCAGTCGAGCAGGCCCGTCGCGATCCTCAGCGTGTCCGGGAAGTGCTCGAGCACGTCGGCCGCGACGATCGCGTCGAAGGTCTGCGACGGGAACGGCTCGGCGAGGACGTCGCGCTCGTGCAGCACGACGTTGGCGATGTCGAACGCGGCGACCAGGCTCCGGGCGTCCGCAGGATTCATGTCGGCTGCGTGCACCGTCGTGAAGAGCCGCGCCAGCGTCGGCAGGAAGACCCCGCTTCCGGTTCCGAGGTCGAGGCACTGCGCCCGCGAGCGGGCGTGACGCTCGACGAGCCCGGCCATCACGGCCAGACGGCGCCAGTAGGTCTCGCGCAGGAAGAAGTTGTCGTAGCCGTAGAACTCGACCTCTTCCGGGGGGCGGACGGCCAGGCGACGGAACTCCGCGGGCGGAATCTTGACGAGCAGGGGCATGCGCGAGTCACCCAGATTGACCGAAACGAGCACGGTAGGCTAGGAGCCAGCGGCGCGCGACATGAGCGTCCCCGACCAGCAGGCGGCGGTCCCCCGACCGAGCATCGCCGCGGTGGTTCCGGTGTACCGGGAGCGCCGCCACGTGGCACAGGTTCTCGCGCGCTTCGGTCCCGAGGTCGCACGGATCTACGTCGTCGACGACGGCTGCCCCGAGCGAACGGGAGAGATGGTCCGCGAGTCCTGCACCGATCCGCGCGTCACGGTCCTGTGCCACGAGCGGAACCGCGGCGTCGGGGCCGCCACCATGACCGGCTACGTGCGGGCGCTCGCGGACGGCGCGGAGGTCGTGGTCAAGGTGGACGGTGACGGCCAGATGGACCCGGGGCTCATCCCCACGTTCGTGGCGCCGATCCTGCGCGGCGAGGCCGACTACGTGAAGGGCAACCGTTTCCACAACCTCGACGGACTCGCGAGCATGCCGCCGGTGCGCCTGCTCGGCAACGCGGTGCTGTCCTTCGTGACGAAGATCTCGACCGGCTACTGGAACGTCTTCGACCCGAACAACGGCTTCACCGCGATCCACGCGGCGGTGCTGCGCGAGCTGCCGCTCGACCGCATCGACGAGCGCTTCTTCTTCGAGTCGGACGTGCTCTTCCGGCTCAACACGCTGCAGGCCGTCGTGTGCGACGTTCCGATGCGCGCGGTCTACCGCTCCGAGCAGAGCAAGCTCAGCGTGCGGCACGCCCTCGTCGACTTCTCGGTCCGGCACGCGCGGAACGCGGTGCGGCGGGTGGTCTACAACTACTACCTCCGCAACTTCAACGTGGCGTCGCTGCAGATCCTGTTCGGCTCGCTGCTGCTCGCGTTCGGCGCGACCTTCGGCACGGTCGAATGGGCGCGCAGCCTGCGCACCGGCGAGGCCGCGACGACCGGCACCGTGATGCTGGCCGCCCTGCCCGTCCTGCTCGGCGTCCAGCTGCTGCTCGCGTTCGCGAGCTACGACATGGCGAGCGTGCCGACGCGCGCCATCCACACGCGGCTCGGACCGCCGCGCGACTGACCCGCGCGGCGACGCACGCGCCTGCGCGGCTCGCCTCTCGCTTGCGCGATGCGACGCCCGCGCGGTAGTGCCTCGAAGTCATGCCGTCGACGCCAGCAGCGAGCCCAGGCTGCGACGCCCAGGATCCCCACCGGACGGCGCCCAGCGTCTCGATCGCGGTGCCGGTCTTCAACGAGGAGGCCGTCCTGCCGGAGCTGCTGCGCCGCGTGCGCGCCGTCCTCGACGCCCTGCCCGGCGGTCCGCACGAGGTGGTCGTCGCGAACGACGGCAGCCGTGACGGCACGCTGCGCATCCTCGAGGACGAGGCAGCCCGCGATCCGCGGCTGATCGTGGTGTCGCTGTCGAGGAACTTCGGGCACCAGCAAGCGTTCAGCGCGGCGCTCGATCACACCACCGGCGACGTGGTCGTGATGATGGACGGCGACCTGCAGGACGTGCCGGAGGCGATCCCGAGCTTCATCGCGGAGTACGCGAAGGGCTACGAGGTCGTCTACGCCGTGCGCACCAGGCGCAAGGAGCCGCTGCTGCTGCGTGCCTGCTATGCGCTCTTCTATCGCATCGCAGCCAAGCTGGCGGACGTCGCGCTGCCGGTCGGGAGCGGCGACTTCTCGCTGGTGTCGCGCCGGGTCGTCGACCAGATCCGGGCGTCGGAGGAGCGGCACCGCTACCTGCGCGGGCTCCGCACGTGGGTCGGCTTCCGCCAGATCGGCATCGAGGTGGAGCGCGCCGAGCGTGGCGCGGGTGATCCGAAGTACGGCTGGCGTGATCTCTTCCGGCTCGCCTTCGACGGCATCTTCGCGTTCTCGGTGGTGCCGATCCGGCTCGCGACCATCGTCGGAGCGATCGCGATCGGGCTCACGTTCCTCTACTCGGCGTACGCGATCTTCGTGAAGCTGCTCTTCGACTGGTCTCCGAAGGGCTTCACCGCGCTCTTCCTCGGGCTCGCGTTCGTCTCCGGCGTGCAGCTGCTGTTCCTCGGCATCATCGGGGAGTACGTCGGGCGCATCTACAACGAGGTGAAGCGGCGCCCGCTCTACGTCGTCGACCGCGTGGTGCGCGGGCGCAAGTGACGGCGTGGATCGCCGCTACGCCGACAAGTATCGCGCCCTCTACGAGCGCCACTGGTGGTGGCGCTCGCGCGAGGACGAGATCCTCTGGCACCTGCGCCGCATCCGGTTGCACGGCAGCCCGCCGCGCATCCTCGACGTGGGCTGCGGCGACGGCCTGTTCTTCCCGCAGCTCGAGCGCTTCGGCGAGGTCGAGGGCATCGAGAACGACGGCGCGGTGATCGCGCCGACCGTCGAGCGCGCGCGCCGCATCCACGTCCGGCCGTTCGATGCGTCCTTCGCGCCCGGACGCCGCTACGACCTCATCACCATGCTGGACGTGCTCGAGCACTTTCCCGACCGCGTGGCGACGCTGCGTCGCGCGCTCGAGTTGCTCGCCCCCGACGGCACGCTGCTCATCACGCTGCCCGCATTCCAGAGCCTGTGGACCGCTCACGACGAGTTCAACCAGCACTACGTGCGCTACACCAGGCGCAGCTTCCTCGCCGACGCGGACCAGGCCGGCGTGCGCGTCGACGAGATGCGCTACTTCTTCCTCTGGCCGGCCGCCGTCAAGCTGCTCGTGCGGCTCAAGGAGGGTCTGCTCGGAGGTGCACCCGAGCCCGCCGAGGTGCCGCCGGCACCGATCAACGCGCTGCTGTACGCTGCCTGCAGGATCGAGAACCGCGTCGGCCGCGTCGTGCCGTTCCCCGTGGGCAGCAGCCTGATCGTGCGCGCCGGACATCGCCGAGCCACGCTCGAGCCTTGACGTCTATCGCTGGCTCGACGTCCCGCCGGGCCTCGGTGCGTCGGGCGCGAGAATCGGCGCGGTGATCTGCTTCGCAGGCGGTTTCCAGCCGAGGTTGCCGATGCGCAGATCGGCGGCGAGCGTGGCGAGGTCGGCGACCCCGCAGACGACGAGCGCCACGACGGCTGCGGCAGCAAGCCGGCGAAGCGACGTGGCGGACTCGAGCCTTCGCCACGCTGCCTGCGCGCCGATCGCGAAGAGCTCACCGAAGGCGAGCAACGCCGGCAGCAGGTACAGCGCCTTCATCGTGAAGTAGTAGCGATAGTCGAGATTGAGCTTTACCAGCATCGCGAGGAAGCAGCCCGCGAACAGCAGGAACAGCCAGTCACCGATCCGACAGGCGGCGGCGAGCGATTCCGTTCGCGCGCGACGCCAACCATCGCGGACGACGAGCACGACACCCGCAAGCAGGCACGCCGCCGGCAGCAGACCGAGGACCATCTCGGCGCGCGCGAGTGCCAGCACCCACATGTTGTCCGTCTTCCACGTCGGCGGATACATCGCGAAGCGCGAGAAGTGATGGCGCGCGTAGATCTGCGTCCAGAACGACTTTCGCGATCGCGGGTAGTCGGCGAGGGACGGGACGAGATACGGGGTGGCGAGCAGGTCGAGCATCCGGAAGGTGAAGAACGACTCGGCGATGCTTGACACACCGGCGAACGCGAGACCGCTCTCCTCGAACAGCGCCGGCCACGGCGTGCGCGGCACGTTGAGGGCGAGGGGAGACCCGAGCTCGGCGTAGTTTCTCCAGTACGACCCCAGCCACGGAACGGTCGCGCCGAAGAACACCAGGATGGCGAGCGCAGCGGTCGCGATCCGCCGTCGCGACGCCGGAGCCGTGATCCCGCACAGCGCAACGACCGCAGCCACGGTCGGGACGAGGACGATCAGCACGAGGCCGGACCCCTTGCTGATCGCCGCAAGCGCCGCGCCGAGAGCCCCCGCGACGAGCCAGCGGACCTGTCCGGAGGTCACGAAGCGGTGCAGAGGAACGAGCGTGGCGGTCGCGAACAGGATAAGGAAGCTGTCGTTCGTCACCTGCGCATTGATCGCTGCCAGCGCGGGATTGAGCGCAAGCAGCGCCCAGGCTGCGAGGCGAACCGGAGCCGCGAGCGTCCGACGCTCGAGCGCACGGCGAATCAGCGTCAGCGTCGCGACCCCGGCAGCGACGCTCACGAGCTGAAAGAGGCGGATACGCGCGCGCGCATCGACGACGCCCAGCAGCCGGGCGAGCCAGGCACACGCGTGGTGGTAGGCGGTCGGGTGGTAACAGCTCCAGCAGTCGCGCGCGCCCGGCGTGTGCCCGCTCTCCACGATGCGCACGATCACGTCGAGGTGATCGTCGTTCGACTCGACGTTGTACCATGCCAGCACGAGACGCAGCGCGATCGCGACGGCGAACACGGCCAGCATCGCCGAACGGAAACCGGATCCGCCCCGCGCGCCGGACGCCCCGTTCGAGACGCGCGCGGGCGCAAGCTCCGTCACGAGCCCCCCGATGCGTCGTCCGGCCCGCGCGCCGTCGCCGGGCCGGCCGCGCCGCGCAGGACGTCGTAGCGCGCCGGCAGCACGACCAGCGCTGCCGCCAGCAGCAGGCCCAGCGCCGATGCGACGAGGCCGACCGGGACGGTCCACGGTGCGTAGCGGAACACCACCTCGTGCTCTCCGGCGGGCACCACGACGGCGCGATACGCGAAGTCCGCACGCGCGATCGGCGCATCCGCTCCGTCGATGGTCGCGCTCCAGCCCGGCATCAGCGTGTCGGCGAGCACGAGGTGGCTCGCGCAGGCCGCGGTCGTGCGGATCCGCACCTCCTCGTTCCCGTCGACCGTGATCACGGCGTCGCCCGGCGGCCCGTCGCACGCACCACCGGGAAGGTCGGGGGCCGGCTCCTCGAGGAGCACCTCGTCGTCCTCGACGAGCCGGAGCGCGGCCAGCGCCTCTTCGGCCGAGGCGACGCGCCGCGCGCGCCGCACGAGACGCGCCCGGGGCAGCGCGCGCGGGCTCGTGTAGACGTGCAGGCCGGCGCGGGTCGCGACCTTGTCGAAGCCACCCAGCTCGAGGATCGGTGCGAGCGGCGTGATCAGGCAGCGCAGCGCCATCCGGGCCACGATGTCGTGGCTGTCTGCCGTGTTCTTCGCCCACAGCGGATTCGCCGCGCCGTTGCCGATGCCGAGCACCTGGTTCAGGCGCGCGGTGCGCGCTTCCAGCAGCGACTGATCGTAGCCGCCGATCGAGCGCACGCGCGCCGCGAACAGTACGGCACGCACCTGTCCCTGCGGCCAGAAGGCGCGAAACCGCTGGTCGTCGAGCCGGCAGGCTTCCGCCACCCAGCCGGGGACGGGGGGTGCCATCGTCGACTGCGGGACGAGCCACTTCGCGTCGACGACGCGCCAGTTCCACCCGAGACAGAGCGCCGCGATCACCACCACCCAGGCAGCCGAGCGTCGCGCCCCGAGCCAACCACGCGCGACGAGCGCGTCGAGACCGAGCGCCGCCGCGGCGTAGGTCATGATCGGCGCGATCAGGTGCCACTCCAGCGCCCAGCGGACGCTTCCGTAGAGCGGCAGCTTGCCGTACGCGGGATAGGGCATCAGGCCGCAGAGCGCGGTGCCCAGGACGAAGAACCACACCACCGCGGCTCTGCGATGCAGCGCCAGGCCGAGCAGCGCGAGCCCGATCTGCACCGGTCCGTAGGTGCGCCAGAACTCCTGCAGGGCCGCGGCGAAGGTCGGCTCGGGCATTCCGATCAGGAAGAACATGCTGGCCGACGACTCGCCGAGCGCGCGGAGCTTCTGCTGCGCCGCGGCGGCTTCGCTCTGGCGATCGGTGAGCATCGCGAGCTCGGCGGTCGGTAGCAGCTGCGCCGCGACGAGCAGCGCACACACGATCCCCGCCAGCACGAGCGTGCCCGCGATGCGCGGCACGCCCGGCGATCCGTTCCGGCCGCGCCGCTCCAGCAGGCAGAACGCCGCCGCGAGCAGCAGCACGTAGACCGTCGCGAACGTCGCGGGCGGGTAGCCGGCGAGAAACTGCAGCCCCGCGACGAGCGCCAGCCCCACCGCCGCACGCGTGCTCGGCCGCTCGAGACAGCGTCGCAGGAGGAGGATCAACCACGGAATCCAGCACACCGTGGCGATGAAGTTCGGGTGATCGTAGATGCGTGCCAGCCACAGCGGTTGCGTCACCCAGAGCGACGCCAGTACGCTCGGCCAAGGTGCGACACCGAGCGAGCGCATCAGCACCAGCGACCCGATCCCGCCGATCGCGATGTGCAGCGCGAAGAAGACGACGTGGGCCGCCTCGCCGGACCAGAGCGAATACAGGATTGGGACTGGCGGATAGAACACGCCCGGCTGTAGGCTCGCGAGGAACGGTATTCCGCCGAACTCCCACGGATCCCAGAGCGGCAACACACCCGCGCGGAGGCTCTCCGCCACGTACTCGTACTTCGCGAGATGGTACGACGCCAGGTCGGACCAGCCCGCCACGTACGCGGCCACCCGCCACCCGCCGAGCACGAGCAGCAACAGCGACCCGATGACGACGATCCCCAGCACGACGATCTCGCGCGCGATCTCCGCCGGATGCAGGTCACCTTCTCGACCCTCGTCAGCCAGCGCTAGGAATCGACCGATGGTCGACAGGCCGGTGCGGAGCGTGCGCATGGAGGGCTCGAGGAGCGCGTCGGACGCGCGCTCGACGGGGCCGGAGTATAGGGGCATCGCGCCGAGCGCCGCAATCCGGCCCGCGCGCCCGGTGCTCCTGCCGCTGGCCGTGCTGATCCTCGTCGCGGGCTGCAGCGCACCACCGGCGACCACCGAAGCGTCGCGAACGTCGCGGCGCCTCGAGACGCGCGCCGAGCAGCTCACTCGCGTGACCATCGGCAACGACACCCGCCTCGCGCTGCGCGAGGACGGTCACGGGTCCGGGTCCGCCGCGGCCTTGCCGACCACGACCGACGAGCCGGCGGGCGCGCTTCTCCTGCCGCTCGACGCGCCCGCAGGTGGCGCGGTGGAGCTCGCCTTCGGCATCCCGGGCAACGGCTGGAACGGCGTCACCTTCGTGACGCTCGCAGCCACGTTCTCCGACGACCGCGGCGCCCAGCGGCTGCTCGAGCGGACCATCTCGGCACCGCCGCGCGACGCGAACGCCTGGACCGAGCTCGTGGTGCCGCTCGACGCGGTCGCGGGCCGGAGCGGCACGCTCCGGCTCGAGGCACACGCTCCCGATGGGCGTCGCATCGGCCGGTGGACGAATCCTGCGCTCGTCGCGCCCGGCAAGCCGGCGCCGCGCACGAGCCTCGTCCTCGTGTCCATCGACACCCTTCGCGCCGACCACCTCGGCTGCTACGGCTACGGTCGGCCGACCTCGCCCTCGATCGACCGGATGGCGAGCAGCGGCATCGTCTTCCGCAACGCGACCGCGGCCGCGAGCTGGACGCTGCCGTCGCACGCCTCGATGCTGACCGGGCTCGATCCGTCGCGCCACGGGGCGGTGGAGTTCGGCTTCACGACGCCCATCCCGCCCGGCGTGACGACCGTCGCCGAACGGCTCTGGGAGGCGGGATACGATACCGGCGCGTTCACCGACGGCTTCTTCGTGTCCGCGGCGCTCGGCTTCGACCAGGGCTTCGATCGCTTTCGCGGGCCGACCCAGCTCGAGGCAGCGGCACGCGAGAACCTCGGCCTCGCGCTCGACTGGATGAAGGCGCGCGACGGACGGCCGTTCTTCGCCTTCGTGCACACGTACGAGGTGCACATGCCGTTCGCGCCACCGCCGCCCTTCGACGAGATGTTCACCTCGGACTACGCGGGCCCGTACCGGCGTCAGTTCACCTACGAGGACTTCGTCGCGCTCGAGAAGGCTGGCGGCACCCGCGACCCGCAGCTCATCGAGCACCTGAAAGCTCTGTACGACGGCGAGATCCGCCACGTCGACGACGCGGTGGGCGCGTTCCTGCGGGGGATCGAGGACAGCGGGCTCGCCCGCGACACCTGCGTCGTCCTGACGTCGGATCACGGCGAGGAGTTCGGCGAGCACGGCGATCTGCTGCACGCGAAGCCGAAGCTCTACCAGGAGCTGCTGCACGTCCCGCTGATCGTCTGGTGTCCGTCGCGCTTCGCCGAGCCGCGCGTGGTCGACGACCTCGTCGGCCTGGTCGACATCGCGCCGACGCTGCTCGACCTCGCCGGCGTGGATCCACTCGCCGGTGTCGACGGCCAGAGCCTGGTGGGCGCGCTCCAAGGCCGCCCGCTCGACGCGGGACGCGACGTGCTGAGCCACGTGGACGGCTCGGTCGACAAGCGCCCGGGCGACGTCGCCGCGCTGCGCCGCGGCCGCTTCAAGCGGATCCGTTCCTCGGTGGACCGCACCGACTCCCTCTTCGACCTCGAAGCCGATCCCGGCGAGAGGACGGACGCGAGCGCGAAGGCTCCGCTCGCGAGAAGCGAGATCGGCGCGCTGCTCGACGCGAGGCTCGCCCGGCCGCGCGCGGCGGCGAGCGACCCCGCCGCGTCACCCGCCCGGCCATCCGAGGCGACCGGAGAGCGCCTGCGCGCGCTCGGCTACGTCATCGAGTAGCGGCGCGCGTACGCTCGTCAGGGCGCCGTGTCGCCGGCGGTCGTCGCGGCGGCGCGCATCGGGTTGAGCTGCACCGGCACGCTCGTCGTCGCGAGCGGCCCGCCGCTGCCGTACTGCTCGAGCACGACGTCGAGCCGCCACTTGCCGCTCTCGCCGACGACGTCGGTGTCGACCGCGGTGTCGGACACGACACCGCCCGGCGGGATCACGACCAGGCTGTCCTCGACCACGGCGCCTGGCGGGACATCCTCGAGAAGCCGCGAGAACGGGCCGTGGGCGCGCAGCTCGCCCGACGGCGTCGTCCAGCGGTAGCTGAGCCCGACGAGCCCTTCGGCGCGCACCGCGACCGCCGGCCACGTGCAGTCCGAGTCGTTCGCGAAGCGAACCGTGATCGGCACGGGGAACGGCACCAGCGCGATCACCGGCGGCATGTCGACGCCCAGAATGCGCGCGCGCCGGCACTCCGGCGCGAGCGGCGCCGTCGGCAGGCCGGTGAGCGTGCGTCCCGCGAGCGGCGGCGACGTGCGCACCCCCTCGCGCCACGCGCCGTCGGTCGGCACCGTCACCTCCCAGACCTCGGTGTCGCCGAAGGTCGCGACGCGCGTCAGATGAACACGCCCTGCGGGTTCATCCCTGGTGGTCGGCGAAGCCGGTGAGGACGTCAGATGTACCGCCCGTGCCGGCTCATCCTTCGTGGCCGGCGAAGCCGGTGCGGACGTCAGTCCCGGCACTTCGACGCTCGCCCAGCGCGGGATCTCGCTGCCGGCGAGGCGGTCGCGGTGCAGGACGATCCAGCGCAGATCGACGCTTCGCGCGAGCACTTCGAGCGCGCGCGGCTCCGGCAGGCGCCGGATCGCCGCGGTGAGGAAGCTCCACGACGGCGGCTCGTAGCCGCTGAAGCCGTTCAGGATCGGACGCCAGTGCGTGGTGCTCGCGAGCATGTACTCGGCGTTGCGCAGGTTGCCGACCAGGTCGCCGTCAATGGCCGAGCCCGGGACTTCCAGCACGGCGCCGTCGCCCGGCTGCGCCGCGAGCCAGCGGTACACCTCCGGCGTCGCGTCGCCGACGTTGGCGCGCAGCACCGGTGACGGCTGCGGCGCCGCCGCCACCGCGCAGCCCAGCACCAGCACGAGGGCCAGCGCGCCGCGCGCGGCGGGCGGCAGGCTGCGCGTCCGGCGCACGAAGGCGTGCGCGAGCAGCGCCGACAGCGCCGCGAGCACGAGGATGAAGAAGCGCCGCGGCCCGCGGATCGCGGAGAAGCCGGGCACGATCTCGTAGAGCAGCAGGTACGGCGTCGGCACGACGGCGCCGCCGGGCAGCGTCAAGTACGGCCCCGTCGACAGCAGCACGCCGGTCGCGGCCACGACCCAGAGCGCGCGACGCTGCGAGCGGTCGCGGGCGGCGTCGCCGTCGTCGGGTGCGGCGAATGCCGTGGGCGCCGTGCGCGCCCCTCCGAGCGCGCGCCGTCCGGCCCGGACCGCGACGTCGAGCCCGACCAGCACGACGACCAGCCCGCCGAGCCCGACGAAGGCCGGGCTCAGGTAGCTCCACGGCGCCCACGTGTGCCCCTGGAACCGGCTCGGGTCGAACGGCGGAATGATGCCCGCCGCACGCGCCTCGAGGTACGGGATCGCGATCGGCACCACGGCGAGCGCGCCGAGCGCCATCGCCCCGCCGAGCCAGGCGGTGGCGCTCCAGCGACGCGCGACCGGTCCCCACCACAGCCGCGCCGCGGCGTAGGCCGCGACGCCGAACAGCGAGAAGTAGCCGAGGTAGAGGCAGGCGAGGATCTGCAGCGCGAGCGCCGCCGCGAGCCCCGCGAGCGCGCCGCGCGTGCGCCGCTC
>Ga0172362_10002831_pt1 | contig 15007 bp, 9 predicted proteins | sample LakKivs1_kivu2a2_FD_114534 | JGI IMG/M metagenome (GOLD analysis project Ga0172362, IMG submission 114534) | Sediment microbial communities from Lake Kivu, Rwanda - Sediment s1_kivu2a2 | ecosystem: Environmental > Aquatic > Freshwater > Lake > Sediment | place: Rwanda: Western Province, Lake...
ACCCCGAAGTCCGGGGGCTGCGGCAGGAGCTTGCGACACAGGAGATCGAACTGGCGGTCATGAAGGAGAAGCTGAGCGATTCGAACCCATCACTGCGGCGCCAGCAGGCGGTGCTGCAAACCACTCGCGAGCATCTTGCCGCCCTGGAAGACGACCTCTCCCGGAAAATGGCCGCCAAGCTGCGCCAGATCGAGCGCGACAAGCGGGCGGATGAACTCAAGCTCGAGCGCGGCAAGCGAGCGCACGAGCTCGAGACCTCCGAGGCTGAGCTTGAGGAGCTCGCCATCCGCGAATCCGCACTCGAGGAGCTCGTAACGAAGCAGATCGAGCAGCGCGCCATCTACGAGCGCAAGGCCGCCGACCTCAAATCGCAGGAAGAAGACCTCAAGCGCAGCCAGCAAACGCTCCTCGGCGTCGAGCAGCGCCTCCACGAACTCGAGATCGAGTCCGACGCGCCCGGATTCATCACCATCGGATCCACGGCCACCGAGCCGAGGCAGCCCGAGCCGTACCTCGGCCGGCGGATCAACTACGTCTGCGTCGGCCTCGCCGGATCGCTCGGGATTGCGCTGCTGATCATCGTGCTGCTCGACCGCCGCGACGATAGAATCTGGACGCCCGACGACATCCGGGATCCGGCGGGAGCCGAGCTGCTCGGCTGCGTGCCCGACAGCGACACCGACTTGCGGGGCCCCATCGGCCGCAACGCACTGGTCTGCCGCAACCGCCCCGATTCCTTCTTCGCGGAGCAGCTCCGCAACGTCATGGCCGGCATCCTGTATCCGGCCGACGGCAAGCCCGCGCGCTCCGTGCTGGTCACCGGCGCCGCCCCGGGCGACGGCAAGACGACCCTCGCCGCCAACCTCGCCACCTGCGTGGCCGGGCTGGGCAGGCGCGTGCTGCTGATCGACGCCAACTTCCGCAAGCCCGATCTCGCACGCATCTTCGACCTCGGCAACATCCCCGGCCTCGGTGACATCCTCGCCTACGGTGCCGATCCTCACAAGGTCATCCATCGCGGGCAGGAGGCGAATCTCGACGTGCTCACCGCCGGATCCGCGCCGTCGTGCTCGGCCGGGATGCTCGGTTCCAACGCCATGCGCGAAACGCTCGATAGATTCAACAAGGAATACGACTACGTGATCATCGACGGCCCGCCGTTGATGCTGGCCGACGCCCGCATCCTCGCGCCGCTGGTCGACGGCGTCGTCTGCTCGTTCAAAGCGCTCGGCAGCCAGCGAGCCGCGGTTGAGCAGGCGATCAATTCGCTGCGCCGGCTCGGCGCCCGCACCATCGGCGTGGCACTGATGGGCGTCAACCCGCGCCACGTGAGCTGCCGCGGAACAATGAAGGCGCTCGACGCCTATACCCACGCGGAAGTGCTCAAGTAAAAAGGAAAAAAGAAAAAAGAAGAAGTCGGCGTCTGTCACGTTTTCCTTCTTCCTCTTGCTGTATCTTGCGTTTTGTTTTTTCCTTTTTCCTTTTGACTTCTTCCTTCGGAGGAAACGGATGCCCCGAACAATCAACACCAAGCTGGTCATCAAAACGGTTGCCGCCGTCTGGATCATCGTGATCCTCGCCTTCGCGGGCGGCAGGCTCGTAAGCAGCGTCACCGCGGGCAAGCTGCTTCCGAAAGCTCGCGAGCTTGCCGAGGCCGAACGGTTCGACGATTCCATACGGATGTACGAAGGCTGGCTGGCCGAACACCCGGACGACGAGCAGGTGCTTGCCGAATACGCGGGCGTGGTTGCGAAGGCCCATCGAACGCAATTCGCCGCCGAGGCCTGGCAGAAGGTGCTCGCCGTCGACGCCCGCAACCGCGACGCACTGCTGTGGCTGGTCGAGTTCCATGCTAAGAACGCCATCGTCGCCGAGGCCCTTGGCCGCGACGCATCCGACGGCTGGCTGAAAGCCCGCGACCTGGCGGCGCGGCTGACGGAAGCGCATCCCGATCTGCCCGAAGGATTCCGCCACCTCGCCCGTGCCCAGGCCGAACTGCGCGAATTCGATCAGGCCGGGAAAACGCTCGTGAGCCTCATCGAGAAGCATCCCGCCGAAGCCGCCGCCTATTTCGATCTGGCGGATCTGGCGCGCACGCGCGGCGACCACGATTGGCGACGATACGTCGACCTGTGCCTGAAGAACAACGCCGCGTCGCCCGCCGCATGGCTGCTCGCGTACGACTATCTGTCGTTTCTGGGCGACGCGACGGCATGGACCTATCTCGACCGCGCGCTGGAGTTGGACGCGACCGATGCGGACGTCCTTGCGGCCGCCGCCGACGCTGAGGAGCGGCAGGCATCGGCCGCCGAACGGAAGCTCGACCGCGAGAACGCGCGCAAGCATTTCGCCGCCGCCGCCGAATACTGGGAGAAGCTCAAATCGGCGGCACCGGCCGACTACCGGCCGTATGCCGGCCTGGCCCGGCTGGCACTCGCGTTCCGCGGACCGCACGCCGCCCTCGCCGAGCTACGAGCCGGCCTCGCCGCGGCCGACAAGCCGGGCCAGCTCGAGCTGCGCTACCACATTGCCCACATCCTTATCGCCGTGCAGCGGTGCGACGACGCTCGCGCCGAGCTTGCCGACCTTCGCCTGCTCGACCCCGTCTCGCCGCGGCCGCCCATCCTCGACGGCCAGTGCCTGCTGCACGAGAACCGCCCGCACGAGGCGATCCAGGCAGCGCGAGCGGTGCTCGACCGCGCAGCCGGCGCTCGGATGATGCAGCCCGCCGAGCGCCCATCGTGGTTGTTCCAGGCGCACCTGTTGCTCGGCAAATGCTACCTTGCCCTTGGCGACGCCGGCCTTGCCCGCGCAGAAGCCTCCACCGCACTCGAGATTCGGCCGCAGTCGGTCGAAGCGCGCGTCGCCTTGGCACGAGCGCTGCTGCAGTCCGCCCAGCCCGAGCTCGCCGCACGCGAGGCCCGCACCGCAGCCGACGCCGATCCGCTCCACCCCGAAGCATGGCTCGTGCTTGCCGCTGCCACGGCTGCCCCCTCGGCCGATGGCGTCGCCGGCAACCTCGACGCAGCAATCCCCGCCGCCGAGAACGCCGCCAGAATCCGCCCGAGCGCGGAATCGCTGCTGCTGCTCGCACGGCTGTACCACGCGGCAGGCAGGGAATCCGACGCGGAAGCGCTGCTGCGGGCGCAGCCCGATCGCGGCGTGAACGCGGCCGATGCACTGAAGCTGCAATTCGAGTTCCTCGTCACCGTGGGCCGGCTGGACCGCGCCAAACAGACCTATGCCGAACTTGCAGCGGAGAACGCCGCCACGGCTCGAATCCGGCTGGCCGCGGCCCGGTTGTGCGCCGAATCGCCCGAAGCCGCCGAACGCGAGCTCCTGACGGTGCTTGCGAACGCCTCGGACGCCGACAAACCGGCCGCCCGCAAGGCCTTGGCCGATTTCTACCTCGACCAGCGCAAGCCCGATGCAGCCGCCGAGCAGTTGGAGGCGATCGCAGCGGCCCGGCCCGACGATGCAACCGTCCGCCGGGCTATGCTCCGCCTCGCGCTCAATCGCGGAGACCGCGCCCGCGCGGGCCGGCTGCTCGACGAGCTTGTCCAGCTCGAAGGCCCCGACAACGATCAGGTGGCGTGCGACCGCGCGGAGCTTGACCTGCTGGAAGGCGATCGCACCGCGGCCGTGCGGATATCGCAGGCGCTCAAACCAGTCTGCGAGAAGACCCCATCGTCGCGGTCGTGGGCGCTGCTGGCCGCCGCGAGCGCTGCACAAGGCGACATCAACGAGGCGATCCGCTGCTACCGCGAGTCCCTGCGCGCCAATCCTTCCGACGCGGTCGCCGGCGCCGGGCTGGTCGCCGCACTCAACGAAGCCGGCCGGCCCCAGGAAGCGGCGGAAGCACTCGATGCCCTCCTCCGCGCCGCACCGCGCTCGATCATCCTTCTCGGCCTCCAGCTCGAACGCCTGATGCGCGAGGATCGGCAAGACGACGCCGTCGCGCTCCTCAGGCGCAAGCTCGAGCAGCAGCCCGACGACGTGGCGGCGCGCTTGACCCTCGGCGGACTGCTCCTCCGCACGGGCAGGATGGACGAGGCCGAACGGGAGATTCGCGAGGCCGTCCGGCTCAAGCCCGATTCGGCGGGGGTCGTGGCCGCACTTGCGTTGCTGCTGAAGCAGACGGGCCGGCCCGACGAGGGCGCCGCCGCCTGCGATGCACTCGTGCAGCGCGACACGGAGTCGCCGCGCGCGCTCCTGTGCCGGGCGCAATACCTGATGTCGATTGGAAAACCGACCCAAGCAGCGGAAGACCTGCAGGCCGCCGTTGCCCTCAAGCCAGCCGATGGCGACCTGCTTGTGCGTTTCGGCGATCTGGCCGGCCAGCTTGGCGACCGTCGGGAGGCGTTCAGGCTGTACCGGCAGGCGGCGAGCGTCGATCCCGCCGCGCGCCTGCTGCTCGCCGAGAAACTGCTGGCCTCCGGCGATCCCGAGCTGCTGGCGGAAGCCGCGGCAATCGCAGCCGAGCTCCTGCGGGAAAATCCCCGGCAGGCCGCCGCGCACGTCGTCAATGCACGCGTCGCATTCGCCCGATACGACGGCCTGGAGGAGGCGGAGCAGCATTGCCGCCGCGCCATCGAGCTTGCGCCCGGAGCCGCCCCCGCGCACGCGCTGATGAGCCTGATCTGCCAAGCCGCGGGCGACCTCGACCGCGCCGCCAAATCCGCCAGCGAGGCGTTGACGCTCGAGCCGGCCTCCCAACAGGCCATCATCCGATACGCCGAACTGCTCGTGCTCCTGAAGCGCTATCCAGAGGCCGGCGTCGTGCTGGAACGCGCGGGGCGGACGCCCGCCGCCGCGCTCGCGCAGGCCCGCGTGAAGGCACTCCGCGAGGGCCCGAACGCAGCCGCCGAATTCCTCACGTCGGCCTCCGGCTGGTTCACGCAGCCGCCGGTCGAACTGGCACTGCTGCGTGCCCAGTACATGGCGCAGGCCGGCAATGACGCCGCCGCCGAGGCCGAGCTTCGGGCCGCCGTGCAGTCCGCCAGCCAGTATCCCGCCATCGTCGCCCTCGTAAGGTTTCTGGAGCAGCGCAAGCGAACGGCCGACGCCGACCGGCTGTTCGACCAGCTTCTGAACGACGGAGTCAAGGCGGAACCGCAGCTCGTCCTGCTTCGTGCGGAAGTGCTGATCGGCCGCGGCGGATCGGCCAGCATCGCGGAGGCCGAACGGCTGACTCGCGACGCGATCGCCGCGCAGGCCGACGCCAGCACGGCGGAGCGCATCCTGGGCGACGCCGCCATCGGACGGGGCGACGCGACCGCCGCCATCGATCATTACCGCGCGGCACTGGCGGCCGATCCGGCCAACGCGTTCGCCGCCAACAACCTCGCGTGGCTGCTCGGCGAGGCCGGGAAAGCCGAGGAGGCCATCGGATTCGCACGCACCGCCGTCGCCGCCAATCGCGGCGAGCCGTCATTTCTCGACACCCTCGGCGAGATCGCGTTCCGACAGGGCCTCTATGAGGAATCGCAGCAGGCGCTGGCAAGGTGCGTGGATCAGGCGCCCGGCCGCAATGCGTCCTGGTACCGGCTGGGCCGGACGCTGCTGAAACTCGAGCGCCCCCGCGAAGCCTGCACGGCGTTGCAGCAGGCACTGAAATCATCTGCGACCGGCGGACCGTCCGCCGGCGGCCTGTCCGAGAAACAGCGCGACGACGCCCGCCGGTGGCTCAAGCAGTTCGGCACCGGCGAGGAGAATTCCTGATGGGAAGCGCACCAGCAGCAACCACACCGTGCATTGATTCAGCAGGGCGGCCGGCCGCCTCGCTGCAGCCGGACGTGGCACCGGCGCCGGGAGCTGCTGCATCCGTACTCGCGGCCGAGCCCCGGCCATCGATGGCCCGGCTGGCCGTCAAGGCATCCGCGTGGACCGTGCTGGGCTACGGAGCCGGCCAGGCGCTGCGGTTCGCCAGCAACCTGGTCCTCACGCGGCTGCTGTTCCCGGAAGCATTCGGGCTGATGGCGCTGGTCAACGTCTTCATGCAGGGCTTGGCGATGTTCTCCGACCTCGGCATCGGCCCCAGCATCATCCGGCACCGCCGGGGCGAGGAGCCTGCGTTCTGCAACACGGCGTGGACGGTGCAGGTGATTCGCGGCGGCCTGCTGTGGACGTGCTCGTGCCTGCTGGCGTGGCCGGTGTCCGCCATCTACGGCGAGCCGATGCTTCTGCGGCTGATTCCGGTGGCCGGGCTGACCGCCCTGATTGGCGGATTCAACTCGACCGCCCTGTTCACGCTCAACCGCCGGCTGGCGCTCGGCCGGCTGGTGCCGATCGACCTCGCGTCGCAGGTTGCCGGCATCGGCACGATGATCGCGGTAGCCCTCGCCACCCGCAGCGTGTGGGCGTTGCTCGTCTCCGGGCTGGTCCACACCACGGTGAAGATGACCCTCAGCCACGTGGCCTTCCGCGAGGTGCGCAACCGCTTCCGTTGGGAGGCCGAGGCCGGGCGTTCGCTGATCCGGTTCGGCCGCTGGATTTTCATCGCCTCTGCGCTCACGTTTGTCGCCTACCAGGGCGACCGCCTGGTGATGGGCGGATTCTTCACGATGGCGCAGCTCGGCGTCTACACCACCGCGCTGTTCCTCTCGCAGGCCGGGCTTGACCTGATGCAGGACATCAGCAGCAAGATACTGTTCCCGCTATACTCCCGTTTTGCCCACGAGGCCGGCGGCAGCCTTGCCCGGAAGATGCGGCGGGCGCGGATCATCCTGATGGCGGTCTCGCTGCCTGGGTTCTGCGTGCTGGCGGTGTGGGGCCAGGAGATCATCGCCCTCCTGTACGACTCGCGGTACTGGGAGGCGGGCTGGATTCTTCGCGTGCTGGCGCTGGGGGCGGTCTTCAGGGCGATCTCGCTCACGACGGCCCCGGCTATTCTGGCGTGCGGCGACTCGTTCCGACACATGGTGCTGATGGGCTCGCGATCGGCGGTGTTGCTGGCCGCCATGGCAGTCGGCGGCTGGCTGGGCGGGATGCGCGGCATCGTGATCGGCGTGGCCCTCACCGACGTGTTGAACTACCCGGTGCTGGCGTGGACGGCCAGCCGGCACCGCGTGTGGATGCCGCGGCTCGACCTCGCGGCGATCGGCTATGCCGGCGCCGTGGCGGCTGTGTGCGTCGCTGTTTTCCAAGCCATGCAATGAAAATCCAACGGATCCAACGGATCCAACGGATCCGGCGGATCCGACGGATCCGACCGATCTGACCGATCGGACTGATGACGGCAGGACCGAACAGATGATTCAGTTCGCACACATTGTGATGATCGCATGGATCCCGCTGGTGATCGGGCTGTTTGCCGTGATGGCGGCCCGGCGGGCGGTGATCGCGTCGTTCCTGTGCGCCTGGCTGTTCCTGCCGATGATCGGGTACGAGCTGCCGGGGCTGCCCGACTATACGAAGATGTCGGCCACGTGCGTCGGCGTGCTGCTGGGGGTGGCGCTGTTCGACGGTGCCCGGCTGCTGTCGTTCCGCCCGCGGCTGATCGATCTGCCGATGGCGGCCTGGTGTCTGTGCCCGTTCGCGTCGGCGATCAGCAACGGCCTGGGGCCGTACGAAGGCGTTTCGGCCATGCTCGCCAACGCCATCGCGTGGGGCCTGCCCTACCTGATCGGGCGGCTGTATTTCAGCGATCTGGCCGGATTGCGCGAGCTGGCGGCCGGCGTCTTCATCGGCGGCCTGATCTATATGCCGCTGTGCCTGTTCGAGATCAGGATGAGCCCGAAGCTGCACGATATCGTGTATGGATTTCACCAGCATTCGTTCGGGCAGACGCTGCGGTTCGGCGGATGGCGGCCGACCGTGTTCATGCAGCACGGGCTGATGGTGGGGATGTGGATGGCCGCCGCGTCGCTGATCGGGCTGTGGCTGTGGCTGACGGGCGCGATGAAGCGGCTGTGGAACGTTCCGATCCCATGGCTGGTCGTCGCGTTGCTGGCGACGACCCTGTTGTGCAAATCGACGGGGGCGATCGCGCTGCTGGTAATCGGGGCCGGCGCGTTGCTGGCGGCCGGCAAGCTGAAAGCGCTGGTGCCGGTGGTGTGCCTGTTGGCGGTGCCCCCGGTCTACATGGCCCTCCGCGCCAGCGGCGCGTGGTCGGGCGACTCGGCGGTCGCGCTGGCCAACGTCACCGTCGGCGCCGAACGGGCGCAGTCGCTCGACACCAGGTTCCGCAACGAGACGGTGCTGGCCGGCAAGGCCCTCCAACGGCCTCTTTTCGGATGGGGCCGGTTCGGACGCAGCCGCATGTTCGACAAGACGGGCAAGGACATCTCGGTCACCGACGGCCTGTGGATGATTACGCTTGGCGAGACGGGTCTGGCCGGGCTGGCGGCGTTCACGGCGGTTTTCCTGGTGCCGCCGCTGGTGCTGCTCCGGCGGGTGCCGGCCCGGCGTTGGAGATCGGCAGCCGGGGCGCCCGTCGTCGCGTTCTGCATGCTCGCGATCATCTACGCGATCGACAACCTGCTGAACGCCATGGTGAATCCGGTCTTTGCGCTCGCTGTCGGCGGGCTGAGCGGCGTGGTCTGGCTGGCCGGCGCGCGAGCAGCCGCCCCGGCCAGACGCAAGGTCAGGAGCCGGCACGCAACGCCAGTAGTCGCGAGTGGAGTGACGCAATGAGCAATGGCACCGGAATGGTGATGCAGAACCCGACGCGTACCGCGCCGGCCATCGAACACGGCCGCGTGGCCGTTGTGATCGTGAACTACCGCACGGCCGATCTCGCCGTCGACTGCCTGCGCTCGCTCGCGCCGGAAATCGAGCAGATTCCGGGAGCCGAGGTGGTCGTGGTCGACAACGCGTCGGGCGATCAATCGGCGGAGCGAATTCAGGCGGCAGTCGAGCAATCGGGCTGGACCTGGGCTCAGGTGTGCGAATCAGGCCGCAACGGGGGCTTCGCCGCCGGAAATAACGCCGCCCTGCGCCAGTTGCTGGCGTCGGATGATCCGCCGGAGTACATTCTGCTGCTGAATCCCGACACGATCGTTCGCGAGCGTGCAGTGCTGGAGCTGGCCGAGTTTCTGGCCGCGACGCCTGTCGCCGGGATCGTCGGGAGCAGCATGGAGGACGCGTCGGGCAAGGAGCGGCAGGCCGCCCATCGAACGCCATCGCTGTGGACGGAGTTCGCATTCGCCGCCCGGTTGGGCTTGCTCACCAGGCTGCTGGGCGATCGCGCCGACGAAATCCCGTTGCCGAGGCGGCCGATCCGCTGCGACTGGGTGTCCGGCGCCTGCATGATGGTCCGCCGGGAGGTCTTCGAACGAATCGGCCTGATAGACGAAGGCTTCTTCCTGTATTACGAGGAGGTCGATTTCTGCCAGCGTGCTCGCCAGGCCGGATGGGAAGTATGGTGCGTGCCCGATGCCCGAGTGGTGCACATTGAAGGTGCCGCCACCGGCATTCGGCGGAAGTCGCGCCTTGGGCAGTACTGGTTCAGCTCCCGCCGCCGGTTCTTCGTCAGGTATCACGGCATTCTGATGCTGTGCCTGACCGATCTGCTGTGGGCGCTCGCCCGGTTGAGTCTTGCCCTGCGCCATGCCCTTTATCTGGGCGGAGGGAGAGCGGATGGTCCGGAGCTGTTCCTCCGCGACCTCCTGTGGAGCGACGCCAAGGCGCTCCTGACCGGCGAATTGTTCCGTATCCACCGCGAGGCTTCTTCTGATCACGGAGAACCCGAATGATCCTATCTTCCTCTGTCATAGAACACCGCGACGCCCTGGGCGGCTTGCGGGAGCCGCTCGAACGGGCGTTGGAGAACTGCGGCGGCCTCGGCACCGTCTGCGAGCTCGAATCGCCGGCCGTGGGCGTCGTCGACAGCCCGACCAAACATCTCGTCCGCAACCGGGCGGGCCAACCGGTCGCCGTCGTGCTCCGGTCCCGGCACGCGTCTCCCGGCCTGATTGCACGGAGCGTCGTCAAGGCCTCGCTGGCGCGCAAGGTGCTCGGCAGCGACCTTGGCCGCGTCATCCTGCCTCCGGTGCTTTCCGGCGAATCGGACGCCGTCAGCTTCGCGGTCTACCCCTGGCGTGCTCCCCTCAGCGGCTCGCGCTGGCTGTGGCCGCTGCAGCGGGCGGCGTTGCGAGCGCCGCTTCTCCGCTGGTTGCGCCGCGCCACCAAGGCCACCTCGGGGATGGTCGACGGCGATGCCCTCCGCGCAAACTTCCACGAACCGCTGCGGTATATGGCCGGCTCGGCGACGTTCGGCGAGACGACCCGTGCCGCCGCACGCGAAGCGATCGGCAGGCTCGAGACCGGCACGTGGAAGCCGCGCTACGTGCTCGCTCACAACGACCTGTGGAAGGGCAACGTCTTGCTGCACCCGCGAAGCCAGCCCGGAACGCTGTGGCGCCGATTCGTGCTGATCGATTGGGCGGGCTCCGAGGTCGGCGGCTACCCGTTCTATGATCTCGTCTGCTTGGGGATGTCGCTGCAGATCTCCAGGCGGCGGCTCGCACGGGAGCTGCGGGCTCATTGTGAAATGCTCGACTGCCGGCTCGACGACGCCAAGGGCTACCTGCTCGCGTGGCTGGGCCGCCTCGGCACGCACCTTGAATGCTTCCCGGTCGAGCGTTTTCGCGCATTGGTCAGCGCGTGTTGCGGCTGGATGTTTCCCGTCGTCGATGGGCGCTGCTGAAATGACGCCGTGTGAGGCCGACGCGATGAATCAACAGATGACGCTATGTGAGACCAACGCGATGAACCAACAAACAGTGTCGATCTCGTCAACGTCGGTCTCGTCAACCCTCCCCGATTGGACTCGCGAGGCGTGCCGGGGCCGGTGGGATCCGGGGCGGCGGTTGCTTCGCAGCATTCGCCGCTACCAGCAGTGGCAGGGCCGGTGGGGGATCATCGGCCGCATCGCCGCCGCGTGCTGCGTCATCCCCTATCGGTTCTGGTCAATCGTGCCCGGGGCGGAGATTCCATTGAACAGCAGGATCGGCGGCGGGTTGCTTCTGCCGCACCCCAACGGGATCGTGATCCACCCCGACGCGCGGATAGGCCCCAATTGCCTCATCTTCCAGCGCGTCACGATCGGGACGGGCGGGAGAAAGCCGGGCGTGCCCCGCATAGGCGGGCACGTCGACATCGGCGCCGGGGCCGGCATCCTCGGCGGAGTGACCATCGGCGATCACGCGAAGATCGGGGCAAACGCAATCGTGCTGTGCGACGTCCCGCCCGGAGCCACCGCCGTCGGCGTGCCCGCTCGCATTGTCAACAGGCGCGGAGCATACTCGGAAGCGTACAAGGACGACGAATGCTGCGTAACACAGGCATTGTGATCATCGGCCGGAACGAGGGCGAGCGGCTGCGGCGGTGCATCCGATCGGTCGCGGGCCGTGGCGCCGCGATCGTCTACGCCGACTCGGGCTCGAGCGACGGCAGCGCCCGGCTCGCGCGATCGATGGGCTGCGAGGTCGTCGAGCTGGATGAGACTGCACCGTTCACCGCCGCGCGCGGGCGCAACGCCGGTTTCGCCCGCCTCTGCGAGCTCCAGCCCGGCGTGGAGCTTGTGCAGTTCATCGACGGCGACTGCGAGCTGCAACCGGACTGGCTGGAGCGCGGCGAGCGCGAGTCAATCGCGTTCCCCGACGCCGCCATCGTGTGCGGAGGCCTGCGCGAACGGTCGCCTGACGCCTCGATCTACAACCTGCTGTGCGAACTCGAGTGGAAGGGAAGCATCGGCGAGATCGACTGGTGCGGCGGGATCTTCATGGCGAGGGCAGCCGCCATTCGCGAGGCCGGGGGGTTCAACGCGTCGCTGATCGCCGGCGAGGAACCGGAGCTATGCTTGCGGCTGCGCCGGGCGGGCTGGCGGATCGTGCGCGTGGCCGCCCCCATGGCCGTTCACGACGCGACGATGGCCAGCCTCCGGCAATGGCTTGCGCGTGCAGTTCGCGCCGGCGAGGCGTATGCCTCCGGCGTTTCGCTGCATGGCGTCACCGGCGATCGCGGATCGTTCCGGCAGATCGCCAGCAACGTCGCGTGGGGGCTGGCGCTGCCGTTGGTCGCGGGGGCGGCGTTGGCGGGCGGCCTCCTGCGGCCAGCGGCGGCCGCGGGTGCCGCGATCATCGCCGCCGCATACGCCGCACTGTTTGCACGGATTTGCCGGCACCGCGCGCGGCTGGGCGACCGATTCGCCCACGCCGCCCTCTACGCACTGTTCTGCATCATATCGAAACCGCCGCAGTGCTGGGGAATGTGGCTGCACTGGCGCGGCCGGCGACGTGGGGTTGGCGGCGAATGCCCGCCCTCCCTGGCCGCGGATCACGTTCCCATCGCAACAGGGAGTCACGCATGAGCACGGACGTTGCCTACCTTGTCAACCAGTACCCGAAGGTGAGCCACACGTTCATCCGACGGGAGATCGCGGGGCTTGAGGCCGACGGCCTTGCGGTGTCTCGGTTCTCGATTCGGTCGTGCGGTGCCGGCGATCTCGTTGACGCCGATGACCGCCGGGAGCTGGATCGCACGCAGTTCGTTCTGTCGGTGGGAATGGCGCGGCTGGCGTGCGCCGCCTTGCACGCGGCAATCACGCGGCCCGTGCGCCTGGCGAGGGCAATCGGCGCCGCGATGGGGGCGGGGTGGCGGTCCGACCGCGGCGTCTTCCGCCATGTCATTTACTTGGCCGAGGCCTGCGTGCTGCTGCGGTGGCTGCGGAAGTCGGGCAGCCGGCACCTCCACGCGCATTTCGGCACCAACTCCGCCACCGTGGCGATGCTGTGCAGGATGCTGGGCGGCCCGCCCTACAGCTTCACGGTGCACGGCCCGGAGGAGTTCGACAAGCCCCAGGGGCTGTCGCTCGGCGAGAAGATCCGCAACGCATCATTCGTGGTGGCGATCAGTGAGTTTGGCCGCAGTCAGTTGTACCGCTGGTGCGAGCATTCCCAGTGGGCCAAGATCAAGATCGTGCCGTGCGGGGTGGATGCCCCGCTGCTTGCTCGCCCGCACGTGCCGGTGCCGCACGGGCCGCGGCTGGTCTGCGTGGGAAGGCTGTGCGAGCAGAAGGGGCAGTTGCTGCTGCTTGACGCCGCGGGTCTGCTTGCCGCACAAGGAGTGGAATTCGAGCTCGCGCTCGTGGGCGACGGCCCGATGCGCCCCGAGGTCGAGGGCCTGATCGCGCGCATGGGCCTTCGCGATTGCGTGACGATCACCGGGTGGGCCAGCGCCGATCAGGTTGCCGCGCAAATCGAGTGGTCCCGCGCACTCGTGCTCCCCAGTTTCGCGGAGGGGCTGCCCGTGGTGATCATGGAAGCGCTGGCCCTCGGCCGGCCCGTCATCAGCACGTTCACCGCAGGCATTCCCGAGCTGGTGGAACCGGGAGTGTGCGGCTGGCTGGTGCCTCCGGGCTCGGTGGAGGCCCTCGCGTCCGTTATGCGGGAGGCCCTGTGCCTGCCCCCGGCGAGACTCGAGCAGATGGGCCGGGCCGGCGCCGAGCGTGTTGCCCGCCGGCACGACGTCCGCACCAACGCCCGCACCCTCGCCGAACTGCTCCGGGCGAGCATCGAATCCGAAAGGAGCGCCGAATGACGCTGGTCTGCAACGTGCTGTTGATCATTCTCGCGGCGGCGCTGCTCGTGCCCGTGGCAATCGTGTGCATCGAGTGCGCGGCGGCGCTCATGCCCCGCCGCCGGTTCGCGGCGTGGGCGGCATCCCCGCGCCCGACAGTGGCCGTCCTCATTCCCGCACACAATGAGGAATGCGTGATCGCTTCAACCATCGCGGCGCTTCGCCCGCAGTTGCTCCCCGGCGACCGCCTGCTGGTGGTGGCCGACAACTGCACGGACGCGACCGCCCGAATCGCCCGGAGGGCGGGCGGCTGCCGCTGCCGCACGGATGTGATTGAACGGCGCGATCGTGCCCGGCGCGGCAAGGGCTACGCCCTCGATTTCGGGCTGCAGGCACTGTCCGACTATCCGCCCGACGTGCTGGTGATCATCGACGCCGATTGCCGGGCCGAGCGGGGCGCGATCGGGAAGCTGGCCCGCGCCGCCTCCGCCTCCGGCCGCCCCGTGCAAGCCGCCTATCTGATGGAACAGCCGCCCGATCCGAGTTCGCGCGACTGCCTGTCGGCGCTTGCGTTCACTATGAAGAATCTGGTGCGCCCGCGCGGACTGCGCCGGCTCGGCCTGCCCTGCCTGCTCGCGGGCACCGGGATGGCCTTCCCGTGGCACGTCATCCGCCGCGCTCCGCTCGCGAGCGGAAACATCGTGGAAGACATGCAGCTCGGCATCGACCTGGCGGCGCGAGGCCTCGCCCCGATCCACTGCGACGAGGCCCGCGTGTCGGGCCGGCTGCCGAAGAACGAGTCCGCCGCGTCGGCACAGCGCACGCGGTGGGAGCACGGGCACCTTCAGACGCTGCTGGGGCAGGTCCCGCGGCTGATCGCGGCCGGGCTGCGGCGCCGGAGCATTGCCCTCATCGCGCTTGCCGCCGAGCTGAGCGTGCCCCCGCTGTCGCTGCTTGTGATGCTGATGTCGGGCGCGATTGCGATTGCGGGCGTTGCCGCCGTGTGCGGGCTGTGGATGCTCCCGGCTGTCATGCTCGCGAGCGGATCAGCGCTGTTGCTGGGCAGCATCGTGGCGGGGTGGGCGGCCTTCGCAAGGAAAACGCTGCCCCTCGGCCGGCTCCTTGCGGCGCCGCTGTACATCGCGTGGAAGATTCCCATCTACCTGAATTTCATCGTGCGGCGCGAGAAGGCGTGGGTCCGCACCGAGCGCGAGGCCGCTCCCGAGCCGCAACCCGCCATGCAGGAGGAACCCGACTATGCCGAATCAATCCATTGACGTTGCGGCCGACGATGTTGCACCCGCCGGCATTGCATCTTCCGACGCAGCGTCCACTTGCGTTGCGTCTTCCGACGTCGCGTCCGCTGCGTGCGTTTCGGAAACGGTGGGCACGCTTGCGTTGCCGGCGGAGGCATCGCGAGTGCGCCTGCTGTGGCTGGGCGTCGACAACCTCCCGTTTGACGAGGCAGCATCCGCCGTGGTGCGGA
>Ga0172362_10002832_pt1 | contig 15006 bp, 19 predicted proteins | sample LakKivs1_kivu2a2_FD_114534 | JGI IMG/M metagenome (GOLD analysis project Ga0172362, IMG submission 114534) | Sediment microbial communities from Lake Kivu, Rwanda - Sediment s1_kivu2a2 | ecosystem: Environmental > Aquatic > Freshwater > Lake > Sediment | place: Rwanda: Western Province, Lake...
CTTTTATGAACATAGCTGTAGGCTTAAAAGTCCTGGCTGGGTTGTCTGCCATCCTTCTGGTCATGGCTTTAGCCACTACTATAATGGAGGTGGAAGAATGACAGAAGGCATTCCTTTCAATGTGCCCTTTTTGGCAGTAGCGGTAATGATAGGCATCGCCTTTTACACCATTATATCCCAGAGGAATTTGATAAAACTGGTAATGGGCCTCAGTATCCTGGCGTCAGGTGTTAACCTATTCCTGATCACTTTAGGGTACAGGAAAGGCGGGGTGGCTCCCATTTACACCCACACTCCTGCAAGGATGATGGTGTTACCCATCCCTCAAGCTTTAACTCTCACCAGCATCGTTATTGCCGTAGCAACCTTGGCTTTGATGCTTTCCATGGTAGTGCATATTTATCGTCACACCGGGAGCACAGATTCAGAAAAATCTAGATTAATGAAAGGATAAAGTAAGCTGGACACTCTAATAATTCACTCCCCTATCCTGCTAATAGCGATTCCGTTATTAGCAGCGTTTTTAACTCCTTTAATTGGCAGAGCTAGTGGAAAGGCCAGAGACGTATTGGTAGTAGCCAGCCTGGCATTTGTAGAATTCTTGGTGATAATTTTAGCCCGGGATATTTACCTCAATGGATTACACATCTATACCCTGGGAGCCAGTTCCCCCAATCTTGCCATTCCTGAACACTATATGGTGCCGGTGCGCATAATTCTAGAAGTGGATGCCATGTCCATCTTCATGGCCATAATAACTGCCACTGTTTCCCTGGCTGCAGCCATATATTCCCTCGCCTTTATGAAAGAGGAAACAGGACAGAGTAGGTTTTACACTCTTTTGCTGCTTTTGGTGGCGGGCATGTTTGGGATGGAGCTTACCGGTGACTTGTTCAACCTGTTTGTCTTCCTGGAAATAGCTTCTATTGCTGGGGCAGCATTGACCGCTTTCCGAACCAGGCTTGCCGATACCGCGGAAGGTGGATTCAAATACATAGTTGTATCCTCGGTTGCTGCCCTGATGGTCCTATTCGCTACAGGTATACTTTACGCCCAATATAACTTGCTCAATATGGGCGCTCTGGCCCATGTAATGCAATATACCATGCTGGATAAGATGGCCCTAGTCCTGTTAGTAATAGCATTTATGATGAAGCTGGCGGGTGTGCCCCTGCACATGTGGTGCCCCGATACCTATAGTGTTGCCCCGGCCAGTATAACCATTATGCTCATAGTAGCAAGCTACGCCTGCCTGTATGCCCTTTTCCGGACATGTTTTACCCTCTATGGAGTTGGTGCGGATATGGTTACAGTGGGGTGGATAGTGATAGTCATTGGGATACTAACCATGTTCGTCGGGGTTACTATGGCTGTCTTCCAAACAGATATCAAGAGGTTAATGGCTTACCATTGTATCTCCCAGACAGGATATATGCTGCTTGGAATCGGAGTTGGGCTTGCTGTTTTGAACCGCCCAGAAGCCTTGAACACTTACGGAATAGCCGCTATGGACGGAGGGATTTTCCACATAATAAACAACGCCCTATACAAGGGGCTCTTATTCCTAACTGCAGGGGCTTTATTCCATCGCACGAGCACTAGAGACCTTAACAAAATGGGTGGTTTAGCCCATAAGATGAAATGGACTACTGTATTTTATATCATCGGGGCTCTATCCATTTCTGGCATTCCTCCTTCCAACGGATTTGCCTCAAAGTTGTTAATTTACGAGTCTGTGTACCGTTTCAATCCTATCCTGGCTATAGTAGCAATGATAACTTCAATCCTTACTCTGGCTTCCTTTACCAAAGCTTTCTATTCTGCATTTATGGGAGCAGAGCTCCCCGAATACCAGGAGGTAAAAGAGGTACCAAAAACTATGATAGCTGGCATGGCTATCCTGGCTGCCGGCATTATCTTCTTTAGCCTTTTCCCTGGGCTAGTCGTTGACCACCTAGCTCACCCTGCTGCTGCCGCTCTAATAAGCCGGGAAGCCTACATCAATGGAATTATGGGAGGTGGAGGATAGATGTCCATTTTGGGACTTGGTTATTCTCCCTGGAGCCCAATCTTTTGGCTCCTCGCATTTGTGGTTGTGACGATAATGGCTTACTTTTTTAGGAGGCGAGGCCAGAAGAAATATAAGAAAGATACCGCCCAAACAAAGGTCTTCCTATGCGGTGAAGAGGTGCCTGAGGCAAAACAACGACATATCAGAGCCCACAACGTATACTGGGGATTTTTTGAGACTATGAAAGAATACTATGAGGCGAACATGAAAACGCATACGGGAATAATAAATGATTATATAATCTGGTTCCTAGTTCTTATAGCCATAAGCGCCATAATACTCTTTATCGTGGGGATAGTTTAAATAAGAATGTCATTGCGAGCGAAGCGAAGCAATCTCGACTGGAGCGTATATGAATGTTAGCGCAATAAAGAGAGCACTTTGGGCCTATCATATCAATACTGGGTCCTGCAACGGATGCGATATTGAGATCCTTGCTGCACTTACCCCCAGATATGATGTTGAACGTTTTGGTATCATGCTTGTTGGCTCACCGCGGCATGCCGATGTATTACTGGTGACGGGTCCTGTGGCAAGGCAGATGGCGCCGAGGCTCAAACGGGTATATGAGCAAACGCCCGATCCCAAGGTGGTCATAGTAGTTGGCAATTGTGGCTCGGAAGGAGGCGTATTCTACGAATCCTACAACTTGGTGGGGCCAGCAGATCAGCATATACCAGTGGATATATATGTTCCCGGATGCCCCCCCAGGCCTGAAGCCATCATAGAAGCCGTCGCTAAAGCCTGGGTAAAACTTGAGAAAGCAGCAGAGAAATAGCATAAATGGAAATATTAAGTCCTGAAGAAATAGTTGAGCGCTTTGAAGCTGCCCTGGGTAGCAGCTTTATCGATTCAAAGATTTATCAAAGAGAGGTTGCGGTCAAAAAGAACCTTTTCCAAGCGATCCGGATATATATAAAGCGAGAGGCCTTCAGGCAAGCAGTAGACCTTATCTGTAAGCTGCAGGAATATCCTCATTTGTCCATAATCTCATCCTCAGATCTTGGGGATAGTGTTGAGTTGATATATCACTTCACAATGTATTATGGACATCACCTCAAAGAATTATCACTCGGGTTATGTGTCAGTCTACCCAAAGATGATTTAAAGATACCAACAATCACAGATATCATTCCCGGTGCAATATTTACCGAGCGTGAAACTCGGGAGATGATGGGAGTGGAGGTGGTCGGAATACCAGATAACAGAAGGTTATTCCTGCCACAGGATTTCCCAGAAGGTGTTTATCCCTGGAGAAAAGATGAGACAGGACCAGAAGACATGCTCAGAGTCTTGCCAGGGAGGCAACAAAAGTGGCAGCAAGCAAAGGAATAGAAAGATATACCATACCTGTAGGTCCAATCCATCCGGCACTTAAGGAGCCAATAAGGCTTGACCTTGGCGTTGATGGCGAGGAGATTGTAGACGTGGATGTCATCATGGGGCAAGTCCACCGCGGCATCGAATGGCTGGGGATGAACAGGAATAACCCTATCCAGAACATATACTTAGCAGAACGGGTATGTGGCATCTGTAATATATGTCATCCATTCGCATATGTCATGGCTGTCGAGCAAGCCGCTGGGATCACCCCGCCAGAAAGAAGTGAGTATATAAGGGTAATTACTGCCGAAATGGAGCGAATACATTCACACTTGCTGTGGGCAGGTGTTGCCGCTCATGAGATTGGCTTTGATTCGGTATTCTACCTCGTCTGGCGCGTTAGAGAAGAAATAATGGATTTAATAGAGTATGTGACAGGAAACCGAGTGACCAAGGCCATGTTTCAAATTGGTGGAGTGAGAAGAGACATTAGCGAAGAACAATTCCCCCGAATTAGACGATCTCTAAATTACTACAAGGCCATATTCGGCCAGTTGAAAACCGTGTTTTTGGACGATAGGACAATAAGGATGCGCACAAGGAATGTGGGCATTCTGAAAACAGAAGATGCCTTGAAATTGCTCGCTGTTGGACCGACCGCTAGAGCAAGCGGCGTAGCTAAAGATGTGAGACAAGACCAAGCCTACAGCGCATATGCTGATTTGGATATCAAAGCCATTACGCCAGACGTGCTCACCGGAAGTATAGTTGGCGATGTGTATGACAGAATCGTCGTTCGATTATTAGAAGTCAAGCAGTCCGTTGAAATCATAGAGCGCTGCTTAGAAGAAATGCCAGCCGGTGCAGTACTCGTAGAGCCAAAGATAGCAAAAGTCTTGAATACACTGAAGAAGGCTGAAGGCGAAGGTGTCGGGCGAGCCGAAGCACCTAGAGGTGAAGTCATACATTATGTCCGCCTAGAGGCTGGGAGGGAAACGCTGGCTACCTGGAAGATAAGAGCCCCTACATATGTTAACCTTGTGTCAATACCGACAATACTTAAAGGTGGACAGATTGCCGATGTCCCCATAGCCTTTGCCTCTATTGATCCCTGCATGTCGTGTACCAACAGAGCCGTGGTTGTCGACAGAAAGACAAATAGGAAATCTATGATGACTTACGAGGAGTTGCACCGGCTCTCCGTTGAAAAAACGAGGAAGTTGAGTAATGGACTGGTCAAGTAATAGTTACCCTTTAAGCATTGTAACCATGATTGGCGGTTCAATAGTTCTGGCATTACTTGGAGCCTTCTTCGGATTGTTATACCGAGGTATAGACCGTAAGTTGGCTGCCCACATGCAAGGCAGGATAGGCCCTCCAATAATCCAGCCCTTCCGCGATATCCGAAAGCTGCTGGCAAAGGAGAGCATTATACCTGATGGTGGAGTCTCCTGGCTGTTCCAGGCCTGCCCGTTTATTGGCTTGGTGGTATCCATTTTATTACTCATTTACATACCTGTATTCGGGCAGAGGGCGCTTTTGGAAGGCTATGGCGATTTGATATTGATACTATATCTGTTGATCATACCTTCCTTGGCACTGGTAGCCGGCGGCTTTGCCTCAGGTTCACCATTTGCCACTGTGGGAGCACAACGTGAGATGGTCATCATGATGAGCTACGAATTTCCTCTGGCAGTGGCCATAATTGCCCTTGCTTGGCGTATCGGTCATGTCACTGATATTAATCCGTTTATATTTTCTACCGTGGCCCAATATCCTATATGGAACCAGGTGGGCCCGGTGGGAGTGATAGGCTCACTAGCTTTGCTCTTTACTCTTCTAGTAGTCACACCTGGAGAAGTGGCTAAGGTGCCATTCGACATAGCCGAAGCTGAAACTGAGATTGCCGGGGGATTATTGGTAGAGTATTCGGGTAGAAACTTGGCTTTGTTTTACCTCGCCGATACAATAAAGGCCTTTGCCATGGTATCATTGATAGTGGCTCTATTTTTCCCTTACAACCTCTCCCCGCTAATTGGAATCGGAGTGCCTGCAGTCGTCGTGGATTCCTTGTTCTTTTTGCTTAAAGTCTTGCTGGTAATGTTCATTAGTGTAATATTAATACGCACCGCAATGGCGCGGTTCAAGATAAGCCAGGCAAGCTACATTTATATCATGGCCATGACGCTGGTGGGCCTCGTTGGTTTAATGTTGATTCATGTAGATATGGTAGTGTGAGGCGAAAGACATGGAAATAGTCAAAGTATTGTTGAGGCAGCTCCTTCAAACTCCGGCGACAAATAAATTCCCGGCAAAATATGCTCCTAAATCAACCATTCAGTTTCTGGACAAGGTTAAGAAAGGGAAATTAAGGTTAATACCACCAATTCCAGTGCCGCCTAAATTCCGGGGGAAAATCTTATATGACAGGGAAAAATGCACTGGATGCCAGTTGTGCCTTAAGGTCTGTCCCACTAAAGCCATAGAATTTATACCAGAGGAAAAAAAGGTGAAAATATTTGTTGCCAGATGCTGCTTCTGTGCTCAATGCAACGACATCTGCCCAACAAACGCACTATCCATGACCGATGAATTTCTGCTCTCCAGCTACGATAAATATGCCGACGAGCTTGTGGTAACAAAATAGCTTGCGCTGCTCATGCTTCAAGCACCATTATCTCACTCAGCCGTTCTTCTATTATCAGATTCGCCACATGCTGCGCACTCTTTTGAACCGTGCTCGACAATTCTGTGCCAAGTTCCATCCTTTCAGGCTGAAACCCTACAAGCACTATATCCTTACAAAAATCACTTACATACGATATTAGAAAGGATAGTGACATGCTATGTGTTGAAACATGCATAACTCCTAATTTCTCTGGCGGTATGATTCTGTATGAACCTGGACTTAGTCCCATCTCAGCGGCATCCACCAATATAAGCCTAGCCGGGTTATGCTTTCTGATAATTGAAGTGTAATTCTCCGGGGTTGTACCGCAATTTATGGCAATGATTTTCCTTCCCACATCTGTGAATTCAGCCTGTTCTGCCCCACTTTTAAGCTCTTCAAGATATTTATTGATCCTTTCCACAACGTAAATACCAATCCCATCGTCGCTTCTTAATGTGTTGCCTATGCCCAAGACTACTTCTTTCATGCCAACTGTTTAATCTCCCCTTCTCTCACCCCGAGCCCTTCGCTTCCTGTCATTCTGAACTCCCTCACTTTGTCATTGCGAACGAAGCGAAGCAATCTGGCACTCAGGACAGGCTCCGAGATTTTTCCGATTGTTACATTCCCTCAGAACATCAAGCATTATACTGAGGGAAACCCTTCGGTTACAAGGAAAACCCATGAAATCTCTTTGACACTCAGAGTTTGGCAATGCTACACTTCCCTTACCTGTGAAGAGAGTTGGCATTCTATATCACCCTCGACTAGACAAAGCCCAAGATTTGGCTATTAAGATAAAGGAACTACTGTCAGCCCACGAAGTATCCTCGTGGCAGTGCTCAGCTTGGGATGAAGATAAAGCTAAGCCTCAAGTAGCTGGGTCAGATTTAATCCTCAGCATTGGCGGAGATGGCACTATCCTCCATGCCGCTCGCACCGTAGCTCCTCTAGCAGTGCCAATTCTGGGGATAAATTTGGGCAGGTTGGGATTTATCACTGAGCTGAATGGCGATGAGGTCTTATCAAATCTTCCTAACTTACTTGCAGGCGACGGCTGGGTTGAGGAGAGAGCCATGATTGAAGCCCAGAGCAAAAGCAAAAGCCTTCATGCCTTAAATGATGCCGTAGTGCGGAGCACCGCTGTTAGTTTGATTGACATAAGGGTGGAAATTGACAGTGAAATTCTAGCTACCTATCGAGCTGACGGGATTATAATGGCCACAGCTACAGGCAGCACTGGCTACTCCCTAGCAGCAGGTGGACCGATTCTTCAGCCTCAATCCAGGGAAATAATCCTTAAGCCAATATCTTGCCACCTTGGCCTAAGCCATGCTCTGGTCTTGCCACCACAAAGTATGGTAGACTTGAAGGTCGCCAGTGGAGATAACGCCGTGCTCAGCCTCGACGGACAGGTTGACTTACCCCTAGTCGGCGAGCAAAATGTTAGCATAAAGCTTAGCCCCTATGTGACCCGCTTTCTCAGATTTCATAAGCCAACCTATTTCTACAGCTCTTTATGGCAGAAACTGAGAGGGAGAGACTAGCATGAACCTGGCTAAGGCAAAGATAAGCGACGCTGCTACAATGCACCAACTGATTAACCACTTCGCTGACCGAGGTGAGATGCTGCCTCGTGCCTTAAGCGAGATATATGAAAATATCAGAGATTACTTTGTGGTCAAAGACAATGAGCAAGTCATCGCTTGCGCCGCTTTGCATGTCAACTGGCTTGATTTAGCCGAAATTAAGTCTTTAGCTGTTCAGGAAAAATATCAAAATCAGGGAATTGGCTCTATGCTTGTCGAGGCTTGCCTCGATGAAGCTAAAAATTTGGGTCTACCCACCATTTTTTGTCTACTTATAAACCATTCCTCTTCGAGAAATATGGCTTCAATTTGATTGATAAAATGGAATTGCCCCGCAAAGTTTGGACAGAATGCTACCGCTGTCCCAAATTTCCCAACTGTGATGAAATAGCTCTTATCCGCCACCTCTGAAGCTGCGAGCTACGGTGAGCCAAAACAATGTCATTGCGAGCGAAGCAATACCAAGAACACAAAAGCAAGAGCAAGAATTCAAAATGACAAGGCAAATTTTAAAAATGAATTTAAAGGTCGTGTTTATGGATTTACATGTTAAATTGTAGTTTTGCTTTTTATCTTTGAATTTTGATATTCTTGAGGAGTTATGTTACCAGAAAGGAAGCTGTCCAGTGAGCAGGTTTATCACGGTCGAGCAGTTAATTTACGCCTGGACACCGTGGAGAAGCCCAATGGTAAAAAGGTCACCCGGGAAGTGGTCCAGCACAGCGACTGTGTGGCTGTGGTAGTGCTCGATGACCGGGACAATGTCTTGCTGGAACGCCAGTTTCGCTATCCAGTAGGCAAACCCCTTCTGGAAATACCCGCTGGCGGCATTGACCCCGGTGAAGAACCCCTTGACTGCGTCCGCCGCGAATTACAGGAGGAAATTGGCTATCTGCCCAAGAAAATAGCTAAGCTGCGGGGATTTTATTCTATCCCTGGCTATGGCACAGAATACCTACATTGCTACCTGGCTACTGACCTCGTGCCCAGCCGCTTGGTAGCTGAAGATACCCAAAGTATTGAACTGGTGCGAGTTCCTCCAAATCAAATACCTCAACTTATCGCCTCAGGCGAAATCTGCGATGCTAAAAGCATCGCCGCCCTGCTCACCTTTCTATTTGTTACAAAGGGGAAATAACCTCGCTTTGGTGGTCGTCATGATACCCTTCTCAGGATAATATTAGGTTTCCAGCCTAAAGCTGATTCTGTAACTATAAATATGGCATAATAATATTAAATATGCTGAGTGTGTGTTCTTATGCCAGAAAGCAGCACAATTATTTATTCTTATAGAAGTGGTGGTCAAATTGGCTGAGTATAAGAAAGGTGCCAAAGCACAGCTAGGCCTTAGAGTGAGTGCTAAAGCAGAATACAGTGCAGCGACATTTAAAAGAATTGCCGAGGATGCAATTTTCTTCCGCTGACAGGCAGCACAAGGTGAGATTGATGACACAGACAAGAAACGCTATGCGCGGATAATCATACTATTGATGGCGTTCTATTTAGAATCCCTGTCAAACCTTATCCTTGTCACGCTGACACAGATAAACCCAAGCGAAAAATTGGAAGAATATGACGAAGTGTATAAAGATGGGACGCACCTGTCCGGGTCCATACGCAAGTTCAATGCAATTCACTATGAAGTTTTGGGCAAAAAGCTGACCTTGGATACTAACGGCATTCAAGACATATTTCATATTCGAAATCATATTATGGCTCATTCGACCGGGCGTGATAAGTTGGAGAGCTATGAGTTGGGATGGCGTCCAGTAAACAAGAATTTCACTTACCGGAAATTCAAGAACTTGCCATTTGTTTACTCCCACTTCACACTCAAAGAGGCAGATGAAATACTTATGGAAGTCAAGGAATTTTTGACGAAATTTCTTGGCTTGCTTAAACATAATTTATCTGAAGAACAGACTAGCGAGTGGAGGCCCAAGGATTTGGTCGACTGGATAGAGAAAAGATAGAGACACTATTATTCACGTTTTCTTCCTACCCGGAAAAAACAAAGCGCTTTTTCATATCTGACTTTGTGAAAGACCAATAGTTACAAAACGGGTTTGTGACTATTTTGACCAATAATAAATGGAGTGGATATCACAAAAAGGCTTAGCCTAAATACAGCCATATGAATTTACAAGCTATTATGTAGAATTCCAAACCACGCTTGAGAAAGAAAGGCAAAAATAGTTAAATGTAGCTGGAGGTAAGAAAATGAGCACTAAATCTAAGCCACGTAAATCATGGCAAGAGAAATTGGCGGATAGTAAAGGTCTGCCCAAAGTGCAAGAAATAACCGATAAAATGAGTAAGAGATGGGGAACGGGCACGGTTGTTATTCCAGCACCAATAGAGGTGGACGAAATTATGAGAAAGGTCCCCAGAGGCAAACTTATTACCATAAATGAAATTCGGGCCATACTGGCTCAAAAACATGGAGCAACGATTGGTTGTCCCATAACTACCGGAATTTTCGCCTGGGTGGCGGCTCACGCCGCAGCGGAGGCAGCCACACAAGGAAAGCAAAATATCACTCCTTACTGGCGGACGTTAAAATCTGGGGGGCAGCCTAACGAGAAATATCCCCGAGGCGCTGAGGTCCAGGCTGCACATCTGAAAGAAGAGGGACATATAATTGAGCCAGGCAAGGGCAAAAATCCGCCAAGAGTGAAAGATTTTGAAAAACATCTGGTAAAACTTTCAGTGTTCGTCCCTTAAATTCTCGGAGGAGCAAAAAGGCATGAACTTGGTCTTGGTATCTTAGGAATACTCCCCCAAGCTCTGGCAACAAGAACGCAGTTTCCCGTGAAGCGACTATAGGAATCAAGGCCACCATATAAACCAAAGCTGCTGGCCCAATTCTGGTCAAAAACCAAGACACATGAACGATTCCAGTTGAAAGTCCCCGTTATCCATGTGTGAGAGATAAAAACACACACTAGGCATTATAGCTGAAGGCGTCCAAGTCTCCGGAGCTCGCAGTTTGGGCGTCTTGCTTCTAGTATTTTTCAGCCGTGCTCTTTGTTTTCCTTTCTATTTGTTAGACTGGAAGCGGTCAATTACATTCTTGATATTTTGATGTCTCCCGGTAATTAGCATTCTATGCCAATCACTGTAGAAGTAAATACCCTGGAAAACCGAGCCGCTTAACACTCCATAGGATATTGCTGAAGCCAAAAAGTGGATGTTTGTTATCAGACTAAGAATTATTATCCCTGCAGAGATAAGCCAATGGTGAAAGTGAATCTTGTACTTTCCAAAAGGAATGACAATTGATTTTATTCTACCAGGTTTTCCACTTGTTTTGCCGGCCGTGTATTTGGTTAGCAGCAAACCTAGCAACCAGCCCACAAAGAAGAGATGGCCAAGAATAATACCAGCAGCTAGTAGTGGAGGGATGAAAACTAGCTTTCTCCTCATCTAAGAAATACTCCATATTCCCACTTTGGTACGTCCAATTATTTTCCCTCCATAACAGAAACTGCCGACCTTCTCCTCGCCCATCATAACAATAGAATGGAGTTGTTGTAAACCCCTGTGCTGGCTGACCACATAGGTGACACTGGGCTGCGGATTTTAGCAAGTTCTTTTTCGCTATACTCTACAGGAGCAAGATAGGCAAGAGATTGGTGTGTGTGGTTGAAGGTATACTCAATAAGCCATTCGGTTAGCCGGGGATTTAGCTCTTCAGGGTCTAAAGATAGATTAAAGTTATAGAGCCATTCATACTCTAAGGTCTGGTTGAATCTCTCTATCTCAAGGTTATCCTTTGGGGTCTTGACTCTGGAGAAGTACCTTTGAATACCTAATCCGGTGCTAGCCCGTTCCAATTTCCAGGCAAACTCACTCCCATTATCCGTCTGCAAGTTTTCAATCGGCTGGTTAACAAGGTAGCGGAGACGATAAAGAAAATCTGCTGCACACCTTGAGCTTGTGCGGTGTCCAGGACATACTATACAGTTTTTGAGTTACGGGTATAGTGCTTGCATTAACAAGATTCTGGAACTTCTTAACTTAGATATCAGCAGTTTGGAGTGGAAAGAGTGTGAAATCTGGACGCCATACCAGTCTGCCGGGGGCAAGATTGACTACAAGCAGTTAAGGAAAATCAATCCTGAGGCAGCCAGGAGAGTTGTTATCGGATATCTGAAGACGAATTATCACAACATCTCACAAACAGCTTTGGTTTTTGGAATAACCCGGCCAGTTGTTTATGACATCATCAAGAAGGAACGGGAAGGTGATTTGAAGGATCGGTCGAGAGTACCGCATCATCAACCAAACAGGACATGCGCCTGGATTGAAGATAAAGTCATCGAGGTCAAGGGCAGGACGAGGTACGGGGCAGAGAGGCTATCACGTTACCTGAAGCAACATGAAGGCATATCAGTCCCTTGAGGAACAGTCCGCCATATCCTCAGGAGGAACAAAGGGAGGATTAAATGCCTTCCATCAGGTGGAGTGAGAAAAGAGAAACGCGAGTTTATTGACTGGTACTCTGCCAAGCCATTCGAGATTGTACAGGTGGATTTAAAGTATATCAGGAACCACAAAGCGTTAAGCAGGGAGCAGATCATCCATCTTGACCGACGCAATATGCCTAACTGTCAATGGAAGCTTAGATGTAAATTCCCGGTTCAAACTCATTGCGTATTCCAGAGAAAAATCCTGGACTAACGGGCTATGTTGGTAGCTGTGGGTCATTTCGTGGCTAAGATCTCACGGAGTAAAGTCATCAATAGTCTTTGCCGTTGATAACGGTGAGGAATTTGTTGGCAAGTCCTGGCTTAAGGTTAGAGAGCTACGGAAGCTTATAAGTGGTTTTGGCTGCAGATTGATCCAAAACCATAAAGGCCATTGTGAGGAAAATGCCCATCTTGAACGTTCACATCTACCGATGACGAGGAATCTTACATGCCCCGCGTCATGGCAATTGAAAGTGAAGCTGACCTCTTACACGAAGCTATGGGGTGTATCTACTATTACGATAATGTAAGGGAACATTCAGCATTAAATTATCACACACCTTTTTCTTATCTGAAGACACAACTACCTGATATCGATGATAAAATAAGGTTCGTCATCCCCATAATACTAGACAAAGTAGCTGTTGATTTGGGACACTGGGGTGGATACCATGTCTTGGCCCAGAACCTAGTTGACTGGCAAAACCCGGTGAAGTTAGAAGTGGCAGAAGAGGCTTTTTCAAAGTATTCTATTAAGGTAGAGCTAATTGGCATTTCATGAAAACTATGATTATTGTGATGCCTTTGGCTCTCCCTCGGCAGGGAGGATGCTGGTCGAACTTCGGCGGAAGGCAACTCTTTGACGTGCTACCAAAAATTTGAAAAAAGGAAGAGATATCTCACCAATCATGTTAGATTACTGAATGAAAGGAGGGACAATGAAGCTAAAGGTCGGTTCTATAGGTGTTGGTGCGATGGGAACACCTATGGTGTGCAATCTGATAAAAGCTGGATACGCTGTCATCATCTATGACATCAGGAAGCAAGCCATGGAGGCACTGGCGATTGAAGGTGTAGAGCAGGCTTCATCTCCTAAGGATGTAGCCAGGCAATGCCCGGTAGTGATTACTATGCTCCCCTCTTCTGCTGAGGTAGAGGCTGCGGTCCTGGGCCCGAACGGAGTTATAGAGGGAGTGACACCGAGCAGTATTCTTATCGATATGAGTATCTCCTACACATATAGTACTAGGATGTTAAGCAAGAAGCTGGCGGAGAAAGGTGCTCACATGCTTGACGCGCCGGTCAGCGGCGGTGTTGGGGGTGCTAGGGAAGGAACCTTGGCTATCATGGTGGGCGGCGACGAGAATGTCCTTAAAGAATGCCGTTCTATACTTGAAGCTATGGGAAGCAAAATCACGCATGTAGGCGATATCGGCGCAGGACATGCAGTAAAGTGTCTGAATAACATGTGCACAGCATGCACTATGATTATTACCTCCGAGGCCCTAGTAGCTGCTACAAAGCTTGGACTCAACCCTGAGCTGGTACTTGCTGCCATCAACAATGGCAGTGGGCGCAGCTACTCTAGCGAGTATAAGTTTCCTACTTTCGTGCTGAACGGCGCTTTTAATTCCGGCTTTACCGTCAGTCTGATGAACAAGGATGTAGGGATGGCGGTGCGGTTGGGAGAGGAACTCCATGTGCCGATGTTCCTTGGGGCTATTGTTCGGAAGGTGTACAATTACGCTGTGACCAAAGGCGGTAGCAATATGTGCCACACCGGTATAGTGAAGCTTTTTGATGAATGTTGTGGTGTAAATGTACACGGCCAAAAGTATAGTAAGAAAAGGAGGTAGCTAATCATGACAGACGCCGAAAAGCAGACTTACATTGACAAGATGTACAGGGAGCGCGGGTATGTTCTAGACTTTCACAAGGTTATGTGTGCTGAGGATTTCGAGTTTCTTAAAGCTTATAACACGCTTATCCAAGCGGGGTACACAAATCCGCGTACACTGGAGGCCAAAACCAAGGAGCTTATCTACACGGTCATTTTAACAGCGGTTAATGCGAATCTAGACCATATCGCTAAGCACGTCAAGTTAGCTCTGGAGTATGGCTATACCAAGAGAGAGATTTTAGAGGCCCTTGAGATATGCTTGCCCGCTGCTGGTGTACCTGCCTTTATGAACGGCCTTGAGGCTTGGAAAAAGGTAGTGAACCCGGAGCGGATTGAGCCATCGCAGCTCTAGCGACTGTTCGAAAGCAAAAATAGAGCTGACATATAAGGAGATTATGCGTCGCCAATTAGATGAAGGGGTACATCTCCGTTCCCTTTTCGAACGAAAGTTTATGGCAGAAATTGTTTTGGTAAGGCATGGGGAAACTGAGTGGAATGTGGGTGAAATATATAGGGGAAGAGCTGATGTAGCTCTAGACCGGGTGGGTATTAAACAAGCCGAATTGCTGGGCAAGTATTTGAGCGGATTAAAGCTAGATGCTATTTATTCTAGCCCGCTAAAGCGGGCACTGGATACGGCGAATATTGTGGCTCAATACCATAATGTTGGTGTACAAGTTAACAATGGCCTTATAGACTTTGATTATGGGGAATGGCAAGGCTTGCCTGATAAGGAGGTGGAGAAATTATATCCTGCTCTTCATAGTGAGTGGTATGCTAATCCGCACTTGGTAAAAATGCCCGGTGGGGAGGGTCTAGATGATGTAAGGAAAAGAGCCCTTGTGGTCGTTAACGAAGTAGTTTCTAAATACAAGGGGAGCGTAGCATTGATATCTCATCGGGTGGTGAGCAAAGTTTTGATATGCTCCCTGTTGGGGCTGGATAACTCGCGTTTTTGGCATATCAGGCAGGATGTGGGC
>Ga0172362_10002833_pt1 | contig 15005 bp, 8 predicted proteins | sample LakKivs1_kivu2a2_FD_114534 | JGI IMG/M metagenome (GOLD analysis project Ga0172362, IMG submission 114534) | Sediment microbial communities from Lake Kivu, Rwanda - Sediment s1_kivu2a2 | ecosystem: Environmental > Aquatic > Freshwater > Lake > Sediment | place: Rwanda: Western Province, Lake...
CCCGCCACCCTCGGTGGTGCCGCCTCCCTTGGTGCCACCGCCGCCGGTCGTCGCCCCGCCACCACCTCCTCCGCCGCCACCGGCCGTGACGCCGCCGCCACCACCCCCCGCCACCGCCATCGGTGGCGCCTCCGCCGCCACCTCCGCCACCGCCGCCGGTCGCCCCCCCGCCAGTATCACCACCGTCCGCAACCCTGCCGCCGCCTCCCGCGCCGCCCCCGGCTGTGCCGCCGCCGCCGCCCCCGCCACCACCCCCGCCGCCGCCTCTACCCATCTACTAGCTTCCTAAACACCGAACGCTTTGAGAACGGAACGATTCATAGCGCGGGCTTCGCCCGCAACCGAAGTGGGCTAGGGCGCCCAGTCAACGGCCGAGCCCGCCGCCAGCAAGCCCGCGGCTGCGGCGCGCGCGAAGAGGGTCTCGATGGCCTCGCGCACGTCGGGGGCCGTGCTGCGCGTGTCCTGGTTGGCGTACATGGCGAGATACCGGTCGACCAGGGCACGGTCGGCCAGGGCCGCGTCCCCGCGCTTCTCAGCGGAGATGAGGCGAATCACCTCCTCGCGATGATCGAGCGCGTAGGCGATGGCCTCGGCCAGGACCTGCGAAACCAGGGCGATGGTCTCTTCCCCAAGCCCGCGACGCACCACGTTCACGCCGAGGGGCAAGGGCAGTCCGGTTTCACCGAGCCACCACTTGCCCAGCTCGGCCACGGCCAGGTAGCCGCGCTCCTCGAAGACGAGGCGACCCTCGTGGATGAGCAGGGCCGCATCGACCTCGCCGCGATCGAGGGCTTCAAATACGCAGCCGAAGGGGGCGATGGGCACCACCACCGGCACCACCCCGGGCTGCATCAGGCGCAGCACCAAGAAGGCGGTCGTGGTGAAGCCCGGGATGGCCACCCTGCGGCCGGCCAGCTCCGCGAGCGCAAGCGGCTCTCGGGCCACCACCACCGGTCCGAAGCCGCGCCCCACGGAAGCGCCATGGGGCAAAAGCAGGTACTTGTCGAGGAGGCGCGGGCAGGCGCCCACGGAAACCGCCACCACATCCGCACCTTCCGCCTCGGCAAGCGCATTCAGCCAGGCCGTATCGCCGCGGCGATGGCTGAAGCCAAGCCCGCGCGTCTTCACCGCGCCCGTGGCCAGGGCACAAAACATGAACGCATCATCGGCGTCGACCGAGTAGGCAAGGGAAATCGTCGGCACGCACGCAATTTACCTCGTTTCTGTCGCCAGGCTGCTAAGGTCGAAGGTCCATGGCCACGACGACCACAAGCGCGCAGAACTTGACGACCGCGAAAGGCAGCGGCGCACGGGGCACGAGAATCCCCGTGGTCGATTGGCTGCGCGGGCTGGCGGTGGTTCTCATGATCCTGGCGCACGGCATGGATGCCTGGCTTCTTCCCGAGGCGAAGACCGGCTTCGTCTATGCGCTCATCCGCGTCGCGAGCGGTATCCCTGCGCGTCTGTTTCTGTTTCTGGTCGGGGTTTCGGCTGCGATCCAGATCGAGTCCTGGCTCGGCAAGGGCATGGCCAGCGCCAGCATGCGCGGAAGGCTCCTCAAGCGCGGCGGACAGATCCTCGCTTTGGGCTATCTCTTCCGCTTGCAGGAATGGTTGCTCTCGCACTGCTACGGCGGCTGGGAGGCCCTCTTTCGCGTCGATATCCTCAACGCCATCGGGGTCTCGATGCTAATGGTCGCGCTGGTGGCGACTCCCCGTCGCGGCCACAGGCAGATCCTCCCCTGCCTGCTTCTCGCCGCGGTCTTCCTCGGCTTCGGGACCAGCATCGGGCCCGCCCATTTCCCCGCCTGGTTGCCGCGACCGCTTACCTCGTACCTCGGCGGGCAGCGCCCCATGGCCTGGTTTCCCCTTTTCCCCTGGGGCGCCTGGGCCCTTCTCGGCGTGGCCGTGGGCCATTGCTGGGTAGCCGCAAGCGTCGAGGAGCAAAGGCAACGACGCTGCTACCTTCTCACGCTGCTGGCCGGCGCCGTGCTCGTCGCCGGCGTGACCGCGGTCCGCCTGGTCGATCCCTCCATCATCCGCTACCCGTCGGAGGTCGTTCGCCAGATGGGGCCCGGCATCTTCCTTCACCGGCTCGGCCTCATCGGCATGACGGCCGGCTTCGGCTTCTTCTGGTGCCGGCTCGTGCAAGGGCGATTCTCGCTGCTATGCCAGCTCGGCCGGACTTCCCTCCTCGTGTACTGGGTTCACATCGAGTTCTGCTACGGCAGCATGGTCCATTCCCTGCGCGACCGCTTCCACGTCGTCGGAGCCGCGGTGCTGGTGGCCATGCTGACCGCGCTCATGCTCGGGCTCTCGCTGGCCAAGACCCGCTACGGCCGCCCGACCTTGGATTGGCTGCGGGCCCGCTTCCGCTCCCTACGTCTGGCATGATGCGAATTCCCGACCGATGCCATCGATGACCCGACCTGCCCGCTGCGCCCTTCGAAGACTCGCGTGCCCTGTGCTCGCCGCCTTCCTGGCCACCGCCGCCCTCGCTCCGGCGCGCAGCCAGGCAGCCGCGAAGACAGAGAAGAAGGACTCGGGCAAGAAGTCCGCCAAGACCTACGGCAAGAAAGACAGCAAGAAGAACGCCAAGACCAACAAGAAAACCAACAAGAAGACCAACAAGAAGAACGGCAAGAAGAACGGCAAGAAGAACGGCAAGAAGTCGCCCGCGGCGGCCCCCAGGCATCACCACTCCGAGGTACGCGTCGCGCCCATGAAGGGCAACCTGCCCAACGTGCAGTCCCTGGGCGCGCTGGTCATCGACCTCGACACCGGCCAGGAGATCTTCGCGCGCCGGCCGGACATCCCCCGCGCCATCGCCTCCATCTCGAAGTTGGCGGCCGCGCTTGTCGCGATGGACAAGGGCCTGGACCTCGACGATCTCACCACCATCAAGAAGATCGACGCGGAGATTGCCCGGGGCGGGGCCAAGTCGCGCTTGCTCGAGGGCATGACGCTTTCCAACCGAGACCTTCTGCACGCGGCCTTGCTCGGTTCGGACAACCGTGCCATCTCGGCCCTGGGCCGTGCCGCGGGCCTCAACGCCACGCAGCTCACGAGCGCCATGAACCGCAAGGTCGCCGCGCTGAGCCTGCGCTTCACGCGCTTCCGCGAGCCCACCGGCCTGTCTGGCGACAACCAGTCTACGCCCCGCGAAACCATCGACCTTCTCAAGGCCGCCATGGCCCACCCCGTGCTCGGCCCCGTCGTGAATCGGCCGGAATACGACGCCCATCCCGTGTCCAAGCCGCCCATCCACTACGTCAACACCCATCGACCCGCTGACCGCGCCAACCTGCAGGTCCTGGGCGGCAAGACCGGTTACAACGACGCTGCCCGCTACTGTCTGGTCATCGCCGTGCGCATCGACGGCCGCAACTACGGCATGTCGTTGCTCGGCACCGAGGGCGATTTGACCCGCTTCGGCGACGTCGCCCGCGTGGCCGACTGGATCGTCGCACACAAACCCAAGCGTGGCCCGTCCACCGCCCCGCAAGGTCCGCCTCCTCCCGAGGCCATCCTCGGCACCCCGCCGCGTGACGCCGCCCAGCCCGACGGCCGGTGAGGGGGAACCAAACCACAGAGGCACAGCGCGGGCTTCACCCGCAACCGAAGAGGGCCAAAGGCTGCAGGCTGCAGGCTGCAGGCTGCAGCTTGTTTGGTTGAGAGCCGCGTTGAGCTCGTACGCGGCGCGAAGGACGTCACCCTGGTGTGCCTCGAGGGGGATCCCGGCTCACACCCCAGCACTTCGCCCTGCACCCTGGAGCCTGGAGCCTGGAGCCTGAAGCCTCACAACGCAGCCGCTCAAGAAATCTTCGCGCCGAGCGAGGATTCTCGAAGATAGTAGATCAGTGTCCTGCCTCCTCTCGGCGCCTCTGTGGTGGAACTTCATCCAGCCGGCGTGTGACCTCGGCCAGGCCGGCGGCATGGGGATCGCGCACCTCGCTCAGGTAGACCATGGCGGTGTCCGCCCGGCCGCGATCCAGCTCCTTGTTGGCGAAGCCGATCAGGTTCGCGTCCGATTGCGGAAACATGCGCAAGGCAAGCCACAGCATCGCCTCCGCACACGTGCGGCATTCCGAGCTGTCGAGGGTTGCGATGAGCCGCTCCATGCGGGGCGCATCGAAGCCGGGCTGGGCGATGACCGCCTCCCAGAGATCGCAGGTGCCGGGCGGGATGCGTCCCTCGGCCTCGGCCTTCTCGCCCACCGTGCGCAGAAGCCCCGCCGGGCCCTTGATGCTGGCCGGCTCGATCTCGCCGGCGCGCACGTAGGCCGCGGCGGCTTCGCGAAAGCGCCTCTCCGCGCGCAGGGTTTCGCCCAGCTTGAGAAAGCCGTAGGCCGCCCGGGGTTGCGCCGCCGTGGCCTTCTGCCACAAAGCCAGCGAATCGTGCCACGCAGGCACGAGCTGCATGGTTGCCCACATCTCGATCCCAAGCAGGACGGGCACCACGACCACGACCACCTTGCGGGCCGCCGGCCAGGCGAGAAGCTTGGCCACGGGCCAGGCCAGCATGCCCAGGGCGATGAGCACGTAGCGGTCGGCGAAGCGATAGTAAAGCGGCGTGATGTTGGCGACCGGCAGGAGCGCAGCCACGAAAGCGACCGTGGCGAAGCGACCGGCCTGGGGCAGTCTGCGCCACCAGGCCACCAGCGCCAAAAGCGCGGCCGAAGCCAGAAGACCGGCCAGGACCTGCCCGTTGGCCAACGCCGGATACACCGGCGAAAGATTCACGGGAGCCACGACGCGGCCGGTGTACACGCCCAGGGTTCCCAGCACGTCGAGCAGCCAGGGCAGCGGACGCCCGGGAAGGATCATTTGGTTGGCGCGCCAGATGAACGGCACCGGCAGGGCGAAGACGAGGGCGATGACGGCAAAGGGGAGCGCACGACGGAGCGCGGCCCGCAGGAGAAGCTCGCGGCCGAAGTAGAGCCAGGCGAACACGATGACGGGAAGCACCACCGCCGAGGTCTTGGCCAGGCAGGCCAAGACGGCGAACCCCCAGGCCGCAACCATCCTGCCCCGCGTGCGCGGCTCGCCATCCTCGACCAGAAGCGTGGCGAAGACGAAAAGCAGCGCGAGCACATCCTTGCGCCCGACCACCCACGCCACCGACTCCACGGCCAAGGGGTGCAGGCCGAAAAGCAGCATCGCGGCCAGGGCGGGCAGCACGGTCACGCTCCGGCGGAGAAGGAAGTACCCCAGCACCAGGGTCAGGGCGAAAAGTGCCAAGTTCAGGGCATGAAAGCCCGCCGCGTGCTGCGGCCAGAGGAGCCGATCGGGAAGATACGAGAGAATGTGCAACGGGTGGTAGGCTTGGAACTGCACGCGGGTGAAGGCCGCTGCCACGTACGGACCGATCGGCCCGGCGAAGAGCGGGTTCTTGGTGATGAAACGGTCATCGTCCCAGTTGGTGAATCCCGCCCCGAGCACGGGGAAATAGGCGGCGAGCAAGGCAAACACGATGCCGAAGGCCGCGTGGCGATCCCATTGCGACGTCGGGCGACCGGGCACATCGGCGCTCGCGGTTCGATTCCTGGCTTCCTTTCTGCGCTGGCGGGATCGCCCCATGGCGCCGACAATACGGCGGAAGTCATGGTGAGCAAAGCCCCACTTGAGGGGTGAACTCGAAGGCCAACTTCCAGCAACAAGGCCTGCCAACTTAGTTGGCAACCGGGACAACCAGGTTGAATTCCGGTTTTTCCAAGTCCAGAACTTATCTTGACTTCCCTGGTAGTTCCTTCGGCCCATATCTTGCTGTAAGGTACACATTGAAACACCCCCGTTCGTCCGCCGCTCCACAGGAGGATTTCCCATGACTCGCATTTCACCGCGCAGCCCTCTCCTTCTGACCTGGCGATGCCTTCGCTGGGCTTTGGTCGTTCCCGTCCTGCCGCTTGCCTTCTGGGCCTGTACCTCGCACCCGCTCACCCAGCCGGTTCCACAACCCGAGCAGCAGACCAACATCTATATCGACGTCTCACCCAAGCGTGTGCTCGACCTGGTGTTCATGATCGACAACTCGCCGTCCATGACGCCCAAGCAGGACAAGCTGAAGGCTCAGTTCCCCAAGCTCATTGCGGCCTTGGTGGATCCCTTGACGGGTAACCTGCCTGACCTGCACGTGGCCATCATCAACAGCGACCTGGGTACCGGTGGTCAGTATCCGGTCGGCTCGACCTGCGGCCCCAACGACGCGAACGGCAACAGCGCCTTCGGCGACAAGGGGCGTTTCCTGATGCCCAATGTCACAGGCTGTGGGGTCAAGGATTCCAACGCGAAGTTCTTGGTCTACGAGAACGGCAAGGCGGTGAACTTCAACGGCGACATCAACCAGGTCTTCGCCTGCCTGGCCGGCGGCCTGGGCACTTCCGGCTGCGGTCAAGAGCACCAGCTACAAGTTTTCGAATGGGCTCTCATCGACCTCGGCCCTGATGTCGGCAATCAAGAGCAGATCAAGGCTTTTCTGCGTCCCCTGGCCTACCTCGGTTTGGTCTTCCTCGCCGACGAGGACGACTGCTCGGCCGCCATCAACTACGGCATGTTCGGAATCACCCCCGGCGGCGCCGATCTCTCGGAGGAATCGGCCAGCCTGCGCTGCGCGACGCGCGGCCACCAGTGCCGCGTCAACAACAGCCCCAAGAACCTCACCGAAGACCCTGGCTACCCTACCCACAAGTCCTTCACCGCCAGCTTCAAAGACTGCTCGGCCCGCACCGACGCGTGTCCGAACCCTACCAACCTGACCGAGCCCGGCACCATGCGGGAAACCAAAACCGAGAATCCGGACTTGGAGTGCAGCCCGCTCAAGAGCGTGAAGCTGCTGGCCGACGAGATCAAGTCCCTGAAGCCGGGCGAGCCCGAGAAGATTCTGGTGGCCGGCATCTTCGGCTGGCCACGCGAAGGCCAGGAGCCTCTCCCCTACCGGATCGATCTCATCCCCAATCCAACGTATCAGCCCAACACTACCGCCAAGGAGAAGATCTATGACTACTGGCCTGTCTGCTACGACCCGGACCACCTGCCTCCGGGTGGGCTCAACACCTTCAACCAAGAGGCAACCGGGTGGGGCGCGATGGGCGGCCTGCGCCTGTCGGCCTTCGTCGACGAGTTCGGCGACAGCGGCCTCAAGTACAGCATCTGCGAGCGTAACTACGAGAAAGCCATGAGCGGCATCGGCGAGGCCATCGCGGCGAAGCTCCAGGTCCTGTGTGTAGACTACAAGCTCCTGGATTCCGAAACCGACGAGCCGGGTTTGCAGCCCGACTGCCGCGTGGCCTACCGCGTCCCCATCATCGACAAGGACACCAACCGGGTGAAGGAGTGGAAGGAGGAGAGGGAGTCTTTGCCCGTGTGTCCCGCTGGTGCCACCCCGGACACCATCGACAAGGACTGCTGGCATCTCCTCAACGACCAAGGCAAGTGCAAGGTCAACGGCCAGTACATCAATGTCATGCGAACTCGGGCGCACATGAACGAGGGTCCGCTCGAGGCCGGCACCAAGGCCGGCATGCAGTGCCGCACCTGCGGCGACCTCATCCCCGGCCTGCCCGTGGAGTCGGTCCAAGCCAAGGAATGCGCCTACTGCTTCAAGGGCGACGCCGACTGTCCCGACCCGAGGCTGCCCCGTTGTGATTCGGCGACTTCGCAATGCACCACCACCTGCAGCACCAATGAACAGTGCCCCTACGCAACGCGATCGCGCTGTGCCGGCGGCCTGTGCACCACCTGCACGTCGGACGACGATTGTGCCGGTCGCTCCGACGGCCTTACCATGTGCAGCTCCGGAACCTGCGTCGCTCCTTGACGGCGAAGCCAGGGGCCGAGCCCGCATAGGACTTCTCTTCGCGCGGAAGACCCACCTCCCCTCTGAGGTGGGTCTTCTTCTGTGGGCACGCCCGGCACGATCGTCAGCCTTTTGCGAGGATCGTGACAGGCCGCTGGGCGCGCCCAAGGTCGCGCCGGCCCGCGGCCGAGACCTCGGGCAGACCCAGGCGCTCGGCGGTGACGACGACCTCGCGCAGGATCTCCTGGGCGCGCGCATCGTCTCCCAGATCCGCGTAGGCCAAGGCGATGCCCGAGCGGACCGCGCAGGCGTGGCGCTGGTCGCCAGCCCGTTCGAGGAGTCCCCAGGCGGTCTCCAGCTCCTCCAGTCCGCGGCGGGCGTCTCCCCGAGCCTGCGCGCGGAGCGCGCGCGCCCGGTGCACGAGACCGCGCGTCCCCGGTTCGATCTCGGAGAAGTAGCTTGCCAAACGGGCGACTTCGTCGATGAGCGTATCTCCCCCGGCGAGCTCGTCCAGCCGGATGAGGTGATACGCGGCTTCGGCAAGGCAGACCAGCAAGGGGTCGCGCGCCTCCATCTGTGGTTCAATCCCGCGAATCTCGGCAACCAGCGCCTCCAGGGCCTCGACCTTGTCCTGCTCGCCCAGCGCGACGACGGTCTGCCCCGCGGCGCGAAACCACATGGGTGAGCCCGGCACGAGCAGGGCCAAGGCGGCCCGCCCCGCCGTCTCGGCCTGGGCAAGTTCGCCTCGCCAGCGACGGGCTTCCGCCTCCACCAGGGCAAGGGCGCCGGAGATCTCTTTGGCGTGCCCGTCCGGTGTCTCGTCGCCCAGAAGCGAAGCGCCCAGGCTCGCCCGCGCCACGGCGCCGGCCAGGTCGTTGGCCTTGAGGGCCTGTTCAGACGCGCGCCAGTACCAGAAGGCCGCGTCGGGCTTGTCGTCGCCGCGGCGGAAGTGCTCGGCCAGCACGACCGGCTCGGAAACGCCGTGTTCGAGCAACCACTGGGCGGCGAGACGATGGCCGAGACGGCGATCTTCATCGGTGAGCATGGTGTAGGCCGCCTCGCGCACCAAAGCGTGCGCAAAGGCGAAGAGGGGGCTGCCGTCGGAGGCGACCGGCGGGTCGGCGGGATTGATGAGCTCGCGGTCGGTCAAGCGGTCCAACACCTCCCCGAGCCCCGCCCGCTCGCCGCCAAGGAGCGACGCCACCCCGTCGCGGGAGAAGGTCTCGCCGAAGATGGCCGCCGCGCGCAGGACCCGCCGACCTTCGACGCCCTCGACCTCCAGGCGCGTCTGCACGATGCCCAGGATGGAGTCGGGGACTTCACTCGACCGTCCCGCACGCAGAGCCCGCACCAGCTCCTCGAGAAAGAAGGGGTTGCCGTCGCCACGCTCGACGATGTGGGCCACCACCTCGTCGCCGGAGGTGGTGTTTCCGAGGGCTTCGCGCACCAATCGCTCGCTCGAACGTCGTGACAGGGGCGGGAGCTGGATCACTTGCGCCTGGCGTTCGGCCCACAGGTTGGGAAACGCGGTTTGCAGCTCGGGGCGGGCCAGGGCCAGCACCATGAAAGGGTGATCGCGCAGACTGCGCATCGCCCCGTCGAGCAACTCGACCGTGCCGGTATCGCCCCACTGCAAGTCGTCGAGTACGATCAGCACGGGATGGGCTTCGCACTCGGCCCGCATCCATTCCTCGAACGCGCGCCGCGTGCCGTCGGCCATGAGAACCGAGTTCTGGCGCGCCTTGCGCAGAAACTCGTGGTCGCCCTCGGGAAAGGCAACCCCTGCGATCTCGCCCACGAAGGCGACCACACCCGGCCGCGAGCTCGCGGGCAGACGCATGCCCACGTACTCCGCCAACTTGGACCGGCGCTCCTCGAGGCTGTCGGTTTCCGCGATACCGGCAAAACGCCGGACCGCGCGGCCGAGGAGCGAGAAGGGTGCACCCGCGGCCAGCGAGTCGCCGGCGGCAAAGAGCACCAGCACCGATTCCGGGCGGCCGCGCAGCCAGGTCATGAACTCCTGCAAGAGGCGCGACTTGCCGATGCCCGCCGGCCCCAGCACCAGCACCGCCGCGGCCTGACGTTCGACTGCCGAGTCGGTCTGCAGGCCGGCGAGGTAGGACAGCTCGTGTCCACGGCCCAAGAACGTCGTCGGCCGACCGAGCAAGCTATGCCTGGCTTCCAGCGTCTCGCGCGCAGCGAGCAGGCATACCCCCAACTCGTCCGCTTCGAGATCGAAGCGCGAACCCAGCAGCGGCACCAGGCTTTCGTCGATGCGCAGGCAGCCGGGTGTGGTGATGCGCAGGAGATCGGCCGCGGTTTCGATCACGCTGCCCACCGCCGACCGCCGCGAAAGCTGCGCCACCCCGAGGGCGACCACCACGGCGGCGTGGGGGATGTGCTGCTGCACCACGAGGGCGCAGCGGGCGGCAAGCACGGCTTGGTCCGAAGCCACCGTGCCCTCGGGCAGGGTGACGACCATCCTCCCGCCGGGCAGACGGTAGGTCTTGGCGCAGAAGCGCAGGGCCAGGCGGGCCTCCAATTCGACCAGGGTGGGAGTCGAGTCCGAAGAGACGCCCTCGGGCGGGATGCGCTGCTTGACCGGGATTTCCTCCGTACGCCGCGTGTCCGGTGAAGCCATGACGATGCAGGTCACCCGTTGCTCGCCCACGGTGAGCTGATTCTCTTGCGTGGCCACCGGACAAGGCGCGGGCGCTTGGCAGAGCTCGCCCAAGGCCGTCAGGGCCCGCAGGACTTGGGCGGCGGTTGGCCGACGTTCGGGGTTCTTGGACAGCATGCGCGCAACCAGATCGCCGACCGTGCGAGGCACCTCGGGAAGCAGATCGGAAAGGTGCGCAGCATCCTCAAGCATGAGCTTGGCCAGAAGCACGCCGGGCTCGTGGCCGCGGAAGGTGGGCTTGCCGGTCAGGCACTCGTGGGCAACACATCCGAGCGAGAACACGTCGGCGCGCCCGTCCACGGTTCCGCCGCCGTCGATGGTCTCGGGCGCCAGGTAGCCGGGCGTGCCCACCAGGTTCCCGGTGCGGGTGAGCCGCCGTTCGGCGTTGACCAGCCTGGCGATGCCGAAGTCGAGCACCTTGAGCTCCCCGATCTTGCCCCCGCGCAGAAACAGATTGTGGGGCTTGATATCGCGGTGGATGACGTCGTGGGCATGGGCATAGGCCAGGGCCTCGGCCGCCTGTTTGAGCACGGTCATGGTGTCGGCGAGATTGAGCGGCTCGCGCTCCAGCCGTCGCGACAGATCCTCGCCGTCCAGCCATTCCATGACCAGGTAGCGATCGCCGTCGACCACGCCATGGGCGAGGTAGCGCACGATGGCCGGGTGCTCGAGGCCGGAGAGGATCTTCGCCTCCTGCACGAAGCGCTGGCTGTCGCGATCCTCGCGCTCGCGCAGGAGCTTCACACAAACCTGGAGGTGCGATACCACGTCGCGCGCCCGGTACACCTCGCCCATGCCGCCGGAAGCAACCACCTCCTGCAAGCGGAAACGGCCGGCAATCAATCCAGATCGATTGCGCCCTCGGCTGTCCCGTCGACGGCCGCCCATTGGTTCATTATGCGCGCGATCCAAGCCCTCGCCAGGATGCGACACCAGAATGTCGAACGGCTCAGAAACCGAGGGTTCTTCTGGTTTTTCACCACAGAAACACAGAGAACACAGAGACGGAGGAGAGAGGAGGAGTTCGCACGCAGATCCGGCCCCCCATCTCTATCCGGGCTCTGTGTTCTCTGCGCCCTCTGTGGTGAACAGTCTGAAAAGACTCGGTTTTGAGACCGTTCGTCGGTCGAGGCTGAAGGGCGTCGCTACACTGTCGTACCCTTGAGCACCTCGCGGGCGATGACCAGCTTCTGGATCTCGTTCGTCCCCTCGCCGATCTCGCCCAGCTTCACGTCGCGCAGATAGCGTTCCACCGGAAAATCGCGCGTATACCCGTAGCCGCCGTGGATCTGCACCGCCATGTCGCACACACGCAGGGCCACGCGCGACGCGTGGTACTTCGCCACCGAGGACTCGCGCGGGGTGCGTTGGCCACGATCCTGCATGAGGGCGGCACGCCACACCAGCAAGCGCGCGGCATCGAGCTCGGTCGCCATGTCGGCCAGCATGAAGCGGATGGCCTGGAAATCGCCGATAGGCCGGCCGAACTGCACCCGCTCCTTGGCATAGCTGCGGCTGGCTTCGCAGGCGGCGCGGCCGATGCCGACCGCCCAAGCGCCGATTCCGATGCGTCCGCGATCCAGCACCTTGCAGGTATCGAAGAAACCGCTGTCCACCTCGCCCAGGCGCTGGCCGTCAGGCACGACCACATCCTCGATGACCACGTCCGCGGTGTCGGAGGACCACAAACCCATCTTCTCGATTTGGCGGCCGGGGCGCAGCCCGGGCATGCCCTTTTCCAGAATGAACGCGGTCAGGCCCTTCTGCTTGCGCGAAGGCGTGGTCGAGGCCAGCACCACGTAGACCTGGGCGACCGACCCTTGCGTGATGAAGCTCTTGCCCCCGCTCAATTGCCATTCCAAGCCGTCCCGCCCTTCCCGCCGGGTCGCACGGGTGCGCGCCGCACCCGCGTCCGACCCGGAATCCGGCTCGGTCAAGCACCACGCGCCGAGGCTCTTGCCGCTCGCCAGACGAGGGAGGTACTTCTGCCGTTGCTCCTCGGTGCCGGCAATGTGGATGTGGTCCATGCACAGAAGGCTGTGGGAAGCCACGGTCAGCCCGAGCGAGGCATCGGCGCGCGAGATCTCCTCGAGAGCGATGCACAGGTCGAGCATGCCCATGCCCGCCCCGCCGTAGCGCTCGGGGATCTGGATGCCCAGAAGCCCGAGGGCCGCGATGGGCTCGATGATCTCATGGGGAAATCGTGCTTCCTCGCTCCAGCGAGAAGCGCGCGGAATAATCTCGCGCACGCAGAAGTCGCGAACCGTCTTCTGCAAGATCCTCTGTTCTTGGCTCAGCTCGAAATCCATCGGTGTTTCTGCCTGGTTTCCTCGGGGATCCTACCTGTGCCCGGCGCGGCTCCGTGCCCGGCCCGCCGTATGGAACATAACCGCGACCACCTTCTCTCCCTTGTCCGCCGCCGCGACCTTCATGCTGTACGCGGTTCCGCGCGGCAGGTAGAGCACACTCTCGACGGCGAAGGTCTGGGTCTCGCCCGCCACCTCCAGACTTCCACCGCCCGCGATGAAATAGAAGACCTGCGTGGCGGCAAGGCCGCCCTGGCTCCGCACCTCGGCTCCGTCGCTCCATTCATAGAGCGTGGCCGATAGGGCCCCCTCGACGAGCTTCCTGGCGGTGCCCCCGCCGTGGGGGAGCACTTCCGTCTTGCCGTCCACCGCGCTCGCCACCACCAGCTTGCCCTCCGCCTCGGGCGGCACCTTGGCTTGGGCCGCATCGCGGATGACCTCGAAATCCGCGCGTCCGCGCGCGTCCTTCGGATCGCGGTACACGCGTTCGGGGCCGGGCGGCGCGAAGGCCTGCAGGAACACCGCGGTCGACTGCCGTCCCATGTTCTCGATGACGTGGGGATAGCCCGAGGGAATGAACGCGGCCATGCCCTCGTCGAGCTTCACCGGCAAGACCCCGGAGGGCCCCAGCAGGCGCGCGTGGCCTTTCACAAGGTAGAGAAGCTTGGCACTTCCGGGATGGCGATGCATGGCCACCCGGCTGGCCGGTCCCACGTTGAGCAAGGTGAGGGAGATGTCCGTCGCCTTCACGTTGGTCTCGTCGGCCAGGACCTTCACACTGAAGGGCACGTCGTGCCGGGGACCGGGCTTCGATTTGCTGCTGGCCGCGGCGCCCAAGACGCGCTCGGGAACGTCGGCCGCGCTCACCACGTATTGGCTCTGCTGCGGCTTGAAGGAAAACGGCAACACCAGCTCCGCCCCGGCTTCGATGCCATCGAGGGTCCAACCCAAGGCCGCCTGCTCGATGCACGAGGCGAGCGCGGGCGGGGCGCTCTTGTCGATCTTCTTCACCTTGGCCGCCTTGACCTTGCCTGCCTTGCCGACGCCGACGGAGAGCTCGACCATGCCGGCGACGGCGAGCCGATCGGCCAGCGCCTTCTGGAAACAGCGGTGCACGTCCGCGCCGTGCTTGCGCAGCGCCTTCTCGATCGCCTCGGCAACCTGCTGCTCCTCGCCCGAAGCTGCCCTGGGCTCCCCTTGCCCGAGCACGCAGCACGTCACAAGGCCGAGCGCGATCCACCTTGTCTTGCCAACAGGTTGTAGTTTGTTCACGCATCTTTCGTAGATCGCCGAGGCGAGAAAGTCTCGTAGTTTTCGCTCGCTTCTGTGGCCTTCTTATGCAGTGAGCCTTGAGCCTCGTTACCGGAAACCGGAAACGTGCCGATACCGAAAAGAGGTCATGCGCCGGCCGCCCTACACCCTTGTCCTCGTTCTCCCTTTCGCCTTCGTGGCGGAAGCCTCGGCCAGAACCGAGTTGCTCAAGACCAGCGCCGGCTCTCCCGCGCATTGGCAACGCAGCGAAATCACGGTCGGCCTCGACCGAGACGCAGCGAGTCGCACCTTATCCCCCGCCGAGGTCGAGCTGGCCGTCGTGCAAGCCATCCAGGTCTGGAACAGCGTACGCGCGGGCCAGCCGCACCTGGGTTTCAGGGCCGAGGGAATTCCGGACATAGCCCTGCGATTCTGCCGGGGCGGATGGCGAGGCGAGGGCGTAGATCTGGGCAACACGCAGTTCACCGCCAGCCCGCGCGATGGAGTCGTCACCGCGGCCATAATCGAGATCAACGAATGCGACCATGTCTTCGCCGCCCCCGGCAAGCCCGTCCGAGGTCGCCTCAACTTGCGGGCGGTCCTGACCCATGAGCTCGGCCATGCCCTCGGCCTCGGCCACAGCAACAACCCCAACTCGTTCATGTACCCGCGCGGTACTGGCGCGCTCCCGGCCCGCCCCCACCATGAGGACGAGGTCGCCCTCACCCTCCTCTATTTCGGCCGAACCCTGGGGCCGGCTGCCTCGGTGGCGACTGCGAACCGCAAAGCGGCCCCGGCCCATGTCCCGCCTGCAACCCCCAGCGTCTCCACAAGCCAGGCGTCCTACGTCCTACCTAAGGACCCGCTCGAAGATATCTGTGCGAATTTGGACGGCCGATCCATCCCGGCTGGCGTCGTTGCTCGTCGTCGCAATACGTCGAGTATTCCTCCTCCTCGCGCCTCGCCAGCCGGGCG
>Ga0172362_10002835_pt1 | contig 15001 bp, 13 predicted proteins | sample LakKivs1_kivu2a2_FD_114534 | JGI IMG/M metagenome (GOLD analysis project Ga0172362, IMG submission 114534) | Sediment microbial communities from Lake Kivu, Rwanda - Sediment s1_kivu2a2 | ecosystem: Environmental > Aquatic > Freshwater > Lake > Sediment | place: Rwanda: Western Province, Lake...
AAGCGTTAGAGGGCAGAAATAGTTTCCAACCTGCGGTTCATTTTTCAATGAAGTTATGAAGCCAAGTCCATCAACCGACTTTGAATTCTTTCTATCCGGGCCGACAATTTCCTATTCTCTTTGTGAAGCGACGTGAGCCTATTGAATACCTGCGCCGAAGCTGAAGAACCGCGGGCGCAAAATCTCATTTCCAAAATGTCACTAAATTTATAGTTATAGTGGCATATGCTGCTTATACTTGGCGGGTCAAACTCAGCTCTGCACATAAAAACAACCTTCCTCGGGTCAACTTTTATCCCTTCCCCAAATCTTTCAAAACGAACGATGGAAGTTTCTGTTTTGTATTTTGCCGGCTCTTTCCAGTATACCACCAGGATATCGCCTTCCTTTAGTTCGCCTGGCGCCATTTCTTCGCCGCCAACCCCAAAAATCTTGGGCATTTCGGTCGCACTTGTCGTGTTAATTGAAGATTTAACTGCCTCAGCCATACCAATCTCCCTTTAAAAGAACAAACATATTATATGGGGGAATCTGTCATCCTGTCAACTCAATGCTTAATTCCCATTTTAGAAAAACAAAAAGCGGCGCAGGGCCGCAGGCTAAGCCGTTAATTCCACAAATCTTTTGACCACAGAGGAAAGACCATCCAAAAATTTCGGGCCGTACTTATTTTTCAGCCAAGCAATTTGTCTCTCGGCTGTATCGGCTTGCATTTCAAATTCATCCAACATAGTCATATAAAGAAACGAGCCAAGGAATGATGTCAATATGCTATCCAGCCGTTTAGAATAGGGTAGGATTCCTTGGAAAAGGAAGGGCGGATTAAATAATTCCTTGAATCCCCTTTGCAAGCTTGCAAAGGCCCTGAGGGCATCTCTAACTTTCACCTTGTTCCTGCCCTCTTTCGCCGCTAGAGCCAGAATTGCCAGAACGATATCCCTAGACGACGGGGCCGGTCCCCCGCTTGCTCTCGCAACGCCGATAGAAAATATATTCGCTTCAGCCATTTTGTCCTCCCTGTAAAGGTACAAAACTGTTGAAAAGATAGCACCTTCTTAGCTATCTTGTCAACCCCGTACGAAGCAGAGGCACGCTGTGGGCCCTCGCGGCTTCGTTCGGGGTCAACACCTTCTTAATTTTCCTCGCAATTTTAACCATATCTTTTTCCTTCATTCCTTGAGTGGTAACGGCCGGGGTGCCGAGGCGAATGCCGGAGGGGTCCCATGGCTTGCGGGTATCATAGGGAATCATGTTTTTGTTGACGATAATGCCGGCACGCTCAAGCCGCTCCCCCGCTTCCTTGCCCGTCAATCCCAGCGGCGTTACATCCACGAGCATCATGTGGTTATCGGTGCCGCCAGAAATCAAAGCAAAACCGAGGCGTTTTAATTCGGTTGCCAACGCCTTGGCGTTGGCAACCGTCTGCCTTGCATATTTTTTGAAACTCGGCCTCAGCGCTTCCTCCAAGCAGACGCCGATTGCCGCAATAGTATGCAGCTGTGGTCCGCCCTGCAAGCCCGGAAAAACCGCCTTGTCTATTAAATCTGGCAACAATTCGCTCTTCTCCGATTTTCGATTTTCGATTTTCGATTTTCGACTCATGATTATCGCCCCCCTCGGCCCTCGCAGGGTTTTCTGGGTCGTCGTGGTAACAATATCAGCGTAGGGAAACGGCGAGGGATGAACTCCGCCAACAACCAGGCCGGCAATGTGAGCGATATCGGCCATTAGTAGTGCCCCGACAGAATCAGCAATCCGCCGGAATTTTTTAAAATCAAACTTGCGCGGATAGGCGGTGGCGCCAACTACAATTAACTGGGGCTTAAATTTTTTAGCGATTTTCAAAACCTCATCATAATCAATAAAGCCGTCTTGCCCTACACCGTAATGAGCAAAATTAAAAAGTTTACCCGTCCAGCTGACATTGTGGCCATGGGTTAAGTGGCCGCCATGCCCAAGCAACATCGCCAAAATCTTCCCGCCTGGTCCTACAACGGCAAGATAGACCGCCAGATTGGCGATGCTCCCCGAGTACGGCTGAACGTTGACCCCGTACTTTTTCGGCGAGATTTTGAAAACTTTATAGACCAGATTCCTCGCCGCATCTTCAATATCATCAACCGTCTTGGTGCCAGAATAGTACCTTCTGTGCGGATAGCCCTCGGCGTATTTGTTGGTCAATGACGACCCCAGAGCCGCCAAAACATTTTTGGAAACATAATTTTCCGAGGGGATCAGATTAATTACCCTCTTTTGCCGCGCTGCTTCTTTCTTAATTAAATTTTTGATGGTCATACTCTTGATTTTCTGCTCACTACCCACTACCTACTACTTACTAGTTCTAAATCCCCAGCAGCTTCATCAACTGCTCTGGTTTTGTTGGGCCGACGCGGACGACTTTGGGCCTGATGGTGGTCAGATCTAAAACAGTCAACGGCTCAGACGGAGGAAGAATACCGGCATCTAGAATCAGGTCCGGTTTCCATATCTCGCCGCGAAACATTTCAACTATCCTGCCGATATCGCCGGTAGCTTCTTCCCCCGAGATATTGGCGGAAGTCGCGGTCAAAGGATAACCGAAGCCACCGAGAAGTTTATCGGTCAAGGCACAATCGGGTATTCTGATGCCAACACTTTTTCTTTTAGCCGTAACAATAGAAGGCACTATCTCTTTCTTGGCTAAGATAACAGTAGTGGGGCCCGGCCAGATCCCTGACAAAACCTCTTCCAACTTGGGCGGCACAAAGGCAAGTTCGGCAACCCACTTCACATTTCTGGCAATTATCGGCAATGGTCTGGAGAATGGGCGCTTTTTAATTTTGAAAACCTGCTCTGCTGCATACCAGTCGCAGGCATTGGCTCCAAGACTATAAACCGTATCGGTCGGGTAAACAACAACGCCACCCCTTTTGAGCACGGTAATGGCTTCCCAGACAGCATCTGAAAAGGTCCTCTTTAAGTTAATTGGGACTATCTTCATTCCCTAAAAGAAGCCGCATTAAAAGCTGAGCCAGCTTCTTTCTGGGATTATGCCGAACGAGTGGTCGGAAGTCAACCCCGCACCTTTTAAGAACCCGTCTTCGGCCCAGTGTTGAGTGCCTGTCCTTAAAAGGTGCGGGGTCAAGCAGGTCCGCTAAAATATAACGAGGTTTTTTATGCCCCGAATCCAGATCAGAAACGTCTACAAAATGAGAATTTTCCTCCAGGTAACGTCTAGAGACTGCGGCTGGCGGTTTTTTGTTATTGAAAACGGCGTAGTCCAAAACCCTTCTGCCCAAATATCTCTCAATCGCATCAACAAAATCCTGCGCCTTAAACCCGTGAGTCTCGCCGAACTTGGTCATAAGGTTGCAGACATAAACTTTCACCGCTCTTGATTCTTTTATTGCCTCGACAACACCCTCAACCAGGAGATTGGGCACCAGGCTGGTAAAAACATCGCCGGGCCCAATAACAATCATATCCGCCGATAGTATTGCCTTAACAGCTTCGGGGTTGGCCCTTGCCTTCGGGCTGAGCCATACCTTATCTATGGGGATTTGCGGGTCATGCTTGGGAATATCAATATTTGCTTCTCCTTTCACAACTAAGCCATTGGCAAGCTGGGCGCATAAATGGACATTGTCCAGGGTAATGGGAATTACACTACCTTTTATTTTTAAAATCCTTGAGGCCTCGGCAACGGCTTTGTCAAATCTTCCCGTAATTTTTTCAAGGGCGCTCAGAAAGATATTGCCGAAACTGTGCCCCCCAAGGTCACCCGTTGAAAAACGGTAATTAAATAGGTCTCGCAAGGTTGGGCTGGCATCAGAAAGGGCAACCAGGGAGCATCTAATATCACCGGGCGGTAAGACACCATACTGGTCGCGCAGCTTGCCCGTTGAACCGCCGCTATCGGCCATGGAAACAATGGAGCTCAGCTGTACCGGGTAATCGCGCAGGGCCGACAAAACAACAAAACAGCCGGCGCCGCCGCCGATTACGACGATGCGTTTCCCAAGAGGAATTGATGGAGAAGTCATGCCTTGGCAGTACTAATGGCGGGGCTGCGATAGTTGCGGTGAAGCCGCGAAACAAAAACAAAAGAAACAAAAATCCCCACTGCTACGAGCAAAAAGGTTCCCGCCAAAGACAAGGCAAATTGGTAAACTTCCACTATCGTTCCGCCAAAAGGAAGGCGGGAAACGGAGAAGTAGTCATTTCTTACCAAAAGCCATATATATTTAAGAGTAAGGGGGCTGAGAACCCAAAGCATTGCCAAGCCGCCGAGAAGGGCGAAAAACTGCCTGCGCTTCTCTAAGCGGCAGATTCGGTCCATGGTCCGTTTCGTAAAATCAGGCATGGCTTCAACGGCAAAACCCCGCGGGTAAGGACCCCTTATTTTCTCCCTTATAAAGTTGTCTAAATCAATTTCGTGCCTTTCCATATTGCAAAGTAACGTCTGCGAGCGGCTTGCTTGCCCTTATCATCTCAAGCAGAACCGTCCTGGCCCGATGGAGGCGACTCTTCAGGGTATTCTCATTCATGTGAAGCAATTCCGCTATTTCTTTATAGGAAAAACCTTCATAGTACAAAAGCCGGATTATTGCTCTGTCTTCTTTCACTAACCTTTCAACGAAGCGGTCAATTTCTTTCGAAATTTCTTTTTGGGCCGCCTGGTCCTGCAAATCGGCGGTTGTTGTCTGGGCAAGATTATCAAATGCAGCGTTATCAAGACCAATTTCCCTCTTCTTATTCTTTCTGAAAAAGTCTATGACGGTGTTGCGGGCAATGCTGAACAGCCAGCTCCTTGCCTTTTCAGGCTCTTTCAAAGTATTAATTTTCTTATAGGCCTTGATGAACGTTTCCTGGGCCAAATCTTCAGCGTCAAAACGATTACCGACAAAGCGGTAGTGGAAACCAATTATTTCTCCTTGATGCTCACTGACCAGATCCTCTATTTTCTTCAACCGTGGGTTTATCATGGTAACGTTTGAACATCTAAATCTTAAAAATAGGCCGGCCTTGCCGTCAAGATAGTAAGACGGGGATTACCTGAGCAAGGTTTCGCACTGCGGACTCGTATGCTAGCCGCAAAGCCGCGGGGGATAAATTAGATTTGAAACTTGGCGCCTCAATGCCTCGTCTCAGGAAGTATGGACCAAGTAATCCACCCCGTTACTCTCAATCGTAGCAACCGGTTTTACGCCAAGCAACATCGGGTTGGTCTGTTGCTCATAGTTTTATACTTGAGCAAAGAGCTAGAGAGTAACGGGGTCCACAAAAGAGGGCCGCCCAGATAAAAATCGCGGGCCCCGTTAGAAGCTACAACTTCTAACGGGGCGGGCAGAACACCTTCTTAACCCGCCCCCTTGGCAGAACCCTGCCAAGGGGGCGGGGTTCTAAATCACAAAGTTTACAAGACGGTTCTTAACGAAAAAGGTTTTCCTGATTCCTCTGCCGGCGAGATATTTCTTGACTTTTTCATCAGCAAGGGCAGTTTCTTTTACACTTCCCTCCTCCGTATCGGCAGGTACGGAAATAACACTACGGACCCTGCCATTTATCTGAACAACCATACTGACCAATTCTTCTGCAATCAACTTCTCATCATATTCCGGCCACTTCTCTAAATGAATAGATTTTTTGTGACTCAAAACGCTTTGCCAGATATCTTCGGCTAAATGAGGAGCAAACGGAGATAATAACCTTAAGAATATCTCAAAATCCTTCCCACTTGACCCCCTACTCTCAAACTCATTCAGCAATTTCATCAGCTCGCTGACAGCAGTATTAAACTTGAGAGTAGTTATGTCCTCGCCAATTTTCTTAATAGCTCTGTGTATAGTAGCTTTTAATTCTTTGCTTGAGATTTGAGATTTTGGATTTGAGATTTGGGAGGCCATCTTCCATGCTCTGTTTAAAAAGCGATGGACTCCGCTTATTCCCCCCGGATTCCATGGCCCGCCCTGGTCATACGGCCCCATAAAAGCAAGGTACATCCTGACGGTATCGGCGCCATATTTTTTAACCAAGTCATCGGGGTCGACAACATTGCCGCGTGATTTGGACATTTTCTGGCTGTCGGCTCCCAAAATTACGCCGTGGTTCACCCTCCGCGTAAATGGCTCGTCAACCCCGCACCTTTTGAGGACCTGCCTTCGGCCCAGTACTAAGCGTTTATCCTTAAAAGGTGCGGGGTCAAAATCAACCAACCCCAAGTCATACAATGCCTTGGTGAAAAATCTAGAATAAAGCAGGTGCATCGTATTGTGCTCCGCGCCGCCGATATATAAATCCACCGGCAACCACAATTTCATTTTTACCCTGTCGGCAAGGATTTTTTTGTTTTTCGGATCGGTATAGCGCAGGAAATACCACGAAGAGTCAACGAAAGTATCCATCGTATCCGTCTCGCGCTCGGCTTCGCGGCCGCAATTGGGACATTTCGTCCTAACCCAGCTTCTTGCTTTTGCTAAGGGTGAGCGGCCATCAGTACTTGGTTTGTAATCCTCAAGCTTGGGCAGTCTGACGGGCAAGTCTTTTTCCGGCACCGGTTGATAGCCGCATTTTTCACAATGAATCATCGGAATCGGCACACCCCAGTATCGCTGGCGGGAGATGACCCAATCATGAAGCCGATAATTGACCTTTCTCTCGGCCAGCTTTTTGGCTGCCAGTTTCTCTGTTATCTCCTCTCTCGCATCGGCCGACTTGAAACCGGTGAAATCATCCGAATCTACCAAAATGCCGTCATCAACAAAAGCAGCCTCTGTCTTTATATTCTCTTTTTCTACTTCCGAAATTTTTTCCGCCGGGGTTTCATATTGGATTGATCGTGCAGTGGGAAGCACAACGACCTTAATAGGCAGATCGTACCTCTTGGCAAAATCCCAATCTCTGTCATCATGCGCCGGCACTGCCATCACTGCGCCAGTCCCGTACCAGCCAATCACATAATCGGCCACCCAAACGGGGATTTTCTCATTGTTCACCGGATTAACGACATAACTACCGGTAAAAACACCCGTCTTCTCTTTTTCCAGATGCAAGCGGTCAAGTTCGCTCTTTCTCTTTGCCTCCTCTAGATATTTATTTACCTTGTCCAGATTTTCATCGGTGGTCAGTTTCAAAACCATTGGATGTTCGGGCGCTAGAACTAAATAGGTTGCACCGTAGAGCGTATCAATTCTTGTGGTAAAAACCTTGATAGTTTTTTTTGAGTTGGGAACTAAAAAGTCAATTTCCGCGCCTTCGGAACGGCCGATCCAGTTTTCCTGAGCGATTTTCGCCGTTTCGGGCCAGTCAACTTTCTTCAGCCCTTCCAGCAACTTGTCGGCATAATCGGTGATTTTATACATCCATTGGGCAATTTTTTTTTGTACCACAAGCGTGCCGCACCTTTCGCATTTGCCGTCAACCACCTGTTCATTTGCTAGAACAGTTTTGTCCTTCGGGCACCAATTAACCAGCGTTTCGGCTCTGTAAGCCAGACCCTTTTTGTAAAATTGCAGAAAAATCCATTGAGTCCATTTATAATATCCGGGGTCGGTCGTTCTTACCTCCCGGGACCAATCCAGAGTTGCACCCATACTCTTCAATTGCTTTGACATGTAGGCAATATTCTCGTCTGTCCAATCAGCTGGCTGAAGATTACGCTCAATAGCCGCGTTTTCGGCGGGCAAGCCGAAAGCATCAAACCCAATCGGGTACATCACATTGTGTCCCTTCATCCGCAAGTACCGCGATAAAATATCCGGTACCGAAAAAGCATACCAGTGTCCTAGGTGTAGGTTCCCCGATGGGTATGGAAATTCGAAAAGCAGGTAAAAGTTCTCTTTCCCCTTAACCTTGTCTTTTGTAATGTACAGCTTCTTCCGTTCCCAGTAGCGCTGCCATTTCTTTTCAATTTTCGAAGGATTATACCTCGGCATTATAGTAGCTTCATCATATGGAATTTATGGTCTTTTGACAAATTTAAAAACCACCGGCAGTCCGGGTAGTAGCACGGTCTCAGCTCGCCCAGCCTCGCTTTAGGGTTGACGTGCGCTCCTATTCTGGTCATTATTCTGGAAGCTCTTTGACTCTGGAGGGTGGCAAGAGTGCTAAAACTCAACCTTCGGCAACTGGCTATTATTGGGATCTTTGTGATGCTCGCGCTTTCGTCTTTCTTCGCCAGCATGTGGTACCACAAATATAAAGATGTCGTCTTAGAAAAAGAGAGGTGGGACAATATAAACCGCAACGGCTCCGAGCTACCTATTTTGGCGGTCTTTAGGGGTTATGTGAAGGAATCGTTTTCAAAGGACACCAGCGCAGACCCGGAGGAATGGTCGGAAACCAACTCAACTTACGGGCAATGTGCGGTGGCAGCACTTGTAGTGCAGGGATTTTTCGGCGGAGAGATTCTAAGGGCAGAGATACCGGAGAAATGGCAGGATGCAATAGGATTTTCCACACACTATTGGAACAGGATAGCAGGACGAGATGTAGATTTTACTAGAGAACAATTCCCTCCGCAGTTCCCCTATGACGATCTTATAAGTGAACAGCTGGGCCACATCAAAATGGTGGACCGGGAAGATATGCTTTCCGACGAAGACGTAGCTGCAAGATATAGAACGATAATGAAGCGGCTTGAGAAAATCTTGTTCTAGGCAATATGAAAACCAGCGCCGAAAAGTTTTTCGGCGTTTTTTGTTGTCTGGCTTGCCACCTTCTCAAAAGATACTTTTTTGATCTCGGCTATGTGCCGGGCTATAAATTCTACAAAAAGCGGTTCATTCCGCTTGCCCCGGTTCGGGACCGGTGCGAGATACGGCGCGTCAGTTTCAATCAGTATTCTCTCAAGGGGAACTTCGGCCACCATATCATTGTATTCCTTGGAAAATGTGATAATCCCGTTCAACCCTAAACAAAGGTCCAAATCAAGGAATTTTTTGGCAAGTTCGAAATTGCTGGTAAACGAATGGACAACTCCCCATGGAGCCGATTTATGATTTACGATGTGCGATTTAAGAATGGAAATTAAGTCATTATAAGCGTCGCGGCAATGGATAATGACTGGTTTGTTAACCTTTCTGCCCAATTCTAGAAATTGCTGGAAAACTTCCTTTTGCCTTTCCTGTTTCTCTTTTTCCGGCGTTCGGTAGTAATCCAGCCCTATCTCCCCTATCGCCACGACCTTGGGATGTCTGGCCAGTTCTTCATGTTCGTAAATCGTAAATCGTGAATCGTTAACCTCTTTTGCGTCTGGGTGCAATCCGACCGTCGCCCATACGCCAGCCCGTCCGAAGCTACTCGGCGAAGGAGGATACTTTTCCGCCAGCTCAATTGCCTTCTTCGACATCTCCAAATCTGTTCCAACACAAATCATGCCGCATCCGGCGGCTAGTGTCCGTTTAATCACCTCTTCTCGGTCCGCGTCATATTGCGGAAATTGGGGGTGGCAATGAGAGTCAAAGAGATTCATTTCAAGCGAGGGAACAGCGGCTCGGTTTTTATAACCGTAAATTTGTAACCCTCCAGCGCTGATTTGCCATCATAGCCGAAAGTTTTAAAAATTTTCTCGGCGGTTTCCGGAAGAAACGGCTCCAAAAGTCTGGCGGAATCAATAATTACCGCGACTAAACTGGTAAGAGTCTTCAATATATTTTCTCCTGCGGTTTCGGCCCAGGGTTTTTTAAAATCGATGTAGGTATTCGCAAATCCAAGCAACGCCCAGATGTCCGCAAGGGTTTCGTGCAATTTAAAGCTTTCGATATGCCGCTTATAACTCTCCCGAACCTCCCCGATGGTCTGCTCAACTTTGTAACTATCCTCATCCAAAAACTTTTTTTCAAAAATCAGTTCGCCATCAAGTTTCGTTTCAATAAGTTTCGCGACGCGGCTGATAAGATTGCCTAGATTATTGGCCAAATCGCCGTTATATCTTTCCTCGAGCTTTTCATAAGAAAAGTCGCCGTCTTCCGTTGACGGAATCTCTCGCAAAAGATAAAAGCGAACGGGGTCAACGCCGTACTTTTTAACGGCATCTTCCGGCGACACCACGTTGCCAAGGGACTTGCTTATCTTTTCCCCTCCGATTGAAATATAGCCGTGGACGTAAATCGATTTAGGCAGCGGCAAACCTGCAGCCAAAAGCATAGCCGGCCAAAAAATGGCATGAAATCGCAGAATACCCTTGCCTATTACATGGACATCGGCCGGCCACCATTTTTTGAAATTCTCTTCGTCCCGGCCGTATCCAACGGCGGTAATGTAATTGGATAAGGCGTCATACCAAACGTATTGGACTTGTGTCGGATCACCGGGCACGGGAATCCCCCAGCTTATTTTTTCAACCGGGCGTGAAACGCTGAAATCATCGGAGTCTTTCAGCAGGTTTAAAATTTCGCGGCTCCGGCTTTCAGGTAAAATTTTCAATTCCCCGGATTCAATTGCCTCTCCTATTCTTTTCTTGTATTTCGTGAGCTTAAAAAAGTAGTTTTTCTCTCTTACAACTTCCGGCTTGGCACGGTGTTCGGGGCAGTTGCCGTCAACCAGATCTTTCTCATTCACAAATCCCTCGCAACCAACGCAATACAAGCCCTCATATTCTTTCATATAAATATCCTGCTCGTTTTCCCGCCAAAGTTTTTGGGCGCCGGGCCAATGGCGCTGGCGGTCGGTGGTTCTAATGAAATCGTCAAAGGAAACGTTAAGAACGGATTTTAGTTTGGCAAACTCTGCGGAATTGCGATCTACGTATTCCTGAAAATCAACGCCTTCTTTTTGCGCGCTTCTGAAAACTTTAAGACCGTGCTCGTCTGTGCCTGTCAAAAACCAAACATCGTCGCCAAGCCGGCGGTGATAGCGCGCCAACACATCGGCCTGCAAAACCTCCAAACCAAAACCAATGTGGGGCCTGCCATTCGGATAAGCGATCGCGGTTGTAATGTAAAACTTGTTCGCCATGAAAATTTACTCAAAAAAACAGCTTCCTTGCTGCTTTTAGATTACCTCAAAACCGGCCTTTTTGCCAGTTAAGAGGCGGCTACAGACATTTTTCGGCTCTCTTTTTGCTTTGCCAAATCGTCCAAAATCTCAACGATAATCACCGCTACGGGCACCGAAAGAAGAATCCCCAAAATACCGGCAACTTGGCCGCCGATAAGCAGAGCAATAATGACCGTAACTGGATTGAGGCCGATAGTTCTGCCAAGTATCAATGGCGTAAGAACATGCGCCTCGGTCTGCTGGACAGCAATATAAAGTACCAAAACCCACATGCCCAGCATGGGTGATTGGGCAAAGGCCAGTATAACCCCGGGGATTGCTGAAATGACTGGGCCGGCAATAGGAACGATTTCCAAAATCATCGCCACGATTCCCAGGAGCATGGCATATTTGACGTGAAGCAGAGAAAGCCCCACAAAAACAAGGAGGCCGACCGATAAGGCAAGTAAAAGCTGGCCCTGAAGCCACCGTCCAACTTTGTGCTCCACCCTTTTCCAAAGGCCGATGGTGTATTCCTCGTATTTTGCGGGCAAAACCGATCTGATAAATCCCGCTATCCCCTGTTTCATCACCGACAAGTAAAAAGATAAGACAATCACCGCGACAAAGGACAAGACCCCACCAAAAATGTTCACTATAAGGTTTAAGGCTGAGCCGGACGATATTTGCAGGAACTGAGAGAAGCTGTCCAAGATGTTCTGAATTTCGCTAAAGAAATCAAAATAGTGTGTTGTGGTCGTCTGCTGAGCTTTCTCCAAAGCACCCGATATATTGGATATGAACTGGGGCAAAGCTTTTGTTAATTGCCCCAACTCCGAAGAAATTGCAGGCACAACCAACGAAAGAAGCAGAACCAACAAGCTGAAAACGGCAAGATACAAAACCAATACGCTTAAAAGACGGGGAACCTTTTTCTGCTCGAGCCAGGTGGCAAACGGGCCAACTGCAGAGGCAATAATAATCGCAAAAAATAGAATCACAATCACATCTCTTACAAGATATAGAAAAAGGAAAGCCAGGATTATGAAAATAATCTTCAAAATAGAGGGGGTGGAGATATTTAGGGTTTTTTCTTCGGGCATGCTATTTGCTACTCACCACTTATTACAAATTACCAGCTAGTTAATTCTACCATGAATTCAAAATATTTTTAATCCCGCTGTCGTCCTCCTTGAGGGGCCCGACAATGGCAAGATTTAACTTTTCCGGTCTTAAAATGTCTCTTGCCGTTTCTATGATATCCTCCCTGGTCACTGCCATTATCTTTGCCAATTTTTCCTCCGGCGTTAAGGTTCTATTCTCCAAAAGTTCCTGCTGGCCGTAAAAGGAAGCCCAAGCATCGGATGTTTCCAGAGCTATGGCAAGCCGGCCCTTCGCATAATCTTTGGTTCTACGTAGTTCTTCCTCAGAAACGAGTTCACTGGCAATCCTTTTGATTTCCTTGAGGGTAATTTCGAGCGCGGAGACCAGGTTCTTGTTATTCAAACCGGCGTGAACCGTGAAATCCCCAGTTTCGTTATACGAGGTGGTGCTGGTCCCTATGCGATAAGCCAATCCCCTCTTCTCCCTTATCTCAACGAAAAGACGCGAGCTCATGCCACCGCCCAAAATGAAAGAGAGGGCTTCGAGGGTGTCAAGTCTTGGATGTAAACAGCCATAGGCCCTGAAGCCAAGATTCACGTGGGTCTGGTCGGTATGCTTGTTAAAAATCTTGAGCCGAGGCGCGGTCTGGTCGCTAATCGCCGGAATTGGTTTTACGATTTCTGCCTCTCTTGCATTGTTAAAATATTTTGCAACCCTTTCTTTCGCCGCTTCCAGATTAATATTCCCGGCCACGCAGATAACCGTGCTTTTGGCGAAATAATGAGAGGAAAAATAATTTACGACATCCTCGCGCCGTATGACGTCAACAGTCTCTTTCTTGCCAGCGATATTCCAGCCAAGCGGCTGGTCGCCGTAAATCAATTCGTCAAACAACAGGCCGACGCGGCTTAAGGGATCGTCAAAATACATGTTTATCTCCTCTTTTATCGGACCGCGCTCCTTATCCATCTCCTTTTCGTCAAATTTAGAATTCTGGAAAATATCAGAAATTACGTCAAAGGCAGTATCTATTTTATCATCGGCGCATTTTACATAATAACCCGTGTATTCCTTGGAAGTGAAAGCATTATAATCCGCGCCTATCGAGTCCAGCTCGTGAGATATATCAAGGGACCCCGGCCGCCTGGTGGTGCCCTTGAACATTAGATGTTCCAGAAAGTGCGAGACGCCGCTGTTTTTGATATTTTCGTAACGTGAACCAGTAGCAACAAGAACCAGTACGGTAACCGACCTGGTATTACCCATCGGCACGGTAATTAAACGCAGGCCGTCGGGAAATGTAAAAAGTTCGAACGATTTTTTTGATTTTTCGCCAGCCATTGAACTCAAAATATCACGAAATCCGGCCGGGGGCAATTCCTCTGCAAAACAAAAGGCGGGTTATCCCCGCAGGTTCTAAAGAAGTTATTTTGTATCGGGCAGACCCTCGCCCGGCAAAATCATAGCTCCGGACCCGTCAACCTCAACAGTTCTCTCTGCCACTGGCGGCGGAGATGTTTGGGCTCTTAGTCGTCTTACTCGCTCTGTCAATCCGCTTACCTCATCCTTGAGCTGGCGATACGCAGTGCTCCTTTTTTGCGCTAAACCCTCCAGTTCTATGATTCTCGCTTTCAAGGTCTCGTTTTCGCTTTCCAGAGCCCGCTTTTCTCCCTGGCAAGTTCCCAATTCCTCCTGGCAAGTTTTCAGCCTACTATAAACGTCAGCGAGCTCTAATAAAAGGGTCTTTCTAAGTCTCAGGTATTCCTCACTGCATCCTCTATCATGAACCTCGGGGGCCGGTTCTGCCTTGGGTTTGCCACCGTGAGATTTCTTCTTCAGCGCCTCGCGCCAGCCGTCGCCGGTTTCGAACTGTTCATTAAGAGTATAGCAGGCTCCTTGCTTACGGGGGATGGAATCCTTGACCTTCTTGATTACCCCTGCGGTTGCTAACTTATCCAAAGCGTAAAAGATCGCTTGCACTGAGCAACTAAAAGAGGTTGCCATTGTGGTGCTAGCTCCAACATTCACTTCCCTGCCATTTGCTCTCAAAAATGCGATAATTTTCCCCATTACGTCCTTGCCTTTCCTGTCTTTTGCTGCCATTTACATTTCCTCCAAGTTATTAAAAAACCAAAGATATTATAATCTATCCATTCTTCTTCTGTCAAGCCCTCAACTTTTTCTCCAGATGTGATGCAAGTTCCCCTATCGCCACCCTTTCTTGTTCCGTCGTATCACGGTCGCGGACGGTAACAGTTTTGTCATCAAGCGATTGGAAATCAACCGTTATACAATAAGGTGTACCGATTTCGTCCTGTGAATAATAGCGTTTGCCGATATTTCCACGGTCATCCCAAGCGGTCATAAAATGCTGACGTAAGTCGTCGTAAATTTGACGTGCCAACTTCACCAGCTCAGGCTTATTCGCAAGAAGTGGGAAAACCGCAACTTTATACGGCGCAAGTTTAGGATGAAGCTTCAGGACAACACGGTCCTTTTCTTCAGCATAAGCATCGCACAAAAAAGCTAAGGCAATTCTGTCCACACCGGCAGAGGGTTCAATCACAAAGGGGGTGTATTTTTCTCCACTCTCGGTATCGGTATAAGACAAATCCTCACCCGAGTATTCGGAATGTGTCTTCAAATCAAAGTCTCCTCTATTAGCAATGCCCTCAATTTCTTTCCAGCCAAAGGGAAATTCATACTCAATATCGGTAGTGCCGCGCGAATAATGAGCTAGTTCTTCTTTGGGTGCTTCGCGCTTGCGGACATTTTTTAACCCCAAATTTTCGTACCACTTAAATCTTGTTTCTACCCAGTCCTTAAAATACTTCTCGTCCTCACCCGGTTTTACAAAATATTCCAATTCCATTTGCTCAAATTCGCGAGTGCGGAAGATAAAATCTTTGGGATTGATTTCGTTGCGAAATGCTTTGCCTAT
>Ga0172362_10002837_pt1 | contig 15001 bp, 13 predicted proteins | sample LakKivs1_kivu2a2_FD_114534 | JGI IMG/M metagenome (GOLD analysis project Ga0172362, IMG submission 114534) | Sediment microbial communities from Lake Kivu, Rwanda - Sediment s1_kivu2a2 | ecosystem: Environmental > Aquatic > Freshwater > Lake > Sediment | place: Rwanda: Western Province, Lake...
GAAGGGCCATCGCTCAACGGATAAAAGGTACGCCGGGGATAACAGGCTTATCTCCCCCAAGAGTTCACATCGACGGGGAGGTTTGGCACCTCGATGTCGGCTCGTCACATCCTGGGGCTGGAGCAGGTCCCAAGGGTTCGGCTGTTCGCCGATTAAAGTGGCACGCGAGCTGGGTTCAGAACGTCGTGAGACAGTTCGGTCCCTATCCGCCGCGGGCGGAGGAAATTTGAGGGGAGCTCTCCTTAGTACGAGAGGACCGGGAGGGACGCACCGCTAGTGTACCGGTTGTCGCGCCAGCGGCACCGCCGGGTAGCTATGTGCGGACGGGATAACCGCTGAAAGCATATAAGCGGGAAGCCCACCCCAAGATGAGATTTCCCTGGGCGAAAGCCCCTGAAGGCCCGTCGAAGATGACGACGTTGATAGGCAGGGTGTGGAAGCGCAGCAATGCGTGGAGCTAACCTGTACTAATTGGCCGTGCGGCTTGACCACTATTGATCGAGCTATCACGCTCGAGGACTCTGGACGTCGTCTCCGCGAGAGCGGAGGCGCGAAAGACACCCAGTATGCAAGGAATCGTCCGTATCCAAGCGGACATCCGATTCCGGTGACTATGGCGAAGGTGACCCACCCGTTCCCATCCCGAACACGGCAGTGAAACCCTTCAGCGCCGATGGTACTGCGTCGTTCTCGACGTGGGAGAGTAGGACGTCGCCGGATCCTTTGAGAAAGGGCCCGCTCAACCGAGCGGGCCCTTTCTTTTTTCCGTGCGTGTGAGGTGAGCACTCCTCTGGATGCGAGAAGAGCTTCGTGGACATCTGCGGGTGCACGAGTCAGGTGTCGAGGTGGTGCAACCTGAGGAGGCGGCGCAAAAAAAACGCGCAGCCACCGTGGTGAATGCGCGTTCGAGTTGCGGGGGTAGGATTTGAACCTACGACCTTCGGGTTATGAGCCCGACGAGCTACCGGACTGCTCCACCCCGCGTCGTCTGGGTAGCGAGCCGGATCGCTCGTGTCAATTCTTCGTTCGGCCGACGAGCAAAAGTTCCGCAGCTAACGACGGGGAGCGCCCCATCCTCCGCCACGCGGCCCAGGTGCGCCAATAGGCTCGATCTTCGGGAGTCGCCACGGCATGTACGCCGGCTTGGCGTCGTAGATGCGCTTCTGGGCGCGCTTGACGCGCTCGCGAATCCGGTTGCGATCCGCTCCTGGCTCGGATGCGGCAGCGACTTCGCTGCGCGTGACGTCGATGCTGGCCTCGCCGCCCGCCTGGCGAACGGTGAGCCGCACGGTGTCACCTTGCGACGAGAGCGCCTCCCACTCGAGCTTCTTGTCGATGGAGCGTACGATCGCCCCGAGGATCAATTGATGTTCCTGCGCCATGGCCGATTGCCGTAGCCCAGACGGGCGTCGATCTCAACCGAGCCGCGGGCACTCGCGCAACCTCCGGGACCTCCTTGCAAGGATGCGAGAGAGCGGAAGCCCGATCGCGGGACGGCTGCGGCCTGTTCGAGGCATGTGGATTGCTGAGCTGATCTGCCGTCGATTCGATCCGAGCGGTCGGAGCCTGTGGGGGGAGCCGGCTGGGTTGCTCGGGACGAGCGATGCGAGGGTCGGGAGAACGCCGGGAGGGGCACATGACGATGCGAGAGCAGAGGGTCCTCGTGGTCGACGACGACCGTGAGATCCGTGGCCTCGTCGCTGGGACGCTGCGGCGTGGTGGGTATACCGTGGTCGAAGCCGGTGACGGGCCCGAGGCTATCGACGTCGCGTCGCGCCTCGTTCCCGACCTGGTTCTTCTCGACATGACGCTTCCCGGCATGGACGGAGTCGAGGTCGCGCGTCAGCTGAAGGCGACCCCGATCCTCGCGACGATCCCCGTCGTGGCGCTGAGCGCGCTGACGCAGGAGGCGGTCCAGCAACGAGCTCTGGCTGCCGGTTGTGCTCGCTATCTGACGAAGCCGTGCCCGCCGGCGGCGCTGTGCGATGTCATCGCGCAGACACTGGCCGCGGTTTCGCGCCGCCCGCCGCCGGATCGTTGACACCGCGCGGTTGCCGCGGGCACCGCTGCACACTATCTCCTTCCCGATGCCCGTCGCGCGATTGCGGCCCATCAGTCGGCACATCGCCGCGATCGATCTGCACGGCCGGTTTCAGGTTGCGGCTTTCCTCGTGCGCCACGACGGGGGTCTGCTGCTGGTGGATGCCGGGTTCCCTGGCTGGCACTACGCGATCCTCACGGCGGCGGAGTCCTTGCCGCAACCGAACCGGATCACCCACATCGTGTTGACGCATGCACATGTCGATCACATCGGTGGCGCCGCGTTCCTGGCACGGCACTGTGGGGCGCAGGTTCTCGCGTCCGCCGTGGAGAAGCCCTTCATCGAGGGGCGCTCGCTGGCGCACGCTGCGTGCGGGATTCTCCCCCGGCTCGTGCTGTCGCTCAATCACTGGACGCAGGCGCGGCGTGTGGAGCCGGTGCGCGTCGACCGCACGGTCGATGCCGAGGACGTCATCTGTGGACTGCGAGTCGTCGAAGTTCCGGGCCATACGCCCGGCCAGATCGCGCTGTGGCACGAAGCCGACGCGGTGCTGCTGTGCGCCGACGCGCTGTTCAACGTGAACGGCTCCATCGGGTTCGACCCCGTTCCGGGCATGACGTCGAATCGCTCCGGCGCGGCCGCGTCCCTCGCACGCCTGGCCGAGCTCGGCTGCAGGGACTTTGCACCGAGCCATGGCCCGGCGATCCTGGGCGACGCGCCGGACCGAATTCGGCGATTCTTGGGACGTGCCGTCGGGTGACCGGCGGGCACGATCGGGGAGAGATGAAGATGAGCGTTCGTTCGCATGACCAGACCTCGAATCCGGCGCGCGCCGTGGCGTGGACGAGCCCCCTCGTTCTAGCCACGCTCTGCGCGGTCCTCGCATCGACGCTCGGTGCGTTCGAGGTCCGCGCCCAGGACGTCCAGGCAGGCTCCTCTGCGGCCGAGCGGCCGCGGGTGCCCAAGGTCTCCATCGACGGTCCGCGGCAGCGCATCGAGGGTAAGATCATGCGCTCGTCGCGCGGCAAGAAGGGCCCGGTTCGGCTCCTGGTGGAGCGCAAGGAGGGGGGGCCGGTGACGGTCCTGGTGGCGCCCGAGGACGTCTGCGATCGTCTCGGGTTGTCTCTCAAGGCGGACGAGCACGTGGTGGTCGAGGGGGCGATGCTCAAGAGCGACCGGCCGATCCTCGTCGCCAGCTCCTTCGTCGTGGACGGCAAGACGATCCGGGTCCGAGATGAGGAGGGCAAGATCCTCGACCCGGCGGCCCTCGCGAAGCCTGCGGACGGCACCGGCGCCGCGGTGACCGGAAGAAGCAAGCAGCCCGGGCCATCGCCGGCGCCCTGAGCAGGCATGAAGACATCGACGGCGCAGATCGCGAATCGGATCAGTCGTCGTCGTCGAGCCCCCGCGGGTGGCGCAGCTTCGCCGGCCAGATCGCACTCTCGAGGGCATGCCCGACCCGCAGTACGAGCGCTTCGTGGGCTGCGGGGCCGGTGATCTGCACGGACGTCGGCAGTCCGTCGGGGGCGAGGCCGGTCGGGACGGCGGCGGCGGGCATGCGCGTCAGATCGGCGAGCAGCGTGAACGACGCCATCGCCAGGCCCACCGGTACGGAGGCTTCGCCTGCGCTCACGATGGTGGCACCGATCCGTGGCGCCGTCACCGCCATCGTCGGCGTCAGAAATCCGTCGATGCCGGCTTCGAACAGCCGCTCGACCTCGCGTGTCACGCGCTCGCGCGTGTGGAGCGCGTGCACGAGGCTTCGCGTGTCGACGGCTGCGCTGGCGTCGAGCTGGTCGCGAACATCGGCACCGTAATCTGCACGGTGCGCTGCGATCTGGTCGCGATGCTGCGCGTGTGACTCTGCAAGCAGGATCACGCTCGCCGCGAGCGTGATCTCGACTGCATCGGGCAGCGATACCTCGACGACCTCTGCTCCCAGATCGCACGCGGCCGTCAGCGCGCGGTCGAGAGCCGCGAGCGCATCGTTTCCGACCGTCACCGGACGATGCGCACGGTCGACTCCGAGCCGCACGCCGCGCAGCGGCACGTCGAGCCCGACGAGGAAGTCGCTTCCGGGAAATCGTCGGGACCATGGGTCGGCGGGATCGAAGCCGGCGAGAACCTGCAGCGCGAGGGCGCAATCGGCCGTGCTCTGCCCGAGCGGTCCGACATGGTCGAGACTCGGCGCCAGCGGGTAGGTGCCGCGTAGGCTCACTCGGCCGTGTGTCGGCTTGAGGCCGACGCAGCCGCACGCCGCGGCGGGAATGCGAATCGATCCGCCCGTGTCCGATCCCGTCGAGAGAGGTACCAGGCCGGCGGCGACGGCCGCACCCGCGCCGCCGCTCGATCCACCGGGAACGTGATCCGTCTGCCACGGGTTGCGGGTCGGGCCGAAGTGCGGGTTGCTGGTGGTGGTCCCGAAGGCGAACTCGTGCGTGGCGGTCTTGCCGACGACGACGGCTCCTGCGGCGCGCAGGCGCGACACCGGCTCGGCGTCGGTCGCGGGAACGTGGCTGGCGAAGAGTCTGGATCCGTACGTGGTCCGGATTCCCGCGGTGTCGGTGATGTCCTTGATCCCGACGGGGATGCCGTGCAGTGGGCCGCGCCATCTGCCGCGTGCGAGCTCGTCGGTGAGGGAGCGTGCGGTGGCAAGCGCCTGTTCCCGCGCGACGGTGGTGAACGCGTTGAGACGTGGGTCGAGGCGCTCGATGCGCCGGAGGAAATGCTCCACCAGCTCGGTGGGTGACACCTGCCGTGAGGAGACGAGCCTTGCGAGCTCGGCGACTCCCATGCGGTGAAGCTGCGACATGGCTGCGAGCTAAGGCCCGACGCCTGCTCGGCGCAAGCCGGGCCGCGGGAGGTCGCGCGGAGCGAGTGGAGCCTGCCGACCTCCCCGTGAGGTGTCGGGTTGTCTCGGGGCGAAGAAAAGACGAATCTCGTGGCCCATGCCCCACCGTGTCCCCTACGTCGAGCTTCGCTGCCGAAGCGCGTTCTCCTTTCTCGAGGGCGCTTCCTCCCCGGAAGATCTGATGGAGATCGCGGTGCGGTCCGGCCACGAAGCCCTTGCGCTCGCAGACCGAGACGGTGTCTACGGTGCGCCGCGATTCTGGAAGGCAGGCAAGGCCGCCGGCGTACGGACCATCGTCGGAGCCGACGTGTCCATTGGGCACGAGCGCGACCTGTCGCCCGCCGGGCGCGTTCTCCTGCTCGCCGCCTCGAGGACCGGCTATCGGAATCTGTGCAAGCTGATCACGCGTGGGCGCGCGCGCGCAGCGAAAGGGCAGAGCGTGACGCTGCTCGACGAGCTCGAGGAGCACGCGCGCGGGTTGCTCTGCCTCGCGGGCGGAGAGCAGAGCCTGCTGCTCGAGGCGTTGCGCTCGCGTGACGATCTCGCCGTGCTGCGCATGGGAAGGCGGCTGCAGGGGATCTTCGGGCGCGACCTCTGGATCGATCTGCAGCGCAGCAACGATCCCCACGTCGAGCGGAGAATGCGTGCCCTGCAGGAGGTCGCGGCGCGCCTGCGTCTGCCCGTCGTGGCGAGCGGTGACGTTCGCATGGCGCGAGCCTGCGAGCAGCCGGTGCTCGACGTGCTCGGCTGTCTCGCGCGGCGAACGAAGCTCGATGTCGCCGGACGTGTCCTGCTGCGGAACGCGGAACGGCACGTGGTGTCTCCTCGCGAGATGGCGGCCCGATTTCGCGATGTGCCACGGGCCGTCTCGGCAACGCTCGAGGTTGCCGAGCGTTGCGAGTTCTCACTCGGGGATCTGGGCTACCGATTCCCTGAGGTCGCCTTGCCGCCAGGCGAGACGTCGCTCGGCCGCCTGCACGCGCTCGCGTACGAGGGCGCCCGCGGACGGTACGGCGCTGTGCTTTCCGGGCGAGTGTCGACGCAGCTCGAGCACGAGCTCCGGATCATCGAGAAGCTCGACCTCGCGGGCTACTTCCTCATCGTCTGGGACATCGTCCGCTTCTGCCGCGAGCGTGGCATCCTCGTGCAGGGCAGGGGGTCCGCTGCCAACAGCGCAGTTTGCTACGCGCTGGGTATCACCGCCGTCGACCCGGTGGGGATGGAGCTGCTGTTCGAACGCTTCCTCTCCGAAGAGCGTGGTGAATGGCCGGACATCGACCTCGACCTTCCATCGGGCGACCGTCGCGAGGAGGTCATCCAGTACGTCTACCGTCGCTACGGGCCAGGCGGCGCGACATCGCCGGAGCACGCGCGCACGGTCGGCTCCGGCGTCGCGATGACAGCGAACGTGATCACCTATCGCGTTCGCAGCGCTCTTCGCGAAGCGGGCAAGGTTCTGGGCTTCGCCGAGGCCGAGATCGAGCGGCTGAGCAAGCTGCTGGCCCATCATGGCTTCCATGACCAGAGCGACGCGCTCCAGGCACAACTCGCCTCGGCTGGTGTCGACGTCACTGCTGACCGCGTACGACATCTGCTGGACTGCGTGGAGAGGATGCAGGGGCTGCCGCGTCACCTGGGGCAGCATTCGGGCGGGATGATCGTCGCTGCCGGGCGGCTCGACGAGATCGTTCCGCTCGAGCCCGCTGCGATGCCGGGTCGCTCCGTCGTGCAGTGGGACAAGGACGACTGCGCGGACATGGGTCTCATCAAGATCGATCTGCTCGGACTCGGCATGATGGCGGTACTCGAGGATGCGATCCCGCTCGTTCGCGAGGCCGACGGCGTCGAGATCGACCTCGCAAGGTTGCCCCCGGACGATGCGCGAACCTACGCCATGATCCGGCGAGCCGATACCGTCGGCGTGTTCCAGATCGAGTCGCGCGCGCAGATGGCGACCCTGCCGCGCCTGAAGCCGAGGACGTTCTACGACCTCGTGGTCGAGGTGGCGATCATCCGGCCTGGTCCGATCGTCGGGCAGATGGTGCACCCGTATCTGAACCGCCGCGCCGGTCGCGAGCCGGTCCGCTATCCGCACCCGCTGCTCGAGCCGATCCTGCGGCGCACGCTGGGCGTGCCGCTGTTCCAGGAGCAACTGCTGCGAGTCGCGATGACGGTCGCGGGCTTCACGGGCGGCGAAGCCGAGGAGCTGCGCAGGGCGATGGGCTTCAAGCGTTCCGTGCAGCGCATGCGGGCGATCGAGCAGAAGCTGCGCGATGGTCTCGCCGCGCACGGGATCGACGATGGCGCCGCGGACGAGATCGTGCGCAGCATCACGTCTTTCGCGCTGTACGGCTTTCCCGAGTCACACGCGGCGAGCTTCGCACTGATCGCGTACGCATCGGCGTACCTGAAGGCGCACCATCCGGAGGCGTTTCTGTGTGCACTGCTCAACGCATGGCCAATGGGCTTCTACCATCCGGCGACTCTGGTGAAGGATGCCGAGCGCCATGGCGTCGTGGTCCGGCCCATCGACGTGACGTGCTCGGATTGGCGCTGCACGATCGAGCGACGCGATTCCGCGCAGCCGCTCCCGCAGCGCAGCGGACGAGGAGCGGTGCGGCTGGGGCTGCGTTTCGTGCGTGGTCTCCGGGAGGAGGCCGGGTGCGCACTCGTGCAGGCGCGGACGGCCCGCCCCTTCACAGGTCCTCGCGACCTCGCCGCGCGTGCCGGGCTTCTCGAGCGGGAGCTCGCGGCCCTGGCGGAACTCGGCGCGCTCGGCGCGATCTCCGGATCCAGACGGGCTGCTTCCTGGCAGGTCCGTGGCCTGGCGCCGAGCCGTGAGCCGCTGTTTGCCGGGGTCGATGCACGCCCCGGCACGTTGCCAGGCAGGCCCATGTCGGCGCTCGAGGAGACGTTGGCCGACTATCGGGTGAGCGGCATGACGACCGGGGCTCACCTGATGGCGCACTTCCGCACCATGCTGCGTCAGCGCGGCGTGGTGACGCTCGCCCGGCTGCGCGAGGCCGCCAGCGGGCTCCGGTTGCGCACGGCCGGTCTCGTCATCGTCCGGCAGCGCCCCGGCACCGCGAAAGGGATCTGCTTTCTCACGCTCGAGGACGAGACCGGGACGGGCAATGCGGTCGTCATGCCGGACCGGTTCGCCGAGTTTCGCCTCCTGCTGCACACTGCGGCGCTGCTCGTGCTCGAGGGGGTGGTACAGCGCAAGGATGGCGTTGTTCACCTGAATGTCGAGAAAATCTGGGGATTCTCACCCGGTCCGACCCCCACCTCGCACGATTTTCACTGACCGGCACGAAATCCTCTTGAAATTGACTTTCATTTCCGACATTGGATGGATCATGGTCGTTTGCCTGTGTCAGGGAGTCTCGGACAGGAGCGTGCGGGCGAGCATCGAGGCCGGCGCGCGGACCCGGCAGCAGGTCACCAACGCCTGCGGCGCCGGTGACGGCTGCGGCACCTGTCATCGCACCATCAAGTCACTCATCGTGGAATGTGGCCGCGCAGGTGCCGCGACTCCACGAAGGTCCACGCCGCTGGTCTTCGGCGAGACCGCCCCGTCCGCATCCATCTGAGCTGCCCGTCCGCCTGACAGGACACCGTTCGACCGATCCCCCTTGGTTCGCGCTGTGCAGTACCCTAGGCTTCGATCTTGCTCCTACGACAGCGTACGCAATGTCTCACGGGGTGATCTCGATGCCGAACATTCGACGCGGTGCATCCGTCTCCATCGACCTGAGTGCTCGTCGCACCGCCGTTCGCGAGCACTGGATTCCTACCGGACCCGGTGAGGGCGACCTGCGCGCCCGAGCGTATCCGGGCGTATCTCCGGCACTTTCGGACGATGCTCTGATGCGGGACCGCGATGACGCCGGAGGCGAGGTCAGGGTCGTACGGCGCCTGCGGTGAGCGGCTGCACCCGGCCGGCGAGTCTCCGGTCCGGCGATAGGCCGATTCCCGTATCTGAGAATCTGAGTTGCCACTGTCTCCTTCTCTTCTCTGTCCTGTCGACTCGTTAAGTTTTCACAGGCCGGCGTTGTCGTCCGACCGAGAGCCGTGCTAACGCGTTCCGCTGGATCGGACGGGGATGTCTGGGAATTCGGACGAGCAGGCAGCGCCGCGGAATCTCGAGGCGCTCGTCGCCAGCGGACCGGTGGCCCGCATCACGCTGAACCGGCCGGGCCAGCGCAACGCGCTGTCTCGCGCGGTGCTGGACGAGTTGCTTGCCGCCCTCGATACCTGTGCGCGCCGAACGGACCTGCGGGTCGTGGTTCTCGCCGCCAACGGGCCGGCGTTCAGTGCCGGACACGATCTGCGCGAGATTCGTGAGGCGTCCGCCGAGCAGATCGAGGACCTCTTCGCCCGCTGCGCCCAGCTGATGCTGCGCATTCAGGAGATTCCGCAGCCAGTCATCGCGCGCGTGCACGGCACCGCAACGGCGGCCGGCTGCCAGCTGGTTGCAGCATGCGATCTGGCGGTGGCTGCCGACACGGCGACCTTCGCGACGCCCGGCATCAACATCGGCTTCTTCTGCTCGACGCCCGCAGTGCCCGTCGTACGGTCCGTCGGGCGCAAGCGCGCGATGGAGATGCTGCTCACGGGGGAGCCGATCGATGCGCGCACGGCGTGTGCGTGGGGCCTCGTGAATCGGGTCGCTCCCGTGTTCGAGATCGATTCCGTCATCCAGAATCTCGTCGACAGGATCGTTGCGTCGAGCGGCACCACGATCGCCCTCGGCAAGCGGGCGTTCTATCGACAGATCGGACAAGCCGAGCGCGAGGCGTACGAGATCGCATCCGCCGTGATGTGCGAGAACGCCCTGACGCCGGACGCGCGCGAAGGCATCGCAGCGTTCCTCGAGAAGCGCCGACCTGCCTGGCCGACGGGCTGACCCCCGGTCTGGCTGCGCCGAGCGTTGCGGGGCATTCCCGTGCCGATCCGGTTCGATCCATCGCACCGTCGGTCATGCGCTTGACTCGGGTCCTCATCCGGCGGGAGAACGACGGCTTCACGGAGACGAGGAGACACCATGACGTCCGCAGGAAAGCCGCGCGCCGCGAAGCAGTTTGCATGGGATCGCATGCTCATCGGAGGGCGATGGGTCGAGGCGACAGGCGGCCGCACGTACGAGATTCCCAACCCGGCGACCGAGGAGATCATCGGTCACGCTCCCGACGCGACTCGCGAGGACATGCGAGGGGCGATCGAGGCAGCACGTCGCGCGTTCGAGGAGGGAGCCTGGCGCCGCAGCACGCCGCGCGATCGCGCTCGCGTGCTGCATGCGATCGCCGACGCGATGGAGGCGCGCAAGGAGGAGATGCGCGAGCTGCTGATCGCGGAAGCAGGCGCCTGCTGGGTCTCGCACGATACGCAGGTCGAATGGCCGATCCGGCACTTCCGCACCTACGCGGACCTCGCCATCCGGTTCCCCTTCGAGCAGATGCTGCCCGCGCCCACCATTCAGTCGCCGATGGGCAGCTGGAACAACACCAGCATGGTGCACAACGCCCCCGTCGGCGTGTGCGGCCTGATTCCAACCTGGAACTTCCCGGTATTCGTGCTCGCCCAGAAGATCGGGCCCGCGCTCGCGACGGGCAACACGATGATCGTCAAGCCCTCGCCCTACGGGCCGCTGGTGAACCTGTGGGTCGCCAAGCTGATCGAGGAGGTTGCCGACCTGCCGCCGGGCGTCATCAACTGGGTGACCGGGCAGGGCGCCGAGATCGGACAGGAGCTGGTCTCCAACCCCGCGGTGGACAAGATCAGCTTCACGGGCTCGATCGTCGTCGGACGGCAGATCCTCGCTGCGGCGGTCGACCGTCTGCGCCGCGTCCATCTCGAGCTCGGGGGCAAGTCGGCCCACATCCTCCTCGACGGAGACAACCTCGACATGGCGGCCCCGGCTCTCGCGGCCCCGACGTTCTTCCACTCGGGCCAGGGCTGCGCGATGGGCACGCGGGTGCTCGTACCGAAGGCGATCGCCGACAAGGCAGTGGAGAAGATGGCGGCCTTCGTCGGGAATCGCGACATCGTCAAGATCGGCAACCCGTCCGACCCCTCCTGTCTCATGGGGCCGGTCGTGCGTGAGGAGCGTCGCCTGGCGATCGAAGCCCACATCGAGAGCGGCATTCGCCAGGGGGCCAAGCTGGTGACGGGCGGCAAGCGTCCGGCAGGGCTCGGCGCCGGCTACTTCCTCGAGCCGACGATCTTCGCGGACGTCGACAATCGACTCCAGATCGCCCAGGAGGAGATCTTCGGTCCGGTGCTGACGGTGACGCCGTACTCCGACGTCGACGAGGCGATCCGGATCGCGAACGACTCGGACTACGGGCTGGCGGCCATGATCACCGGCACGGACCAGGTGAAGGCCGTCGAGATCGCCCGCCAGCTGCGGACCGGAAACGTCTGGATCAACGCCGGCGGGAACCTCGCCAACGCGCCCTTCGGCGGCTTCAAGCTCTCGGGAATCGGCCGCGAGGGCGGCTTGTGGGGAATGCAGGAGTTCACCGAGGTGCAGCACATCGTCTGGCGCAGCTGAGGCGCCAGACGATCACGGAGAGCCGGTGGAGGTGTCGCCGGAGGAGACCTTGCCGTCGTTCGGCAGGATGCTCTGCCCGGCGGCATTCTTCTCGCGCAGAATCCGCAGCATCTCGTCTGCGCCCTTGTTGGCGACGACGTCCTGGAGCTGAGAGCGGAAGTTCGCGACGAGGCTCACGCGCTCGATCGTCACGTCGATGATCTTCCACTGGCCGTCGCCCTTGCGCAGGCGATAGTCGACGAGGATGTCGTCGCCGGAGCGCTCGATCGCGGTCTTGACGGTCCAGTCGCCGCGCGCCTCCTCGCGGTCCGCGGTGATCGTGATGGTCTCGTTCCGGTAGTTCTCGATGTTCTTGCCGTACGTGACCGAAAGGTGGCGGCGAAACTCCTGCGCGAACTCCTTCTGCTGCTCCGGGGAGAGCTTGCTCCAGTTGCGCGCCAGGACGAGGCGCGCCATCGTGTCGAAGTCGAAGCGCGCGTAGGCGATGTCCTCGATCCGACGGACCTTCTGGTCGGACGACAGGTCCTGGTTCTTGAGCACGACCAGCACTTCGTCGGCGGTCTCCTGCACGAACGCGCGTGCTTCCTGCGCCGTTGCCTGCGCTGGCGCGGGGGTGAGCCACCCGAGCAAGAGTGCGACCGTCAGGGGCGCCCAGGTCTTCACGGCAGAACCTCCTGGTCGGAGTAGTCGGGGAAGTAGAGCTCGTCGTCGCCGCGCTCGCTGTCCGACATCCCGCGGATCAGACGCTGGCGGCGCTCGTTGTAGGCGGTACGGACGGCGACGTAGAAGTCGAGGGACGCGTCGCGCGCGGCGTCGACCTCGTCGAGCAGCAGCGAGCGGGTGTTGACGGTCTGGACGACCCGAGCGGTGGCGAGCGTCGCCAGGTCGCCGAACAGCGCGGAGATGTCGAGATACGAATCGGCCGCGATGCCCACCGTGTCGCGCGGGTTCGATGAGCCGAACACGGGCCACACGAGGTACGGGCCGGGCGGCACCCCCCAGCGTCCGAGGGTCTGCCCGAAATCGGCACTGTGTCTCGGGAGCCCCATGCCGGAGCCCCAGTCGATGAACCCGCCCAGCCCCGCAGTGGTGTTGACCACGAAGCGGCACAGAGTCACCGCGGCCGGATCCAGCTCGCCCTGCAGCAAGTCGTTGACGAAGCGGGCGGGGAACCTGAGGTTGTCGAAGAAGTTGTCGATCGAGACCTGAACCGGCCGGGGCATCACGGTGTCCCAGCCTCTGGCGACGGGCTTGATCAGCCAGCGGTCGAGACCCTCGTTGAACGCGAAGATCGGCCGGTTGAACCCCTCCCACGGATCGTCGTCAGCCGTCTCCGGCGCGGCGCTCCCGCCACCGGCTGCATCGGCCGCTTCAGGGATGGTGTCCTGCGCCGCCGCCGGCGCCGGCAGCGCGAAGCCCGCGACCATCGCGGGTGCAAGCCAGGCGAGCGCGGCCAGCCAGGGGACCGTGATCCGGTATCGCAGGCGCGGGGTCACTGGCCACCTCCGCTCACGCCCGAGTTGTGGACCAGCTTGCCGATCAGACGCTCGAGGATGACGGCCGACTCGGTGAACGAGATCTCCTCACCCGAGGCCAGCACGCGGTCGTCGCCGCCCAGCTGAAGCGACACGTAGCGGTCGCCGAGAACACCGGCCGTGACGATCGAGGCGCTGCTGTCGGTGGGAAGCTCCAGGCCCTCGCGCAGGTCCAGAGCGACGCGGGCGCGGAAGTCCGGGCTGAGGCTGATCTCGGCCACCCGTCCGACCCTGACGCCGGCGATCTCGACCGGGGCCCGCGGCTTGAGGCCGCCGGTCTCGTCGAAGACCGCGTAGATGCGCAGCCCGCCCTGGTCGAGCAGAGGACTTGCTCCGACCCGGAAGGCCAGCACGGCGATGGCGGCGATGCCGGCGAGCACGAAGATGCCCGCCACGAGGTCCCGCATGGGCGATCGGCTCATCAAATGTCGAACCCCCAGAGCGCAGTCACGAAGTAGTCGCAGATCAGAACGGCCACCGAGCTGATGACGACGGTCGATGTCGTCGCGGCGCTCACTCCGGCTGCCGTCGGGGCCGAGGTGTAGCCGCGGAACGTGGCGATCAGACCGGCGAGAGATCCGAAGATCAACGCTTTCAACATGCTCCCGACGATATCGTCACGGAAGCGGATGGAAGAAGAAAGGCTCGAGAGGAACGTTCCCGAATCGAGCCCCATCAGCGTGACGCCGACGAAGTAGGCGCCGGCGATGCCGAAGAGGATGAACATCGCACAGAGCATCGGCATCACCACGACCATCGAGGTCGCCTTCGGGGAGACGACGATGCCGAGCGGGTCGATCGACATCATGCGCAACCCGTCGAGCTGCTCGGTCGTGACCATCGAGGCGATCTCGGCGGCGGTCGCCGAGCCGGCACGCCCGATCACGAGCAGCGCCGTGAGGACGGGGCCGAGCTCGCGGATGAGCGACAGGCCCACCACGGCGCCGAGCGAGCCAGCGGCGCCGAAGCGAACCAGCGTGTTGTAGCCCTGCAGGCCGAGAACCATGCCGACTGCCAGCCCGGAGATGCAGACGATCACGAGCGACAGCACGCCGAGGTTGTGGATCTCCTCCAGGTAGCGCCGCAGCCGATAGGGCGGCAGCAGCGTCGCGCGTCCGATCGCCAGGGCGAACAGCAGCATGCGGCCGAGCTGCGCGAGGATGCCGAGAGAGCGAAATCCGACCTCGCGTACGAAGCTGGTCATGTCAGGGGCCCACCCGTGCGGCTTCGTGCAGGCCGCGCCGGTGCTCGAGGGGCGAGCCTTCGTCGAAGAAGCCGGAGACCTCCCGATCGGTGCTCGTTGCCAGCTCGCCGGGCGGTCCCGAGACGCTCCGTCCGGGCAGCAGCAAGACGACCTGGTCGGCCAGCCGGAAGGTGGACGCGATGTGGTGCGACACGACGAGCAAAGTGGTGCCGAAGCGCTCGTTGATGCCGGCCAGGAGCGCCTCGATGCGGCGCAGCGAGATCGGGTCGAGGCCGGAGAAGGGCTCGTCGCACAACAGGATCTCGGGACGCAGGATCATCGCGCGGGCCAGGGCGGCGCGCCGCAGCATGCCACCCGAGAGCTGGCCCGGAAGAAGGCTCTCCACATCGTCGAGGCCCACCGAGGCGAGCTGCTCCCGCACTCGCGAGGCGATCTCGGTCTCGCCGCCGAGGCCGCGCTCGCGCAGCGGCAGGGCGAGGTTGTCGAACACCGTCATCGAGTCCAGCAGCGCCCCGTGCTGGAACAGCATGCCGATGCGCGAGCGGACCTCGAACAGGCGCTCGTCGGAAAGCTGCGTCACGTCGCTGCCGCCGACGAGGATCCGACCGGCGTCCGGCCGGACGAGCCCGCCGATCAGCCGCAGGAGCGTGCTCTTGCCGGAGCCGCTACCGCCGAGGATCACGGAGATGCGACCGCGCTCGAACGAGCATCGGAGCGAGCGATGCACGACGCGGTCGTCGAACGCCATGTGCACGTCCTCGAAGAGGATGTGTGGCGGAGCTGCGGAGCATCCGGAGTCCATGCGACAGATCTC
>Ga0172362_10002839_pt1 | contig 14997 bp, 10 predicted proteins | sample LakKivs1_kivu2a2_FD_114534 | JGI IMG/M metagenome (GOLD analysis project Ga0172362, IMG submission 114534) | Sediment microbial communities from Lake Kivu, Rwanda - Sediment s1_kivu2a2 | ecosystem: Environmental > Aquatic > Freshwater > Lake > Sediment | place: Rwanda: Western Province, Lake...
CTGCCCAAAGGAGGCGGCAGGCCGCCTGCAGACGGAGGCTTCTCCGCTTTTCCATGAACTGGTTACGTATCGATGACTCAGCGGCGATCGACATTATCGTTTCTTCTTCTTGATTGGTTGGATTTCGTTGGCGGCAGGCTCACGTCCAAAGAAGTAGTCCGGGTAGCCCCACACGTAGTCCTTGTCCTTTCGTCTGCCGGCCTTGTCACGAACCTCTTCGGTGAGACGGCGCAGATTCTGCTCTTGGAGTAGCGGATCGTCGGTCTGTTGCCGCCAAGTGATCAGTTGGTGTTGCAGTTCTCTCAAGGTCGACGCGTGTGCGGGCTCGTCGGCGAGATTGCGGAACTCGAACGGATCGCTTTGTAGGTCATACAACTCGTAACGCGATGGCCGACGCATGAGCGCGTACGCCGCCGACACTTGTGGCTCCGCCGAGGCGATGGCGGACGGAAGATCGAGTCCGCCCGGGACTTGGCGTCGCTCTGCTTCCCGCGACAGTTTCTCGATTGTCAGGTCAAAATCTGGGTGCACCTCACCGGCAAGCATGTTTTCGATGAGCTTGTACCGCTCCGTGCGAACGGAACGCTGAGGGTAGTAATTGTTCGCCGCATGGGTGTGATACTCGGCGAAGAGATGCGTCCGCCAGTCGCGTGGTCCGGCGTCAAAAAGAGGTTGGAGCGGACGCCCAGGGAGTCCCGCCACCATGTCTGCGCCCACGGCAGCGAGTACTGTCGGCATGAGGTCGATGGTCGAGACGAGTTCGTCACGCACTTGCGGCTCGATGTGCCCTGGCCACCGGACGATGAGCGGAATGCGCAGCCCACCCTCGTAGCAGGTGCGTTTGCCGCGGAGCATGTCGGCGCCGTGATCGCCTAGATAGATGACGATGGTATTACCCGCCTTGCCACTGCGCTCGAGCGCCGAGAGTAGATCGCCAACCAGTGAATCAAGGCGAGCGAGCGAGTTGTAATAGTCCGCGACCATCTCTCGCATGCCTGAAGGATCGATGCCCATGTACGGCATCGACTTTACGTCCTTCCCGGTTTGTGGCTGTCTGGGTAGCCCGCCGACCTGTCGTTGCCAGGGGTCGTGCGCGTCGGGAAAGTTCACGCTTAAGAAAAATGGCTGGTCACCGTCGCCAAAAAATGCTTCGGCGTGCTTCGCGTAATCGCCCAGTCTTTTGCGGGCGAAGTTGCCGTTGGTGATCTTATGAAAGTCGAAGGGAAAAGCTGATTCCGGATTAATGTGCAACTTACCGATCAGGCCCGTGCGGTAACCAGCAGCTTTGAGGCTACTCGGCAGATTCGGTGTATCCGTTCGATAGAGTCGGAATCCGTGGGTCGCCAGCCCAATCTGGCCGTGCTGATGAGGATACAAACCGGTTAAGAAACTTGCTCGCGACGGGCTGCAGCCAGCCTGTGGCACGAAGGCGCGGTTGAAACGCATTCCTCCACTCGCGAGCTTGTCGAGGTTCGGCGTTCGAGCATACGGATCGCCATAGCAGCCCAGTTCGGGACCGTTGTCTTCCGACACGATGAGCAGCACGTTGGGCGGCGCGGCCTCGACGAAGTGACTCATGCCGAACGACAAGGCGACCGCCAGGAATAGCGGTAGCGCCATGATCGCCCGACGATACAGGGTGAACGAGGTTCTCATGGCTTCGTCACCCATTCGAGATTAAACCGCGCACAGTCGATGGAGTCGGCGCGTTCATAAAGGCAGAGCACGGTGCCATCCGGCAGCACGGCGAGGTCGGAGTAGGCAGCTTTGCCGGCATCGAGCACTTTGTTGATCGGCCATGTCTGGCCATCGTCACGACTGAGCTTGATGCAGAGGTTTTCGCGTTTGCCGCGGCCTGCGGGGATGGGTTGGCCGTCCTTGTCGAGCGGCAGTGTGTGCGGATTGGAAAACAACAGCACGCCCGTCGGATGCGTGATGACGCTGGCCATGCAGATCGGTTCCCAAAGCTGGTCATGAAACACCGGTTTGCTCCAGCCCGTGGCACCGTCCGCACTCGTGGTGACGATCTTGCGACTGGCCTGCGAGACGCTGCGGGAGACGAGCATCACTCGGCCATCCGACAACTCGGTGAGCATCGTTTCGTTCGGATTGCCGAGGTCCCCTTCGTTCGGCAGACAAAGCTCTCCGGCCTTCCAAGTTTGACCATGATCATCACTGAAGATCGTTGCCGCCGCCGAGGGTTTGTGATCGCCGATCCCTCCATACGCGAGCCAAATGGGCACGACGAGGCGTCCGCTCTTGAGCTGGATGCCGTGCCCCGGACCGGTGGCGATGACCTTCCAGCCATACTTGCTTCTGAATGGCTTGAAGGTCGCCGTGATCTCGACCGGTTGGCTCCACGTGACGCCATCGTCCGAACTACGCATCGAAAAGCAACGGGCATAGTTCACGCAGTAAAGAAACTCGATGGAGCCCGTCTGACGATCCACGATGGCAACGGGATTATTTACCGTTTGCTCCCGTGCGCCTTTGTCGTCCTTCTTATGCGGGTTGCCCTCGATACGGTCACCCTTGTGAGTAATGTGGCGTGAGGGCTGCCACGTCTTGCCGCCATCCGTCGAACGACGCAAATGCACCTCGATCTCACCCCAGTCCTTGCTGTCGTTCTTGCGAGCCTCGCAATAGGCGAGCACCGTGCCCTTCGACGTGACGACAATGCCCGGAATGCGGTACCGCGTGATGCCGTTGAGCTTCGGCGGAAAGACCTCGGACTTCTCGAGCAATGGCTCGGCAGCGACAACCGCCGAGACCATCATGAGTGATAGCAGAACAGCGAGCTTCATGGTTGGACTGTTCCCGGTATATCAACGGTTGGCGGTGTGGAGAGAAAGTACGGCAGATCCTTGGAAGGGCGGTTTCACGAGCTGCTTCGAGCCGCCGGAGAGCGTGCCGGCCTCGGAAACTTTGCCTGAGTTCACTTCATGCCATTCTGCAGTGAAGGTCGATTTCGTTTCGGTGAGGTTGATTTCGACCTCGCCGCCTTCGGGGGCGAGGATAATATACGAGACGCCCGGCTCGGCGAGGCAGTAGCCGGTGGAGGCGAGTTCTCCGTGTGGTGTGCAACGGGCGAGGGTGATGCGGCGGGACAAGGCGAGCGCCTGGCCCATCGCGCGACGCGGGCCATCGTCCTGCGGACGCACTTTGCCGAGCACCTTGCCGTCATAGGTGTCCATGAAGATCGGATTCAGCCCGCGCGTGAAGGTCTTCCACACCCAGACAGCATCGCCGCCGATGCCCCAGAGATGATCCGTGTCGGAGAGCACGACTTTGGTGCCCTTCACATCGGGCGGATTGTCGCGGAAGCCGCCTTCGGGATTGGGCGAGATCCAGTCCGCCGGGCTGTCGAAGAGTGCCTGGTTCTTGCCCTTGGAAGCCTGAAAGGTCATGCCCACCGGATGCTGCTTCGGCAGCACGGCCTCGATCTGCTTCACCGTGCGGATGATGTGATACTGCCACTCAGTGGAACTGGTGTGCGTCTCGTTGGAGACCTCGTAGAGCAGGTTGTCGAACTCGTTCAGGCCCGTGACCAGCCAGCGCAGGTAGGCCTCCTGCACCTGCGTCACGCGTTTTTTCGCGAGCTGATGGATCTCGATGCCCTTGCCGTCCCCGTTCTTGTCGCCTTCCACGCCGTTGATGTTGTTAGCGGCGTTCATCGGGTGGTTGGACCAGGAATCCTTGCCATACTGCACCCCGAAGCCCTCAAAGAGCATCACGGAGACATAGATGCCGGCCTCACGTGCCTTGGCCAGACGCTCGCGGATGCGCTGGAGGTAGTCGGGGTTGGGCTTCTCCAGGTCGAACTTCGGTTTGCCATCCAGCGCGAGGCCAGGGCCGGTGCGCAGATACGGCTGCGGCGCGAGGAAGTGGTGGCCGTTGCGCCACTCGACGTTCTTCATGGCGGTCGTGTCCCAGCGCGTCGGCTCCCAGGTCCAGCCGCGGGTGAAGTTGTGCCCGTGCGCCTTGAGCCATTTCAGCAAGGCATCGAAATCAAAGGCCGTCGGCGGGTCGGTGGGGCCCATGTCCACGAAGATTGGCCAGGTATGCGCCCCCGTGAGCAGGACCGCCTTGCCCGAGGCGTCCGCGAAGTAGCGCGGATTCTCCGCATGCACGCGCAGCGGCCCAGCGGTCTGCGCGAAAGCCGCGAGTGGAACGAACAAAACAGCATTCAGCAGTAGCAGCGAAATCTTCATTTAGGTCTTCTGTTTCTTCTTTTTCTTCTGCGTGGGTTGTTCGGTTTTCGCTGGAGCCGGTTTGCCTGCGGCACCTTCGTTCGGATCCTGAGCGATCATGCCATCGAGAGCGGTCTTCAGGCGGCTGCGGGCGGATTCGACTCCAGGGTCGGTGCTGTCGGCGGAGACCGAGATTTCCTGCCAGGGTGCGTCTTTCATGTCGAAGAAATCGCCTGCGTGCGTCAGTTTCCACCGTGCATCGCGTACATAGCGGTCGTTTCGCAGTTGCACATAGACCCACTCCCGCGGCTGACCGGGCTCGCCGAGGAGTTGCGGCGCGAGGCTGTGCCCATCGATCGTCACCCCTGCGGGCATAACGCCGCCTGCGAGTTCGGTGAAGGTGGGGAAGAAGTCGGTCAGGCTCACGAGGTAGTTCGAGACTCGGCCAGCGGGCATCGTACCGGGCCAGTTGAGAATCAGCGGCACGCGGCAGCCGCCTTCGTTGAGTTCGCCCTTCTTGCCGTGAACCGGGCGACCATGGACAGTGTGGGCTCCTTTGGTGGAGCCATTGTCGCCGACGAAGACGATGAGCGTCTTCTCCCGCAGCTTCAGACTGTCGAGTTCTCCCACGAGCTGGCCGACGAGTTTGTCGAGATACGCGATGTTGTCCGCATGAAGGTCCGGCTTCTTGCCAGTGCTGTCCGGAGTGCGCTGCAGTTTGTAGTGAATGAGCGGCGTGGGGTAGTACACGAAGAACGACTGGTCCCGGCGCTGGCGGATGAAGTCCACGACGAAGCCGTGCAGCAGGTCCGGGCCGAACCTGGTCTTGTCGCCGCTGAGGATTTTGCCGTTGTGGTTGTAGTCCGGCCCCCAGTAGCGGGCGCGTCCGGTCTGCTCGCCGTTTTCCTCCCAGCGCTCTCCCCAGATCATGAACTCGTCGAAGCCCCACTTCGCGGCGTCTTCCCTGGTGACGAGGTATTCCAGATCCGACCACTTTCCGGCTACGGCGGTGGCGTAACCGGCCTGCTTGAGAACTTTCGCGATGCAAATCTCGCTCTGCGGCGAGGCGGCCGCGCCGAGGCCGTTGTCGGTCACTCCTGTGCGAAAGCCGTACCGCCCAAACATACACATCGCCCGCGACGGAGCACACAGCGGCGCGGCAAAACAGTACTCAAAGCGCGTTCCGCCGGCCGCGAGCGAGTCGAGATGCGGGGTCTTGTAAGACGAACCATAGCACCCGATGTCCGGCAGCCCGAAATCGTCCGCGAGGATGAAGATGATGTTGGGCTTCGACGGTTCGGCAGCGTGCAACGCCGCCAGCGGCGCGAGCAGCACGAACGTGAGGACTGTGAGGAAGAGCTTCATTGGTGGGTGGTTTCTCTTGCCTGGTGGGGATCTGGGAAAACCGATGCGGCTACTGGTCTTCGTAGCGGCGATCGTGTTTGATCAACGGGATCGAAGCGGGACGGAGTTGCTTGGCAAGCACGGTTGCCTCGGCAGGGGTTTTGGGGACCGGTCGTTTGTCATTCATCCAGTCTGCTCCGGCCTGCCAGGGAATGGAATTGGGTTCCAGTGCACCAATCGACGGCGCGCTGCTTTGATTGGCAGTCACAAGGCCATCGACCGCTACCCCTTTGCCCGCGAGCGGCCCTGCGGGCTCTGGTCGGAAATCATGGCCTGTTGGATCTACGAACAATTGCGGTTGAATCTCTGCCTGGACGATGACGTTGTGATCGACGGCGCCTTCGACAGTTGCCAGCGGTATCACGAATTCACGTTTCGATTTTCGAGAGTCGTTGCGCAGCGAGAGGCGATCGAGAAACGCATGAGCCACGTTGTTGCGGACTCGCCATCCAGCAAGCTCTTCGGGCGAGGCGTCGGGTTCGAAGACGACAATGAATCCTCCATTGGCATCATGTGTGAGCACCGTGTTGTTGTAGGCAGCCAATTGAAAACCTTGTAGCTTGCACCCAACGGTTACATTCCAGGCCAGATTGTGATGCACCGTGATGCCTCGGCCCTGAATGTCGACTCGAAAGCCGATGCCACTAATGTCGTGCAGCCAATTGTGGTGAACGACGGTGCCTGTCATTTCTTTGCCAACAGGGACATACAACGACGAGATATCAACGCAGTACAGTCCTGCGTTGAAGACGTGATTGTACTCGGCAATCGCTGGACCGTTGCCTTGCGCATATATGCCAACTCCGCCCACGTTGTAGACGGTGCATCGACGAATGACGTTGGGATTCTTGGCCGCCTCGCGCCGCCTTTCCGCTCGACCTCGCACGCCGATCGCCGGCCCCGGATGTCGGCCATGCAGATTCGAGTCGTGAACGACACAGTTCTCAATGACGTTACCAGAGCCTTCGACCTCCAGGGCTCCATCCACCGCCCATTCGATCAGCAGTCGCTCCAGCACATTGTCTTCGCCGGTGACTCGCAGGTTTTTCTGCATCTCCAAAGCGGTCTTGCCGTCTGGAAAAATCCGGGGAGTCGATGGGTAGAGAAAATGGCAATTGCGGACAACGCTTCTGCGACATTCGTCCAACCGCAGGTTGCAGCCTCGAAACTCGATCCCCTCAATGACGATGTCGCTGACATCTTCTGCTTCGAAACCGGCAACGCGACTTTTCACAGTCACGTCCAGTTGGTTTGGATCGCCGCCGTTGCCTGGTGGAATGAACAGCAACTCAGATCGCTCGGTATCAAGCCACCATTCACCGGCCGCGTCCAAGGCGCCTTTGGCAACGACAAAAAAACGATTCTGCTCGAAACCGAACTTCTTGATTCGCTCGGGCATCGAATCCTCGTTCCAAGCTCGGCCTTCAATGCCGGTCTTGTCATACTGCAGCGACTTCGAGCCAGCGTGATGGCCAGTGATGGGCCGCGTGAAGCAGTTGTTGCCTTTGCTGAGCTTCAGGTACAGCAGTCCGCCGCTCAAGTCCAGGTTCGATGATGCCAGTTCAGGAGATTCGATCAGTCCCAGTTGTGAATCATTGCCGGTGAGTGCCCACTTGTGCTCGGCATTCCAGTTCTCTTCCCATGAGCAGTTCGGCCAGCGGGCTTCCGTCATCATTCGACCGCCACAGAAGACGGTTTCAATGGGACTTGTGGATGTGAAATTGGTTTTCCAGATGCCCGTCTCATCTTTGACCCATGGACCGATCACAGGGTCTGAACCATCGATGATGACTCGTTCCTCTTTGTATCGAGAAAAGGTCAAAGGCTTGTACTTTTGGCCCGATCGAGTCAGCTTGATTGTCTCGCGATACACGCCTTCACGAATCCAGCAGGTATCGCCGGGCTGCATCAACTGCGCGGCACGACCGACGGTCCGCCAAGGTTCTGCGATCGAGGTTCCGGAATTCGAGTCTCGCCCATCGACTGCCACGAAATAGTCCGCAGCCGTCGCGCATGAGGTCGTTACGAACAGGAGCCACAGCACAGTGAGTTTCAGTGTCACTATTTCCTCGCCTTCATGCGGTCTTCGGACTTTCCGGAGTCTCCAGGGTTTCTCCTCACGTCTCCTCCGCCTCCTTCCGAGGCACCGTTGCCGATGATTCGTTTTAGGAGTGGCTCCTTGGAATTCCAGGAAGTCATTCGATCGAACAGAACGGGATAGGCTTCATAACTGTGACCCTGGATGACCTTCGACTTCATCGCAGCGAGTTCTGCATCGTAGGCCACGCGTGCAGCGGCGAGTTGTGAATCAAAGTGAGGCGCAGCGGCAACGTTGGTCATCTCCGTGCGGTCCACAGCCAGCTGAAACAAGCCGTCGCTCCAGGTCCCCGTGGCTGAAGTTGCAGCCGTGCCGATACTCATACAGCCCCGTCATCACCGATGCTCGAATGGCCATGCAGATGGCGGTGGAATTGTAGTGATTCACAAACCGCACACCCTCCGCCGCCAGCTTGTCCATGTGCGGCGTGATGATCTCCTTGTTTCCATAACACCCCATCGCGCCAACCGTCTGGTCGTCCGTTAAGAGGAAGATGATATTCGGGCGCGAGTCCGCGGCGTGCATTGCAGCCAGCGGTGCGAGCAACAGGGCGGTGAGTAGAGAAAGGATGGCGGCGAGTTTCATGGTTGTTTGTTCTTCCGTTTCTTTTGCGGAGCTGGCTGAGCCTCAGATTTGACCGTTATGCGTTCGGCGAGCATCTGGTCGAGTTTGTGACTCAGCGTGTGACGCTCGCTGGCCTGCTGAGGATACGAGGCAATGTTCTCCTGCTCGATCCAGAACGCGCCTTTGTGGCTGGTGCTGGGGCCAGTGGTATAGTCGTAGAGTTCCTCGGCGACCAACTGACGCGCGGGCCAGGTGATCCAGCGGGTGTAGCGATGGGTCGGTGTGCGCAGGGAATAGCCCATGAACTCGGGGGTGTTGGCGCTGAAGGGGCGGGCGAACTGGCTCAAGACAGCCTCGCGGCCGGGTGACTGCGGATCGGCGAGCATTGGAACGAGGCTGCGGCCATCGAGCGCCTGCGTGGCGGGAAGCGAGGCAAGTTCAGCGAGCGTGGGATACACATCCACCGACTCCACGAGGCCCGCCGCCGCGGCTCCGGGTTCCCTGAGATTGGGGGTGCGGATGAGGAGAGGTACTCGCGTGTCGCGCTCAAAGTTGGTCCCTTTGCACCAGCGATCTTTTTCACCAAGCGACCAGCCGTGATCGCCCCACAGTACGACGATGGTGTTCTGCGCGAGGCCGAACTGATCGAGTGCAGTGAGGAGTTTGCCGATCTGGGCATCGGTGTAGCTCACGCAGGCGTGGTAGCCGTGACGCAACGTGCGCGTGGTGGCGGCATCGAGGCGCTCGTCCTTCGGCATGTCGCGGTAGCCGCCGAGTTCGCGATGGCTGTGGTGCGCATGCTCGGAGATGCCTTTGACTCGCTGGCCATCGTCTTTCAGCTCGAAGGTCGCGGGATCGTAGAGATCCCAATATCGCTTCGGGGCATTGAAAGGCAGGTGCGGCTTGAAAAAGCCCACGGCGAGGAAAAACGGCTTTCCGCCGCTTTGCAGGCCGGTGAGCTTTTCAATGGCAAGACGCGCCAGTTTGCCATCCGAGTAGCCTTCATCCGGCACGTCGGCGGCCTGGTAGGCCGCACCCTTGCCCTCGCCGCCGGAACCGCCGAGCGCGAAGTTTCTCCAGCCCTTCTGCTTCAGGATTTCCGGCTCGGACCAGGAAACGGGATCGAGCTCGCGCTCATCGCCGCTGAAGACCTTGCCGAGCGAGACAGTGTGATAGCCGTGGATCTTGAAAAGCTGCGGCAGCGTGACGATGTCCGGCTGCGTGTCGCGAAAACGATTCCGGTTGTGCCACACCCGTGTGTTGTCTGGCAAACGCCCTGTCAGCAGCGACGTGCGCGATGGCCCGCACACGGCCTGCTGCGTGTAGGCATGATCAAAGCGACGCGCCGTGGCGGCAAAGCGGTCGATGTGTGGCGACTTCACCAGCGTGTCACCATAGCAGCCGAGCGACGTGCGCAGATCGTCCACCGCGATGAAGAGGATGTTCGGGCGCTGCTCCGCCGCGAATGACAAAGCACCCATGGCGAATGGCGAAAGGATGAGGAGCACGATGATGGGTTTCATTCGGCTGCCTTCTTCTTCTCTCTCTTCTTCGAAGGTTTCACGTTGGGATCGTAGTTGGGGTTTGGCTTCATCATCTCGGCACCGACCTCTTCGCGCCAGGCGTCGAGTTCGCGGCGGAGTTCGGTCAGTTTCGCGGTTTCGGTAGCGGCGAGGTTCTTCGTTTCGCCGAGGTCGTGGTCGAGATTATAAAGCTCGATGCCTTCGGGGTCGAAGGTCTCGATGAGTTTCCACGGACCTTTGCGGATGGCGCTGCTGGGCACGCTCGACGGATGTTCGTTGTAGTGGGGGTAGTGCCAGAAGAGCGAACGCGCGGCCAGCGAGCCTTCACCGGCGAGAACCGGACGCAGATTGACGCCGTCCTGATGCTGGTTCGGTTGTGCGGGCAATCCGGCGGCGGCGAGGCAGGTCGGGTAGAGATCGGTGCTGGTGACAGGTTCGCTCGCGACGAGACCCGGTTGGGCGACGCCGGGCCATTTGATGATGAGTGGCACGCGGACGCCGCCCTCGTAATACGCGCCTTTGTTCGCCCGCAGCGGCGCGTTGCTCGTGGCGTTGTAGAAGCCGCCGTTGTCACTGGTGAAGACGATGACCGTGTTCGCATCGAGCTTCAGTTCCTTCAGCGCCGCCATCACGCGGCCCACGCTGTCGTCAATGCTCTCGACCATCGCCGCATACTCCGGCTTGCCCTGGCGCTGCGAGTCAGGAATGCGCTCATACTTCGAGATGACTTCCGCCTTCGCCTGCAACGGCGTGTGGACGCCGTAGTGAGGAAAGTAGAGAAAGAACGGATGGTCCACATTCTGGTTGATGAACTGCACCGCTTCATCCGTGAGTCGATCCGTGAGATATTCGTCAGGCTTGCCGTCAGGAAGCACGTTCCATTTGGCCCGCTGTCCGGTGCCAGGAATCTTCCAATCGCCGGCGTAAGGAAAGAAATAACTCCCCGGCGCGCCGTGAGCGTTGCCCCCGATGTTGACGTCAAATCCATGATGCTCAGGCAGCGAGAACGGCGCGCCGCCGAGATGCCACTTGCCAATCGAGGCTGTGCGATAGCCCCCATCCCGCAAAGCTTCCGCGAGCGTGAGTTCCGCAGACGGCAATTCACGCAGGAAGCGTCCCTCGCGCAGCTTCGATTTCGGATCCCAACGACCGGATGGTAGCCAGTCCGTCAACAGAAGCCTGGCAGGATACTTACCGGTCAGAATGGCTGCACGCGTTGGCGAACAGACGGCGCAGGCAGCGTAAGCGTCTGTGAATCGAGCACCTTCCCTGGCCAGTCGGTCGACGTGCGGCGTCTGATAGAACGTACTCCCCTGACAGCCAAGATCCATCCAGCCGAGATCGTCAATAAGAAAGAGCACGATGTTCGGCTTGCGAACGTCCGCCGCGTAGAGAGAGCCTGATGACAAAAGCAGCAACGATGCAGAAATGACTAGCCCAAATTTCATCGGACATACCTTTGACTTAGAGGTTCGGCATCTCCCAGTCTAACTTCGACAAGGCCCAGAACCGAGCACTCCGCGGCAAGGCTGGCCCAGCGGAATGGAGAATTCTTCGCATTCTGAGCGACCGATTGGCTGGCACCTGGAAATAGGTAGCGACAACAGACTTGGAATACGTGAGCCAACTCTGTCCGCTTCAACCGCCGTGTTGTGGTCTACTTGGGCCCATTGGCTGGCTTGACGAGCCGTGTTGCTTCCATGCCTCGGTGGTCACGACCGAAGCAATTGCCGCTCCCCGCGCGCAGTCGAATCGCTTGCACTTCCACGTTGGCTGCATGACTCGTTCGACCGGCTGCTGCGGACTACGACGCCGCTGGTTAGTCCCGGCCCTGGGTTCCGCCCCAACGCCCCACGTTCGCCACGTCGGGGCGTTTTCTTGTTGGTGGCCGTTCGTGGCCAAGGCGGGCCACCGGCCGCGACACGGTCGAAATGTCGCGTTCACGCGGCGACCCTGCCCAAATCACCTTGGAAATCCCGCCGCGATGGCCTTCCGATTCCAAACCTTTCGCAGCGCTTCGCATGATTTCGCGGGCGACCGTTTCTGTCGGCTGGACGGACTATGTCTTGCGGAGCCGTGGCGGGGGGTGGGAAACCATCTGTGATGCGCCAGGAAGTACCTAAGCGCCCCCCCCGGGGGTTCCCAATATTTCCGCAACTGTTGATTAGTCTTGAATTCCAGGAAATCTGGGAACGCCTTGTGGTCATTGACCCTCTCAGTTCGATTAGCTTATACGTCGCTGCGTTGGATGGACAACCATCGACTAGAGAGCCAATCCACTGCCGCAGACTGTCGCGACAGTCGCCATCGCACCGTATGTTTCTCCCGCGCGCACGCGCGCCCGCGCACGCGTGCAATGCAAACTGTCGCGACAGTGCGCGACAGTAACCCCGAAGTTTGCTTTACCTGGCTCACGCCGCTTCACTAGCCCCTCACGTTCTAAGACCATTTTTCGCCGCAATCCCCTCGTAGAACGGCTGCATGGCAGTGCCGCGACGGCGAGTGACACCGGCCACGGCGGCAGCCAGATCACGGCCGAACGTCTGCTTCGTGCTGACAATCTGCCTTCCCTCCTGTTCGCACCATCGTCGCCAGGCCTCATAGAGTATGTCGACCGCAACGCGGTGGCCGGGCCCGACAACGCATTCGTCGCGAACGAAAGCCGATACGGGAGACGACAAGTCTTCGATCTCCTGCACCACTTCTCGCACGCTCTGGGGGATCAGGAAGTGGCCTCGTTCGTGCAATCGCCGCCAGCCATCAATGGCCCAATTCAGAATCCCCGGCAGCTCGTTGAGCAGTCGGTCGGTCAGGCCCGTGTCCTCCTTCCTGTAGAAGCTTTCGGTGAGGCGTAGCGTGACGAATCGACCGGCCAAGGCACCGCTGGCATCCGTCAGTCTGGGCAGCTCGTTCGTGAGGAACATGAACCGCGTGGGCAGCTTCATGGTGACGCTGCCTAGGAACTTGCGGTCGATCGTCGACAAGTCCTCGCCGCTGATGCAGAGCAATCGTTCGACCACGATGGGGATGTTCTCGCCATGGAAGCGGGCATCGCTGACAATGGCCAGCGTCTTGCCGATCAACGGTTGCAGTCCAAAATGGCCGGCCAGGCTGGAAGTAGTCGGCCCACACACGTTGCCGATGCCAATCAGCCGTGCAAGCACGCGGGCCAGCGTGCCCTTACCGCTACGGCGCGGTCCGACTATCAGCATCATTTTCTGCTGGGACGTGTCGCCGGTAAGGCAATAGCCGAACCATTCCTGGAGCAATTCCAGCGACTCAAGATCACCATCGAACAACTGGTGCAGGAATCCATGCCACGCCATGGGCTCGGGCGCCCGCGGATCGAGGTCGAAGTCGAGAGCGCTGATGGAGAAGAATTGGGGACTCGGCGGGAGCTGCCGCATGGTCGGCAGATGCACTAGCGAAGTCCGACAGGGGAGGATCTCAAGGGCCGGTGGACGCTCATCGCTCCTCTCCAGCCAACTCGGCGAAGTCACGGTAACGGGGAGATGCGCAAATGCCCGGATGGACTCGAGGGCCGCATTGACCGTACTCGGATTGGAATCGTAAGCCGCGAGGTCGAGTTCACCAGACTGGCGGTTGAATACGTAACGCAGCGAGTCGTGTAGCCAGGACTGCAGCTGATTCTTGACGGAATTGTCCTCAAGCTCGACATAACGGTTGTGCTGCCATGCCATAAGCATGCCCGCGTAGGAGTGCAGGGTGCGACCATCCGGATGGAAATGAAAGTCTCGCACGTAGGCATCCGCGGTGGGCAGGGTGCGCCGGGGCGAGAGCACGAGCTTGCCAGATTGTGGATCGCGCTGGCCGAGCAGGACACAGCCGTCGGCGTCGAGCTCCAGCGCGGTTCCTCGCCGGCACTGCTTCTCCGCGTCGCGTAGCCGCTGGAGAATCTCCTGGTCGGTCCAGCCACGCGGAAATGGTCGCTGGCGTGCATACTGGCTGATCGTGGCCAAGGCCGTAGCATCGTCCAGGTCATATTCGACAGCCCGGCAGGCGTATACGAATAGCCGATGCGATCCGTCACGCTGGTCGGTGATACCGATCCGCATTAGGGCAGCCAGGCAGCGGGATGCCTTGTCGACAGACTCGACCGGGCTGGTTAATCGCGGTTCGGGTGTCGCCCGACGTAAATCGCGCGGACCGGCGGTACTGCTCGGACGCCTGTCGCAGTCGCGCCATGCGCCGCCGACAGAAGCAGGCCACGGAAATGCGGTCCGCGGGCAAGAAGCTGCGGGAGATCGCGAAGGCCACGGGCTCGGACGTGGCCACCATCAAGAAATGGCTCCGGGAGGTCTGAGGAATGCCACGCGCGCGGCGCGGACGAGGGGAAGGCTCCATTTACCAGCGGGAGTACGGCACCTGGTGTGCCACCTACAGCGCCGGCTACGCGGCCAGCGGCAAGCGGATCCGCAAGACGATCTTCGGCCTCACCAAGGATGAAGTCGCCAAGAAGCTCAGCAAAGTTCAGGCGTCGCGGATGGACGGGACGTTCGTGGAGCCTAGCCGCATGCGGCTCGCGACCCTTCTGGAACGCTGGGTCGAAGATGCCGCTCGTCCGACAATCCGCGAGACAACCTACGTGAGCTACAAAGGGATCATCACAAATCACATCGATCCGCGAATTGTTGGCACGACTTTGGCGATCCTAAACCCCGTCCATATCCAGCGCCTATATGCCGATATGGAACGCGATGGCGTTGGTCCGCGAGTCCGCCAGTTGACCCACGCCGTGCTGCGCCGAGCACTCAAACAGGCGCTCCGCTGGGGTCTGATTGCCCGAAATCCTTGTGACGCGATCGACCCGCCGCGAGTGCCCAAACGCCAAATCACGCCGCTCACGGCTGAACAAGTCCAGACGTTCCTCGACGCCGCCAAAGGGGATCGGCTGTACGCCGTATACGTGGTGGCGATCGGGACTGGGATGCGGCTGGGCGAAATCTTCGGGCTGCAGTGGCCCGACATCGATCTCCAGGGCCTCGCGATTAACGTTCGCAGCACGTTGATCGAGATCAAGGGCAAGCTTTACCTCGCCGAACCCAAGACTCCCAAGAGCCGGCGTCGCATCGATCTGCCGAAGTTCGTCGTTGACGCACTGACGAGACATCGGGCCCAATCCGTCCGCGAGGGTTTTGCCAAGGTGCCCTGGGTCTTCTGCAATTCCATCGGCGGCCCTCTGCGGCGCACGCACTTC
>Ga0172362_10002840_pt1 | contig 14997 bp, 13 predicted proteins | sample LakKivs1_kivu2a2_FD_114534 | JGI IMG/M metagenome (GOLD analysis project Ga0172362, IMG submission 114534) | Sediment microbial communities from Lake Kivu, Rwanda - Sediment s1_kivu2a2 | ecosystem: Environmental > Aquatic > Freshwater > Lake > Sediment | place: Rwanda: Western Province, Lake...
AATTCCAGCAATCGATCGAATTGCATCTTGATCGGTTCATTTTCGTTGTCATCATACGTGCTGCTGACGAGCTTCCGAAATGTTTGAATCTCTCCATTGTGTTCTTCCCATTCCTTTTTCCATGCATTAAACAGCGTCATTGCATTTTGAAAATCAAACACCAGCTGATTGGCAGATAATTTTGAAGACAACATTTCTTCTGTTTGGAGAAGAAGGGAATCCAGCTTTGTTGTAGAAATTCGCACGGTTTCAGAAAGAAAATCTTTTATTTTCTCCATGGATTGATTTTCTGGAGTTTTTATTTTTTCATCTTCGGACGATGGAACAGAATGCAGTTCGTATTCTTCCAAAACAGGCTCTGGAGATGAATCGCTCTGGATGTGAGAATCCGGTTTAACTTTCAACGAAGATTCTTTGTTTGAAACCCCTGTTCCAGCGTTTCCCTTTTCCCATCGGTTCAATTGGTGCATAATGTCTGAAATATCTTTTTTCTCAGAGTAACTAATAATTTCTGTAAGGATATCCACGGCACGGTGCATTGTATCAAACAGGTCGGAAGAAACATTCAATCTCTGATGCTTCAACAAAGCAAAAATGCTTTCGAGAGATTGGCAAAGTGTTTCTACATCAATCAAATTAACAGCTCGGGCTGCGCCTTTCAAACTGTGTGCTTCGCGATAAATTTTCTCCACTGTGTCGGTTCGTTCGTCCAAATCCGACGCTTTTTCCAATTCAAGCAGCCCAGAAGATATCTCTTTAATATGCTCCTCTGCTTCGATTTTGAACATGGCAAGCAGTTCTCTAAGGAAGCCGTCTTCATTCTGGTTCATATAAACTCCTGGATTCACGATTTCCAAAAACGAATATCCAATTTATGCATTTAATAGTCTGATATATTGATTGACATCATCCATGATTCGGCTTAATTTTGACTTGTCTTCCTTCAATTTGCCCTGTTCGTCCATTGTGAAAATAAGGGTACCGAGATTATCAACCGTGCTGTGAAGCAATTGATAAATTTGGGCGGTCATGTTTATCTCTTTTTGTTTCAATACCCCAAATAGACTTTCGAGAGACTGACCAAATGGTTCAATATCCATCAACCCCACAGTTCTTGCAGCCCCTTTCAAACTGTGTGCGGCCCGGAAGACAGTTTCTAAAATTTCCTTGCGTTTTTCCGAAGTTGGCATTTCTTCCAGCTCGTTTAGCCCAGAATCTATGGTTGCAAGATGTTCTTTTGACTCGAGCTTAAACATCGCTAAAAGCTCTTTGAAAAACTCAGCATCTTGAATGTTCATGACATCTCCCTCTTTTTTTGAAAGAAATCACTGGATCTATTTCACATGAATTGCGCGCTTACAATTTATAGAGCTCAATCTGCTTCTTCAAATTTTGTCCCAAATTGTACAGATCGTGCGATGCCGATTCAACTTGTTTTGTCGCTGTAACGTTCTGATTGCTGGCCTGTTTGATGCTTTCCATGGCTGAAACAACTTGATCCATGCCGACCAGCTGTTCCTGGGCTGAAACAGAAATCTGGGTGGTTGCTTGGGCTGCTTCAGCGACTGCGCTGGCCAGCCGTTTAATGGCCTCTCCTGCTTCAGCGGAAAGCTTCACTCCGGCATCCACGGCCTTACTGCCTTGTTCTGTTTTCATCACAGCTTCACTGGTTGCTTTCTGAATGTCGTCCAAAATACTTCGAACCCTGGAGGTGGCCTGTTTGGACTGTTCTGCCAGACTTCGCACTTCTTGTGCAACAACCGCAAAACCTTTCCCATGTTCGCCCGCCTTCACTGCTTCGATAGAAGCATTCACTGCCAACAAACGGGATTGCTCTGCGACATCTTCGACAGTGGCAATGATACTTCCTATGGCTTGACCATGTTCACTCAACTTCAAGATACTTTCAGCAATGGACGCCATCTGTTCTTCGATGTGATGCATTCCATTGATTGTTTCCAATACGGATTGTTCACCCGTCTGGGAAATCTGGACGGCCTTTTGTGCACTTTCAGAAACATTTTTTGCTTTACGATTCGAATCCATAGATGTCTGTCTTACTTCTTCCACGGTCGTACTGGTTTCACTTGCTGCGGATGCTGTCTCTGTTGCAGCAGACGCGATTTGCGCGACAGAAGTGGATATCTGTCCAGCAGATGATGCAAGAGCGTTTGCACCGCCTTTAATTTGCGATGTGAGTTCACGCAGATTTTCTACCATTTTTTGAAATGTTTTAATCAAAATACCTACCTCGTCTTTCGTATACTCCTGGGACACGCTGACAGTCAAATCGCCATTGGCCACTTTTTCTGACAGGTTAATAAAAATCCTTAAAGAGTCGGTAATTGATTTTATGATATACAGAGATACTAGGTACAGCAAGAAGACACAGATGATAATTGTCGAAGAACTGGCAACCATCAAAGATCGGTTGTTTTTTTGCATAAGCGCAAATCCCATCACCATATTTTTTTTATCACGTTGGACGTTCGATTCCAATGCCCCTTTGATATTTTGATAACTCTGGGTCATCGCTGCCAACGAACTTTCATTATTTTTCTTCAATTGGCCACGAATCATGCGTTGAGATGCCTCTCGCGCCATCGTGTAATAATCGAGAAAAAGTGCATTGAGTTTGTCCAATTCAGCCGATTCCAAAATATCATTTTCTCTTCCCTTTTCAATCCGCTGAATGAATTGGTCACGAAGTCTATCCGTCTCTGCCAGTGTTTCGTTTTTGGCCGTGACTGCCTCTTGCAGATCGCGGTGAACATTTACGAGCATTTCTAAGAGGTCACGACTTAATTCCCAAGCCGAAGCATGATAAGACACATTCCTCTGCAAAAACCTCTCGTTTTTTCGTGTGAATGACTGTGTCATGACAAACAGAACGATAAACGTAAGAGTGGCAAGCAAGGGTATGATAAAAATTTTGTATTTAAACTTTAAATTATGGAACATGGCAATCTCCTTTGTATAAATCCAAAATCCTCATTTTCGCTTTTTAAAAATTAACTTCGCATTGGATATGGTGGTAAAATAACAATCCAGTGTTTGCGATATAGCGTTCACAGTAAACCTCGTGACAAGACCGTGTGTTTATGTTTCTACTTCTTCATAGACCACAATTTTTGGATCTGCAAGAATTTTTTCTATATCGAGGATGACCAAACGATCTTCAGTGATCCCACGTATATATTCCGAACGGACATCTTTCAAAGTTGGAAGCGTGGGTTGAATTTCATTCAACGGGATCATTCGCACCCCAATCACATAATCTGCAAGAATTCCAAGTTCCATTCCATCGGACTCAACAATAATGGCTCTGTTTAGATCGCTCAATCCTTTGGTTGGAAGATTAAAAAATGTTTTAATATCAATGACCGATATGATTTGTCCACGCACGTTCGTAATACCAAGGACGAAAGATGGTGTACATGGAACAGGAGTGAACTCTTTTAACGGATAGACTTCGCGAATGCGGGACGACTCAATCCCATATCTTTCGTATGCAAGCATAAACTCTACAACCTCGATATATCCTTCTTTCATTTCCTTTTCTTTGGATTCTTCCGCAAGCATTCGCGCTCGCTCTTTAAGAATTTCTTTCCTATCTCCGGGATTGTGTACAGATAGTTTAGTATGGTGCATCTTTTCCATATCATGATTCTTTCGAACTTCTTGCGAAGCATCCGTTTTTGCTCTACGATCGTTGCGTTTATTGGAATGCTCTATTTTCGATTTCTTTTGCTTCATGCAAGATTCTCCTCATTGTTCATCAGTCGAATAATCTCTGCAAGTCTTCCTGCAACGATACCATCGGATTCGGGTAATACATCTTCTTGGTTGCATTCATTTAAGATTGAAAGCGCGTTGGCAAAGTGTTTTTTTGATTCCTTTAATTTTCCCCGTTGCCGGGTCAGATTTCCCAACATAAAATAGGCAAGCACAAAATTATGGTTTAAGTAAAGCGCCCTTTTCAATGATTTCATGGCCTCTTCTATATGGCCCTGTTCCTCAAGGATCGTCGCACGCAGATGATGATACTGAGGGTTCAGTTTATCGAGCGCAATGGCTTTTTTGCACCACTGCATCGCTTCGGCAAGTCTTCCTTGATTGGCATATGCTTTTGCCAAAAGTGCCATCGCTTCTGCATTATTTTGATAGGAGTCAAGTGCGCCGGTCATTTTATCCACAGCTTTTTCATAATATCCTGCCTCATACAAAGTCAATGCTTCTTTGTAGGTATCGTCTTCTGTTTTCAAATCCTTCGATGTATCTTTTTCTTGTAGGATAACCTTTTGAGACTTTTTTATCGAAGTTTTTTCCAAAGAGGATTTCATTGAAAAATCGGACAAGGATTTGGCATTCTCCCTTTCGATGATGAAAGCGGACATCTTCTCGGGAATAAGAAACGTCTTATCGTCTTTCCACTTTGAATCCGTTTTATTGGTCGTTTTTCTGTAAAGAATCGTACCCGGAAAATTGATTGTCGCATACTGCGGAAAATAGGCATTTGCCATTTCGCTTGATCCAACAATCAACCAACCTTCATCCAAAAGCGTTCGATGAAATCGTTGTACTACCTTTTTTAACTGATCGAAGGTAAAATACATCATGACATTACGACAGAAAATCATATTCATGGCATTTGTATCGTTGAACAATGTGGGATAGACATCCTCAACCAGATTGAGATATGAAAATTTCACCATGGATTTAATAGTTGGAAAAATCGCGTAAGATCCTTCTTCTGTTTTCGTAAAATACCTTTCTTTTACCCATGCAGGCGTACCTCGGAACGACCATTCCCGATAAATGCCTTCCCTTGCTTTTTGAAGAAAGACTGGATTAATATCTGTAGCCAGAATAGTAACGTTCCAGTTTTTCAAATCCGGAATGAACTTGCTGAGCAGAATTGCAATCGAATACGGTTCTTCCCCTGTACAACAGCCGGCACTCCAAATGCGCAAGCGCCGATTGGATTCCCTACACTCCCGTACCAGATCGGGTAAAATAAATCTTTCCAGTGCTTCAAAACTTTTGGTTTCTCGAAAGAAATATGTCTCTCCGACCGTGAGATGGCAGGCAAGAATTTCAATCTGATTTTTTCCCACGGGAGAGGACAACAGCCAATGGATACACTCATCAACGCTGTGAAATCCGAATTCGCGACTTGCAGAACGTATTCCTTTTAAAAGATCATGCCAGCGTTCTTTTGGATAGTGTAGACCCATCTGAGATCCTACAAATTCACTGAGTCGCGCGAGAACATCTTCTGAAATCGTTTTCGTCATTTCGTAGCTCTTTTTCGTTTCCTTTTTTCTGGTTCCGTTTCTTTCTGCATTGCATTTTGTAAAGCCGCATCTAACGTATGTTCCTCTTCCAATGAAAGGAATTTATCAAGATCATGAATGAGTACAATATTCCCTTCCAGTTTCACTGCGCCATCAATATATTCTGCACTTGGTAAAATATGTCCCTGTTTGATGATTTTTTGTTCGGGTATTTCGAGAATATCAATTACATCATCCACAAGAAGTGCTATTGACCTCTTTGCTGTACATCCAATAATGAGATGATCACTCAACTGTGCATCTCGCCCAGGCAAAAGAAATCTCTTCCGTATATCAACCACAGGCAAGATGGAACCTTTCACATTGACAACACCAAGAACAATTTCCGGTGCTTTAGGTAAAGGGGTTATTTCAACGATGCGAGCAATTCTTTGTACGGATGAAAGATATAAGGCAAACTGCTGTTCATCAAGTACAAAAACCACAAAACGATTGGATTCATCCATAAATAGTCAGATCCTCCTCCTTGCCCATTTTCTTAACAAGAACATTTTCGTTCAAAATCTTTCATAATGAAATGCATTGATCATGCAAGAATTTTCAAAGTGTCCCATCCGTCATACCAAAATTCAATTTAGGATTCTTCCAGCGATGGAGATAAAAGCTCTTCCACAACTTCAATAACTTGGCGAACATCAAAGGGTTTGGTAATATAGACTTCTGCCCGTGTTTCTTGTGCCAGTTCGATTTCCTTGTTTGCATCTTTTGCAGTCAGAAATACGATGGGAACCTTACTCAGAGGTTTGTAAAATTTAATGAGTCTTGCTGCAGTGAGCCCGTCCATGCGAGGCATCACGACATCAAGCATAATAAGATCGGGATGATTTTTTTTGGCCAATTCCACTCCCTCCAAACCATCCTCAGCAAGAAGTGTTTCGAATCCCTCACGCTGCAGATATTTCGATAGAAGCATCCGTATACCCAAATCATCATCCACAATCAATACTTTCGCTGACAATGTCTTATCCTCCTGTAATCAAAGTGATTCCACTGAGTTTCAATATGAATGATAGGTCTTTCAAAAGGAAAGCAATTTTTCTCCTCATCATGAAAAAAATAACTACTATTAAGTTTGGCAAACCTCATGCCAGTCGCAAATTATTTATACAATGAAAAAGCCCTGAACATCGTATTCCAGGGCTTTTCTTAATTCTTGTATAATTTAAGAGAAAATCATAGAAATGAAATTAAATATCAAACAGGAGAAATTCAATCATTGATATCTTTTGTTCTTGTGGTCAGGTTTTTTTCATCCCCTCCTCCTCTGTTGCATTCAATACATGCTCCACAAAGAGGTCCTCGGGTACAGCTCCTTCGAAAGCGTGCAGTTCATTCAAAACAACTTTTGGAACTCCCATTACTCCATACTTCTGTCCCAATTGAGGAAATTCTGTAACCTCAATGATACTTGTTGAAATTTTTTCACTTTCGATAGCCAGTTGTTCCGCTGTAAACGCTGCTCGTGTACAATAGGGACAGGTGGGCGTAACAAATACTTGAATATGAACGGGTTTCATTAGTTCTTTTAACTTATCTTGTAAATGTTTTGCCAAACCGGATTCACCAAAAGAAACTTGAAGAATGATATCCAAAAAAGCCGCAAATTCATAGCCTGTTGGAATTCCATAAAAACGTATTCCATACTCTTTTTTCCCTCGGATTACCGTTGCAGGAATCTTATCAATATTGTATGTTTTAACTTGATCTTTATCTGTTACAAAATTGTAAATTTTCAGTCTTAAAAAATTCGAAAGTTCAGATACTTCTTTTAAAAGTTGTTCTGTCTCAACACAGTAGTGACATGTACCGGCCATTTTCTGTGTAAACAGAATCAGATGTACCGGATCTTTCATAGACTTTAAACGAGCTTGAATTTCTTTTTTATCTTCCTCTCTTAACATGATTTCACCTCCAATGTTTTCATTGAAAAAAATATTTTTTCACATTGGTTGGATGGAAAAGGAAATTTTTTCCTTTTATTGAGTTTCGTGAGGGACAAAAATTCGCTTTTGACAGCACGATAAAAAGTAGATGCTTAAAATTTCTTTCTCATCCATGTCTTTTTAATGAAGTGCAACTTTCATCGTTTTTTTTCTACAAAAGTATTCTCTTTCCGATTTCCATGTTTCATTTTTATTGTATCAAGACAAAATGCTCTATTCTTTCAAGAGAAACTTTATATCATTCTCAAACGTTTCTTTTGGCTTAAATCCGATGTATGTTTTTACAATCTCACCCTTTTTATTGATCACAAATGTTGTTGGAATTCCTGAGATCGGACCGTAATCTTTCAGCACTTGTTTATTGGCCAATGCCACAGGATATGGAATATGGTATTCCTGGATAAAACTTTGAACTTTTTCCTTCCCTTCCTGGCCAAGTGCAATTCCAATAATCGAAAAACCCTCTTCTTTATACTGATTGTTCAACTGGACAAAATCAGGAATTTCCATACGGCAGGGAGGACACCAAGTATCCCAGATATCCAAAATGAGGACTTTACCTCTGAAATCGGATAAACGTACCGTATCGCCTTTCACACTTTGGAGAACAAATTCGGCTGCTTTGGGAAATTTATTTTCATTTATTTTCTTTTGATCCGCATTTCTTTGGCAGCCCCACGCAGTCATCATGAAGAAGACAAAAATATTGATGGAAAACAAACATTTTTTCATAACCACTCCTTTTGATCTTATTGATCTTAAAAAATCATAACTGAGAATATTACTGACTGAACTTTGGCAAATTCGGTCTTTTTAACCGAACAGATAGAAAACGTGAAGAATTCAGTGACGATACATAAACGAATCCCGAGATGTCATTCCCGCCTTCTTTAAGCGGGAATCCAGGCGGGGTGGAGATTCTATAATTCATCATCCCCCTGGATACCCGATGAGATCCTCGATCAAGTCGAGGACAAGTTTCGGGTATGACACCCCTCCTTACACAAAATCTGGAAAATTGCCAAAGTTCATATAAGGTCCGGCTGCTGCTTGCCGGACCTTTTCGGCTGGTTTTTAAATTGGCCTTGATTAAAGAGAGAGAAAAAGGTGGGACGGCCTTTTTAAAAACACAATATCACATGAACACGATCCAATGACGGTATCATTACAAATTCGGATTTTTCACTGTTTCAGGCCGTGGAAGTATGAAATACCTTGTTCCATCTGGTATATGGAATTTATCAAATCGTCTTTGATCAATCAGGCGCAAGCCTCTTAAGTAAAGCGCCTTATCGCGTTCATCATAGATATTGACAGCGCCCGGTGTTGACGCTGTTAACTCGACGACTGTACCTGCCGGTAGTTGAGTGACAGATTGGGATGCGCGTACATCGTTGATCAATGCCAGCGCATCGCCGGTGCTGATTCCACGTACGATCAATTCGGCTTTCATCATGGCGACTTCCTGCCAGTCAATGAAAGGAATTGGCGTAACCACATTCCCTTGCCTCACGTACAAGGTCTGTTCGAGCATGGTCGTTGCCAAATAATTTTTAAATTTTATTCTATTGGCTTCCGTGGGTTCAGCAGTCACGTAATCCCCAAAACGATCGTCAACACGCCATTGAATACGGTTTTCTGTTGACGCCTGTTGTCTGTACGCATTCACGGTGTTCGTCAAATCGTATTGCCCAAGAAGCGGGTTGTCATTCATGGCGAGACCCTGGTTAAACTCAGTTGCGGCAGCTGCATAATCGCCGAGGAAGAAATGGCATCTGCCAATGAGTGAGTGGATGATTTTCACGTTGTTTGCGTCTGTTGTGTATTTCAGGGCTTCGTTCCATTTGGCAATCGCTTCGTCATACACGTCACTTGTCGGCATGAAAGGACCGTTGTCAATGGTTGTCCCGCCTGTATTTTCATCCCTTCCATAATAGGTGCCCAGTAAATACCTTGTAAAGCCGCTGTAAAAATAGGCATGGTACAGGGCGTCATTTTTTACGGCTTGATCTGTAAATGCGGGCATTTCACCAATACGGCGAATCAGATCATCGGCGAGAAATCGGGCGTAGTGACAATTATAAAATTGACCGTTTGTTTCACCGTTTTCATCGGATGCGTTTGCTTCTTCAAGCCATCTGTATCCGGCGTATGTGGCACCCGCAAGTCTTTGATCCCATACCAACGCGTCAGACAGCCCATCGGACATCATGAAAAGATATCCGGTAGTTTCGTGCGACGCTTTGATCACGCCTTGTTTTAGCAATGGAATCTGGGATTCAACGTTGAGTCCCTCGTCAAACAACCGATCAATGAAAGGATCCACGTTGTTCACGTAATCTTCACAGGCAACCCACATGAATAATATAGGAATAAGTAAAAATTTTATATTTTTCATGGTATTGTCCTCCCTATTTTTTATAAGCCAACTTTGGTCCAGAAGGAAATAGAACGTGGGTGCATAAGCGTGTTGTAATCTTCAGAAAGAGCCGCAGAGCGACCGCCCCTTGCACTCACTTCAAATCCGAGATCGTATTTGGATGTTCTCCACACGTTTCTTACTGCAATACCCATGTTCAGTGTTTTAACATAGTTGTTCGGTAAATATTTTTGCAGCAACTCTGTACAATTGTAGCCTAGGCTGAGTTCTCGAAAAACGAAATAATCGGCTGGCTTCACATAATTCGCTGCTGTTCTTTCGTATTGCATGTAGTCCCAGGCTGCATCAATATACTCCTGCGTTCCAGGGGTTAAAATCTCTACATCACTATCCCACTTATCAATGGGTAGAAATTGCCCTTGGCCGTACTTGTGATAGCCCAGCGCAATGGCCAAGCGCCTCTGGGGTACGTGTGTATTGTAGTTCCAGAACCGGTTGAGCGCATTCGAGTACACATAAAGATGGAGCGCCCATTCGCCGGCAGCATAGAAATTGAAGTTCTTCAAGAATCTGAAATTGATCGCTACAGAGCCGCTGTGGTCTGGAATTGGATTGCCAAGAGCAACCCTTTCTGTAGATAAATTTACGCCAATATATTTATTGTTGGCGTCAAACTTTGGCGATATGGGGACAAAATCGTAAAATTCATATTTTGGCAAACCAACTCGAAAGACCTCAGATCTGCCAAGGAGGATCTCATCTGATTCCCCAAGATTCATGACTTTGTTTGTCTGATAATTCCAGATGAACGACAGGTTCAGGTCGTAGTTGGGAGTTCGGATCGGATTGATCTGAAGCAGGGTTTCGAATCCCCATGCTTTGATGGAACCCACGTTCACAGGATAGGCAAAGTTGTACAAGCCTGTTGAAGGAGAGGTTGTTGTAGGCACGATACAATCCGTCGCATTCTCCCGCCAGTGCGTGAATTCCAAAGAGAACATGTTCAAGAATTCGGTGTCGAAACCAAACTCCCACTCTTTGATTCGCTCGGGTTTGATCGCGCTGTTCCCTTTGGATTGCACGTAATATGCGGGTGTGGCGTTGTATCCGAGGGTGGAACCCCACGTAATCGGTATGGCATCATCGAGTCCTGGAAGTTGTCCCGTTTCTCCGTACGCCACTCTCAGTTTCATCATGCCAATATCCTTAGGCAGAATGCCGAATTTGTCCGCACGTATGGCCAAACTTCCTTTTGGATACGTTGCTGCGGGCGCCTCGACTCCGATCACGCTTGCGTAATCCCTTCGTATGGCCAATGTCCAGAAATAGGTGTCTTTGAACGAGAATTCGTTGTTCCAATAAATTCCTGCCTCTCTGGAATGGGTTCTCCATTCTCCAGCATCTTCTGTTTCCCATATCTCAGTAGCCTGAATTTCTGTGATAACAGGATTTGAAAAATAGTCGCCTCCCTCATACGTTTCAAAATAACGTCTCTCCAGAACTTGGGTTCCAACGATGGAGGTTAAATTGACACCGTATAAACTGAGCAAGTATCTCGCATTGAAGTCATAGGTATATTGATTTGTAGATCTTCGACTTATCCATTTGCCACCTCTATAATTATTCTGGTACCTTAATCCGTATGGGCGATAATCAGTCCCATCCCAAAGTACAGATTCGATGCCTGCACCGCCGTTGATCTCAAAATTCGCAAAAGGTTTCCATACCACCTGTCCTGACCCGATAAATTGTTTGGAGTCGTTAAGGGTTTCATAGCGCGCAATAGCGATGCTGTCGGCGTTGTTCCAGCGTTTTTGATACGTGAATGCATTGGAGTTCCAGGAATAGACGTTGTTGTCCATCTGAGGCTGTCTCAGTTTGTTCCAAGTAAAACCAGTTGATACTTTGATACTAAGGTCTTGCCTTGGAACTGCGTTCACATTGACCCTCAACGAATTCCGATCCATCCAGTTCTGAAAGCCAAGCAGGCCTTCTTCAAATCGGTTTGTAAATGAAGTAAGATAACTAAACTGGCTTGTTCCACCAGAAACAGAGACTTGATGTTCCCTTATCACTCCAGGAGGTTCGATTAATTTGTTGAAGAATTCCGCATTCACATACTCGTTCTCGTTATATGTGAAGAATCTTTGATTTGTGCCGTAGGTGAAATGATATTCAATGTTAGGAACGCCGGGTTCTATACTCAGTTTGCCTCGCTTGGTGGTGATAAGAACAACCCCATTCGAACCGCTTGTGCCGTACATGGCTGCTGCTGCAGGACCTTTTAAAATTTCGACACTTTCAACATCGTTTGGGTTCAGGTTTGAAAGATCGCTGACGCTCTGTCCGCCTGTCCATCCCAGGCTGAATTCATCGTTGGAGATTCTCACTCCATCGAGATAAATAACAGGCTGTCCATTACCGGTTAGTCCGCCGCCGCCGCGTACATGGAATCTCCAGCCAGAGCCCACATTCCCCGATGCGATCTGCGTAGTTACACCGGAAACTTTACCCGAAATCAATTGGGACAAACCTGTATAACTATTTTTTGCAGTAAGGTCTGCGGCAGCTATCCTTGCCACAGCAATTTCTGCAATATCTTTTGATCTTTTTGAAGCAATCCCAGTGACAACGACAGCCTCGCCAAGAAACACGTCTTCGGCCAATTCAAACCGAAGATTGGAAAGATCATCGGTGGGCAACAATTCTCGTTCTTGGGATTTGTAACCCATAAACGAAACAAGGATGGTAAACTTTTGATCTTTTGCTGAGTACCCGAAGGCAAATTTTCCATCCAGATCCGTGGCTGCTCCCACAGAGGTGCCCTTTATGATGACGTTAGCGCCTGGTAAAGGGGCTCCCTTGCTCTTGTCAACGACAACGCCTTGGATTTCTACTCTGCTTGTAGAACTTCTTGCAGCCGTGCTGGATTGCTCGGATTCCCGTTCTCGCAGAACGATTGTTTTTGCGCCTACTTTCTTGTAATTAAGATTATTTTCTCCGCTGATGGCTTCGAGAATTTCCTGAAATCCCTGCTCAGTAGAAGCAGAAGCAGACACATACTTTCCTTCTACAGCGGTATCATCATAAAGAATGTGAACCTTGAAATCTTTTTCCAAGTTAGAAAGCGCTTCTGACAGGGTGATGTAATGAATTGGCGGGTTGTTTGACAACTTTCTGCTTATTGTAGTTGAAACCAGAGATTGTGCATGCAGATTCATGGCAAACAAACCGATTAAAACACCCACTAAAAGAACTTTACTGCTTCGCATAACTCCTCCTTTCCCTTACATTAAATATAAAGACTTTTCACTACTATTTTTTTAAAAAAATAATAGTCTTTTCTTTGAACTGAACATCCACCTTCAGTGCGGTTCCCAGGGCCTTGGCCAATATAGAAAGATTTTGATTTTCCACTGTCCCTGAGAGTGTCTTCTCCAGAAGTTTTGGGTCGGAAACAATGACTTTAACATCGTAGGTCTCTTCAATACGCTCGACGACATCTTTAAAAGGTGTTTTATTCAAGATGAATTGCTGATGCCACCAGCTGATGTATGGATCAACACTGACTTCTCTTGGCTGCAAATCTTGAATAGTATTTTTGTAAAAATTTACAAGCTGTCCGGGCTTCAATATCGTTCTTGAATTCTCTTTTACTTTCTTAGTAATATTTTCTAAAGCGGTTATTTCAACACTGCCTTCTTCAAGAACCACGCGAGTCCCCTTTCCCCTTTCATAGACCGTGAATTTGGTACCGAGGACTTTGACATGGCCTTCTGCCGTTTTTACGATAAATTCCCTGTTGGGCACCGTTGGACGTTTGGTGACGTGAAAATAGGCTTCACCCGTGAGTTCCACTGTTCGTGGCGTCTCTTCATCCCAGACTGCAGGATATCCTAATGTTGAGTTGGCATTTAGGATGATGCATGTTCCGTCAGAAAGTTTGATGGTGGCACGCTGGCCGTATTCGGTCGTTACGTATTGATAGTTGATAGGAAGGTTTGTTTTTTTAGAATATTGGTAGGGAACAAACTGATAAAGAAGCACAATTGCAATGGATGCGGCAACTGTAGCGCCAACAAACCAATAAGACACTTTGCGTTTATGGTACCAGCTATATCGGAGATTGGATTTGAACGAATAAATCGTATGCCTCTGACCTTCTAGATGGATTCGGTTCTGTAGCCGATGCCATTCTTTTTCGACATCCGGTTGTGGCGTGGGATGGAACTTACTTGCTTTCCAAAGGTCAAGCGCTTTTTGATACAGGCATTGATTTTGGGAGGATTGAGTAAGCCACCTATTCCATCGCTTTTTTTCGGAGGAAGACGCAGTGCCCGATAGCCACCGTTGAAAGGATTCGTCGGCAATAAATGTATTCAGTTTCTGATTCATTTTTAACCTTTTAAAATAGATTTGATTGACTGAAAAATGAATGTGGAATGTTTTGACGATTTTTATGACTCTATTATAAGGAGAGAAGAAAAATTATAAAATGTAATGGTCGTTTGATAAGATATTTTTTGAATTCAAAAAAATTTAGAATTTTGATACGAGAAGGTCTCTCAGACGTTTGTAAGCTTCGGAGACATAATTACGGGCAACTTGTGGTCTCACATTCATAATCACTGCAATTTCTTTATAAGAAAGTTCCTGGTATGTCTTTAAATAAAGCGCTTCGCGCATTCGGTCTGGTATCTTTTGAACAGCTGATTTGAGCGCCTTTTTTTCGTTTGCCGATTTCTCTTCAACGACTAACAACTCATCAAACGATGACATCTCGTACGCTTGTTCACGACCGATTTCTTGGAGCGCAAACGTAACTTTATTCTGCATCTCGATTGCTTTGAACAAGGTTCGCCTTAAGGAAACGATTAAGTAAGTTCTAACGGAGTGAACGTTGGAAAGATTTTGACGTTTCTCCCATAAATACGCAAACATATCCTGAATACTGTCCTTAACCAATTCCTCTTGCCTGGTGATTCTTATGCCGTAGTCATAAAGATAGGGAAAGTGCACCTTAAAAATGATCTCCAATGCTTTCGATTCTCCATTTTTAAAGGAGTTCCAAAGTTGAGATTCAGTATTGGGATCAGGCCTTTTTGTTAACTCTCCGCTTTGTTTGTTTATCAAATGGATATTCCTCATTAAATCTTATTGATTCATGTGTACTGTTCTAATTCAATTACTAAACTTTGGCAATTTTTATATTTGAATCAGAAATGATAGAAAATGGGAAGAATTCAGTGACGATTCATAAACGAATCAAGAGATGTCATTCCTGCGATTTTTAAGCGGGCCTGTCCGCCCGCAGGCG
>Ga0172362_10002843_pt1 | contig 14991 bp, 8 predicted proteins | sample LakKivs1_kivu2a2_FD_114534 | JGI IMG/M metagenome (GOLD analysis project Ga0172362, IMG submission 114534) | Sediment microbial communities from Lake Kivu, Rwanda - Sediment s1_kivu2a2 | ecosystem: Environmental > Aquatic > Freshwater > Lake > Sediment | place: Rwanda: Western Province, Lake...
CATCAGCGGCAGATTATATAAAGGCTTTGAATGAGTTTTCAGAGCTGACAAAGTCACTTGAAGCCGGAGCCTCTGACAGGCCGGAACTCTTCATGAAACAGGCAAAGGAGGCAAAACCGAAGCTTGACTCATTGATTTTACGGGTAAAAGAATATGATAAAGCAGGCAAAGCTTTCCTCGGTGAATTTGAAAAATGTCCTGACTCAATGAAGGCAGGAATGGAAGTGTTTCAGTCTGCTCTCACCGTTACCATTGATTCTATTAAAACAAAATACTAGTCAGTACAATTGAACATTTAATCAGACGAGGCAAGAAGTCGGAAATAATAGTCAACTTTACATACCATGACGTTGTTCTGAAGAGATCAGACCAATTATCTGACTATTACCATGTCTGACTGGAAGAGAGCTTTTACGATCATTTTTACCGGACAGCTATTCTCAACTCTGAGCAGTTTTGTTGTCGGTTATGCTGTCATCTTCTGGCTAAGCGTCAGGACCGGATCAGCACAGGTTCTGGCATATGCTACAATAGCGTCTCTGTTGCCGCAGATGGTCCTCGGGCTATTCATCGGGGTCTTTGTCGACCGTTGGAACCGCAAGAGAACAATGATCTTTGCTGATCTTTTTGTCGCTCTCTGCACTCTTGTCATGGCTGGCTTGTTCTGGCTCAGCGATGCAAAGATCTTCTATATCTACATATTACTGGTACTGCGTTCAGCCGGCATGGCCTTCCATGTTCCGGCCATGCAGGCTTCCGTACCTCTTCTTGCCCCTCAGGACAAGCTGATGCGGATAGCCGGTATAAACAACATGATACAGTCGGTAAGCACCATCGCCAGCCCCGCCCTGGCAGCCCTGCTGATAAGCCTCTTCGAACTGCAGTGGATCCTGCTTATTGACGTGGCCGGAGCAATAATAGCCGTCGCCACGCTTATGATGGTGCATATACCTGACCCGGAAAAGAAAGCTATGGTCACTCCGCATCTCTGGAGAGAGATGAAGGAAGGACTTAAAGAAATTTACAGCAAACCCGGATTGCTGTGGCTCTTTATCTTTGCCCTCTGGGCAATGTTCTTCATAATGCCTGTCTCGGCACTCTTCCCTTTAATGACCCTTCAGCACTTCAACGGAACAACATACATGATGAGCATAGTTGAGATAGCATGGGGAATAGGTATGCTGATAGGAGGTGCAGTCATCGGTCATAAACGCCTGAACAACTTCAAGGTCTCACTCATTATCATGGCTCACCTGGTTGTGGGTCTGACGTTCCTGTTTTCAGGGATACTGCCTCCTTCCGGGTTCGTGATCTTCGTGGCTGTCACGGCCATTGGCGGCATCACTTTTACCGCCTATACCGGTGCATTCACGGTGGTTGTTCAGACAATGGTTGAGCCTGGTACACTCGGAAGAGTGTTCTCACTCTACGGAAGCATTACCATGCTTCCTTCAATGATCGGACTGCTGGCAACAGGTTTCATTGCTGACACTATTGGGATTGGCAATGCATTTGTCATCTGCGGAAGCATGATAGCTATACTGGGACCGGCAGCCTTCCTCGTTCCGCCAGTCAGGCAAATGGTGACGGCGGAGGTCAGGCATGGGACAGGGGGCATGGAACAGGGTGAGGGTAAAACATGATTTAATCACAGAAGACTCTGAGTTAAAAACAGAGTTACACTGTTATGACAGTATAACAAACTGTGTCACTCCCTTTTAAAACTCTGTGCTGTGCCAGCCACAGCCTTTGGCGAAGGCTGGAATTCTGTGGTAAAAAAATAAAAGACCTCCCGAATATTAGATTTTAAATCTCTTCGAGAGGTAGCCGGCCATTTCTTCCTGCATCTCACGGGCTTTTTCGCCGGCGACGATAGCGAACCGTTCGGTGCTGTCAGCATAGATGATGCCGCGCGATGAATTGACCAGCAGTCCGCACCGGTCGTTCATGCCGTATTCCGCCACCTCGGCAAGGCTTCCCCCCTGTGCTCCAACCCCGGGGACAAGCAGAAAGTGTTCCGGCACAATTTTCCTTATTTCAGCCAGCATCTCGGCACGGGTGGCACCTGCAACGTACATGATATTGTCAACTGTTCCCCACCACTGAGATACTGTCAGTACCCTTTCAAACAACCTCTGGCCGTTCTGGGTATGATACTGAAAGTCATCAGCCCCCTTGTTTGATGTCAGTGCAAGAATTATAGCCCATTTACCCGGGTATGAAAGGAAGGGAGTGACAGAGTCCTCACCCATATAAGGAGCAACAGTCACAGCATCAAAAGGCATCTCGCCAAAGACAGCCCGGGCGTACATCTTCGAGGTATTGCCTATATCACCTCTCTTTGCATCAGCAATGATAAAGATATTTGTGTCAAGCTTGTTGATATATCTCACAGTCCTGTCAAGCGCCGCCATTCCCTTCTGACCGTATGACTCGTAAAACGCAAAGTTAGGCTTGTATGCCACCGTGTACCTGTGAGTGGCATCAATGATCCGTTTGTTGAACTCAAAGATCGGATCCTCGGTTTTCATGACGGACTCAGGCAGCCGTGAGATTTCAGGGTCGAGCCCAATGCAAAGGAAAGATTTCTTCCCGATGATATGATGGAACAGTTCTTTTGAGTTCATATTTTGTTTAATATGTGCTTTCCTTCAGCCTCTCTGCATTCTCGGCAAACTGCAGCTTGTCAAGCAGCTCCTGGATGTTACCGTCCAGCACGGACGGGAGGTTATAGATGGTCAGGTTGATGCGATGGTCTGTCACCCTGCCCTGGGGATAGTTGTAAGTACGTATCTTGGCTGACCTGTCTCCAGTTGAGACCATTGTCTTGCGCTTGTGAGAGATCTCATCAAGATACTTCTGGTATTCCAGGTTATAGAGACGTGTCCGTAACTCCCTCATCGCTTTCTCGAGATTCTTTATCTGCGACTTCTCGTCCTGGCATGTCACCACAATGCCTGTCGGTATATGTGTGAGCCTGATGGCTGAATAGGTTGTATTCACACTCTGTCCGCCAGGTCCCGAAGAACAATAGGTGTCCTTCCGTATATCCTCATTGCGGACCTCTATGTCAAATTCACCTGCCTCCGGCAGGACGGCCACCGTTGCCGCCGAGGTATGTATCCGGCCCTGTGTCTCTGTCTGCGGTACTCTCTGAACGCGGTGGACACCGGATTCATATTTCATTATGCCATAGACACCATCACCTATGACATTGAACACGATCTCCTTATAGCCTCCCGCAGTTCCCTCGGTATAGTAGTTCAGGTCGATCTTCCAGCCGCGTGACTCAATATATTTTGAGTACATCCTGAAAAGATCGCCGGCGAAGATGCTTGCCTCATCGCCGCCGGTTCCGGCACGTATCTCCATCACGGCATTCTTATCATCCTCAGGATCAGCAGGGAGCAGCAGGTACTTTATATCCTCCTCCATCTGCGGTATTGAATTCAGAAGGCTGTCTATCTCAGCCTTGGCCATCTCCCTCATCTCCTCATCCTTCTCGATTGAAAGCAGTGCCCTTGAGCTCTCAAGGTTATCAAGTGCGCTCTTGTATTTCTCGTATGCCTCAATAACAGGTTTCAGCTCCTTGTATTCCTTGTTAAGCTTTATATATCTCTTCATATCCGACATTACGTCGGGAGCTGTGAGCAGACCACCTACCTCAACAAAACGTTGCTTCACCCCTTCAAGCTTGTCAAGTATAAGATTATTTGCCATTGTCAGTCAAATTTCGGGTGCAAAGGTAATTAAAGGTAGTGATTTGGCAATGGGCATGGGGCATGGGGCATGGGGCATGGAAGAGAAGGTTTAACCACAGAGTGACACAGGGTTTCTGCAGTTAAAAACACCTGTTGCCCCAAGCTCCATGCTACATGCTCCATGCTAATAGCGGAATTCCCCGAACTCGCTTCGGATAGTAAGCTTCGCTGATGATGCTGGTTCGCAACGGCCTACGATACGGGCTTCAAGATTAAATCCTGCAGCAGTATCAATTATAGCCTGGGCATCGTCAGGTGAAACATACAGCTCCATACGGTGCCCCATGTTAAAGACCCTGTACATCTCCTCCCAGCTTGTGGCAGAGCTTTTCTGTATCAGTCCGAACAAAGGCGGCAGCGGAAAGAGGTTATCCTTGATGACATGCATCCTGTCAATGAAATGCAGGATCTTCGTCTGGCCCCCGCCGGTGCAATGTATCATGCCGTGAACGGAAGGCCTCATCATGTCAAATACCTTTCTGATGACCGGGGCATATGTACGTGTGGGTGAGAGCACCAGCTTTGCAGCATTGACCCCTGGTACGGAAGTCGGGCTTGTCAGCTTCATCATGCCGCTGTAGACAAGTGACCGGGGCAAAGACGGGTCATAGCTCTCTGGCCACATATCCGCGATATACTTTTCGAATACATCATGCCTTGCCGACGTGAGGCCATTGCTTCCCATACCTCCGTTATATTCGTCCTCATATATGGTTTGCCCGTACGATGCAAGCCCTACGATCACATCACCGGATTTGATGTTGCTGTTGTCAATGACATCGCTGCGGCGCAGACGGGCAGTGACAGTAGAGTCTACCACAATTGTCCTTACGAGGTCTCCGATATCTGCCGTCTCACCTCCGGTTGACCATATACCTATGCCTGCATCGCGCAGTTTCTGAAGGAATTCTTCAGTGCCTTCAATAAGTGCCTTTATTACTTCTCCGGGAATGAGTGACCTGTTTCTTCCGATCGTTGATGACAGAATAATATTGTCGGTAGCACCTACGCACAACAGGTCATCAGTATTCATCACGATAGCATCCTGAGCAATCCCCTTCCATACTGACATATCGCCTGTTTCCTTCCAGTATACATATGCCAGTGAAGATTTAGTGCCGGCGCCGTCAGCGTGCATGATATTGCAGTATTCAGGGTCGACTCCGATGATATCAGGCACCACCTTGCAGAATGCGTTCGGGAAAAGGCCCTTATCGACGTGCCTTATGGCGTTATGAACATCCTCCTTTCCTGATGAGACCCCTCTCCTGGCATAGCGTGACCGGTCAGACATCTTTTTCTTATTGGCAGGATAATGTTATTTCCGGGCAGGTACGTAGTCTGTTCTCAGGACCTTAAATTCAGTCCGCCTGTTGATCTGATGTGCAATCTCCTTCTGCTCATCGGTGGCCAGTGAATTAATGTACTGTTCGGTGAGAGTCTGCCCCAGCCTGAGGAAAGGTGCATCCTTTACAATGGATTCATCGACAACCTTCGGGCTTGATTCACCATAACCCTTTGCCGTGAGCCTGTCACGGGCAATGCCTTTTGAAACAAGATAATCAACTACCGACTGGGCTCTCTTCTGTGAGAGTTCCATATTATACTCTTCAGTATCACGCGAGTCAGTATGTGACATAAGCTCGATGGTGACATTCGGGTTATCATTAAGTGTCTCAACCAGCTTGTCAAGTGAGACCATCGACTCAGGGCGAAGATCCCATTTTCCAAAGTCATAGAAGATATTTGGAAGTTCAATGGGCCTGTCGATCGGTGTAAGCAGGATTGTGGCCATGTACTCACGGCTCTTGTCCTGACCTCTCGTCGTCTCCTTCTCCTTGCCATTCAGGTATCCCTTCATTGATGCGAGGAAGATATAGTCAACTTCCGGTCTCAGGCTGAATTTGAAGTCGCCATTGTTACCTGTCTCTGTCTGCATATTGGCTCCGTCACTTGCAATAAGCTGTACAACAGCGCCGCGGACGGGTTGTCCGGTCTTTTCATCCTTGACAAGCCCCGTGATGCTGAAGACCAGAGGAGGCATCTCAAAGGAGTATAGATCATCATCTCCCTTCATCTTCCGTGATGAGCTGAAGATGCCTTTTTCTGCTTCGTTCTGGAATGTAATGCCAAAATCATCAGCCGGGCTGTTGATAGGGGGTCTTATGTTCTGTACAAGCCAGCGGTCTCCTGACTGCTGGGTTGCGCTGAAGATATCGAGCCCGCCCATGCCTATCTGCCCGTCTGATGCGAAATACAGGGTGCCGTTATCACGAATGTAAGGGAATAGTTCGTTCCCTCTTGTATTGATATCCGGTCCGAGGTTCTCCGGTTTTGTCCACGGGCTGCCAGGCGATGTTCTTGTTGCGCGGTATATGTCCTTTCCTCCCATGCCGCCGGGCATATCAGACACAAAATAAAGTGTCTGCCCGTCAGCAGATATTGAAGGATGGGCAGCGACAAGTGAGTCGGCAACAAGCTCAAGCTTCTCAGGATCTGACCATTTCGTTCCCTCTCTTTTTGAATACATTATGACACAGCCCTTCTTCTCGCGTTTGCCCGCTTCACAACGTGTAAAATATACCTCGCTGTAGTCGGAAGAGAATGAAGGAGTCCCGTCTTCAAACTCACTGTTCAGGAAATCAATCGGCACTGGTGTGCTCCATTTGCCTTTCTTGTCAAGCCTGGTCTCAAAGATATCAGTGAAATTCTGACCGGTTGCACCGTGCTCCTTGTTTCCCTCTGCATCATCACGTGAAGAGGTAAACCATACCAGCCCGTAATCATCACGTGCATAGGCAGGACTGAAATCGTCATCTCTTGAGTTTATATCCTTCAGCTCCTCAACATTATAGGCTTCGGGTGATGCCTGCCACTCCATAGCCAGTTCACATGAGCGTATCTGCTGTTCGGTACGGGGATCTCCGGGCACAAGCTGACGGTACTTTCTGAACTCATCTATTGCCTGTGAGTACCGTCCAAGCTTCTTGGTGCTTTCAGCAAGCCAGTACTGCGCTTCAGGCTTCGGAAAAGGCGACTTGACCGCTTTTTTGTACCATATCTCTGCATTCTTAGGATCATTGGTCAGACGATAACATTCCGAGACCATATAAACCATATCAGCTTTCAGCTGTTTATCACGTGTCTTTGAATAGACATCCTTGAAAAGATCGATGGCATCAAAATAGCTTCCTGCCTCATATGCTGCATATGCACGCTCTGTCTTCTGTTTCTGTGCAGTGAGGAGAGCAGGGAACAGAAACAGTGTTGCGGCAAGCAGTAATAATGTCTTCTTCATCAGGATTACATTCGTTATACTGCAAAAATAACGAATGTAACCGAGGTTTATATATGTTACCTGGTAAAAAGAAGCTCGCGGTATTTGGGCAGCGGCCACAACTCGTTATCGACCACCAGCTCAAGACGGTCAATATGATCTCTTATCTCATCAAGATAAGGCTTCACTTTCTCTTCGTAGGCAAGAGCTTTTTTGTACAGGTCACTGATGACGTTTGCCTTCCTTCTCTGGTCGATCATATCATTTACAAGCCTCTTGATGGCAGAAATATGATCTGATATGCTGACTATCAGCTCTTTGCGCGGGCCGGCAAGCCTGACGTATTCATTTTCATCAAAAATCTCTCGCAACCCCATGACATTGTCAGTAAGTGAAGTCATATAGGTCACAGCAGTTGGTACTATATGATTTATTGCCAGGTCGCCAAGCACTCTTGCTTCAATCTGCAGTTTCTTGGTAAACTTCTCCAGTTCAACCTCCAGACGGCTCTCAAGTTCACGGTCAGTAAGCACACCGGTATCCACAAGAGTATGCCTTGAATTTTCTGATATATATTCCTTCAGGGTTTTCGGTACGCTTGACTCTGCCGAGAGGCCCCTGCGAAGTGCTTCTCTGTGCCATTCTTCACTGTAACCGTCTCCTTCGAACCTGATCCGTTTAGAATCCAGTATATATTTCTTCAGCACCTGGAAGATCGCTTCATCTTTCTTTATTCCCCTGTCAGTCAGGACTGTTACTTCCTCAAGGAATTTTTTAAGCTGACGTGCCATGGCAGCATTAAGCACGATCATTGAGGAGCTGCAGTTGGCAGATGACCCTACCGCCCTGAATTCAAACCTGTTGCCGGTAAATGCAAAAGGTGAGGTTCGGTTGCGGTCTGTATTGTCAAGAAAAATACCAGGTATCTTACCCAGGCCAAGCTTGATCTCTGTCTTCTCCTGGGGCGTCATCTTCTTGTCCTTTACCTTGCTTGAAATGCTGTCAAGTATATCTGATATATAACTGCCCAGAAATACCGAAATAATTGAAGGAGGAGCTTCATGACCGCCAAGCCTGTATGAATTGTTCTCATTGGTCACGCTTGCGCGCAACAGTTCCTGGTTGTCATTCACAGCCTTGATGACGTTTACAAGGAATGTAAGGAACTGCATGTTTGTCTTGGGATTTTTGCCCGGAGAAAGAAGGTTCACTCCCGTATCAGTTGCAAGTGACCAGTTGCTGTGTTTTCCTGATCCGTTGACTTCAGCAAAGGGTTTTTCATGGAATAATACCCTGAATTTATGTTTCCTGGCCACCCTGCGCATAACATCCATGATGAGCTGGTTATGGTCAACTGCAAGGTTGGCCTCTTCATAAACGGGGGCACATTCAAACTGGTTCGGTGCAACTTCATTATGACGTGTTTTGACCGGGATGCCCAGCTTATAAGATTCGAATTCAAATTCCTTCATAAACGATTTTACCCTGTCAGGTATTGACCCGAAATAATGGTCTGAGAGCTGCTGATCCTTTGAAGAAGGGTGACCCATGAGAGTGCGGTCTGCCAGCATCAGGTCAGGCCTGGCATAATAGAGCGCCTCGTCAATAAGGAAATATTCCTGCTCCCATCCAAGCGTTGCAATGACTTTCTTCACGTCCTTGTCAAACAGGTGACACACATCAACGGCAGCACGGTCAAGAGCAGCAAGAGACCTCAGGAGCGGTGTCTTGTAATCAAGGGCCTCACCGGTATAAGAGACAAATATGGTCGGTATGCAGAGGGTGTTGCCTACAATGAAGGCAGGTGATGAAACATCCCATGCGGTGTATCCCCTTGCCTCAAAGGTGTTGCGTATGCCGCCACTGGGAAAACTCGATGCATCAGGCTCCTGTTGCACAAGCACTTCGCCCGAAAAAATTTCAATGATTGATCCTTTGTCTCCCCGGCCTACAAAAGAATCATGTTTTTCTGCTGTGGCGTCAGTAAGAGGATGAAACCAGTGCGTAAAATGGGTGACACCTTTTTCCATCGCCCATGCCTGCATCCCGGTCGCAACCTGGTCTGCTATCTTCCGGTTGATGGGTGTACCTTCGTCAATAGCCGTCATTACAGCCTTGTATGCCTCCCTGGAAAGATATCTCTCCATTTTGGCTTTGTCAAACACATTCTCGGAAAAATATGTCGAAACCGGGGCTTTCGGGATGACGACTTCGAGCGGTTCCCTTGAAAACAGCTCCTTTAATGCACTGAAACGTAATTCTGCCATGATCTTATTTTTTGTCAAAAATAAGTCATTTCAGAATACACCCCAATATTTCTGGAGTATTTTTTGATATTTTGATATTTTTTATGCGTATACCCCCTTCGGAAAGGGGGTTAATCTCATTTTATTACATTTTTTACTTCAGATCTGCATTCAGCGCGTCTGAATATGCCATACATTGATTTTTCAAAGTCAACTGCCACGATTTTATATTCGGGAGTGAGGGTGAACTCATCTCCCACACTGCTGGTGAGAAAATTAATTGCAGCTTCCGGGAAATGGAACGTGGTATATATTACCCCTTCCCTGACAATATCGGTTACCTTCACCTTCATCGTGGTAATTCCCCGTGCAGAGAAGATGCGTGCATAATCGCCGCTTACAATTCCCTTGCGTTCAGCGTCAGCCGGATTGACGTACAGAACATCACTTTCCACCAGCTGGCTGTTCGGCGTACGGCGTGTCATTGTCCCGCTGTTGTAATGCTCAAGCAGCCTCCCGGTAGTAAGTATATACGGAAACTGGCTGGCATTTTCCTCGAGCTCAGGTGAGTCATCATAATCCCATGAATGGAATCTTCCTTTTCCGCGTTTGAATTTTTCAGTATGCAATATCTGCGTATCAGTCCCGTCTTCATTGACAGGCCATTGCTTGCCATTTATTCCCAGTTCATCCCATCTGACTCCCCTGAAGAAAGGCACAATACCGGCTATCTCCTTCAGGATGATATCTGCCGAATAACCTTCCTGCCTGTATCCCATCCTGTTCATCATGTCAACCACTATCTGTCCGTCCGGCCTGGTTCCCTCAAGCGGTTCAACCACTTTCTGAACCCTCTGTATCCTTCTCTCCCCGTTTGTGAAGGTGCCCTCTTTCTCAAGGAATGATGAAGCCGGGAAAATAACATCGGCAATCCTGGCAGTTTCAGTCATGAAAAGCTCCTGCACAACCAGGAACTCAAGTCCCTGCAACGAGCTTCTGACATGACAGGTATTGGGATCTGTCTGAAGTATATCCTCACCCATTATCCAGAGTGCCTTGAGGTCTCCTCTTGAGGCAGCAGCGAACATCTCCGGGATACGGTAGCCAGGTACTGAAGGATGTTCCTTCCCGTAAAAATCAGTATACAGCTTAATATTTTGAGGATCAGTGACATCAAGGTAGCCTGCCCCCTGGTGGGGCTGTATTCCCATATCTGCAGCCCCCTGAACATTGTTCTGGCCGCGCAGTGGATTGACGCCCGCACCTTCCCTGCCAATATTGCCGGTCATCATGGCGATATTTGCTATCAGCGTTATGGCTTTTGTGGCCTGCCAGTGCTCTGTCACCCCCAGACCGTGAAACTCCATGGCCGCCCCAGCTTTTCCATATTCTTTTGCTGCAGCTCTGACGAGGTCACGGACTACGCCGCATCTCCTCTCCTTCTCGTCAATATCAAGTGCCAGGAGATATTGTCTGAAGTCATCCCATCCCTCAGTCCTTGACGCGATGAACTCCTCATCCGTCAGTCCCTCCTTCAGCAGGTAATATGCGAACATATTCAGTACCGCAACATTGGTGCCCGGATTTATCTGCAGGTGATACTTTGCCAGTCGTGCCAGGTCAATCTTAAGCGGATCAATTACTATAAGAGGTGTTCCTGATTCCACTACGGTCTTTATCCTTGCGCCGGTGACAGGATGTGCTGTTGAGGGGTTGGCTCCGATAAGAAGGATGCATCCGGTTCTGTACAGTTCAGCAATGGAGTTGGTCGCAGCACCAGTGCCATATGCCCACTGCATACCCATAGCCGTTGGAGCATGACAGACACGGGCACACCCGTCTATATTATTTGTACCTATCACGATCCTGAAAAACTTCTGCATCAGGTAGTTTTCTTCATTGGTACACCTGGCCGAAGAGATCCCTGCCAGAGAATCAGGCCCATACTTGACTTTTATTTCCCTGAACCTGGCTGCAGCATAATCATATGCTTCATCCCATGATACCTCCTCGAACCTGCCGTTACGTTTGATCATCGGAGAGCGCAGCCTGTCAGGGTGATTGTAGAATCCAAAAGCAAATCTGCCTTTCAGGCAAGTATGACCGCGGTTTGTGGCTCCGTCAACCGGAGCCTGTATAGCCCTGACAACTCCGTCTTTCACTTTCACTTCAAGGTTGCATCCGACGCCGCAGTAGGTACAGATTGTTCTGACAGTCATGTCTGCTGCCAGTGTCTTTGAAGAATACCTGTCACTCAGGGCATTAGTCGGGCAGGTCTGCACGCACGCCCCGCAGGAGACGCATGGCGACTCCCTGAAATCTTCATCATATCCTTTTATTATGCGGCTGTGGTGCCCACGCCCGTGAATGCCAAGAACATGTTCCGCCTGCAGTTCATCACAGGCCCTGACGCAGCGATAACACTTTATACACTCTTCCAGGTCAGACCATATATATGTATGACTGCGGTCTTTCTCGTACCCGGTGACCGCAGAGCTGTATCTTACCGCGGGAATCCCGACCATCTGCAGCACGCGCTGAAACTCCGTGGGCAGACTGCCTGGTTCAGGACTGACCCTGCCTGAAGGATACTCTGAAAGAACAAGCTCAATGATGTTCTTTCTCACCCTCCTGATCTTTTCCGATGAAGGGTAAATGTAATAACCTGACGCAACAGGTGTATGGCATGATGCCATGATCTTAGCCGGACCGTTCTCGCTAAGCGATACCTCCACGGAACATAGCCTGCATGATCCGTAGTTTTCAAGATTATCTGACTGGCAGAGAGTGGGAATGGTATCACTCCCAATGTTTCTCCTTACAAATTCAAGGATTGTTTCATTGCCACTTATCTCATAAGGAACATTGTCAATATATGCCGTGTTGTTCATGGTGCATTCTGTTAATCAGTAAAGTATTCTTCAAGTTCGTCCCTGAAATAGTGAAGTGCATTTTTTACCGGGAGAGGCAGCCCGCCGCCGAGAGCACATAATGACCCAAGCTGCATGGTCTCAAGGAGATCTTCAAAGAGCTTGCGGTCTGACTTTTTTCTTTTGTCTGCGGCGGCTGCTATAAGCTCATATCCCCTTACTGAGCCCAGCCTGCAGGGAAAGCACTTACCGCACGACTCCTTCATTGTAAATTCAAAGAGATATTCAATGAACCTGATCAGTGGAAAGGCCTGCGGTATTGAAACTATTCCTGCATGTCCCAGAAGAAAGCCCTGGCTGGCGAATGATTCAAAATCAAGGGTAAGGTCATCAACCTTTGACGCCGGCACAAGTCCTCCCAGGGGGCCCCCGATCTGGAATGCCTTGACCGAATAACGGGTACCTCCTCCCATTTCACTTATTACTGCTCTAAGCGGAGTTCCCATTCTTACTTCAAGCAGTCCCGGCCTGTTGAACGCCCCGTCAAGAGAAACGAGTTTTGTTCCTGGCGACTTTACCGTACCCAGAGAGGCATATGCCTCTCCTCCCTTTTCAAGTATATAATGAATATTGGCATAAGTTTCGACGTTGCTCAGTACTGTAGGTTTTCCGAACAGGCCATATACTGCCGGGAAAGGAGGTCGTGTCCGAACCTCGGGACGCAGCCCCTCAAGCGAATTGAGCAATGATGTCTCCTCTCCGCATATATATGCACCCGAGCCTTCTGTCACTATGAACCTGAAACGGAACATTGCATCTCGCTGGTGATCGCCGGTGATACCTGCCTGCTCCAGTTTCCTGACTGCTTCGCGAGTCCTTCTGACAGCAAGAGGATATTCTCCGCGTATATAAATTACACCTGTGTCAGCCCCGGTGACCAGGCCTGTCATGAGCATTCCGAACAGTACAGCGTAGGGCCTCTCCTCAAGCAGCCATTTATCAGAAAACGCTCCCGGATCGCCTTCATCGGCATTGCAAACAATGTACTTCTGATCTGCTATTGCATCACGTGATGACCTTACCTTAACATGGAACGGGAATCCTGCCCCTCCCCTGCCTCTCAGTCCTGACTTCTCTATCTCCCTAATCACCGGTTCAGTATTAATTGCATACTGCCCTGCCAGCATAAAGTACCTTTGAGGATCAGCCGCCGGCCTCAGCAGGGGCGGATCATCAATGTCCGATTCGGCACGCAAAGGCCTGACAGTCTCATCGCCACAAATAGTATGCACCTCACCATCCTTTAGATAAGCATCATTTGAATGACAGTGACCAAGGCATGAGACAGTGCCGATCTCATGATCAGAGTATTCCGTTTTCAGGTTCTTTTTCATCTCTTCTGTCTTTCCGGAAACTAGGCAGGCAGTGCCATCACACACAAATACTTTCTTTCCTGAATGTTCAGTGGTCAGAAAATCATAAAATGACCTTACACCCAGAACAGCTGCTTTCCCGGTCATAAACCCTCGTGATACTTCAAGCAATTGCTCATCTCTCCTGCCATCCCCGGTCTTTGCCGCGGCGACTGTTCGTTCATAAAGTCCCCCCGTTATACCTCTTCTTGCGGAGAGTCCTCTGAGATTCTTTGACATATATCACTGCATTGGTTAGACGGTTTCAAGTTATTAATTAACTGATCGATATATAAGAAACATGAGAATTATCATATAAATCTGGAAATAAAAATGAGTATACGCTCCAGCCACTTGTTTTACTGAATTTTGTTATATTTGTCGCCTGTATTTTTCAAGCGGTATATTCATCATTAAATAATTCGGTATTCAAATGGCAATACTTCAGACTTTGAGAGAGAAAGCAGGGGTCTTTGTGGCTGGTGCTATTGGCTTATCATTGCTCATTTTCGTTGTAAGTGATTTCTTCGGCAGCAATACACAGCAGCGCCGGAAGGCAAGGAAATATTATGAACTTGCCCGGATTGACGGAGAATCAGTCTCATACCAGGATTTTGAGGCCAAGGTGCAGGATCTTATGGAGATCTATAAGATGTCAGGTACGAACCAGGTGACCGAAGAGATGACGCAAAGCATCAGGGAACAGGTGTGGCAGCAGATGCTGTCAGACAAACTGATGAGCAAGACATACCGCAAAACGGGTCTGGGTGTAAGTCCTGATGAGGTTGAAATGCTTGTCTTCGGAGATAACCCTCACCCCATAGTCAGACAGCTGTTTACTGACCCGCAGACCGGACAGTTCAACAAGTCATTTCTGGTTAATTTCCTGAAAGCCACTGAAACTGACGAAAACACAAAAAAATACTGGCTGTTCTTCGAAGACCAGATCATCAATGACAAGCTGAATACCAAACTTGTGAACCTGATGTCAAAAGGTCTTTATGTAATAAAGGTACAGTCTGAATATGAAGCCAGCCTGAATAAGAACACCGTGAATTTCAGCTTTGCATCGCAGAACTATGCAGCCATTGCTGACAGCGCCGTCAAAGTGTCATCTGATGAAATACGCGATTATTATGATGTCCATAAGGACAATTACAAGCGTCCGGCACAGAGGGACATGGAATATATCGTTTTCAATATCAAGCCGTCGGAAACTGACATGAAGGAGGCTGAGCTGTGGGCTACAAATGAAAAACAGAACTTTGCTGCTGCCACTGATCCTGTTCAATACATAAATCTTACTGCTGACACGCGTTATACAGGTGCTTACCATACACTTTCAGAGCTGCCCGACTCCCTCAGGGTACTGGCAAAGACAGGCAATAAATCAGAAGTCCTGGGTCCGTACCTTGAGGACGGATC
>Ga0172362_10002844_pt1 | contig 14987 bp, 25 predicted proteins | sample LakKivs1_kivu2a2_FD_114534 | JGI IMG/M metagenome (GOLD analysis project Ga0172362, IMG submission 114534) | Sediment microbial communities from Lake Kivu, Rwanda - Sediment s1_kivu2a2 | ecosystem: Environmental > Aquatic > Freshwater > Lake > Sediment | place: Rwanda: Western Province, Lake...
CACCTAAGGGACATCGAGAACCTCAGAGCCGTCCCTACAGAGGAGGAGATGGTCAAAATTGCCTGTGTCCTGGAGAAGCCCATTGACTACCTCTTTCCGGAGGAACTCATGTCCGCCATTAAAGTCGGAGTTTTCTCCCGGAGAAAGGTAGAGCTGGCCGCTCCAGAGGTTATCTCCCTTACCGAAGCGCAGGGTTTCAGGCTTGCCTATGACGGCGAGACAGCGCTGATTGAGGAGGTAAGCAGAACACTGCTCGTTGAAGAAATAAATGAGGTTCTCGAGACCTTGGCTCCAAGAGAGCAGCTGGTGCTGAGGCTACGGTTTGGCTTAGGTGGGAAGGAGCCTAAGACAGCGGAGGCGGTCGGCAGGAAGCTCGGAGTCAGCAGACAGCGTATTTACGAAATTGAGAGCAAGACACTCCGCAAGCTACGGCACCCCTCCCGGAGCCGGAAGCTAAAAGACTTCTTAGAATAGGAGACGACAGACTGATGATAGGGCTTGAGATAACCATATTATTCCTCCTTTGCTTCCTGACAGGTTTGGAAGTATCGAAACTGAGGTGGTAGCTGACAAGAAAGACAACGGTGCTGAGCTAACCGAGACAGCTCCTCCTCTTCCTAGAAGGAGCTGGCAAAAATGATGGAGGAGGGTTAGATGCCGGAAGGGTGAAATGAGAAAGAGAGCTAGGAAAAACAGAGGCTATGGAGAAAAGCGAAAAGCCGGTGTTGAGGTTAATCACGACCGGCACCCTCCTTCTGGTATTCCCTGGTGTAGTCTATGTCAAGAAGAAGGTAGAGGTAAGGACAGAAGCAATTGGAGAAAGATGAGGGGCGATGCCTAAAGTCACCCCAGCCAGTGGACCAAAGAGGTTAAGGAGGTGACCAATGTTCAAGGTGGAAACAAGGCCAATTACTGAGCGCTATTGCCCCAACGGGCACCCCACACTACCGACTCTATGGCCTGAAGACGACCACTCCGTGAAATTTTGCTACGAATGTGGTGCCCCAATCGAAGAGCGACAGGCAACCTATGATGCCGCACTCTGTGCTAACTGTAATAGCCCGGTAAATCCGGCCTGGAATTACTGCCCCTACTGCGGCCAAGGAAGAGAGGGAGGTCTTTGAGGAGGTAAGTTAATGGGAGAAGTAAGCCAGGAAGAAATCAGGGCTGCCACGGAGAGATACCCCGGCATCCCTGTTCCTCTAGCGGTAGCCAAGTACATGGCAGATAGGCAGCTGGAAAATGAGCCAATCTCCCTAAAGCCAGGGCTTGGCTGGGGAGGCATCCATCTGGAGAGGGTCGGGCAGCTAGTTCAGAAGATGGCTGATGCCATGTACGAGCAAGGAAAGAAGGGGATGACCATCAGCATCGAGGCTATAGACTTCCCCGAGTCGTGGGACCACATCTCCATAGCTATCAAGGATGTGGACAGCGGCACAGATGAGGAAATCGCATCCATGGGGTTAGCTGGCTGGCCATGTTGCTGCTGTGATGAAACCATCAAGGGTACTGACAGGCAGGCAGCCATAATTATGCTCCACAAGCGTGCCAAGTGGGACTACCCGAGCTGGGGTAACGTCCTGGATGGAACTAGCGGCATGGCGTCAGCCTCTGTTTGTGGTCAGTGTCTCAAAGAAGAGCGTGAAATTCTTTATGCCGTTAAGAAAAATGGCAATACATTTGTTCGAGTGCCAGTAGCCGAATTGGAGGACGCCTATGAGTAGGCCAGAATATAGGTTCCCCCGCTAACAAAACACTAACAAAAAGGTAAAGGAGGAGACAGAAATGACTACCGGTGAAATTGCGGGAACTGAAGTGATTCCAGTCAAGGAGGAGGCTATTGTTAAGCTGGTTCGCACTTTTCCGCTTCCCATCATAGAGTCGATATTACAGTTAGTTCAATTCCACTCCGGGCTCATAGAACAGACCAAGGAACAGCTGGAGCAAACGAAGCGAGACCTTGAGACTACTGAGGAATGCATAAAAGCTGCCGAAGAGCTGGGAATAAAAGCCCTCACCACGCGCCATCACAGGGTAAAAACCCAGATTGAGAAGGAGATAGCTTTCCTGGAAAAGAGACTAGGTGCTCTGGAGGCAGGTTTTATCCCATTCCCCCGGTTTGATTATGCGTCAATAGAGTGGAGCTCGGAGCGGATGAACTACAAGACACTCGTGAGACTCAAGGAGGCAAAGGAAGCCGGCATATTTGATGACTTTGGTGTGGTTCAGGACAAATATACCCATCCTCGGCGCCGAAGAGACCCATTGCTGGTAGGCATTTTAAGGGGCACCAGAGGTTATGAAGAGCACTTCTTTATAGGTGTTTGGCAATAGATGCCGCCTCGGGATGAACTAGGTTGGTGTCCCTATTGCCAGGAAGTAACTCTCCAAAGGAAAGAAGAAGTAGGAGATATAGTCCAAACCTTCTGCCTCAAATGTAATAAATTATTGGCTAAGGAGAAAAAGGAGGGCCATGCCAAGATGCCCTAATTGCAACCGCTTTGTTTCAGTTGAGATGGCCGAGCCTGAGGCGGATCTCGAACTTGGTGATGGCGAGATTACCGGGAATGTCAGGCTGGTCCAGACCTGTGCCGAGTGTGGTACGGAGCTCGCTGAGGCTAACCTAGATGTATCGGAATCCTTTGAGCTTGAGCATTCCGATGAATGCACTGACCCAGACCTGGAACTCACCGTGGACGAGGCAACCAATGATGAGCGCTGGGAGGGGCGGGGAAGGTATGCCAAGCACTTCTATATCGCTAAAGTTGCCTCCACCATTAAGTGCAATGGGTGTATCGCCGAACAGCTAGTTGATTTTGAGGTTGAAGAGCAGGCGAGCTTTTTTGATTCCCTGGTTTAGTGAGGGAAGAAGTGATAACCAATAAGAACAGGGACGAAATAGCCAGGGTTGCAGCAAAACCTATTATTGACCACCTGATGCAACAGGCTTATGAAGAGTTCGTGGAAGAGTTTTGCCTTCCACGCTGTGGCCATAGGCCGGAGCAGACCTGTGAACAGGCCACGTTGGAGTGTCAGCTCCAATATAGCCATTTTATAATCCATAGTCTTGAACGCTACGGCAGATTGAATTAGGGAGAAGCAAAGGCAAGCTTTTAATTATTTTTTAGGGGAGTAGCCTGCCGAAAGGTAGGAGGTATAAAGTGTCGATAGCCACTGATTTACTGCTTGACATTGCTTCAGAGAAGAACGGCTACATTATCGGGGAGCCATGGCGCTTCTCCGAGTTCTCTCTGGCAGCAGTAGTCCCGATTATCAGGAGAGTGGACCATAAGGAGAGAGGCTACAGGCTACTATCTGAGGTAAAGGATGAGGTCAAGATCAGGGACACCGGCAACATCAACAAGATGGAGTTCACCAACAGGAGCGGACTACCAGTCTTACTTAAAGCCGGTGAAATTTTGACCGGGGCAACCCAGTCAAGGGCCCTGGGAAAGTCCGAAATCCTTTTGCCTGACGAGGTGCTGGTAGCTGACTGCGTCTGTGTCTACTCAACCAAGGGGATAAGGGCAGGTCAGCCGGTGAGGGTGGAGGCCTACAGTCCGGTTGAGATTAGGCGGACGGTAGCCAGGGCTTATAGCCACATAGCTGGGGGAGAAATCCCCCTAGGGGTACCCCACTCCGGCCTTCAGAATGAGGTCTGGGGTGGCGTGCACAGTTTTTCCCGTGGGCTTAGCGCCCGGGCTCAAAACCTGGCTACGTTTGCCGCTACCACCGGTGGTGAGGACTTTGCACCCTTCCAGAACTTATCCCCAACCTACTCATCGCCATCTGAGGACCTCGCCGGTAGGGTTAAAGAGGCTCAGGACAAATTCAAGGAGGTCATCAAAAAGGTGCCCAAGGTGGAGAATCAGGTCGGTCTCTGCCTTATCACCCTTGATGGCTTTGATGCCCTGGAGTCCTTTAACCACCCGGCGTCCTGGGAGGCAATCCGCCAGGAGGTCCTGAAGTCGGAATCGGCCAAGATTGCCGATGTCACCGACAGGGATGGTGTCTTCGAGTACCGGGCTGACAAAGCCAGGGCTGTCATACGGGAGTTACTTGGTGCCACTTTTGAGGAGAACATCACTGTTGAGAAGCAGGGTACCTCAACTATTACCCTTGAAAGTGGAAAGCTCATAGGTGAGGTCGTCACCTTGTATGGTCAGCCAATTCACTGTGCCTTTATGAGGAAGGCAAGCTAAATTAAAGTGGCAGGCTACTCCCAAGGCTGTGTTAGGGAGAAGCGATGGCAAGCACAGATGGCGAGCGAGGAATAAAGCTCAAGGATTTCCTGGAGATGTGGACTAGGGACGGCACCAGGCTCGTCCAGCAGGAGCGGCGGGACATCAACGGGGCGGCTTGGTACCTCTCAGAGTTGGTGGAATTGGCCAAGAAACTTGAGGCTGACCCTCGATGGCCAGGGAAGTCAGGCACTCCGGTCGGTGCGAAACCAAAAGCTAGGCCTCCAACACTTTCTGCGGCTGCCGAAGTAGAAGAACAGAAACACCAGTAGGTGATACTGTGTATGGAGATAGCCTGCGATTTCAGATAGACTGGACGCTTGACCAAGTTCGGTTTCGCTCTCAGGTCAGGAGAATGGTCAAACTGTGCAGGGATGGGGGGAAGGTTATAACCCTACCTCTCTTCCCAGAATGCGGAGATTGGGCTATTGAACTCCTGTCTGTCATCCTCTCCCAGGTCAACTGTGATGGGTGCGACGCTCCATGCTGTAAATTCAATCCCCAGGGCGGTAATTTAAGCCTGCTGCCGTCGGAATATCAGCGGCTTAAAAACAAGTATGGTGAGACGCACCTGCTGAATCAGGAGGACCAATACTATATTAAGATGCCCTGCGGTTTCCTCAGAGATAACCGCTGCACCATATATCCGGACCGCCCCCTGGTATGTGTCATGTATCCCTTTAACCCTGGTGGAACCGAAGGGCTGCATCACAGAATGGCCCTATCCTTGGAGTCCAGATGCCCTGAGGCTCAGAGGTTAGCCAAGGCAATTTACATGACGTCCTGGAAAATAAGGCAAATCTACTGGTCTACGGGAGCCGAAGACTTCGTCAAAGTTATAGAAAACAGGAGGGAATCAGCTCAGGGGTAGTGAAGCGAATATCTGTGATGGGGTTGGCCCCCCTTTCTCAATGCACACTACCTCTGGGCTGGCAGAGGTGAAAGATGAAAGTCAAAAAGGATGAGATAACAGACAAAATCCTGGCAATGAAGGAAGGATAGTCATGGAAGTCAAACAGGACGAGATAACTGAGGAGCAATATGAGGAGATGAAGCGGATTGCGCGCGATTTTGTCTGCTCGGAGTGTGGGGCCGACCTCCAGCTCCACACCGTGCCGGAGAGGGCAACTCTAAGGGTAGGTTGCTTCAACCAGGACCACCACGGCTATGTTGAGAGGGAGACTTGGACCCAAGCCTACCGCCGCGGTGAGGAAGTTCACCCGGCAATCAAAGAAGCCATAGAGAAGAAGTCCTTAGAGAGGACGGGGCTGGAGCGGGCGATGAATCTTCTGGCCCTCAGATACCCCGATGCCATTCGAGACCCGCCAACCGCCGCCCTCTTCATCTATGACTGTGCCCGGCTCGGACTGGAGCCTCTTATCTCGCCGGCGGAGGCAATACCGGTAGTCTTTACCAGCAGGAAGAAAAAGAGGGATGCCGACGGCAAAATAATGAGGGACAAGGAAGGCAAGCCTCTAGTCGAGGAAAAAGAGACGGTGCAGATGGTGATTACCGGCGATGGCTGGCTATCCATGGCAGCTAGGGGTTGCAAAGAGGACTGGGTTGGGCCGCCGAAGTGCATCAGGCTGGAGGACTACCTGATGACGCTGCCCGAGCACAAGGAGCGCTCTTATGACGACATCAAGCAAATCGCCTCAGAGATTAAGGACAGCGCCTGCAAGGACAAGGACGCTTGGTACTATTTAGCCATTGGCAAGCGCCGGAGCATGGAGGAGGATGCCATAGTTCCCGGCTACTTCACCCACAAGGACATGGAGAGGGCAGAAAAGGGGCACCTGCCCGCTGCCTCTGAACCGGGTAACCAGGCGATATGGCGAGCCCAGAAGAAGTGGGTGAGGAAAGTCTTCCCCGAGTGCCGGCAGCGAATGATAGAACTAACTCGTGAGTGGTTCGAGCGAGCTGAGGGAGTAAAGGAAGCTGAGGAGTTCATCGACGCTGAGTATGCCTTAATAGCCGAAGTTGGTGAAAAAACCGTTCCCGGGGAGGGCGAACGGGAGAGTAAGACTGGTGCGGGTGTTTCACCAACGGAGGGAAAAACCAAACCCCGCGGAGCTGCGCCGCCGACCGCCGAACACGCCAAGGAGAAAATCGAGGGGGAGGGCTTCAGCATTGACCCCGCTTGGCTTGACAATGCCCTAAAAGAGATAAAGTGGTCAGAGGACACCGCCAAGAGCTGGCTGGCAAAAGAATTTAAGATAGATACCAAAGGCGATCTCAAACGTGATGTACTGCCCCGGCTAACCCGGGAGCAAGCCGAGGAATTTGTCAAAGAAATACAAAACCGAGCTGCCCAGAAACAGATGGACTTGTGGGGGTGAACGATGCCTCGACGTAGGATGTTGGACCCCTCATTTACTGATGATATATATGTAGCCAAACTTACCAGGGATGAGCGGCTATTCCTTGTTGGCTGCATCCGTAATAGTGACGATGACGGCCGACTTAGAGCACATCCAGCGTATCTTAAGGCTGAAATATTCATGTACGACGACGATATAGACTTAGAAAGGATGAGAGAGCTCAAGGAATCTACTTTACAAAAGATGAAGAGTTGGCCAAAGGACAATATGTGGCTGATGGTCACTTATGAAAACTCGGGCGAGGATTACCTCTATTTCCCTAATTGGCCTATCCAGCAAAGGCCATCCCATCCAACACCCTCTAAGCTACCAACTCCACCTTCTCCTGAAACCCACCCGAAACCTTCTGGAGAAAAACAAGAGCAACTCCCGAAAACTTCCAGAGTTTCTCCATCCCAGTCTAGTCTAGGTCAGTCAAGTCTAGATAAGGTTAGTATAGATCAGTCTAGGGGAGTTCAGGAGGACTTCACGAAATTTTTAGATTCAGAAAAGGACTTGACTGACTTTTTGACTGAAACTTTGGAGAAATATCTGCCGCGCGGGCCGACTTGGCTGGTCGAGGTGCTCCATAAGTTCTGGAAACAAGCCATGGGCGAGCCGATGAAGCAGCCAGTGTTTGCCCTGACCTATGATGCGGTGAAGGCTTACCCGCCCAAGGTGCTTGCTCAAGCCTATGTAAAGGCAGTGAAGTATCGGGGTGGGAAATATGGCTCTTGGAAGTACCTGGATAAAATTCTTAAGGAGCGGATGGAAAAGGAGAGGCCGCCATGAATGAGGATAAAATCCGGGAGCTGGAACAGCCAGGGTTAGGCACTGGCTGGATGAGATAAAGAGACTGGAGTCGATGCTGGCAAAATGGGAGAGAAGTCAAAGAGCGACTCTGCACTCCTTGTCTACTCGCATATGTCGTTGGCGGGCTTTATGGAAGCCAGAGAATAAGGCTGAAAAGAGATAGCAAGGAGGTTAGAGGGGAAGAATGACAGAAGAAAATGAGCTATCCCTGGAGTACCGGAAGGGTGAGGCGGGAATAAGGGTACACGGAACTTTCATATCATTCCTGAAAGAGGGGCAGAAGTTAGACGTTATTGTCTGCGTGCCTAAAGGCTGGAACTCCCTTGAGGAGCATAGGGTGATAGTGCCTGGGTCAGAGACCGGTCAATGCGATGCCTGCGGCCAAGATATCTGGATCGCCCCATCCACCCGGGAAATGATGAAAGATTACCCAGATGTCCCGACACGATGCCTGGACTGTGTAAGGAAAGAGCTGGAGGAAAAGAGATGATAAAGCGAAAAGGTGCAGGCGCAGTAATGGGGATCATACTTATTTCTTGTGCTGGCTGGGCGGCAGTAGTTGCCTTTGTCATAAAACCCAATTTCTGGGTGGGCTCAGCTCTATCGTTAGCGGTTGGTACGATTCTCGGATTATTGATAGTCCTCCTACTGAGAAGGTGGTGGTTTAAGTCTATATTGAGGAGATGAGCGGTGAAATCTGGTCTACAGTGCTTCTCCTGTGGGATAGGTATTGGCCCAGATTATGAGGAATCCTTACCCTATAAAGCAGGCGACAAGACGCTATGTAGCTGGTGTCACGGTACGTTGGAAAAGCAGGGATACATACAGCTAAACTCGCTTCAAAGATTGCTACCTGACGGAACAGTAATCAAATTTGTACAGAAGGTTGCTAAGGAGGGAAGCGATGGGACAGGAGAAGGTCAAAGTCCATTGTTCGCACCTAAGAATAAGGAAAAAACAGACCTTCCCAGGGCGAGACCATTTTAGGAGGCAGTGATATGTCCTCACCGAAATCAACAACGGTTTACCCGCAATTCAAGTTATCGGATGGGTTCGTGATTGATGCCGCTGATGACCGGGTGCAGAAGCAAGGGCTGAGGATTGCCCTCATTGGCGAGAGTGGTTCGGGCAAAAGCTGGACCATGGCCCTTATCGCTGAGCAGGCAATCGAGCAGGGGCTTCAGGTAGTTTTCATTGACCCCCATGGCGAGTACTGGACCTTTGCCGAGAAGTTCCCCGGGGTAATTGTTATCGGTGGGGACAACGCTGACCTCCCGCTGGTCGAGGACGCCATCGATGTCTACGCCGAGGCGTACCGTCAGGGCAAGATACTGGATTTTAACCTGAAGGAGGTCTTTACCGACGAGGAAATCTATGGGCGAATAGTGGAGAAAATACTGCGTGCGCTGTGGAAGGCTCAGGTCAATGAGGTGAGGCCAGCGATATGGATTATGGAGGAGGCACACATGGAGTGCCCCCAGGAGAAGAGTGCTGATGTGATGCGCCGTGTGGGGCTGGTGAAGGGAATCGCCACTGGTGGCAGGAAGTTCGGGGTGCTGCTCGTCCTGGGCACTCAGCGCCCGGCTGAGTTGCACAAGACACCCTTGTCTCAATGCTGGCTCAGGGTGTTTGGCAAACTTACTGAGAAGCTGGACCGCGATGCGGTCAAGGACTACATGAAGCCGCTAAACTCGGATGCCCTGAAATCTCTGGTCACCAGTGAGTTCTATGTTTATGGATGGAGTCCCGAGCCATTCAAGACCACTATTACCAGTGAGCGGCTCACCCGTCATGGCGCTGAAACTCCCCTGATTGCCCCTATCGAGAGGGTGGAGGTGTCAGAACGTGCTTCTATCGACGAACTGCGGGAGATGGTTGAGAAGAAGCTAAAGGAGAAGGCGGAGGAGCGGTCTGAGATTGCGACCTTGAAGGGGAAACTGACCACTGCCGAGAAGACAATCGGGCAGCTCCGCGAGAAGGCAAACATCGCTGACGTGCTTAGAGAAGCGGTATCAGGTCTGTCCGGGGGTGGTCAGGGCGCAGTTCCCGATGAAGCCATAGCCCGGCTCGAGGAACTGGAGCGCAGGGAGGGGGAGATTCAGGAACTAGAGTCCAGTCTAAAGCAGGCTCAAGGCCGGGTGGCCGACCTAGAGGGCCAGCTCAAGGTGCTGACCAGCGTTCAAGAGGGAGTCGAAACCCTGCGCCGGGGGTTTGAGCAACTGGGGCTTCCCTCAGGTGGCGCCACCGTTGACATCAACCGCATCGTAGCCGAGGTAACCAGGAGAATGCCTCAAGGAACAAGCTACACCCTGGAGCCGCGGGAGTTCATCCTGAAGGACTACCAGCAGCAGGAGGTAGACCGCATCTTGAAGGCTGTCTCCGAGCTCACCGCTGAGCAGAAGGATCTCCTGCGGTTTATTGCCGGCGTCGGCAGGGTAGAGCGCCGGGAGGCGGCCAGAGCGGTTTTTGCCCACTCCCCGAGCTCTTTCTCCAACAGGACATGGGCTGATAGATGGAATAAGGATCGCCTGCTTCCTATAGTAGACGCCGGGGCAGCTATCTGGGACTCCAAGCACGGTATGATAGTTTATTGTCTCCCGGAGACAATTAAACGACGGATGGAGGTCTACCGGCCGACTGCCCAAGAGGTTGAGCAGGTGGTAGCCGCTGTGGAAGCTATTTTTGCAAGGGGGTGAACTAAGGTGAGTGATATGACTGACCCGAGAGGTGGGGTAAGAAATCTCAGTGTGGACCTCGGGCCTCGGATGATAATGGTCGGCAGCGAAACCTTGGGTACCGCAGACAATATATCTATCATGGTGGCCGAGGCAACGAAAGAAGAGCTTGAGAAGTTAAAAACGGCTAACGAGATTCGGCTGGTGAGAATGGTGGGCGGGAGTGGACATGAATAATCAACGCCTGAAGGAAGCTGAAGCCCTGTTTTGGTATATCTACGACATTAGGTGGGGATTACTCCGTGAGGTGTTGACTGGGCGCATGGAGCGGCTCGACGCTCTAGCCTGGACATACTTCAGGCACCTTTGTGATGCCCTAGGGCTACCTTATTCAGCAATGGAGGCTAAACTGGATTCCAGACCCTTAGGCGAGATTCTAAAGGGAGCGTAGATGAAAGTCTTGCTAATGGATTTAGATATTATTAAACAGCGCCGGTCTTTCCCAAACTTGGCGTTGATGAAGCTCTCCGCCTACCACAAGGCGAGGGGGGATGAGGTATCTCTGAACTTCCCTCTCGAGCATCCGGATATTATTTATGCTTCCTCTGTTTTTACTTGGAACGCTTGGAGGAAGGCTACCGTTCCCGATGGGGCAATTGTTGGCGGCTCCGGGATTGACTTGAAAGTGCAGCTCCCCCCTGAGGTGGAGCACATTATGCCTGACTACAGCCTCTACCCGGGTGTTGACTTCAGTTTAGGCTTTGCAAGTAGAGGGTGTATCAGGAAATGTCCTTGGTGTATCGTTCCTGAAAAAGAAGGAAACATCAAAGCAGCCGCCAGAATATACGAGTTTTGGAATCGGGAACACCGAAAAATTATCTTGCTTGACAATAACCTTTTAGCGGCACCGAACTGGCGGCAGACTATGGAGGACCTGATAGCTGAGGGACTCGAGGTGGATTTTAACCAGGGTTTGGATATTAGGCTACTGAGCGAGGAAAATCTTGACTATCTGAAGCGGGTAAAGGCAAAGGAGCTACGGTTTGCCTTTGACCACATTGGCTATGAAAAGGCGGTAAGGGAGGGGATTGAGCTACTGCTGGCTAACGGGCTAGGCTCTAGGAAGCTACGCTTTTATTTCTTATATGGATTTCCCGTCATTGAACAGGAGTGCGTGGAGAGGGTTGAAATCCTTGCCTCCTACAATGTGGAGGTCTACCCGATGGCATATAAGGGACCGGATGGCAAGGAACCACGGAGGAGAATATTAAAGGGCATTGAAGATATCCCCTTGCTGCACGGACCCCGGCAGAACATAGACAAGTTCCTGCGGCTAGTAGGGAGGCTACCGGAATAAATGAAGCTACTTAGGTGTGATAGTTGTGAAGACGTGTTTGCCTTGAAGCTACGACTGAGAACGTGTGCTTGTGGCAAGTCAAGCGGTCAGTATATTGACCCGATGACGGTTGAGGTGTCGGGGCCATGCCGGGTATTCGGAATAGATAACAGCTTTTGGGCTGCTAGTAAATCATATTCACTAGGTCAAATTTTCCTCATCAAAGAACCAGACCCAGCGGTAATAAGGAAATAACTTTGGGCGAAAGGAGATACTGAGGTGACAAAGAAAGGTGTGGCTATAAAGACGGAGGTTATTCACAGCCTGAAACCCTTCGAACGAACGGTGTATAATGCCCATGATAGTGAGGATGATATTTTCCGGCGGGGCCAAATTGAAGGACGCAACCAGATTCTTTATGTTCTACTCGCCCTTGCAGATGAAAATGTAGCTCACGATAACTGGCACCCGGACCGTGCCAGTATTCTCGTTGAAGCGAGAAAAGAAATCGTTAAGAGGCTCAAGCATTCTATTGTGTGGCCAAGGGAGTGGCCGGACTTTGAAACCTATCTGTGCTGCCCTGGTTAAGGAAAGGAATCACCATGAACGGAAGAGACTATACCATTAAATTAAACAGCTTCGAGCTCGGCGTCTTGAGCGGGGTTATCATGCAGTCGGATGAAAGAACACAGACGGCTTTGAAGCCAGTGTGGGAGCAGTTAATTACCTTGAAGAAGCAGTTTGAGGAGGAGGCTGGGGTGAAGAAGGAGGTACTCCCTGGCGGGAAGCTAAAGATTAGTGATAGGGATGGCAATGTGATAATTAGAGAACCTTTTCCTTGGGAGTAGAGTGTAGTATAATATCAACAGATGAATACATGATTTCAAATCTACCATCAAAGGAGGTATGAATCAATGAGGAAATACGAAATGTTACCCATTGATAAGCTTGTCAGCGATGTAGCGGTTGACCCTGTGCATGTGAGAGAGTTGGCAGATTCAATAAAGGTAAGTGGGCCCATTTCACCGGTCTTGGTGCGTGATGAAAGCTTTGAACTTATTGACGGTTTCCATCGGGTAGCAGCTATGAAGGAGTTGGGATTCCAAGAAGTGGAGTCAATTCTCACTCCCTGTGATGTGGAAACCTTTTGGGACCTGCGAATTATGTCCGCCACCCTACATAAAGCTGTAACCTTTGCCCGGGCAATTGATTGGATTGACGAGGCTTTCAAGGCGAGTCCTTGGGTCACAAAATACAAGTCCCCTTTTTCCTTATTCCAGCAAGCTGAACGAGGTGTAGCACCCAAGGAGGCTATAGATTGGGTGGAAGGTAAGGCGAAAAAGTGGGGTTTAGCTATACCAACAATTGAGAACTGGCTGAAAACCAAAGAAGTAGTCGCCGAAGATGTTCTCGCCAAGGCAAAAGAAGGGCGCGAGCCCCTCTTAACGCCTCGACATTATGAGGAACTTGCTAAACACCTTCCAGGTAGATTTGACCTTCAGAGACGGATTGTAGACAAAGCAACACGGGAAGGGCTTACAAGTAAGCAAGTCGAGGAGGTTGCTAGAGCGGTAAGGGAGGCTCGGGATGAAGAGGAAGCACAAATAATACTTTCGGAACCGGTTTCAAGAACCGCTGAAGAATTAAGCAGAGCTGCAAGAGTTGAGCGTCTTATCTCTACACCTCCTGTTCCAGAAGCAGCAGAGATTATCCAAAAGGTGGAGATGGCATCTAATGTAATCGAGTTGAAGTTAGTTTGGGAGCAAGTAGCTACTCTAGCCAATGAAATAGACCTAGCGTTATTGGATTCACTTACTGACAATCAGAGGGAAGAGTTAATAGAGAGCGGTGAGAGATGCATCCATGCAAGCCAAAAGGTATTGGATTACTTACGACAGAAGCTCGGACGGTTAATTGAATTGCCGGAGAAGGAGACGACATAAGTTACGATGGTTGATTAAATTATTGGAGGGGGAAGGTGTGATATGGGTTTTGAACTTCAACCACCATTGGTAGTAGGATTTACTGACCCGAATACAGGGCTTGTAGATTGGGATGCTTTTCGTGCAGACCTCCGTGGGAGACTCCTAACGAGCCATGTTGGCTTGACTAACGGCGTTAGCACTGTATCACTAGCTAGGATTTACTTCAAGCGCACAGACTTAGAAGCCTCTTTGTTTATGGAAAGGGAGCTTCAGGCGGCAAGAGCCATATTACTAGACAGGGGAATCATTCTGAGGAATACTAATCGGCGCTGGCATATAGTGGCTGATGCTGCAGAGGCTTTGGGCTTCATCGTGAATAGAACCATGAGAGTCGTTAGAGCTTATGGAAGAACAAAGGCCGTTGGTGAGATTGCGAGCAAGCAATACCCGCAACTTGCCCAACATACCGTTCTTCAAGCCCTCGGCACAGCAGGGCCCTCTATTAAGCGGCTGGAAAAAGCCACAAAGAAGGGTTTGCCATCCGGACAAAAAGCTAAAGGTTCACCTTAACTGAGGAGTAGCATGATTGCCTATAAGTTCAAATTGCCTAATAAAAATACGCTTATTTGGCTCGGAAATCAGCCAATCTATGGATGTGAGAATGTATTAGTTTTAGCAGGTGGAGATGTATTGTTCCTTCAGCCGGTTAAGAGCTTCAAGGTTACGGATATTCAGAAGGATATAGAGAAATTGAGTCACGAAGAATTCTTTAAGAAATATGACTGGCCTGATAACTCAAGTGGAAATGATTTATATTGGGAACTGAGGAAGACCGACGAATATCCAGCATTTCTTAATCCATAGGTTGTCATTCGCTACTAGCAATTACCCTGCTTTGGCTTTTGGGAAAGTGGTGAAAAGTAGAGAGATTCCAGGGCAACAATTTACGGATAAGGAATATCGAATCACTCGCATTACAGCGATATGTGCCATTGTTGCCGTAGCCATCAGTCTACTTACGGCTTCATTTATTTACTGTTTCCAATTTCTTCCTCAAGAGAAGCGGGCGGAAGTGAGATTCTCTTTAGTTCAAACAGCCGCAATGTTAGATAGAGCCCAAGATTTCGTTGAGAAGAATCCTTTCATGCCTGAACAGGATAAAGCAATAACTGATGCAGGAAAACAATTTAGAGATGGATGGATATCTTATGACAACAAGCACTATGATGATGCACTAGAGAAATTCAGGACTGCTCGTCTCATTATTTATGACGCTTTTCCACCCGATCAGATACCATCTATTTATTATCCATTCATTCCGTATCCCGAACAATATTAACATCAAGCAAGTTGTCACATACCCAGTAAGCCTTTAAGATAGGTTATTTACATAAGGTTTTGCACGGCCCTACTTGGGAGGTGGGGTTAATTAGAAATGCCTCTAGCTACCTCATCAATCGCCAGACATTAGTCTCCGTATCACCCTCGAGCCAGGTGAAGCTATCCACGCGGTCACCAGAATTAGCTAAGATAAAGTCCTCAGGGTAACTCTCAAAGGGACGCACAAGGGGGCAATGGTCATGCCCAAAGACAACCGCCCGATACCTATGCTTTACTCCCCAGATGGCAGCGGTAGC
>Ga0172362_10002845_pt1 | contig 14980 bp, 11 predicted proteins | sample LakKivs1_kivu2a2_FD_114534 | JGI IMG/M metagenome (GOLD analysis project Ga0172362, IMG submission 114534) | Sediment microbial communities from Lake Kivu, Rwanda - Sediment s1_kivu2a2 | ecosystem: Environmental > Aquatic > Freshwater > Lake > Sediment | place: Rwanda: Western Province, Lake...
CGAGTCGCCGGCAGGGGCGGTGCGCTTCTCCGTCACGTTAGGGCCTGTCTCAGTCCACGAAGTGAAACTTGATAATGCACCAGATCGCCGAGAAGCCGTCCTTCCAGCCGATCTTCTTGCCCTCGGTGTAGTCGCGCCCCGCGTAGGAAATCGGTATCTCGTAGATGCGGCAGCGTTTCTTCGCAAATTTCGCCGTGAGTTCCGGCTCCACCCCGAAACGGTTCGACTTGATCTCGATGTCCTTTATCACATCGGCCTTGAAGACCTTGTAGCAAGTCTCCATGTCCGTGAGGTTGAGATTCGTGAACATGTTCGACAAGAGCGTCAAAAACTGGTTGCCCAGGTAATGCCAGAAGAAGAGCACCCTGTGCTTTTCCCCGATAAACCGCGAGCCGTACACGACGTCCGCCTTGCCGTCGAGTATCGGCCTTATCAGGCGAAAATACTCCTGCGGGTTGTACTCGAGGTCCGCGTCCTGGATGATGACGATGTCGCCCTGGACCTTCGAAAAGCCCGTCCGGAGCGCCGCGCCCTTGCCCTGGTTCACCTCGTGGTGGAAGATCCGCACGCCCGGGTCGTTTATCTTTTCGAGGACGTCGCGAGTGCCGTCCGTCGAACAGTCGTTGACGATGACGATCTCCTTCTCCAGCCGCACGGCCTTGACCGCGTCGAGTATCTTGTGGATCGTGTTTCCCTCGTTGTAGACCGGTATGACGACCGAGACCTTCATCCCCTCGGGCAGCCTCGTGCGCGCCGACTCCACGCACCTTTCCACCTCGCGCTCCAGGAATTCGCCGCAGTACCGGCACTTGGCCGCCTCGCTGCGGATCTCTTCCCCGCAAAAGGGGCACCCCTTGAAAGCCGCCGAACTCGTTTTCTCTTCCACTCTATTCCCCCGGGGTTTTTTCAATCCGCGAGGCTCACGCTGCGCCCGGTCCCAAGCGACTCCTCGACCGCGAAAGTCGCCCTCGTCACCGCGTCCAGTTCCTCGAAACTCACCGGCTGCCTGCCCGACTTCACCGCCTCGAAGAAGACCGTCATCTCCGCCGCGTGTCCCTTGTCCTGCGCGAACGTGCGCACCGTCCGGCGCGCGCCCCCCGAGTAGAGGGTCGTGCGCCGCCAATCCTCTATCACTGCGGTCCTGCCGCCGCCGGCCGCCTCGACTCGCTCCTTCGAGAACGACGCCTCCCCTGACGTAGCGTATACGATTGACGCGACTGACCCGTCGCGGAATTTCACCGTCACGACCGCGCCGTCCGCCGCCTCCCCTCCCGGCCTCACCGCGAAAACGCTTGCCGGAAGCGACCCCGCGAGAAACGCCGCGAGGTCGATGAAGTGGCACACCTCCCCTAAGATCCTGCCGCCGCCCTCCTCGCCGTCGCTTACCCAACTGCCGGGCGCCGCAGAACCCGCGTTGACGCGGTAGTTTATCGTGAGCGGCCCCGCCGCGCCAGCAAAAAGCCCCTTTGCCGCCGCCGCGTGGCAAGACCACCGCCGGTTGAAACCCACCATCAGGATCTTGTGCGCCCCGGCGTAAGCCTTCCTCACCTCTTCGAGTCCCTCTTCATCGAGCGCCAGCGGTTTCTCGACGAACACGTGCCGCCCCGCCGAAAGCGCCGCCGCGGCCTGCCGCGCGTGCAGATTGTGCCGCGTCGCGATGACGACCGCATTGACTTTATCGTCCTCGAGCACCTTTTCGAATTCCGTCGCCGCGTACTCGAAGCCGTATTTCTTACCCGCGTGCTGGGCCGAGAGCCCGCCCGCCGACACGATCGCGACGCCCCTCGCGTTCTTCACCCGCGCGAGCGCCGGCAAAAGCACCGACGTCGCAAACGCCCCCGCGCCCACGAGCGCTACCCCCACCTTGTCGGCCGGCCTCGCCGTTTCGGCCGCAAGCATGACCTTCCGCGAAGTCGCCGGTTCCTCCGCGTACGTAAGCACTACGCCGATGTACGGCGCATGCGCCCGGCCGAGGATCATCTCGTATGCCGACAGCGCTTCGCCTATCGGTATCCTGTGCGTCGTGATCGCATCGAGCCTCACCTTGCCCGCCGCCACGAGCGACAGAAACTCCGCGAAATTCCTCCTCTCGCCCCAACGGACGTATCCCACCGGGTATTCGATCCCGTGCTCTTCGTAAGTCGGATCGTATCGCCCCGGCCCGTACGAGCGCGACACGACGAGCGTCAGTTCCTTCTCGTAGAAGGGCCGCCGCCTGATGTCGAGCCCCACGTCCCCCACGACAACCACGCGCCCCCTGTCCCGCGCAAAAAGCGCCGCGAGCCTCACCGGTTCGCTCGACTTCGTCGCCGCCGTGACGAGCACCGCGTCCGCGCCGTCGCCGGAGAAATCCTGCACGTGCCGCGCGATATCGCCCGCCGTCGAAAGCCCGCCCGCCGCCGCGCCCAATTTCTTCGCCAGTTCGACCTTCGCCTCATCGATGTCTATCGCGAATACCTTGACCCCGGCCGCCGCGAGTATCTGCACGCTAAGTAGCCCCAAGAGCCCGCAGCCGACGACCGCGGCCGTCTCGCCGAGCGCAAGCCCCGCTTGCCTCACGCCGTGCATCGCTATCGCGCCGAGCGTCACGTACGCCGCGTCCTCGAACGACACGCCGTCCGGGATCCTCACGCAGAGGTTCTTGGGCACAGAGACCACCTCGCTGTGCGTCGCGTACCTTGCCCCCGCGCACGCGACGCGGTCGCCGGGTGCGAATTCATCGGCGCCCTTGCCCGCCTCGATGACCACGCCCGCCGACGAATACCCCAGTTGCGCCGGCGCGTCGAGCCGGGACCTTACGGCCGCTATGGCCGCGGCGATCCCGTCGCGTCTGGCCTTGTCCATCACCTGCCTCACGAGATCCGGCCGCGCCAGGGCCTTGCCGGCGAGCGTCTTTCGCCCGAGTTCTATCGCCGACCGCTCCGTGCCCGCCGAAACGACCGACGCCTTCGTGGCCACGAGCACGAAGCCCTTCTTGGCTATCGGCGCCGGCAGTTCGGCGACCTCCACCCTGCCGGTCTTGAGATTTTGAACCACCGACAGCATCCGCCGCTCCTTTCGCGCCCGCGCGTTCCCTAATCGGTCGGCCGCTTCGCGCGCGCCTTGCGTTCGAGTTTCATCTCGTAGATCTTCACGCAGATGAAAAACTCGTAGCAGAGTTTGAAGAAAGAATAAATGAACCCCGGCGCCCCGTCAAGAAAACCCGCCTTCACGAAATACATGTACGCGAACCGCACCGGCGGCCGCAGCATCAGCGGCAGCCGCTCGAATATGCGCTTGCTGCGCTTTATCGCGGCGTCGTCGCGCAGCGTCGACGAGAGTTCCACCTCCGTGAGATATTCGGGGTACAGCCTCCGCATCGACTCCATCGCCTCGTACGAGGAGTACGAGTTGTGCCTCGCCACGAGCGCCGCGAACCCCTTCCTGTCGTCGTGCAAAAGATCGTTTTCGAAATATCCGTTGCCGCCTTCGTAGACCGGGACGGGATTCACGAGCCTCTGAAACCGCACTCTCTTGTGCCGGAACATCCTCAGTATCCAGGTCTTGTAGAGGGCGCTGTGCTTGAGCCACTTCCCCAGAAACATGAAACGCCTGCGCACCCAGTACGCTGTCACGTCGGGCGCGGCCTTTAGGGCGGCCTCGATGACCTCTGCGGCGAGTCCGTCCGCAACGACCTCGTCCGCGTCCACGTTCAAGAGCCACTCGTTCCCGAAGGGTATGTTCTCGAGCGCCCAGTTGAGTTGCCCGGCCCAGTTGTCAAACTTGCGCGAGTATATCCTGTCCGTGTACTCCCGCGCGATCTCGAGCGTCCTGTCCGTCGATCCGCTGTCGAGGATGAAGATCTCGTCGGCCCACTTCACGCCCTCGAGGCAGCGCCGGACGTTCACCTCTTCGTTCATCGTGAGGACGAGTACGCTCACCTTGTTCGGACGCCTATCCATTCTTCCCTTCCGCAAGTTTCCGGAAGACAGCGAGAAATTCCCCGACGTACCGTCGCCACGAAAAATCCCCGACCCGCCGCGCCCCCGACGCGACGAGCCTTTTCGCCGTCGATTCGTCGAGCGCCTCTTCCACCTTATCGGCAAAGTCCTCCGCGTTGAACGTGTCGAAATAGAGCGCCGCGTCCCGCGCCATCTCCCGGTTCGACGCGATCCCCGACGCGACTATCGGCCTTTCGCACGCCATCGCCTCGAGGAGCGGATGCCCGAAGGATTCCGCAAACGACGGCCACACGACGACGTCCGCCGCCCGGTAGATCCGCGGCATGTACCCGTACGGCACCGGCCCGTGAAGCGTTATCCTCTCCGCAAGGCCGTGCCTCTCGACAATCCCCGCCGTGCGCCTCTGGTACGCGTCTGCCTCCGGCTCGATTGTGCACGTCAAGAAAAGCCTCGCGTTCGTCCCCCTCAGGGCCAATTCGCCCAGCCCCTCGATGAGCGTATCGAAATTCTTGTGCTTGCCGTAAAGCGACGGATAGAAGAGGATCGCCTCTCCGCGGCGCCTCTCGAGCGCCGCCTCGAGCGCCCCGTCCGTCTTGTCCATCGAAAGGAACGACTCCCTGTCGAAGCCGTGATTTATGACGACGCATTTCCCGGGGTCGGCCGCCTTCCACTCCAAAAGCATCTCGCGCATCGCCTGCGTCGGGGTCACGACGACCTCGCTCGACGCGCACGAGAGCGCCACCATCCGCCGCCGCGCCGCGACCTTCCACGCCGCCGTCCGTCCCTCGACGTCGGCCACGTGCCGGTAGTAGTCACGCGAGAAGTACACGGGGTTCCTGACGTTCGTCACCTGTGGCGCCGGCGGCCACAGCACCCCGAAATTCGCCGTCGAGAAAAGACAGTCCGCCCGCCACCGCTTCAGGAAGCGCCTCAGTTCCCACTGGTCGAAAAGAACCCGCCTCCCGGGGCCCCCCTCGGCCGACGCCGACGTTTCGATTTGAATGTTGCCGGCAAGTCCGCGCAATTCCCCCGCCCACTGCGACTGCACGAATACGACGAACTCATCGGCCGTCTCCGTCCGCCGAAGCGTCGCCAGGAAGTTCCTCAAATACGCAAGCGCCCCTCCCATCTTCGCGCTGACCGCGTTCATCGCCACCTTCACGGTTCGTGCCCCCCGTCGTAGACCACCTGGTACGTTGCGACGTCTTCGGCCCTCTGTCCGCCGAAGGGATTCCTCGTCCCCCTCGTGCCCTTCGCCTGCCGGATCTTCTCAATGAGCCCCTCCCGTTCCATCCGGGCGAGTATCTGTCCCGCCGGGGATGTGTTCGACTCATTCACGAACCTTTTGCCGGCGAAGATGTGCGTGACCCCCAGCGCGCCGAGCCTCTCGTACGCGGCCTTCGCGTCGCTCGAACCGTCCAGGGCGAAAAACGCCTGGTTGTCCATGTGCGTGTAGTCGCTCGTCACGCCCAATTGCATCGCCCTGCGGGGGCAGTAATAGAGGTCGTTTGTCGCCTGCACGAGCACCGTGGCGTCTTTGGCCAGCTCGGCGTCCATCCAGCGGTATTCGCCGTAGAAATCCGTCGAACGCGTGAGAAAAGCGTCGCGCGTCGCGAGCCCGAAGACCGCCTTCGCGAACGAAACGCTGTACACCGCCGTCACCGAGAACCCCGACGCCGCCGCGAAAAGCACCACGAGCCGCCCGGTCCAGAACGCGCCCCTGCTGTACTTGCGCAGAAATAGAAGCCCCGCGCCCACGTACGCCGCCGTTATGGGCATTATCGAGAGGAAGTACCGGCTCCGCGGCCTCGGGCTCGTCCAGTAGATGAGTACGAACGCCACGAGGCAATACGCGGCCAATTGCACCAATAGCCGCCGCCTGCTCCGCATGAAAAATACCACCGGCAGGAAAACCACAAACGCCGGCCCCACTAATTCCGACTCGCCCCCCGCAACGCCCCGCGCGTACATCGTGACCCGCCACGGCGCAAGCGCCATGTTCTTTATCGAGTGGTGCAGAAGTTCGTAGCGCTCGTCGCCGTAGTCGGGCCTCGACCAGCGCGGCGGGTCCCACCCCGGCCCGCCGAAAACGCCCTTCATCGAGGGAAAGACGGGGTTGCCCGTCCAGACGTAGTTGCGCAGGAAAAAGGGCGAAACCGCAACGGCCGCGGCGACCGCCGCCGCGACCACCCCCGCAACGAGCCGCCCGCGGGCCTTGCGCCGGAGCAGCGCCGCCGCCGCGCCCACGACGAGCACCGAGGCTATCGTTACGATGCCGGTGTACTTCACTGTCGCCGAAAACGCCGCCAAAACCCCCGCGACGACAAGCGAAGATGGCGTGCCCCTCTTGAGGAAATCCAGAAGCCACACGAGCGCCGCGAGTGCGTAGAGCGCGAGAAACATGTCGATCATCGGCGCCATGATGAGATGCGTAATCATCGGCATGACTGCGAGCACCGCCATCGCCGGGTACGCCGCGTCTCGCCCGAAGCGCTTGCGCGCGAACTGCCACGTCCACAAAAGAAACGCGCATCCCGTGAGAAAGTGCAGCACCCCCGGCGCCACGTCGCCCCCGGAGGTCAAGAGCGCCGCTGCGTACAAGAGGTGCGGCCCCATCGCCATGCACGACTCCCAGTGCTCGCCCTCGAAGACCATGCGGTGCGACTCGGCGTACGCGCGCGCGAAAGGCAGGTGCAGCGTCATCGCGTCCGTCTCCGTCGGAGGCGCCAGGCTCGACACGAAGTCGAGCGCCAGCGCCGCCGCGACGACGAGCACGAGCAAGCGGTTGAAACCGCCCCTCGCCCCCAAGAATCGCCGCAGCGTCCCGTAAACGTCCGACCAGAACCACGCGGCGCTCTTTGCGAATACGACCACGACGAACGCCATGAGCCCCCAGGCCACAACTGCGTAAAGGCCTCCCATAAGTGCCCCACAAAAGAGTATGAGCGACAGCGTACCGAGCCCCAGCGCCAGCCCCGAAAATCCCCCTTCGCCGCGTTTGACGCCGAGCCCCCACAGCCGCAGGAGACCCACCCCGAGGCCCCCGGCCGCCGTCAGCAGTATGACCGCAACGAGTATCGACGCTACTTGAGCCATAGACCTTTTAGCCCCCGGCCTATCGGCCTCAGTTGCACGATGTACCACCAGCACGTGTAGATCGCCCACAGCGCAAACGCCGTGGCGAGCGCCCAGTTCTTGCCGGGAGTTCTGCTACCGTTTTGTCTCTGCATTTGCCCCTGCCTCCGAGTCGAGCATCGTCGCTTCACTTATCGCCTTCACTCCCCCTGCAAAACATATCCACGCCAAGAGCGATGCGACGTTGCCCACCGAAAAGAGCCACGACTCGAAACACGAGTCGAGCGCCCCTCCTAACCACCCCCCCATGAGACCCGCTATGACCGCCCGCGCCCTGTAATCGTGCATCGGCACGAGTTGGTATCTCGCCACCTTGAAACCCGCATACGCGATGGGCGCGATGAAAAACAGGAGCCCCGGTATCCCCAATTCCACGGTTATCTGCGTGAACGACGAATGATACCTGAAGGGCTCTCCGCTCGCCAAGTACAGGTCCCCGCCGGTGCCGAACCCGTACCCGGTGAAGGGGCGCTTCTTGAACCTGTCGAACGCCACCATCCAAAGGCCGTAGCGCCCCGAGCCGAACTGCCTGATGTCCGACTCGCCGCGCAGGAAATTCTGTTCCGCCTCGTCGAGGACTCCCGCGTCCCGCTGAAGCACGACGTACGGGATGAGCGCGAAAAAGCAGACTACCAGCGCTATCCACATCTTCTTGCGGTAGTAGCACGCATAGAAAACCGCCGTCCCGAAAATGCACCCCACCAGCCCCGCGCGCGACTGGCTCAAGTACACCATCGCGACAAGCACGCACGGCAGCCCCAGCGTCAGCGGCCTCTTCTTGAGGTGAAATCTCGCCAGCGACACCGGCATGAGGACCGAGTACACCATCCCCAGCATGTTGGGGTTCCCGAAAAGCCCCTGGAACGCGTGCGTGAACGGGCGCACGGTGTCCGCCCTCGCGACGACGTAGAGAAAACCGCTCGCCGCCGCGGTCGCCCACGCCGTCGCCGACAGCACCTTCGTGAGCGCCGCGTAATCCTTGACCCTGCGAAGCCTCGACCACAGCGCGTTGAAGACGAATATCGAAAGCAGTATGACGCTGCCGCCCCGCATGAACGTATAGATGCTCTTCTCCGAGGACCACACGCTCGAGAGAAGCGCGAGGCCCGCGAACGCGTACCCCACCATGCGCACGCCCCCCCCGGAAAACGATCCCCGCAGCGCCCTTGGACCCCACGCGGCAAGAAGGCACAAGACCCCCAGCAGTACCCACCGCGTCACGTCAGCAAACGCCCTCCCCGCGGCAAAGAAACTCCCCATGTACATGAACATCATGCACGTGAGGAAGATCGCGAGGTTGAACGTCCCGGTCAAAGTGCCCGCTCCTTGCCCGCCCTGGCCTTGTCTATCGCCGCCCGAAAATTCGCCGCGCTCGCCTCGTAATCCCACCCGGATATTATCTCGAGCGACCGCGTCCCCATTTCCCTGCGCCGCGCGTCGTTTGAGAACGCGTCGAGGATCTTCTCGGCCAGCGCCGCCGAGTTCCCGACCGGCACCACAAAGCCGTTTCCGCCTTGCTCCACCAAATCGGCCGACGCCCCTACCTGATCGCTCAGCACCACCGGCAGCCCCGATGCCATCGCCTCGTTTACGACCACCCCCCACGGCTCGACGAGCGACGGCAGCACGAAAAGGTCCGCGGCCGCGTAGATTTCCGGCAGCTCGTCCTGCGGCCTGAAACCCGCGAACCGCACGTCCCACAGGCCCCTGTGTTCGGCGAGCGCCTCGTAGTCCCTCCGCCGGGGCCCGTCGCCTACGATAACCAATGCCAGGTCGCTTCGCCTCGACCGCGCCGTCTCGTACGCCTCGAACAGAGTCCTGAGCCCTTTTTCCTCCAAGAGCCGCCCCACGAAAAGGATCACGCGCTTGCCGCCCACGCCCAATCTGCCCTGCAGCTGTTGCCTCTGCGGCCGGTTGCGCTCCGCCGCCTTCCGAAGCGCCGTCACGTCTGGAGTGTTCGCGACGATGAAAATCCTGTCGGGCGCGACTCCCATCGACTCCATGTAACGCCTGGCCAGCGTTCCCGTCACCATCGCCGCCCCCATCGTCCGCAAGATCGGCCCCAGAAGCGCCCGCTTGAGAAATACCCGCAAGCGCCCGCGCTTTTTGTTTATGTGGCTCTCCGACATCAAACACCACGGCGTCCGCGTGGCGATCGAATTGACGATCGCCGCCTGCGTCGTGAAATGGTTGTACCCCGCGACGACGCACGCGTCGGGGTTCGTCTCTGCGAGCCTCCGGAATATCGACGTGTTGACGCGGTAACGTGCCCTGTCCTTGCCCCCGACTGGAATGCTCCACTCGCTCAAAAACTCGTGCTCGAAACCCGAGCAGTCCACCGTCCACGGCCGCGTCGGTGATCCCTTCGTCAGAAAGAAAACCCTCAGGTCCAGGTCGTCGAACTGCGCGAGCCTCCGGAAAAACGGCGCCCGGTATGGTGTCGGGTTCGGCGTGACAACCGCGACCGTAGTCCTGCGGCCCTTCATCCGCGGCCCTCCCTCGCCCGCTGGGCGTCCTCCGGCGTCACGAGGCTCCTCAGCCACCTGTGCTTGCCGCTTCGCTCCTTCGAAATATCGTCGACCCGCGCGAGGCGCACGTCGACGTCCTCTCCAAGGTGCCGCCGGAGCGCGCGGGCGATTGTTTCCCTGTCCTCCGCCGCGACGCTTGTCGTCTCCGTGTACGCGATCTCGAGTGTCCGCAGGTCCCTTTGGAGGATCTGGTACTTGCCGACGCCCGGCGTCGATTTCATCACGTGCGTCAAGAGCGCCCCCGCCACGACCTTCCCGTCCGAACCGTATATAATGTCGTACGCCCGCCCGGCCACGCGCGATATGCGCGAGAGCCCCCGCCCGCACGCGCACGGCCCCTCGACCGCCGACGCCATGTCCTTCGTGTTGTACCTTATAAGCGGCGCCGCGAAGTTCTCAAGCTCTGTCACGACTATCTCCCCCTGTGCCGATCCCTCGACCGGCAGTATCTCCACTATCACGCTCTCATCCATCACGTGCATCGAACCCGAGGGGCACTCGTACGCGATAATCCCGGCCTCGCACATCCCGTACTCGTTAACGACAGGACATGAGAACGCCTCCCGTATCACCTCGGCCTGCCAGTCGTAAAGCACCTCCGCCGTCGATATGACGGCCTTGAGGCCGAGCCCCGCCCCCGCGTGCCCGCGCCGCACGACATAGTCCGCGAATACGTACAGGCTCGTCGCGTACCCGATGAGAAACGCCGGCCTGAACCTCTCTATCCGCCTCCAGTAACCCTCCATGCTCTGCTCGGACATGTCGTACGCGCTCAGCGTAATGCGGTTCAGCACCCGCCCCTTGGCCTCAGAGAGAAATCTCCTCACGCCGTCGAACCTGCGGCCCTTCACGTACCTGCTGTGTCCCCAGAAATTGGCGCTTTTGTCGCCGACGTCTATCCCCCACCAGCGCCGGCAGCGCACCATGTTCGCAACCGAAGCGGCCCTGAGCGAATTCCCTATCGGAAACACGAGCGGCTCCCCCGTCGAACCGCCCGTCTTCGCCGTGTAGACCTTTTCCGTCAGCCCCTCTGCGACAAACTCCTTCGTGTGCTCCCTCAGTACGTCCTTGTCGAGTACGGGCAGCGCCGAGAGGTCTTCAATCGACTTCAAGTCCCCGGGCTCGAATCCGCGCTCGCGAAAAGCCTCCCTGTAGAACGGCACCGAGTGCCCCGCATGCGAGAGTATCTTGCGGAGTTTCTCGACCTGCATCCGCCTCAAGTCTTCGCCCGATAGCCACTGCGTCTCTTCCCACTCGTTTATTCGCGCGAGCGTCCCGCCTCCCAGGAAGTGCTGGGCCGCCGGAAAGACGACGTGTCTTACGATTGCATCGTATATCACTGCAGCTGCCCCCCGAAGCGCTTTCGCGCCAGGGCCGCGAGGCCCACCCTGGGCGGCTTCGCCCTGAGCGCCCTCATCGCCGCGAGCGTAAACGCCGGCTCGATCGTGAGCGCGTCGATGACCGCGACCGTGTTTTTCGTAAGCGCCCTTCGCCGCCTGAGCGCCTCCGCCTGCCCCGCGATTATCTTGAAAAACCTCGCCGCGGCCGCGACGTCGCCCAGCGCCAGCCTCGTCGCGAGAAAGTGCACCGGCCGCCACGCCGTAAGGACCAGCGCCCTCGTCACCGGGTAGAACTTCCACGCCACCCGCAGGTTGTTTCGCACGGTCAGGTACACTATCTCCCCCGCGTCGCGCGCCTTCGAAGAGAGTTTGTGATGCGCGAGTACCGACGGCATGTAGAGTATGTTGTAACCCGCGTCCAGCACCCTCACCGCGAGGTCGTTCTCCTCCCCCGCACGGAAAAACTCCTCCGGCAGGTAGTACCCCGCCCGCGCTATCGCCTCCCGTCTTATCATCGCCGCGCACCCGTGAAACCTCCACGTGTAAAACTCGTCGTCCACGAACGCGCTCCCGTACCCAGGCCGGTACGGCTTCCCCGTCCGCGGGTCCTCGATGCGCGCGAAGATTATCCCGAGGTCCTCCTCTTCCTCGAACCGCCGCACCATCGACCCTATGGCGTCCGCCGGAGAGAGGGTCGCGTCGTTATCCATCTGAAAGACGTACTTCCCCTTGGCCGTCTCGAGCGCCCTGTTTCGCCCCGCGCACGCGCCGATATTCTCCTTCGCCTTGATGAGCGTCGCCTGCGGAAACTCGCGCTTCACCATCTCCGGCGAGCCGTCCGTCGAACCGTTGTCGAAAACGATTATCTCGATGGCCTTGTAATCCTGCGCCGTTATCGACCCAAGCGCCTCCCGGACCTCCTCGCGGCGGTCGAGACTGAGTACTATTACGCTTACAACCGGCGCGCTCACGTCCCGCCTCCGCTATCGCCGAGTGCCTCGTCGAATGTGTCGGCCAATTGCCGTGCGAGCCTCTCGCGCGTGAAACCGCGTATGAACTCCTCGTCCGGCCTCGCGGCCGTCCCCGCCGCCCATGCGTCGTAAAGCCCCTCTATGGCCGACGCTATCGCCCCCACGTCCCCCGGCGCCGCCACGACTCCCAGCCCGCTTCCAAGCGCGAGGTCCTTCGCGTCCCCCTCCTGCGTGAGCGCCAATATCGGCCGCCGTGCCGCCCTGTACTCGAATACCTTCCCCGACGCGTACGCGACGCGCTCGTCTTCGTCCGCCGTCGAGAACATCGGCAGCAAAAGCGCGTCCGCCGACCTCGCGAGCCTCACCGCCTCCGCGTGCGGCAGATACCCCGCGCACTCGACGACGTCCCTGAGCCCCAGTCCCCCCACCAGCGCCTCGTTGCCCGCGCCTATCGTCCCCGCAAGTACCACACGCACCTTCGCCCGCCGCTCCGGCCGGCGCCCCAAGAATTCCGCAAGCCCCCTCAGAAAATACACCGGCGAATGCGTGTCCATCCTCACGTCGCGCCGCGAATACGTCCCCGCCCTGCGCAGCCTTTCCCAGAGACTCCCCCTCCCGCCGCCCTCGTGATAGTCGTATTGAAACTTCCCCGTGAAGACTACCGTGAATTTCCCGTCGTCCGCGGCCGGCGCCGCGGCGCCCTCTTCCTCGTCGTACCCGTTGTATATCACGCGCACCTTCCCGCCGGCAATCCCCGGATGGTCGCCCAGAAACTCTTCCCTCATCGTCGGCGTCACCACGACCGTCCGGTCCGCCTCTTCGAGGAAACGCCCCTCGAGCCTTTTGTCCGCCTCCCAGTGTAACCGCGTCGGCCACACGAGGTGCAGGCTCCTCGTCCAGGGGTCGCGAAAGTCCGACACCCACGGCACTCCCGTCTCCCGCTTGAACCGCATCCCCACCAGCCCCGCGCTCCACGGCTGCACCGAAGTATACACGAGGTCGAATCGCTTGCCGGCGTCGAGTCCCCTCGCGGCGGCAAGCGCCTTCTTCACCCACAGGACCTCCGTGTCCGGCCGCAGCAGTATCCCCGCCGCGCGCCCGAGACCCACGCGGCTCAACCCGACGAAGAAACCCTCCCGCGACGCGACCCTCACGACCTCGGTTCCTTCCGGCACTTGTGCCAAGAGCGTCTCGTCGTACGCCGCCGAACGCTTCTCGTACGTGCACGTCAAGACCGTCGGCTCCCACCCGAAACGCCTCAGGTACTTGACGAACTTGAGGCTGCGCTGAACGCCCGCGCCCCCCCGCGGCGGGAAGTAGTACGCGACGAAAAGCACCCGCTTCATGCCGCCGTCAGCCACGTCCTTCCTCCAGCGACTGTGCGTACGCCCTCCAGGTCTCGACCGCCTGTCCGACCGTCGCCCCCCACGCCGCGTAGGACTTGAGTGCCTGCGTGATCTCCCTGTACGCCCTCGTTTCCTGCGGCTTGTCGACGGCGTCGATCATCGTGTTGTGCCAGAGAAGCGTGAAGACCCCGCCGGCTTCCTTCACCGCGTCCGCAAGTCTCATCACGCGCCTCACGGCCTCTTCTGCCGAGAGCCCCTGGTACTGGAAGAACGTCCCGTCCATCGCGACAAGCGGCGCCTCGAAGATCTTCATCTCCTTTCCCGTCGCGAAATCATACGGCTGGAACGGATACGACGTCCCCGCCCGAAAACCCGCCGCCTCCGCATACCCCAGTGTCGTGTCGTACGACAGCCCCGCCTTCTCGTGAGCCTTCCATGCGCCCCGAAAGTCCGCGCTCAGGTAGTGATGCCTCCCGCCGCGCACCTCCAGCCCGCTCGCGACCTTGACGCGCCAGGCCTGCCTTTTCATCGAGTCGCTGTCGTCCCCCGTTTCATAACCGAAATGGACCCCCGCCTCGCACCCCTCCGCCGCAAGTTCCCTTATCTTGGCCATAAGCGGCCCCAACCTTACGTCGTACTCCCCGTCAACTACACTCGTACGCTCCCCGAAAAAGTAGAAACTCGCCGGCCATGGCCGCACCGCGTCACGAAGCGCATCGAAAGACCACGCCGGATTGTGTCCCGAAACCGCCCGCGATAATCCCGCCCTTACCGCCCGCGACGCCCCCGCCAGATCCCCGTCCCCAAACGCCCTTAGCGCCCTTACGGCCTTCCCCTTGAGATACCCCAGCCGCGAAATCGCCCTCAGGTGCTCTATGTCGTGCGTTACGCACGCCGTAAAATCCGCCCGCTCCGGCCACGGCCGCCTGCGTTCGATGGAGGGGTACAACCGCCGCACTTCCCCCGCGATGATCCTCGCGTACTCGTCCACAAGCGCCCTCTCGAGTAGCCCGTTTCCCCCCGCGAAAGACTCCGCCGCAGGAAAGCGCCCGTGAGCGTCGCGATTGTCCTTTACGTGCTCCTCTAACCTGCTCGCAAAGTAAAATGCCGACGCGACGAGATCCGCGCTTATGACCGTCTCGCCTTCCCTTCGCGTTATCGTCCCATCGCCGAAAAGTACCGGCGTCTGCTGCACGAGCCCTGACGGCTTCTCCACAAGTGCTCGCTTCGTGCAGAACTCCCCGTCGAAAAAAGGGGAGGGGAGTATGGTGACGCCCCTTACCCCCTCGCGCCGTCCGTAGTAGAGCGTCGGCCCGCCGGGCGCGTCTTCGCCCTGCCGCAGAAGCGCGATTCTAAACGGCAGTCCCGCGCGCGTCGCAAGGATCCTCGCCGCCCACGTGCGCGCCCCTGCGTTTCGGCCTTCCTCGACGACGATTGTGAGCCTGTTTTCCAATCCTCTCTCCGCCTGCCCTGCACGTGAAGCGCCCCGTCCCCGGCCTCGGCCCCGGGCTCCCGCAGCGTTTACCCTTCCGGTTCGTCCCGCTCGTCTCCATCCTCCCGCCCTCCGGCTTCGCCCAGGTATTTCACAATCTTCGCCGGCACTCCCGCCACGACCACCCTCGGCGGAAAGGACTTGTTCACGACCGCCCCCGCCGCCACCACGACGTACTCGCCCAATTCCACCCCTGGCAATATCACCGCGTGCGCCCCTATCCAGAC
>Ga0172362_10002846_pt1 | contig 14980 bp, 8 predicted proteins | sample LakKivs1_kivu2a2_FD_114534 | JGI IMG/M metagenome (GOLD analysis project Ga0172362, IMG submission 114534) | Sediment microbial communities from Lake Kivu, Rwanda - Sediment s1_kivu2a2 | ecosystem: Environmental > Aquatic > Freshwater > Lake > Sediment | place: Rwanda: Western Province, Lake...
ACCTTTACTACAGAAAGCTCTACAAAAAGCGCTGTCTATGAAGCCTTAGTCGAGAGGTTACGATGGATACGAGATGCCAACAGACGCTCTGATTTTTATGTTAAATATGTCTACCTTCTAAGTCCTCCTGATAAAAATCATAATCTATTCTATCTATTAGATGTGGATGAAGACCCCAATATCCAAGCGTACTATCATGAAATCCTAGATCCACAAATACCTTCTCTAGCAGATATTAAAGGTCCTGTTTTAGTAGGGTCAACTATCCCGGGGTTTGATGCATGGGGAGCTTGGATCTCCGCTTATGTCCCTATCTATGACTCCTCACACAAGCTTGTTGGAGTCCTTGGGATGGATGCTGGGGCTAAACATACAGAAACGGAGCTACGCACTCTTCTTTTTTTCGGTCTTGGAGCTCTTCTTGTATCGCTTATAGCCTCAACAAGTATCGCCTTTTTCCTCTCCAAGACAGCGACACGCTCTCTTAAAACCATCTGTCATTCGATTAATCGTATAGGTCTTGGCGATTTTAGCTCTCATGTTCAGCTAGATACCCATGATGAATTTGAGGCTCTTGGCAAAACAGTCAATGAAATGGCTGATGGGCTTGCACAAAAAGAGCGGCTGACCAAAGGGTTTAGTAGATATGTTTCTCATCATGTTCTAGAAACGATTTTACAATCTACTACACCCACTAAGTTAGAAGGAGAAAAAAGAAAAGTAACCGTAATGTTTTCTGATATACGCCATTTTACAAAAATGTCAGAACATCTACCCCCAGAAAAAGTGGTTTCTTTCTTAAATGAATATTTCGAAAAAATGATCTCTATCATCTTTTCTTGCCAAGGCACACTTGATAAGTTTATAGGAGATGGTATCATGGCAGAATTTGGCATGCCTTTGAGAGATCCTCTCCAAGAACTGCATGCTATCAAAGCGGCAGTAGCTATGCAAAACCTTGTGAAAACACTCTCCGTCACTTGGGAACAAAAAGGGCTACCCCCTATCAAAATCGGTATAGGCATTCATTCAGGAGAAGCTATTGTGGGAACTATTGGCTCTGATGTTCGCATGGAATATACAGCCGTTGGCGATACTGTCTATGTAGCATCTGGATTAGAAGGACAAACAAAAGTTTTTGGAGAAGAAATCATCATCTCTGAAGAAGTTTACAAGCAAGTATGTAAAGAGCAAGAATTTTCTTACAAAGATCTTGGCCTTCTTTATTTGCAAGAACGAGAGCACCCTATAAGAGCTTATGCGGTCATCACTAATCCCCCTGTTACTTCTTGAGGTACCCATGAAAAGCTTAGCAAAACAGCAGCAGCAACTAGAGCAAGCAGGTGTCGTGCAAGTACAAACCAGTTACCAAGGGAGGTTGATTTCTGTACAATCGGAATGGATCCAAGATGAAAACAATCATGTCCATAAATATGACATTGTCTTGCATCCTGGAGCTGTTGTGATCATCCCTATACATCACGATGGGCAGATTCATTTAATTAAACAATGGAGAAGGGCAGCTGCTACTATTCTCGTTGAACTCCCTGCAGGCACTCTCGAGCCTGGTGAAGAGCCCTTGCTCTGCGCACAAAGAGAACTGCAAGAAGAAATTGGTTACAAAGCAAAGAAAATGACAAGTCTTGGAGGTTTTTTTACAGCTCCTGGCTTTTGCAATGAATATCTTCATCTTTTTTTAGCAGAAGAGCTTCTACCCAGCTCTTTACAAGGTGATGATAGTGAAAAAATCGACCCTTGTTTACTTTCTTTAGAAAAATCTTTAGATTGGATAGAAACAGGTAGAATTCAAGACGCAAAAACGATTTGTGGAATTTACCGTTATCTAAGGTGGAAAAACCGATAGCTATGGGACAACGTCGTCGTACAATGAAGAGCCAATGGTATCTTCCCCTCGTGTATCTCCTCCTCCTATGCGCCCTCAGCGCTGCGGCTCTTCCTACTGTGCTTTCTTTATCTTTTATGAAGCCCTTTGTAGAAAATAGACTCTCTCGTCTTTTGAAAGGAGAGGTGCATATTGGTACTCTTCACCTAAGTTGGCTAACCTCTCAGTCTATTGAAGGATTTCACTATACGAGCTCTGATAAAAAATACAGTTTTACCTTCAAGAGTCTAGAAATATCTTCCTCTTTATTTACATACCTTATCACTCCTTATCTAAATAGTTTGTCGCATGGTACTACCACGCTCTTATCACCCACTCTTATGATAAGAGAGAGCAGTGCACCTCTTGCTGCAAAAGATAGCTCTCCTAGCTCCTTGCCCTTAGCTTTACTACAAAATCTAGTAATACAAAATGGTTCTTTTCTCACTCCTTCCTCTACACTCCATCATATTAACGCTCGCATTTGCTTAGCAGAGAGATCTCTTTCTCAGCTCTCAGTGCAAGGGGTTTCTCTCGCCGGAAATACCCCTGGTCAATTTTCTATAGAATATACCAAAGGGAAAAGTCTTTTCCCTGAAATCTTCTCTATCTCCCTAGAGCAATTCCCTATACACTGTCTCGATGCTCTTGTGTCTAAGTATGCCATTTCCTCTCTTATAGGAGATATGGCCACAGGTCATCTCACCATGAAAAACTCTTCTTTACTTTCTTGCAGCCTAACAACAGATCTCGTGACATTTTTGGCAGAAGCAAAGATCTCAGAAAATGCTATCTCGCTTGTAAAACCTTCTACTTTATCATGGATTCTTACGCCAAAAGCCTTTGGTACACTAAAAACCTCTCTATCTTGTATTCAGCCTTTCACCCTTACAAGAAATACCTCATTACAATGCACAACTCATGCATTAACTATCCCCTATGACAGCGCTTCCCTACGTCTAGATTATATAAGTTATCTGGCGAAATTAGAGACTTCACTACTTGCGTTAGCAGAAGGGGAAAAACCTATCGCTATCAACGCTTTCTCTGTATCTTCTTCTTCTAGCAATCTCTCTACCTCGGTAGATTTTGCTTTGCATAGCTCTTTTAATTACACCCTAAAAACACCCTCCTCTATAGATATAGAAGGATCACTGAGTCACCCTCTACAACAAAACCTTGCAATAGATCATCTAACTATCAAAACGGTAAAATTTCCCACCGCCCTGCTAGACTCTTATCTATCTACTGCACTATCTCCTTTCATCGGTGAAAGTATTACTATGCAAGTTACAAAAACTTCTGACAACACCGGTTATAAGCTACAGGCTCACTCACCTCTTCTACAAATCCCTGAGACATTCTTGAGCTTGCAAAACGACTCTCTTACCCTTGCCTCACCGACAACCCTTACTTACACAGCCTCTTCTTTAGATAAGTACTTACCTATCAAAACAACGAGCAACCTCTATGCAACGCTAGAATCTTTTCAACTCTTCTTCTCACCTAAATCTTTGCCCATCACAGAGCGTCTTGCTTTTCATCTAACCTTGCACAGTGATGATGTACTCGCTTCACTCAGTGGTGGGTCCTTGGCCCTTAAAAACATCACCCTCTCTCTTACAGAGCAAATGTCTAAAGGCCTTGCTTTACAAGGCTCTGCACATCTTGTGTATTCCCATGAAGCTCTAAAAGAGGAGAAATGGATTCTTTCTCCTATGAAACTAGAGATAGCGACCCATAGCAAGTCTCTTGAAAAACTCAACTTTTCTAGGGTAGATATAGCCCTATACAATAGCTCCAACAGGGTTGAGGCGCAAATTGCTTTGCAAGACAAAACCCTCTCTTTTTTAACACCTATTACCATGAAGCTTACACCCAATGGAGAAGCTCTTACCCACTGGCTAGGAATACAAAACCCTTCTCTGAGCTTGCTTTTTTCCCCTCTGCAGGCCACAGTTATCGCCTCTTCTTTAGATCTCACCCGTCCCCTCCAAGAGCAGCTCTCTTTGCAAGCGAAGCTTGCAATAGCTAACGTCACGATCACAGACAAAGTCTTCTTAAGAGAATTTACCCTACAAGAGTGCAATGCCGATGTAGCTTTACATACTTCCAACCACTCTCTAGAAAGCTCTCTACAAGGTAAGATCTCTTCTTCGCAAAAGGCTAAAGGTAGTTTTTCTGTGACCTTTGCTACAGACAGCTATACTTCTTTAGCTGCACTGCAAGACAACTACCACCTCTCTGCTGCTTATAATAACCTACCCTCTTCTTTATTAGACTCCCTTGGCGGTTACAAAAACGTTTTCTCTATCATTGCAGGAGATCTCCTCCAAGGCGTAGTGGCTATTGTGAATGATGACACAGGCTTGAGTATGGCGCTGCAAACAGAAGGGCCTCAGATAGCCCTAGCTGGAGCTGCCACCTTGTCTAGCGCAGCAATTCAGCTTGACAAGCCTTTGCAAGGTACTCTTCGTATAACACCCCATTTCTTAGATGCATTAGAGCAGATCCTTTCTAGGGATTTCAGCAACTTCAAGCTACAATCCCCCGCGATAGCTCAAGTCAAGGTGGATTCTTTCTATTGGCCTAAAGATCAATTTGTTCCTTTAGAATTTCTGAGTCTTAAAGGGCTGTTAGACACCCTCACGCACCACTTGAATAAGTCGTATTTCCACCTCACCTCTCGCATAGATGACTTGCAAATCTTTGCGATACCTGCGCAAAAAGCAACGACAATTACGCAGTGTCAGCTTGAGTGCTCAAAGCCTAGTCCCTCTTCACCTGTAGCTTTCCATATCAACTCTTCTATTGGTGACACCAACCAACTAGGACATCTCAAAGCGACCGCTTCCTTACAAGCAAGCAAAGATCTACAAAGCAATCCTGTCCTTGTGACAAAAGCAACAGCCAACGTTGAGCATTTCCCTACACTATTTGTAGACTCTTTTTTTCAAATGCTCAATCTTACACGCATCCCTCCCTCTGTCCTTCTCGGCTCAGAGATCAATGCCAACATAAACATGAACTTAGAAAATCTTTCTGGATCTGTTGATGTAGTGTTAGATGCAACAGATTCTAAAGGCACTATCAATGCCTATCTGACAGAAGGGATTGTCAAACTACGCAAACCCATTGTAGCCACACTCAACATCACACCAACACTTGCCGACTTTTTTCTACATACAATGAATGTATCTCTCTCCCTTGCTAAAAACCCTCTCCAGCTATTTATCTCTGACCAAGGTTTTTATTTTCCTCTTGATAACTTTGCTATCAAGAAAGTGCAGATACGGCAAGGGAGTGTCAATTTTGGAAAAATTTTATGTGAAAACCAAGGAAATCCCCTACAAATCAGCGGCTTTTTTAAACTAGGTCAGCAGAAAGACCAACAGCTATCGCTGTGGTTTGCTCCGATGGATTTCACGCTCTCTCAAGGGCTTTTATATATTGATAGGACAGAAGTGTTATTTAATGATGCTTATCAGATCGCCTTCTGGGGTAATATCGACCTTATACATAATTATGTGAAGATGATCCTAGGTCTTACAGAGCAGAGTTTAAGAAAAGCTTTGGGTATTCGAGGGCTACCTAAATCTTTTGTATTGCAAATCCCTATGACAGGTCCCATCGACAACGTACAAATCGATACAAACGTAGCAACAGCGCGTATTACTTTTCTGCTTGCCAAAGCTTCTGGACTTGCTGACCAAGCGGGTCTTTGGGGAGACATTGTCAACGTTCTGGGAGATTTTGCGAATGACCAATCGTCAGTACCCCCAGCAAAACCCCCTTTTCCTTGGAAAGATGCTCTTTCACGCTACGAACTGGAAGAAAAAAGACGTCTTACCAATGCAATTATTCGCTAAGCATTCCCTCGATTGCCGCCATGGTAGGTCTTTCCTTTCTAAAAGTCGCCATAATTAACCTTTTTTAATACGACAATCAACTTAAAACCAATAACTTAAAATGAAAAAAACCGCAACTACTTAAAATACAATGCGTTGCAACAACAATCTCATGATTAGTTTGTTAATGAGTTTGTTTTAAAATTTTTATTTAATTAAATGTTAATTTTTTGATAAAATAATATTTAATATAATAATACAAGGAGTTAATAATGACTTCATCTTTAGGAAGAATTCCAACAGCTACAGCTATTTGCAAAGATCTTGTTGGTCCTATTACAACGCCAAAACAACTAGATAGCACGACTGTAAAAACGCAAAATATCGCATTAAGATCATTAAATACAGTAGGGTCTTTCTTCAAAAAAGTAGGACTATCTGTCTTAATTTTTACTGCTTCTCCTATTTTACTACTTGCAGGACTTGCTCACGCTACTGTAAAAGCTTGCGCTAGCTCTAGCCCGAGTGCAACCTGGAAAAAAGTAACGAGATATTTATTTGACACCTACTTTTGTAAGTTTTCCCATGCAACAGGTTTTCGTGCTTACACAAGATGTAGTGATATGAAAAACGGTCTCTTTTTAGGCGGGATGCCTACAGAGGGTTCTTTCTTTAAGGAACTAAAAGACAAAGGAATCAAAACAGTCATCTCCCTTAATGAAGACTTTGAACTAAAAACATCTTCTTTAATTTCAAAGCCCGTAACTGATGATCAGTGGAGCACAGCTCACATTACTTTTAAGAACATTCCAAGTCCAGATTTTGAAGCAGTGCCTCTTAAGAACCTAGATGCTATAGCTGATATGATTAAGGAATCTCAAGATAGTAGTGGTCCTGTATACGTTCATTGTAAAGCAGGAACAGGAAGAAGCGCTACAGCTGTGATTGCTTACCTGATTAAATATAAAAATATGACAGCAGAGGAAGCTATTTCGTATGTACAAAAGAGAAGACCTTGTGTAAAACTCTCCCATAATCACTTCACACAAGTCAAAAAATTTGCATTGTTCTACCAAGTTCTAAAACAAGGAAAAAATTTTCATGAAAACCTTGACAAATGTAATTCACTTTCAGCAATTCGTAAGTTGTTCCTTACAAACAAGCTTGTCACTAAAGCTAATCAGTATGATGTGATACCAGATTCTGCAACTGTAGCTGGCATCAAAAAGACCTTTAAGGAAAATCCACTTACTCCTCGTAAAGATGTAACTGATCTGGAAAAGTACCAAGCTGCTATACTCTTGCTGTTGCAACAAGAAGACATCCAAAATGCACTGAAAACATCTTCTGGTTTCGAGAACATAAAAAAAATCCTTCAAGAAAAGAATGCAATGATTCCTTGGGATAAAATTCCTAAAGAAAAACTGGCAACGCTTCTACTAAGTAAATTTTCTGATGTTTTTTCAGGCGAAATTATCGAGAAAATGCTAGGTATTACTATCGATCAAGCTAATCCAATAACCATAGACACAGGATTATCTTTATGCGAAGATCCTGAGCTACAAGCATTTTTTCCTGTCAATTCCGTTGTTAAAGAGCCTAAATTAGAAGATCACAAAGATGGTATACTCAGCATATTGAATGATGCTGATTTTCAACAGGAATATGCGGCTCAAACCTCTCCAGTACCCTTCGAACAAATAAAAAATCTTCTTAAAAAACACGGACCAGACATCCCTTGGGATGCATTTCCAAAGACAAATCTTATCAAATTCTTGCTTGCTTCGGTTTGAAGACTCCTTCTTACAAAAAGAAGGACAGCAACAAAGGTCAGTTTCAGCTGACCTTGATTTCTTTGCAAAGATACACATCTTGAATCAAATGTAAAAGCTTGATCCCTTCTGCCATAGACTTTTGAAAAGCTTTCCTTCCTGAAATAAGGCCCATACCCCCCGCTCTTTTATTGATCACAGCGGTCTCCACTGCGTCAAACAGATCATTTTTACCAGAAGGCCCTCCTGAGTTGATAAGACCCATACGTCCCATATAACAATTCAGCACCTGATAACGAGCAAGATCTATAGGATGCTCAGAGCACAATTCTGTATACATCTTCTCTGTCTGCTTACCAAATTTCAAAGCCTTAAAACCCCCGTTATTTGTGGGTAGTTTTTGCTTGATGATATCCGCTTTGATCGTTACACCAAGGTGATTTGCCTGTCCGGTAAGATCTGCTGCATTATGATAGTCTTCTTTTTCTGTTTGAAAAGCGCTATTACGTAGATAACACCAAAGGACTGTGGCCATACCCAGTTCATGAGCCATCTCAAAAGCAGAAGAGACTTCTTGCAACTGACGCATGCTCTCTTCTGAGCCAAAATAGATCGTAGCTCCAACAGCTTTACAACCCATCTCATAAGCTTGCTGCACTGACGCAAATAACGTTTGGTCGTATTTGTTAGGGTAAGTGAGGAGCTCATTATGATTGAATTTTAAAAGAAGGGGGATCTTATGTGCATATTTTCTTGCAACAGAAGCTAAAGCGCCAAGAGTCGTTGCAACAGCATTACAACCACCCTCAAGAGCTAATTTGATAATATTTTCTGGATCAAAGTAGAGAGGATTTGCGGCAAAAGAGGCTCCCGCTGTGTGTTCAATCCCTTGATCAACGGGTAAAATGGAGAGATATCCAGTGCCCGCAAGTCTCCCGTGGGAAAAAAGAGCCTGAAGAGACTGCAGCACACGAATATTGCGATCTGATCCCATAAAGATGCGATCGATCCAATCGGGTCCAGGAATATGTAGAAGCTCTTTGGATACTTTGCACTGGTGAGAAAGGAGGCCCTTAGCCTTGTCTCCTAATATTTTCTCAATTTCCATTAAAGACATGTTTCCCCTCCTTTATCACCTAGTCCTAGGCTTTTACGCGTGACTCTACCTCAAAGAAAGAGTTATTCCCAAGCAAATTCTACACGGTTGTTGTGTGGCCAATTGACAAAACTTCCTGTGAAGTAGCACCACAATTATTGATAACGTTGTGCGCTACTGCATCAGCTTTCGAAGCGGCTGACATAGCCGTAGCTGCAGGCTGCTGCGTAAATGTGTGCAAATTGTCTGTACTATTACCCGATGTAGTCACAACCGTGCTTGTCGTAGAACACCAAGCGCAAGTAGCACAAGCAACAATTCCATTACCTACATTCTTACAATTACATGTAGCAGTGTTGGAACCTCCTCCTCCTCCTCCAAAAACATCTCTTAAACAAGCCACACCTTGTCCAATTGCGGCACAAACTCCTGCAAAACAAGCCATAATTTCACTCCTTGGTGATATTTATTTTAAACGGTATCTTCATAAATCTTACGCTCTAACCTTGCACCCCAATCAGTCCCTTGTGCAGAGGAAGTTCCAACAGGAAGAACTCCTTGTATAGTAATAACTCGTTGCACAGCGCGGTTAAAACGCTCTCTCTTTTGTTTTTCATGCCTTCTTATAGCTATAGCATTGTTTAAAAAACCTTGAGGCTGCTCTTTCAAATAAAAATCCTTTTTCATAGCCTCTGCAATCTCATTTATAAGATCAGAAGACAGATCACCTTTGCTCTGAATACCTTTATCAATGATTTTATCTCTAACCGCATCCCATATATCCTGACCGGTGCAAGGAAACATCAACTCTCTCTCTACCTCTTGAGCTATCGCTTCAGCTTGTTGATGATTTGCTAAGGTAAGCTCCTCAATATCTCTGATGATCTTCTCTCTATTAAACTCCACCGATAATCCGGAGGTTTTAACAAGTCGTTCACCTTCTGGACTAGAAGACGCTGCCATGAACCTCACAGGTGATGGATTCCCACCTTGAGCAGAGTTGGGTGTCTTTACACGATGCGTAATTTGATATCGCATAGCCTCTTTTCTTAACTCTCGCAGAGTGGTAGCTGCATCATCAATGACACCTCGAAAAAACTTTGCTCTCTTTGGATCTAGAGGATCTTCACTTTGTGGATCCCAGTTTTTCCAGTAGTTGACTTGATGACGAGGAAAGGTCGTTTGTATGTAAATAATACTTTCTTTCCGTGCAGACGCTAAATAATCTCCATAGGTGTTATAAAGCTCCAAAAAAAATGTAGCATTTGTCAGCTTGTTTTGGTCTGCAGAAGGTGGCCTAAAACCAAAACCTTTGTCTATAACGAACTCTCCATTGATATTTTTTGTGTAGTAATAACTAGTTCCACAACAAGTAACTGTTTGACAAAAGCTCCAGGCGGAACATAAAGTTTGGCAGAACACAAAACAACCTTTCTTTCCATGGTATTCCACGTTAGGCAGAGCTTCTCCTTGCTGTTTTTGTGCATGCAGGTCTTGCACATACTGCGCAATCCTCTCTTCAATATCACCTGACGATTCTGATACTCTCATGCCCGAGAGCTGCCTTGTAAGACAGTCGACGGGACTTTTTGGTGGACCTTTTGATATAGAAGACATAATACCCCATTCTTTCTTGTAAAGATTTTCACCCTAACTATTGGTTACAAAAAGTGAAACACCCACTTTTATTTTTTATTCTTTTTTCTTGTATTTCTTGGACAATTATGTCTTCCATTTTTCTTAAGTGACTTTCATCTCGCAAATAAAAATCATTCATGACCGATTGAGGTAGCTCTTCAGAGTCTTCAGAGTCTTTAAGATCTCTGAGCTTAATTCCCTTTATTTCTACCAATTTTTTAATAGCCTCCCATTTCTGTTTTACAGAATAAGGGAATGCTAATTCTTTCTCTAATTCGTTAACAATCTCCTCTGCTTGACGTTGTCTAGCTAGAGTTAGCGCCAAAACATCACCTATAATACCTCCTCTATCAAAGGATAGCCGTCCCTCTTCAAATACTACAGCTCTGCCTTTTGGAGAGGAAGGAGGACTCTCTGCAGGTTCATAAATACCTCTTGCAACGTCTGGCTCCTTATCTAGAGTAAGCCACTCTTCTTGCTCTGGAGGAGTATGAAACTCCTCTGTACTTGAAGATCCCTTTGATGATTGATATTCTAGACTCAAGCTATCTATACTTAAACTTTTATCTATTACTCGTTTTTTATGCATCTCACTCTGTAATTGCTGCGCTACCGAATACAAGTCTTCTTTTTCAAGCGTATCTTTTTCTTTCAAGTAGAATCTTTCCATTTCCATACTGAGAAGACTCACCTGACCTACGCTACGCCCCCGCCTTCTTTGTGGGCCCACATTCTCTTCATCCTCTCTGGTCAAATACCCTCTCATAGTTTGCCTTCTTGTCTTCTTTATTGTTGTGGCAGCATCTGTAATGATTTCTCGAAAAAAATCAATTTGATCTCTCGGAGTATATTGTTGACTAAGTGGATCCCATGATTCCCAATAAGCCGCATCCTCTTTGGAAAAATGATCTTCTATATAGACTACACTGAGCTTCCATGCAGGAATTAAATAAACTCCAAGAGTGTTGTGGAGCTCTAAGAAAAAGCTAGCATTTGTTATTCGACTTTGCTGAGGTGTCGGAGGATGAAAACTTGTTTTCGGATGCAAAACAACTCTTCCTGAATAGGTAGTAGCTGTATAATAGTTGTGAGTAATCCCAAAACAATTGACTCTCCGACAAAAAGACCAAAAGGAACAAATAGACTTGCAGCCTATCAAACAGCAACTTCCTTTTTTTTCATATTCTACCTCTATTTGCTCATAATTTGAACTCTCTGTTGCGTTAAGCATCGCTGTACATTTCTCCACGATACTGCTTATATGACGATTGGCACATGTGTTTTGAGTATCCTCTTCCTTTGCAACAGATTCACATAGCTTAATAAAATTTTTTATGTGTGGCGCCTTGGCGCTGTAAATACTCATGACTCGATCAATTATTAAAATCTTGTAAAGATTACAATAAGATTTTTTTACTTTTTTAGTCAAAATTTTTTTATATGAAGAAGAAAAATAAGCTGTGATGAAAAATAAAAAAACCAGCTCTAGATAATCTAGAAGCTGGTTTTAATGAATGTAAAAAAATACAATTATTCAGAATGTTTTATATGTAGACTGTAGTTTTCCCCATGCACAAGAGATTGCATCGCTTGATGAATCTTTTCTGAAGAAGCCACAGCTTGCTTGGTAACAAAAAAACTACTTGGCGCATCACCAAAAGAGAGTTGCTCCAAAAGCTTTTTCGCTCTCCCTTCATTGGTTTGCAATTCTTTGGCAAGGCGATGCTTATACACCTGCTCTGCTGCTCTTATTTCTTCCTCAGTAGGAGGTGTTTTCCTACTATTTTCTAACTCATCTAGCAAGAGCTGCTCCATACTTTTTGCAGCCTTTGGAGAGGAAGAAAAAGAGATTGTATAACGGCTAGACGCCATCGATGGGGCAAAAGGGAATAATGTCATGCATTGAACCACATAGGTCTCTCCTTCTTTCATTCTGAGTTTTTTGAGTAGCCTATTTTGCATAATCGTATCAGCTAACGCTATATGGTAAAAGTCGTCTGCTGTTTGTTGATAAGAGCTAGTATCTATAGGGCTGCTCCAAAAAATCGTCACCTCTTCTCCCACAGAGGGGTATTGCAGGTCACGATGGTTTTTCCCAGAAGGAAAGATGAAGTTTGTGGTTTTTTGAGCCGGAAAAGATATTTTCCTTGCAGGGATTGCTGCAACATACTTTTCTAAACAAGTGAGAAGCTTTTCCTCATCATAATCTCCTATAACAACAAGCGTATACTCGCTAGGATCGCCAAAGGCCTCCTGTAAAACAGTTTCCGCTTGCTCTTTGCTCATATTCTCTGAGCTATAGCTCTTACAAAGGTAGTGATGACTGGTATTAAAAAGAGAGACATCTTCAAAAAACTGCATATCAGGGCTCTGTTTCTTTGTAGCAAACATTTGATCTGTCATCTTCATATATTGAGACCATGCCTCTTGTCTATAGGTACGCTCTGTAAAAAGGGCATGTAATAGTCTACAAGCCTCTTTCATGTCATCGTTGGCGGCACTGATCTGAATCAGACGACTATGTAAAAGGAGCATGTAGTTGATAGAAACATGCTTACCAGCAAGAGCGTCTTGAAGCTGCGTGCTTGATAGTCCGGCAAGCCCAGAGCGCATTAAATACGGGAAAGCCACAGAAGCTGAAGGCGCTACCTTCTCATCATAAGAGTCAAGACCTCCCTTGGCTTGCAAACTCATAGAAAAAAGATTTTTTTTGAGATCTGTTTTCTGTAGATAGACCTTCATCCCATTGCTGAGCTCTAGCTCACGCACTCTATTTGCATCATACACTTTACTTGCAACAATAGTCCCTGGAACAGATGTAGGCTCTGTCTTTAGCCCAAACGTAGCTTCTTCTTCCTCTTGATCTGCAAATTTTCTTTCTTGCTCTATACAAGAAAAGATGGCGTCTTGTGACACTGTGGCAGCTTTTGCTGAAGGAAAGAAACAGGTGACCTGCCCCTCTCTTTGCAAAAGCCTTTTCTTGTAAGCATTAACCTCATCGAGAGTAACTTCTTCAAGCAAGGCAAGATTTGTTTGCGCCTCCTCCTCAAAAGAAAAGGGAGCTAGCCTACCCAAAAACTGCGCAACATAACGGGCTGCATATTCCCCATTTTTATGCTTCCCTGCATTGTCTAAAGAAGCTTTTGCACCAGCCTTGGCGCTCTCCTTAGCTATCAGGAGCTCTTGAGCTGTAAACTCTTGCTGACGCATTTTTTCACACTCTAAGAGCATGGTGTCCAACCCTTGTATTGGATGGTCATCCCAACATACACACTGGTTAAAAAAGAGTTTGCTTGCGCTAATCCATCTCACAGCTCCCATAAAACCCATCTGAAAAGGAGAAGGATCTTGTTGGGATAAAATGCTAAACCTACGGTTGGCCATAGAACAGATGAGGTTAGTGAGAAACTCTTCTTTGAAATCCTCCCTTGTTATAAGAGGATGAGTTGGTAGCCAATCTCCAAACACATAATAGGAATAGGTAGCTTCTGGATCTTCATAGATTTTTACGACATTGCCGTGAAAGCTTTCCACAGGCGCAGGCTTGATATCTTGAGGGTTTTCTTGAGGGGCTATAGACCCAAAATATTTTTCTACAAGAGAAAGCACTTGGCTTTGATCAAAATCCCCCACAGCAATCAAAGCCATGTTTTCAGGGCGATACCATTTTTTATAAAAATGTTGGATTTTTTCTGAGGTACAGGAAGTGATCACTGCTTCTAAACCGATAGGATGCCTTTCCCCATAAGGAGTGTTTTCTAAAAACGTCTCTAAAAATTTTTTCCCAGACCTTCCTGCAGCATGGTTATCTCTCTGTCTTAGCTCATCGAGAACAACACTCTTTTCAATATCAAGAATCTCTTGTGTCAAAAGCGCCCTATCTGCAAATTCACTGAGAATAGAAACCGCTGTCTCTAACCCATTTTCTTTATCCAGAGGGATATCTAGCATATAGACCGTTTCATCATAGGATGTATAAGCGTTTGTATCAGGACCAAAAGCTGCCCCAATGGATTCTAAGTACTTGATCACTTCACCATCGGCAAAGTTTTGACTACCCCTAAACACCATATGCTCTAAAAAATGCGCAAGACCTCTTTCCTCTTCTTCTTCAAGAACAGAACCTACTTTAACGACGAGACGTAAAGAGGCCTTTTTTACATCGTAGGAATTCGCTGTGATATGATAATAAAGCCCATTACTTAAAGAGCCTTGCAGACTTTTTTCTTGATCGACTACCCCACTTGCAGAAGTGCCTTGGACAGATATACCTTGACATGACGTCATCACACAAAAAACAGGAAAGCTCATCATCATACACACTCTTTTTAACATAAAACCTTCTCATTGAAAAAGCGTTGAGTGTATCATGACGCTGAAAATAAAGACAATGCACGATAATTGCTAGGTTGTAGTAAAAAAAAACTTTGCAGTATAAGTCTTGCGCTGTTTGAGAGAGCGTATGCATAAACGATTTTTAGGGATTGGACTAGGTATCTTCTTAGGTGTGAGCGCTCACCTGCTCACACACCTATATCTATACCAAGAAAAACTCTTATTTAAACACAAACCTCTTAAACCTACACACTCTTTTTCCTCACAAGGCCATCTTGAAGAGATCTTTCTTCAAACCTCTTCTACAACGCAATTGCATGCTGTTTTGCATAAAGCTCCCCACCCGAAGGGCATTTTTTTATATTTCCACGGACGCGGGGGAAACCTCGCTATCAGCTGGAACAGTGTA
>Ga0172362_10002847_pt1 | contig 14979 bp, 11 predicted proteins | sample LakKivs1_kivu2a2_FD_114534 | JGI IMG/M metagenome (GOLD analysis project Ga0172362, IMG submission 114534) | Sediment microbial communities from Lake Kivu, Rwanda - Sediment s1_kivu2a2 | ecosystem: Environmental > Aquatic > Freshwater > Lake > Sediment | place: Rwanda: Western Province, Lake...
ACATCATAATATTTTGTTTCTTTTTCATATGTCAATTCTTCCAGCTTGGCAGTTTCCACTCCGTCAGGTTCATCCGCGATTTCGTTTTTATTAATACTTTTATTTGACGGCTCTGCTTCACCATATTTGACATCTATAGCATAAAAATGGCTTGCAAACTCTTTTTCATCTTCAGGCACTGGATTATACTTATCATCGCCGTTGATAACACGAATGGCTTTTAGTGCCGCATTTCTTACAGGAGGATACCAGTGAGTTTTTGAGATATTATTAAACGAAGAAATAGCTTCTTTCGCGTCGAGGCGTCCCAATGATTCAGCGGCAACACATGTAAGCATCCAGTCATCGTCCTTGTCTAAAATCCCGATGAGATCCGGAACAGCCTGTTTATAGCCGATATAGCCAAGAGCCCTCGCTGCCCAGATTCTTGTGTCCCAATCTTTATTATTGAGATAAGCTGTCAGCGAAGCGCCGGCAGTTTGTCCATTGACTCCCATCTGTGCGATATCCCTGAAAACCGTGACTTTTGGATTTTCATCAAGGCGTTTTAAAAGATAATTCACTGCTTCAGGAGACCCAGTGTGGATAACAGCTTTTTCAACAATTTTGCCGAAAGTTAACGGATCATCTGAAGCCAGTTTTTGAAGGAGTGGCGCTGACCGTTGTGCCTTGGGTCCAATCTGCCCAAGACCGTCTACTGCCCAAACTTTTATGTTTTTATCTATCGTATTGTCGGACACCACTACCATAAGAGGATCGACTGCTGCCTCGGCTTTATCTTTAAGTTTTCCCAGAATAAAATTCACAGTCTTGAACAAATCAGCGTCGAATTCCCCGGGGTTTTGGTATAATTCAACAAGGTACGGAATTCCTTTTTCGCCGAGTTTTTCAAATGCCCATGTCAATTGAGTCTCCTGTTCTTTTTCTTTTTTCAACTCTTCAACAAGGAACCTGATGGCTTTGGGAGTCCCTATCCTTGCGATTGCAGGCGGAATCCATCCGTCGCCCCTCAGCCGCGATTCCATGAGAGGTTCCAAGTGTTCTTCCTTCAATCCGTCAATGTCTCTGAGTATATAGGAACTCAGGTCGCGCACATCCGTATTCTGGTGCTTGAGCAGGGGCAACAGGTACGGTATAGCTGGAGCACCGCAATGTAATATTTCCTCGGCAATCTTTTGTTCGTTCTGGGTAATACCTCTCCCGGCTTCGGCAGATCGCACAATCAAATTTGGAATATCCTTTATGTCTATTGCTTGGCTATGGGCGGCTGCCGCGTGAATAATTACAAGAAAGATACTAAATAGAATAGTCTGCATTCTTATGAGTCAATCCCTCTTTCATTGGTTTTTATCATTACAAGCAATGGTCAGTTTTTGACTTTTTTCCCTGTTTTCTTCCTGGTGAGTTTTAGAATATGTTTATCGTCAAGGATTCTTGTCAGATGAGCGGATTTTATTTCCATGATTATGATTTCAGCCAGATACAGCACCCGGCAGCCGCTCTCCAGATGGCCTGAATAAGCCTTCTCCGAATCTGATACAACCATATGCAGATGCGGTTTCCCGTCGGCAATCACACCGCTTGTCGATGACAGTTCCAGAGGTTTGTTTTCCCAGCGCTCAAAATGTTCCACAGGCGGATATCCTGTGGTCGTAACCATGTGGAGAACGCATCTGTCCAGCGTGCCTATTGCCGATATTACCACTCCTTCGTTTATGTTCTCCTTTTCTATGAGCGCATTTATATTTTCCAGTACATAATCACCTGCATCGAGTCTCAGGACAAAAATTCTGCCTGTTCCCTTAGATATAAAATACTCCATTGCTCCTCCTTTGACCTCTGCGTCTGCTGTCCATCTTATTCTTCTCTAAATGACGGTATTATCAAGTTCCCTGCCAAGGTCTTCGTAAAGTTTCCTTCTTGTCGCCTTGTCGGTTCTGAGCTGTTCATCAGCCCATTTTGCCACATCAAATGCGCCTTTTCTGGGAACCACGACCACCCCGTCTCCGTCGGCAACAACAATATCTCCGGGATGGACTACAACGCCCCCCACTTTGACAGGTATATCTTTTGCGTCAAATCTGATCCTGCCCTGTGTCATCGGCTGTGATATAATTTTAGACCAGAAGGGTATCTTTTCCAGAATCAGCTCGTCTGTATCCCGGACACCGCCGTTCGTAACATAAGCACAGGCGCCGTTTCTGAAGCCTTCAAGCGCATTGCACGACCCCATTAGCCCCACATCTGTGCCGCTCTGGTCTATTACTATGAAGTCGCCTTTCACAATCTCGTTCATCCACGGATATGTGCATATGTTGTTGTAATAGTCGTTGCACCACGCGGTATAGTCCTTTGGCGACATTTTCGGGACTTTGCCTTTGTACGGAACATAGCGTACAGTTCTTGCGATTCCGCAAACTCTTGTTCTGAACAACGGACGGATATCACACGACATGGACCCCTGCCTGTGCAGCATAATCCAGTCCAGCCCGTCCCGGACATCTGCCACGCGAAGATGACCGTAAAGTTTCAGCAACGTCTCTCTTTCATCTGCCGGCATATTCATCCTCACCCCCTTTGTCAGGTTGTTTTCCTGAGTTTTTTCCGAAAAGGTCTATGGTGAAAGACCTTCGGCTTTTATTGTCGCAGGGTCGCACCCCTGGATTAAAACCCCGCCCTTGCCGCTGATAAGTTTGTTGCCGGCCACTGTCACGTTTCGGCTGTTGACAATCATGACCGCAGGGCCGTCGTTATCGGTAAAGCTGTTTCCCCTGACTTCAACGCCATCAGATGAGCCGACGTGAATTGCTGCACCTGTATTATTTTCAAAAATATTGTTCAGAATGCGGAGGCGCTGATGTACTCCGGCAGCGGACTGCCTGCCGCCGGGCAGGTCGGAGAAAATATCCAGCGCAGCCTTGCGCCGCGCTACACCGAAATTGCAGCGCCGAAAAATACAGTCCTTTATGGTTACGTCGCGCGAGCCCAGGCTTTCCCACCAGTCGCACGCATCCGTGCAAATGTGCAGACCTGCGCCGGAGGTATCCTCAAAAACACATTTTTCCAGGACCACATCACGCGTCTGCAGAAGCATACCCCGCGCGCGATTGCCGTGCACACTGCAGCGCAGAATACGCACAGCCGGACTGGCAGAAACATCAGCCAGAACGGTATTCTTGTCGACATCCGCAGGCAGAACGTCCCTGAATTTTATAATTGTCTGTTTCTGCTTATAATCCTGCCGCGCTTCGGCGACAATCAGCTGTCCTCTTGCAAGCAGCGGCTCATCTCCGCCGCTGTATTCCAGCACATCGCCCGGCGCAGGCGCATTCCATGCCTCGCGTGTTTTGTCGTAGTAAGGATGCAGCCGGGCGCGATTGACCGCCAGCGTGTAATTGTCGACCCGCGAAGCGACAAGCCCGTACATCCCGTGGATATTAATTGCATCATCGCCCATTCCCGCAAACTCGCTGTCCTCTACGGTGATTGTGCCGCGGCATGCGCCAAAATGCATTGCATCTGCAGTTGACGACATCCATCCGTTGTCGGCAGGGACTACCCTGATTCGACGGATTACCAGGTCCTGGCTGTCCCAGGCGATTACCGCCATTCCCGGCACAGCATGAACAGTGATGTCTTCAAGCATCACATTTGTGCATCCGTTAAACCTGAATGCATCATAACCGTAGACCTGATGCCGCACAACGACCTGCCACCCGACCTGGGGCAGGCTGGATTCATGCTTCTCGAAAATACGAAGATAACCTTCCGGCGTGACCTGTACAGGGTCAGCGTCGCGTTCTCCCTGTGTCTGATATACATCCCAGCAATTGTCTGCCAAACGGTGGCGCTCCGGATTATATGCCAGTATGCCCTGAACGATCCTGCCTGCCTTCGGTTTTGCCGGAATCAATGGTTCAATATCAAAAGCATGCTCTGTCGGAAGAACCTTAACAACACGGCCCGACGTGTGCGGCAGCGGATCCCAGTCGATTTTCAGGTTGCGCACCGTCACATTCCGGGAATTGTGAATGCAGAACAATGCTGCAATATCACGGCCAACCAGCGTCGCACCCTGACCGTCGATGGTAATATTTGCAAGTTTATCAATATACACGCTCGGCTTGCAGGTCCGTCCATCCGGCAGTGTTTCACCGCCCAGACACCTGTACTGACCTGGAGCCAGCTTAAGAATGCCGCCGTTGTGCTCGCGCAGTTCTTTCAGAGCTTTGAGTATAGCGGGTGAATTGTCGCCATCCGACGGCTCAAGCAAAATAACATGCGGAGTTTTCATATCTGTGTTAGCCATTATTTCCTCTGAAGCACCAGAGGTTAAAGCGGCCAGAATTGCTGTTAACCAGTAAATTTTCCTGACCATTTACAGTGACAGCCAGGGAACCTGCCAGCTTTTTGGAGTATAGCAGTGCAATTCTATCCTGTTGCCGTCCGGATCAGCCAGCCATGCCTGCCAGCTCTGGTCCATGCCCAGGGAAACCGGACCAACCTCTATACCTTTGCTTTTTAATTCCGCCGCTGTCTTTTCTATATCGTCCACTTCCATGCAGATATGGGCGAATGATCTGCCGGCATTGTCGGCCTTGACCTCACCCTGAAACAATTCAATGAAATTACGGCCGCCGGCTTTGATGTAAACACCTGTGCGTTTGCCGTTTTTATCCCTGAAATCAAAGGCATGCTTCAAGCCCAGTCCGTCGCAGTAAAACCTGAGTGAGCGGTCGAGGTCGCCGACGATAAAATAAACATGGGCAAAGCTGGTAATCATTCAGTCGTTCTCCGATGCTATCCTAGGGACAGGCCGTTATTCCTGGCGACACTGCGGACATAATCTGCTGCAGCGGCGTATTCCTCTGCAGCAGCAAGGTGTTCCAGCATCACAGGGACATCGTCGAGTTCATTCAGTTTTTTCAGCAGGACCGCATAGTTTAATTTTCCTTTGCCCGGAGCAACTTCATCCAGGTGGACGGTAAATTTCTCCTGAAGCAGGACGTCCTTGGCATGGCAGGATTTAATGTGCGGCCCGAGTTTATCAACAAATTCAGCAATCAGGAGGTCATTGTTAAAGTAACGCTGCGGACTTGAAATCAGGTTGACCGGGTCAAAATGAACCGCGAATTGTTTGCGGTCGATGGCGTCAATCAGTTCCAGGTATGACTCTATTGAATCCGGGTACATCCATGGCATTGTTTCCAGGGTATAGCAGGTCTGTTTTGGTTTTACCGCGTCTATGATTTTCTGGATGCTTTCCACGATCAGGTCAAAGGCATCGCCGGTTAAATCACCGAAAGAGGGTCCATCCCATTTTTCTCCGCGCGACCCGGCAATATTGACGCAGCACCTGGCGCCGATAGCGTCGGCCAGCGACAGCCTAGTCTGGCAGAGTTTAATGGCTTCCCGGCGCGCTGTTTCATTCTGGCTCAGGGGATTGTTCCAGACTCCCACCTCGGCGATAACAATACCTGCTTTGCCGGCAGCTGCGGCATAATCCCGGATAACCGAAGCGGTTTGTTTTTCATCAACCGGACAATACGCCGCGGTATAACCCAGATTTTTTACCGCCCTGACCCAGGTTTCCGGGTCGGTAACTGTCTCAAAAACCGGTCCACCAAGTCTCATAGTTGTCTCCCTTTCTTAACTGCTAACGCCACAATTTCACCTGTCCGGAAATTTTTCGCTGGCCGGTGTTCCGCCAATTCCCCAGTTCGCTTTTTTCACTTCTTCTATGACTACCTGCACAGCTTCCCTGGGACACGAAATTGCATCGCTGACTGCAGCAGTGACCTTTTCTATCACCTGCTTTTTCGTGTTTGCGTCACGTCCTTCCCAGATACAGACCCTGACAAAAGGCATAATTCCCTCCTTAAAAACGGTTCTGCCGAACCGGATGCTTTCGGCCATTTTAACATATATGAGTTTAAAAAGAAAAGGGAATGATAGGACAACGGGAAACCGTTGACTTTAAATCAGAAAATGGTAACTGTCCCTATTTTTTCGTGTACCGGCTGTATAAGACCTTGTACCCGGCATAAATAATCAGCGTAAGTATGCCGATCCACAGCTGGTCGCGGTATTCCTTTCCGAAAAAAGAAATAATAACCGCCAGAACTCCTCCTGGCAGCAGCGACATATCAAAAATAATCCGCAGTATCAGCGGAGTTTTCTTCTTTTTCGGTGAGGACCTGTCGACAGCCATAAGACTTATTGTCTTTATCTTGCGCAGACATCGCTGAAGGATTTCGTTTTGCGGATCCGCGGCAAGTTTTTTTGAATATTCAGGCGCCAGCACGTCCAGGCGTTCAGCCTGCGCCATGGCGCCGATCAGCAAATCATGGTATTCCTCTTTACCCGGCTCAACTTCTATGGCACGGCGGAAATAATCACCGGCAATAATATACAGCGAATTGTTATGGTCGCGGTTTCCCATGCGACAGAAGACCTGTCCCAGTTTTACATATGCTTCAGCATTTCCGGTTTCTGTCTTTACCAGGATACGCAATTCCCGCACAGCGTCGTCAAGAAACCCGTCGGCAATTAATCTGTCGATGCGCGAAAAATCCATATCTGTCCGCCTCAGATACTCCCGAATACCTCAAGCCAGTGCCGGGCAATCAGGGCGTGCCCGGCATGCGTTGGATGCACGCCGTCCTGCGCCCAAAAATCCGGCGGACGCTTGCTTGAAGCCGCAGCAAAAACACTGTCCATCGGAACATAAACTGCTCTGTATTCCCTGGCCAGCCGGCGGACAACCTCAATTTTAGGATCCAGGTCTTCCCTCCATTTTTTCCGGTCGTCAGGCACATGCAGGACAAACGGTTCAAGGATGATTATGCTGGGCTGAATATTCTGTGTGCGACTGAGCAGTTCGCGGTACTGCTGTTCAAAGACCGTTGTCGGAGTCGGGTCATTGCTGTCGTACCGCCTCCAGGTGTCGTTAATCCCCACCAGGATGGAAACAACGTCCGGCTTGAGCTTCAGGCAGTCGTTTTCCCACCTGGCAAGCAGGTCCTTGACCCTGTCTCCGCTGTTGCCGCGGTTGAGAAAAGTGATTTTACGGTCAGGATACATGGCAGCGTACCAGGAGGCAGCCATCATGGCATAACCCTGTCCAAGTTCTGCGTCGTTCTCCCTGCTTCTTCCGGCATCGGTAATACTGTCGCCCTGAAATAAAACCACGCTGTTATCCTTAACGTTCATTGTTGCCAGTCCTTTCTGCAATTCTGCACAAATATATCATCAGCTTCTGACTTCAGCGGTATACCTGGGAACGATGCCTGACCCGATATATGCAGACGATTCTGTTCCTGTCGTCAATCCTGTATAAAATCCGGTAATCCCTTATTCTAACCCGGTAACCTTCCATAGCCGCGAGTTTCTTGCAGCCAGGAGGACGGGGATTTTCTTCCAGGCTTTCGATTGCTTTTACGATTAATTCAAAAATATTCCCGCTGATTTTATCAAGGTCCCTCCGGGCAGCCGGGATTACCTTAGCTGAGTACAATTATCTTTTCCTTGAACGCAGGTACTCTTCAAATGCGACTGCTTTTGGTTCCTGGACTTTCAAGCGTTCAAACTCAAAAGCATCTTCAATGTCTTCTTCTTTTTCAATTTTTTCCAGGAGCGCATTTTCAACGAAATGTCCCTGCTTCAGACCCTTATATCGACAGTATTTTTTAACCAGATCACGGACGCCGGGTGAAACCTTTACAGCATAGGAAACAACAGCCATTTTTATCGCCTCCATTGATAGTTTAGCGCATTATAATGGTTTTGTCAATCCAAAAGTTTACTTTGGTTTACTTTTGGTAATTCTTAAATCTGAAAGATTTCTTTTTTTATTTCTTTGCCGTCTATATCGGCAGGCAGGATATTGTTCTTTACCGCCATTGCTGCGGCTATTCCGCACGCTTCGCCGATTCCGGCAACCACGGGCATTATCCTCAGTGAAGAATGTGCTTCATGTGTTGCGCTTATGCATCTGGATCCTGTCAGGAGATTGCTCACATTTTTCGGAACAAGACAGCGATACGGTATTTCATAATAGTCGCCTGCTTTCACCGGCTTGATTACAGTTCCTGCGCCTGCAGGATTGTGTATATCTACCGGATAATTGCTTCTTGCAATGCCGTCATCGAATTTCTTCGCATCGACGATATCCGCCTCATTGAGTACATATTTTCCCATCACTCTTCTTGTCTCCCGTACCCCGATCTGGCAGGCGATTTTTATCAGATAGGAGTTTTTAAAACGCGGGGAACTCTTTTTGAACAGGTTGAATAATTCAAACACCTGGCGCCTTCCCTCGATTTCTGCGTCGCTGATATCCCAGGCGTTGACACCGCTCTTTTTCACCACACGGGTCGTATTGAAATGGTATATGTGAGGTGTAAGCGTCCTGAAAACAAGCACGTTTTCGCGCGGCAGATTAATCTCGCCTTTTTCCTTTGCCTTGAGGAATATCTCCATCAGTTCGCCGCATAATTTTTCGGCAGGCAGGCTGCCTGTGATTCCGCCTGTGCGGAAACACAGTGTCATCGGCTGGCACAGGCTGTCTTTTTTTCTGCCGATTTCTATTTCAGCGCCTGCCTTTTGGGCAAGGTCTCCGTCGCCTGTGGAATCAATGAATATTTTTGCGCTCAAGCTGAGCCGTCCTGATTTACCGTACACATGAACTGCGTCGATGGTTTTGCCGGACATTTCAGCTTCGCCGAAAGTGGAATGCAGAAGTAGTTTCACGCCGTGTCTGATCGCCATCCTGTCGAGCACTATCTTCATTACCTCATCATCGAAAGTAACTCTGTCCTTATCCAGAGCGCCTTCTTTTTCAAGCATATCAATTAACTCGTTGAAAGTCCCGGTTGTAAGTTTTTTATCTTTGATTCTGTATGACATGAACGGATTGACAAGTCCGGCTGTTGCCATGCCTCCGAGAAAGCCGTATCTTTCTATAAGCAAAACAGAGACGCCGCGTTTTGCCGCAGATACAGCAGCGGAGAAACCTCCGGGTCCTCCGCCAACGACAATTACATCATATTTCTCAGGTTTCATTGTCAATTTTCTTCTTATCTAAGACGGACTTTGCAAAAAAGTCCAGAAGCAGGTTTGAGAAAAATAAGCCCAAAAGCGGGCTTGAGAAAAATGGTAACTGTCCCTATTTTCACTGCACAAACCTGAATTCCAGTTTACCCCACAACTGAGGTGTGAGTTCTGCTTCGCTGGGAACGTCCGACGTTATACCTGTGGCTTTGTTGTTCCAGTAGACACGCTGCATGGTCTGGAATCCGTTCCCCCGCAGAATGCCTACGTCGCCTTTGATTTTCAGTCCAGGTTTGGCGTCGAGTCCGAGTACCGACAGGGGAACCGCTATTTCAAAGTTGCCGTCTGTGCCGGCAAACCTGACCTGTGCTGAGACATCCTCAACTTTGTCAAAGGTGATGGTCCGCCACGGTGAACTGAAAGGTACCGGCTCTTTGGTGCCTGGTACCACAGCGCGATACAGGGTGGCGAGTGTTTTTCCGTTCACCTGCGTCACGAGCAGCCTGATATCCCCTTCAGCAGGAACCGTACGGTTAGGGTCTGCCTTCGGGTCTGTGCCGAGCATCAGGTCCAGGGCACCGCCTGTCTTGAAAGCAGCGTTCGGCGTATCGCCTGAGTTCCTCAGCAAATCCTTGTCGCCGGTGCGATACGCAACGTATAAGCAGTCGCCTGCCTTTGCCATTGCTGCAGTGACATTGTAGGGCCTGGTATTGCTGTCAAACCACGCGGCAACGCCTCTTTTGTCGATATCCACCCACCCGGCGTCCTTCCAGTCGTCAATCTTCCCGTCGATGACCGGCGCCTCAGGACGAATCGCAACGGTCAGTATGCCCGAACCCTGGTTCTTGAGCCGCTGTGCTTCATACTCAATCTGATATGCCTGGGCTTTTTTCAGGTCATCAGCCGAGATACTGATTTTGCCTGTCGGCAGACGCCTGATGCTTTCAAGTCCGTCCACACGCACAAGACACGAGTTGGTCAGGACATATATCTTTCCGTCGCCGGTCTGTGTGATTGACGGCCAGAAGTTTTCGTCGTGCAGTGTCAGTTCGTTAAGAAGCATTCCGCGTTCGGCTTTAGGCATTGCCCAGAGAATGCCCTGCCGCACGTCCTTGAACAGAGTGGCAACAAATAATCCGTCGGCTGTCAGCAGGTACATATTGCCCTGGTTGCCGTTAACTCCCCAGACAGGTCCGGAATCGCTGCTCGGCGTGATAAAACCTCCGAGTAACCTGGTTGTGCCGATCAGTTCGCCCGGAAATTCGTGCGACGGAGATTCGTGCGATGCGTGCAAACCCGGCCACAGGCTCGGATAACTCCACTTCGGTTTTCCTTTATAGACGCCGCTCAACGAAAACCCGGTGAGAGGCTTGATTCCCAGCGTTATAACAGCCCATCCGTCGGCACTCACCAGTGCCTGGTCGCCGCCGGAACTCGCCGGACCCAGCACGCCGGTCGCCAGTGTCTGGCCTGCATTCAGGTCATAGACCGGCACGCCTTTATCGGTGAACTTTACAGGAGCAAAACGTGTGGTTGTCTCACCGACGCGCGAGGCGACGATCGAGAGGTCCGGCATCACGGTCAGCCCGCCTGCTGAGCCCCTGGCGAAAGATACTTCCTCCTTCTGAATTTTCCCGTCGCTGTTTAAATCCGACCATACAAACATGACCGGCTCCTGGACTGGATTAACTCCTGCCGGCAGACGGTCTTTGAATGTGCTGGATTTGTCGGTGGCAGGCATGGGGAAGACACCTCCCGGCCAGTCGAAATCAATTCCCGGACCGGTCTGCGAGATCTTGTACTCGTCGAAATTTTTTCCGGAGAAGTATTCGCCTTTCAGACCGCCTGCCTGCGCTGAACCTGCGGCAAAAAGGCATCCGGCAGGGATGATTTCCTTTGCCTGGCTCTGGCTGGACCACAGGAGTTTTGCCACAGCACCGCCGCCTCCCTGGTAATATTCAATCTTGATGTCGTATTTCCTTCCTGCCTCCAGGTCAATTGTACCGGTATTTTCTGTTCCGCCGTGGTCTGTCCAGTTGTCAATCAGGAGCTGGTTATTCACCCAGAGACGTATACCGTCGTCGCTGAGCGTATAAAATGTATATTTCTCCGAATACCGCGGCTGAATCTGGCCTGTCCACCGCGCTGAGAAAACCGCCAATCCATCCCCGCATCTTGACGCCAGTTCTTTCCAGTCCTTCGTGCTGCCGAACGCAGTCACCGGCACTGCTATGTCGTTCGCCTGTTTCCACAGGCATATCAGCCATGAACCGCCGGTCGGATTGTTGTCGTGGCAGTTCGTAAAATACTTGTTATTTTTAAAATATATCGGAAACTCCGGTGTGCCGTTGCAGCCAAAACCGTCGGGCATCTGAAGGTCGTCCGGACCTGGACGGAAAAACACGTCCACCAGTTTGAACGTGCCTTTGTCCCAGTCAAGCTTGAATGTCATGCCGTGGTAGTAGAGAAGGGTCTTGTCCGCAGGGTCAAGTTTTCCTCCGCAGCCGTATTCTGCAGGCCCGTAGTATGCCTTCACGAGTTTGCCGTCGAGTGTCCACACGCTTATGCGCTTGGGCTGGAAATCTGTTTCCGCAACCCAGAGCCGGTTTTTGGAATCAACGGTAACACCATTCGGATTATTCATATGCAGCTGATCATACTGTCCTGCTCTGGGTACACCCGGCTTGCCGATTGTACGGAGAGATTTTCCGTCCTGAGAGAAAACCTTGACCTGATGACTGCTGCCGCGGTCGCTCACGTAGATATTGCCCTGAGGATCAAGCGCAATCTGCTGAGGGTCCTCGAGTCCTGAGTTCACCAGAATCTCCGGCGCAGGCATTTGGATTGTACCGCTGACTTCCGGCATCTTATACCTGTGTAACTGATGTGCAGTCAGCACAAGCAGCCGGCCCTGGGCATCAAACGCCAGGCCGCGCGGATCTTCAAAGGATGCTGCGCCAATCACTTTGCCTGCTCTGGCGTCAACGAAAAGCAATTCTTTCCGTTTATGCAGACTGCATACCATGACTGCATTATGTATGGCCATGCCGGTCAGCTCTGCCTCCGGCTTGCCGCCCGGAAAACTGTATTTGACAACTGTCTTATTTCCGCCGTTGGTCAATGCGGTGAGACGCAGGTCTTCGTCCCATGCCGAACCTGCATAGGCGTAAACATCAGGAACCGACTGCTGTCCTGCGTCGCGAGCAAGAAACGGCGCGCCGGTCCAGGCACCGCCAATCCAGCCCTGTCCGCCCTGTTTGCGGCCATTGAGGTCAAACCATGCCAGTCCGTGTCCGCCTTCGGTGACATAACTGCCTATGAACATCAGCGGTATTTTACCGGGCGCTTTATCAGGAGGAACAAACAGCACACTGCTTGGCGGAGTATGGTTTGCAAGCCATGCGCCTGTGTGATCGGCTGTCTCCCATGCCGGGTTGCCGGCGGTGTAAACAGCAAATTCGTAGTGCAGATCAATGGCGTCGTGAACAAGTCCTCTGACGCGGTATGTGCCGGGGTCAACCAGCCGCGACGGGATTTTGTAGATGCCGTGCCGCGCTGATTCCGTATCGCGCAAAAGATCGTCGGTGCCGTCCCACCATGCCGTGTTCCTGCCTGCCGGAAACCATGTCTCACCGATGAGGTTGCGCACACGCTCTCCGTTGGGTTTCTCAATCACAAGCGTCACATAGCCGGGATTCTTCAGAGTGAAAGGTATGGCTATCGGCGGATGCGGCATTTCACTTCCGGCAGGCAGAATTGCACCTGCCAGATCAGCGTCGCCAAGCATCTGAAGCGCAACCAGTTCGCCGAGCCACACGCGTTTTCCGTTTCTGGTTTTGTGTTCAAGATGCGGATGTCCTTCCTTGCCGGCTCTGATTATGCGCATTCTGAGAGCCCGGGTGCTGATTTCCTGTCCGAAATCCATCCAGTTCACACCAAGCGGACGCGGATACTGTACATCAATATTGTCGTACTCTTTTACAACCTGCCAGTCCTGCTCTGCTGCCTCGCGCGGATGCCGGTCAGCAGGGCCTTTGTAGATTTGCACCTCTGCGGCGCCAAATCCTGCCCAGAGTGCATTCAGGCCGCGCAGTTTCACTGAACTCGGCCATACCAGCATCACCCATTCTGCATTCTCGGATGAAATCTGTGAGTCATTGCCTTCCTGGCCGTTGTCCCACGCACCCCATCCATCAACCTTGCCATTGTTGATTAAATGAGCGGCTTCTGTCCGGGCACTGCAAACTGCTGTAGCCTGTTCGGCTATGTTGGCAACACGTTCGCTCAGAATGTATGCACCGCCCAGCCATCCTTCATATGAGCGGTCTGCCGGTGCAGCGGTATGCGTGAAACGCACAGCGCGCGTTGTTACACTTTTAGGCAATACCCAGACAACGCAGTCCTCGCGCGACGATTCTGTTCCGGACACTTTGCCTGCCTTAATCCGTTTGGCAGGAATCCATTCGTCTTCTTTTGTCATGTTGCCCGGATATTTTGCATCCGGTTTGAGCACGCTCACAACACCGCCGCCGCACACGAGGATGGATCCGACGCGGACAGGTGTTTTCAATGCCACACGCATATGCCGGACGCCCGGGGTCTTGGAACTGCCAAACACTATACCATCCCATTCCGGCGCTGAGTTCTGCGTCCAGATGCCGTGCCCTGGTCCGCCGCTGACATCAACTCTTTTTTCAGAACCGTCAACCCACATGGAGAACGCTGCCGCGTCAAAATCGTCCGATTTCAGGGGCGTTACAAACGGCTGTGAAGTGTCTGTGATAACCGGCTCTGCTGTATAACATATGCCGGCTCCTGCCAGCAAAGCAGCCAGACATAACAATTGTCTGAAAGTATGTATTCTTGACGTGGCAAATAGAACGCGACGTTTATTCATCGATTAATCCTCCCCGGGGTTAAAGGTTAAAAATTCCGTTTTCCTGAGTTCTGTGAACTCATTCAGTATCAACTGATTTAGTGATTTATATGGATAAATTTCAGAACCGGTATTTGAGTCCTAAATCGACTGCTACAGCTTCACTGGAAAGGTAATTCAATTCTGCCTCTGCAGAAAGACCTCTTATGAGCCTGCTTCTTACACCTATGCCTGCAAGACCTATTGTGCTGGTTTTATACGTTTTCTCGCCTGATTCTGTTATCTCCTCATAGTTAACCCCTGCGCCTGCCCTTGCAAACGGCTGAACATAGTCGGTCCTTAACGTGTAAAGCAGGGAAAGTGTCAGGGGAACCGACACAAGTTTATTGGTTCCGCCGGCATACCCATATCCAAGTCCGAATTCAAAATCCATATTCCTGAGTATCCCTGATTCTGTCTGCGACACTGCTTCTATATTGTAGCCGGTGTCAAACCTGTGTTTCCTGCTGCCTGCCGGTATAAGCCATCCTGCCCTGAATCCCAGCGCTGATTTCGGCTCCTCCATGACATTCTCAACTGTCCTGTTTGATTCCTCCACAATTTTCTTTATCTGCTCGCTCATCTCTGCGGCTGTCTTTTCTATCTCCGAGCTCTTTATTATGTGCGGTTTTATAGTCATCACGATCTCCGTCACAACATTTGAGACGCTTGTCTTTCCGAAAAGAAATCCCACAAGAGGTATGTCAACAAGGAAAGGCAGTCCGGAAAGCGTCACTCTCTGCTCCTCTCTGGTAAGTCCTCCAAGTACAGCCGTATATCCATCTTTGAGCCGGATATTTGAGCTTGCTGTCCGCGTCCCTATCTCCGGATATCCCTGGCTTGTCTGCTTGCCTATCGAGCTTATTTCGGTCGACAGTTCTATTTCAACCTCGTCGTTGGAGTATATCGACGGAGTTATCTGCAGTTTTATTCCCACTTCCTCAAACTGTATCGCCACGCTCGAGACAACCTGTCCGCCCGACGTTATTGAACTTGTCGTAATCGGAATAGGT
>Ga0172362_10002848_pt1 | contig 14974 bp, 12 predicted proteins | sample LakKivs1_kivu2a2_FD_114534 | JGI IMG/M metagenome (GOLD analysis project Ga0172362, IMG submission 114534) | Sediment microbial communities from Lake Kivu, Rwanda - Sediment s1_kivu2a2 | ecosystem: Environmental > Aquatic > Freshwater > Lake > Sediment | place: Rwanda: Western Province, Lake...
AAAATACGTAAACGTTGGATTGAGTCAATTATCTACTACTTTTTCTGAGTTTAAAACAAAACGAATAGTAAAGAATAAATTAATGTCTAGTATTTGCAGTTCAAAGTATTTTGACCCAGGACATATTAAACGTATAGATTTTTTAAAGTATATAGAAAGTCAAAATGATGATATTGTAAAAGTAGATATTTACAATACTGATAATGTTCATAATTTTAAAAATTACAAAGGACCTCATAAATCTGGATACAAAGATGAAGGAATATTAAATTACAAGTATTATTTTATGGCTGAAAATAATCAAGAACCTAATTTTATTACTGAAAAAATATGGGAACCTTTATTGTGCGAATCTTTATGTTTTTATTGGGGATGTCCCAACATAACGGATTATATAGATCCACGTGCATTTATACTTTTGGATTTAGATGACTTTCCTAAATCTTTTAAAATAATTAGAGATGCAATATTAAATAACGAATGGGAAAAACGTGTTGATGTAATACGCAGAGAAAAACAAAAAGTACTAAACTACTATGGATTTTTTCCAACATTAGAACGTATTATAAAACACGAATTTAAATTTAATTATAATCCTACAGATGATGAAATATTGTACCATAAGTATTTTTCGTTTTTAATAGATGAACCGTTAGATAATAAAAATATAATATTTATTCATTCGTGTAATATAGGAAATGTTGAAATACTATCTAAATTATGTAATATAATAATTACTAGTGGATTAATTGATAAAGTAGAATTTGTTTATATCAATAATATCGGATTAGAAATTAATATAGATATTCCTAAATTTAGAGTAAATAATTATTCTCCAAATATAAATCTTTTTGAAATACCAACCATTAATTTAATAAATTTATTTAGCAAATTTAATAAAAATACAAATGTATTATATTTACATACGAAAGGCGTAAGTTATAATCCATTACCTAATCAAATCCGAGATTGGACGGATTTAATGTTATATTTTTTACTTGAAAAAAATGATGTATGTTTAGAATTATTAAATGAATATGATACAATTGGTGTTAATTATTTAGAAAAACCACATAAACATTATTCAGGCAATTTTTGGTGGGCTAAAAGTAAATATTTATCAACTTTAAATGAAATACATTCAGGTATAAAACATGATGCTGAATGGTGGGTATTATCAAAAAATCCAAAATATTATGAAATGCATAGTTCTAAAGACAAAGTAAATCATTACATGCATGAATATCCAAGAGAAAATTATATTTAATAAATAATTTTATTAAATAAATATGCGAACAAATAAATTATCAAATCCAACATTGATAAGACGAATCAACCCAAAACCAGATGTTACTCCAACACCAACTAATACACCAACTAATAGTAATTTTATAGATGAATTTGCACCAAAAGCTGTAAGACATCCTTCAAGTTTTAGAATTACAATGTCTCATGAAGAATGTTATAAAAGATACTTTTCATTTGTTGAATCAACCCCAAAAGTGGTTATTTTCATACATAGCTGTAACCTTGGTAATACTCAACAACTAAAAGACTTATGTAATCTAATAATTTCAACAGGATTAATTGAAAAAGTAGATTGGGTTTATATTAACAATACAGGAATTGATTTAGATAAAGAAAAATTATTTAATTCTGAATATAAAGAGAAATTTATAATAAATAATTATAGCAGAGATACTAATCTATTTGAATTACCTACTATTTACATGTTAAAATCATTTAGTGCATATAATAAAGGAGTAAAAATATTATATTTGCATACAAAAGGTGTATCAAGTTATGTGGAGACAAATAAAACATTAAAAACCAATGTAAAACTATGGGTAGAATATATGACTTACTTTTTAATAGAAAAACATGAAGAATGTTTAAATTTATTAGATAAGTATTATACTGTAGGTGTAGAGTTTTTAAAAAATCATTATTCAGGTAATTATTGGTGGGGTGTTAGTGATTATTTGGCAACTGTAAAAGGAAGAATGTATTGTAAATATGATGCTGAATGGTGGGTTTTATCAAATGGTGAAGTATCAAAATACTATTGTATGCATAATTCAAATAAACCATTATACAATTACAATATTCCATATTATCGACATTTATACGCTAGGGATTAGTAATTTATCGACAACGTAAATCATTCCATTGTCTAATACTATACAATCTATTACTTTTGAATTATTTATTAATGTTTGTCCATTATAATTAGTAATAAATAATCTGTCTTTATTATTTCTCGTATTAACATAATAACAGCTTGATGATTTTAATGAACGTTGATTAATTGGTATTTCTAGAGTAGAATAATTTATTATTGATAATGCGGTATTTTTATCTGCATTTATAATTACTCGTTTTAAGCGTTCTGGTATATCTTCATCTTTTACTACAAATAACGTAAACATTGCTTGTTCATCAGCAAAAAATCCATTTAATTCTGCGGTGTCAACTAAACTGGCATAGTAAGAAAATCCTTTGTTAAAAAGTAAAGCTAATAGGGTATTTTTTGGTGCATTTCTATCATTTTTCATAGAACGATAATCTTGGATATCATATGTAGTAGTTAAATCTGGAAATCCTGTAAATGCTTGTAATGAAACCATTTATTTTATTAATAATACGATTTTAAAAATAAAATCGTATTACAAAATAACAATTAGATGTTATGCAAACACTGTATATTAATTAATAGTAATCATTCTTTTAAAATAGTAAATTTTGAAAAATTCAAAAAAGATTATTTAGAAAATCCTAATATTTTGTATGAAATAGATAAAAACGGATTTACATTTTTTCAAAATATATTATGGTCATTTTCTAGAGAACGTTTTTCACATTCTAATAAAGTATTATTTTCAGAATCTAAGAAAGCATTAGATTTTTTATTATCAACGCTTGAAATGCAAGAATTACGTAATATTTTATCATTAGATAGTAAAAACGAACATAATTTTACTGTTTTACATGATTATGCTAAAAATTTGATGAACATTAAAACGATGGATTGGGAGTTTATCGAAAAGCTAAAAGAATATAATTTAGAAGATTTATTGTTAAAAAAAGATAATTATGGAATGTCAGTTATGGATTATTTTAATATAAATACAAATTCAAAAAAACAAATTATTAAAAATCAACGATATATTAAAAAGTATGAAAAGGATATAATTGACCTTTTAGAGGTACAAAAGTGCGAAAAATGCGGTGGTTACGTTGATTTATTGAATTCAATAAAAGAATATGATTTCTATAAGTTTAGAATGTGCCCTATTATAAAACACAAAGTAAAATTAATTATTGAATTGAGAAATTATATTTATGGATGTTATGAAACGATACAAAAAGATGATGATGGGCATTTGTATATAATTTCACTTTGGAAATCAAAATTATTACAAATGACAAATTAATTTATTTTTTCCATACTTCATAAAATGATTCATATGTTTCAGGAAACGCGTATTGCCCTCCTTCTAGTTTTGATACAAATACGCGTTTAAATCCATTTTCAATGAATATTTTATCAACATATATTTTATGATTTTTATCTTTAAAATCATTTTCAATAATTATAGTATGTATATTCTCTAATAAATCAGGTTCATCTTTTAGAATATAATACAAAGCACCCTCACAGTCAACTACCAATGTATTAAATTCTAGGTTATATTTTTGTTTTAATTGGTCAAAAGTAATAGTATCAACTTCTGCCCAATCATCAGGTATTTTTTCATCGTCATCAATTGGTTTTGAATCCCAACCTGACTGAATTAAACGACGTTTTGATAATGCAGAATTTTCAATATTGAAATTTAGACCATTTAATAATCGGTTCATATTCAATTGTTTTGCATATTCTTTAATCGTCTCAAATACCACCAAATTTGAACTATTTTCTAATATAGATCCGATAACACATGAATTTCTACCAATATTTCCGCCTAATTCTAAAACAACATCTACAGGTTTAATATAAGACATAGCCATAGTTTGTTCCATATATTCATCTGACAATTTTCCATATTCAAAATATAATAGTTTATGCAATATTTGAAGTTTTTCGTTCGCATTTAAATTCAATGAGTATACAAATCTCCAATCAACATTATTATTTATATTAAATTTACCATTTTTATCTTTTAACAATATTAACTGTTTAGTATCGTTTAATGTAATACGATTGTTATAATCATCCTGAATATGTACTAATTTTTTAGTACCAAAAATTGGGTCTCCAAACAATTCAGCACGTTTAATATCATGTTTAGGAATAAGTACGATATCTTTAAAATGTGAAGTTATATCTGTTATCTTATTTCTAAACCCATACAATATTTTCATTATTTATTATTTAATATATTTTTTTAAGTTTAAATAAATGATAAGAGAAGTTGTATTTGTATTATTAGAAGTATCTTTGATTGCCACATTTTTAGCAATATTTTATTTTACATATGTAAAAAACGTTGAGAATAATATAGTTGACCAACAAATATCATATTTAGTTACAGATTTGACTGATATATCTAAATATGTATTAAATGATGAAGAACGTCAAACTATAAGAGATAAATTAGACGAAATACAAATCCCAGATTTGAAAGAAGAAGACAAACGAGTAATAGATAACAATAACAAGATTGAAAATCAAGCAACAATATATATTAGCGTATTATTGTCAATAGGATTTTTAACATTTATAGCATATTACATACATTCAACGAAAAGAGGAAATGGGGATATTGTGTTTGGAGATTTTATGAATGCTTTAGTAATATTGCTTGCAGTTGCTATTACAGAATATCTGTTTTTGAATTTAATCGTAAAAAACTATCGTTCTGTGAAAGTTAATAACATAAAATATAAAATTTTAGAAAACATTAATAATTTTAGTAATAAAAATGATTGATACATATATAAATATTTTACTTCACGTATTTATACTTTTCACTTTTTTAACAGTTTATTTTTTTTATAAAATTGCAAAAGTTACAGAAAATACATTAAACAATGAACTTGGAGATTTGGTTGATGAAAATATGCAAAAAGCATTAAATGATTTATCTGATGATGATAAAGAAGCTTTGAAAAAATCATTAAAAGATATAAATTTGAAAGGGTTAATGGACTATTATGATCGTCCCGACCATGTAATGATTGTTAATAATAATTGGGACTTATCCACGTCTGGACTAATAATAATTTCACTGTTTTTAATATTATTAATTTCTATAATTATATTAAAATATGTTTGTAAGAAGAATATAAACATAATACATATTATAGGAGAAAATATTGCTGTTTTTGCACTAGTTGGTGTTATTGAAGTACTATTTTTCTTAAATGTAGGTATGAAATATATACCTATACTTCCAAGTAAAAATGTTAATACGTTGTTAAATACTTTGAAAGATAATATTTAATTATAATAAAAAATGGTACATAAAAATGTTTTGTTGAATTGTCATGGTTCAAAAATAAGGGAAGACCCGATAGAAATTCCTGAAAATATGAGGATAATTTCGTTTTCAACTGAAAACGAACTTTCAAATATAAGTCAATCATTATTTTTTATGATAATGTGTTATGAGGACCAGAAAAGAATAGAAGAAATTATAAAGACAAGAGTGAATTTATTGTACCATTTACCATATCCACCCCATAATTTACAACCAATTGAAACGTTTGCTGAAAAATTTACCTCAATTTTAAGTATATTTGGTTCTAGTTTGTATAATATGTCTTTAGCTGAATTGCGTAAAAACTGTTTAGATTTTAACATAAAATATTCATCCAATGATTATAAAAATATATTAAAAGTTATAAAACACGGAGGTATAAATCGGTTTGGAGAACAAAATATAAAATATCATGGTCCTGGAAGTATACTCAGCAACTATAATTTAAGTTATAATTTATATGAATACGTAGATGCTATAATACGTCGTTCTACAAATAAAATTACTACAAATTCAATTAAAAAAAGTGCTACTTGGCAAGGAGGCAATAGTTCTTATTATGTCACAAATTATCCACCAGATATTGATATAATAAATTTTAAATTTGGTGTTTCTGACTTGGATAATATGACTAATGTTAAGGTTTTTGATACATTAGTTAAATTAAAAGGAAAATTTTCCCTTAAACAATTTATTAACACTTTTAATAATTTTAATAAAGGATTACCAGTTACATTATTTATAGATTTTTGTAAAAAGGAAGAAATACAACCAACCACTTTACAACAGATACAACAACACAGAATTCAACCATTAACCCTATTGTCAGGAATTGGATTGCAGCATCAATTAAGTTTTAAATCACCTAAAAAAATTAAGAAAAGTAAATTAGGTTTAAAAAAATGATGACTAAAAATAAATTTATTTCTTAAAAATCTTATACTTTTTAAAAATAATTGATTATAGAAAAATATTTTTAAATTTCATTTATTAAAAATATTGTTTTTAATAAATGGAATTTAAAAATATTTTAATTGATTGTCATGGTACAAAAATTAGAAATGAGCCTATTGTTATACCAGAAAATATGAGAATAATTTCATTTTCATCAGAAAACGAATTAACATACGGTAAAAGACTAGTCTTTTTTAAATTAATGTGTTTGAAAGATAAAACTTTTATTGAAAAATTTAGTCATCTTTTAAGTATATTTGGTTCTAGTTTATACAATATGACTCCTGCAGAATTAGATAAAAATTGTGAATACTTTGGAATTAAATATTCAAAGGATGATTATAAACATATATTAGGGTCGATAAAAATGGCAGGATTAAATAAATTTAGAGAACAAAATGTAAAATATCATGGTCCAGGAACTGTTTTAAGTAACTATAGTTTATCATTTAAATTTTATGAAGTTTTAAAAACTGTAGTAAAAATAAAACCATCATTTAGTATAAATACTGATGGATTTTATAATCTTTCTGGATGGATTGGTAGAGATAAATTATATTACTCTACATCTCCGCCAAATTTTGGAGTTGACATAGTTTATAGATTGGGAATAGCAGATCTCAATGATGACATGAAAGTTATACCTACATGGGATAGTTTAGTTAATATGTTAGGTAAAATTACACTTAAAAATATAATTAATTCATTTGATGTAGTAAATAAAGAAAATCTTATTACTTTGTTTGTACATTTTTGTAAAACTGACTCAACACAATCAGATACTTTACAACAGGTACAACAGCGTAGAATTCAACCATTAACTCTATTGTCTGGAATTGGATTACAACAACCAAAATTAAGTTTTAAATCACCTAAGAAAAGTAAGAAAATTAAAAAAAGTAAATTAGGTTTAAAAAAATAATAACAAAAAATAAATTTGTATTTTTAAAAAAGTATAGAATTTTAAAAATAATTCATTATAGAGTAATATTTCTTGGTTATAGAAAAAAATAAGATTTCTATCATTTTATAAAATAAATTTATATTATAAAAATGTCAAATGTCATATTAAATTTTTTTATAATACAAAACTACTTAAAAGTCAATCATTGGCAGACTTCGTCTTATGCCACACATATAGCTATTGGCAATCTTTATGATGCATTGAATTTATTAATAGACCAATTTATTGAAACATTACAAGGAAAAATTGGAAAACATATACAGTTTAAAAATCCTGAAAAAATAGAAATCAGTAACCAATCTGACAATGATGTTAAACGTTTAATAACCATTTGTATCAAGTGGATCGAAAGCGAACTACCTAAAATATTATTAAGGGATGAAAAAATCGTAATGTCATCTGACCTCAAGAATATTGCAGACGAAATGGTAGGTGAGTTAAATAAAGCACTATTTTTATTAACATTAAATTAAAAATGAATTAATTATATTTAATATTAGAAAAATTTGAAAAATGAGCTATTCAATCGCGTCAATTGAAAGTATATCACAGGTTTCTAAAAAGGATATTAAAATACTTGATAGATTGGCTACAATTGCTAAACTAAGTGATGCACCAGACCATCAAATGGCTGCTTGTATTGATTATGGTTCTGAAATATACGGTTATAATCAGTATATACGCACACGTACAAGACGAATGAATGCTTATTCGTTACACGCAGAAATTCACGCAATTTCTTTATTTATAAAAAACATAGGAGGATATGACACAGATTTTCATAACATTCACAAGCTTAAGTTCCCAAATAAAACAACAATTTACATAACTAGACCTTTGAGAATGAAATATAATGATCCAAGTCAATTAATGTGGCTGGGATGCAGTAAACCTTGTGATAATTGTGAAAAGTATATTCGGGCAGTAGGTATTTCAAAAATTAAGTATACAGATATAATTGACGGTAAACAAGTATTGTACACGCTTAAATTGAAAAGATGATTATTAATGTATTATTACATTAATAATTTATATTGGTATCATAGCTACATAATTCATTTCATTGTTCCGTTTATATATTCCTATGTTTATCATATCTGGTTTAAATCCTCCAATTACTTGTTTTTTATATTTTGTTATACTTGAAAATTGATACAAAGTATAACTATCAGGTGTTTTATACTTTTCGCTTAAAAAGGTTGGTAAATGATTATTTTCATTGTAAAAATATGATACATATATCGCCGTATTTAAATTAATAGTCGGATATATAATAAATACATTTCCGTTAATTTTAGAATAATAGTATTTCTTTTTATCTAATTGTAATCCATTGTATATTTGCATATCATTTTGTTTTGAAAGTATATTAAACTGTGTAATATGCGGAATTATTATTGTCTTATCCTTTTTAGAAAAATCTTGTATATCTTTGAAGAAATCTAAATATATCTTTTTATAATGTTCTAAAATATAATTTGGAGTTCGTTTCATTATCACTAAAATCTTATAAAGAAGACCATTCATCAAATGTTTGGGAATAAATATTGTATTATCATCTATTATTTTTATATCTTCAAATTTTACTGTAAAATCTTCAAGTGTCAATGGTTCTTCATAATTTTCAATTGTAGAAACAAATCTATTTAAAATAGATGTATTTAACTCCAAATTATTATCATTTATATATTTTGAAAATACATGAATTAAACATTCCAATAAATAGCGAGATAATCGTTTATTTGTGTTATAAATGGATATTTTATTAATTTCATTCTGTACTATTGAAATTGGATTATTAGTTAGCGGTAATCCAAAAGTATTATCACCATCCACTTGTATTGCATATGTAACCCCACCATAAGTACCTATCAACTCATTATTACGAGAAGACTCATTCGTTTTATAAAATGATACTGGTAATATTTCGTTAATATTGAAAAAATCAATTGCTGTTTTATTATCAACTACAGTAATATCAAAATTATCTATTTTAGTTTTAAGTGGTAATTGTATATTTGTAAATATTGTAATTTCGTTATCTCCTATTGATGATTTGATAATTCTGGTTTTTCCATAACTATCAACCTTGTGAGACAACATAGGAAATTTCGGTAATTTTATGGTTTCTTTAAATATTCCATTTATTCTAGTGAAATTTACGTAATTTTTAAATGTTTTAGCAAGCGAAATAGCGATATTTGATTTACTATCATAGTTATATTCTAAATCATCTTTTGTTGTCCTAATCCATCTAACTATCAATTCGCACTGAGGGTATTCTGCCCTATCTGACTCGTTACCCATATGTTCATATATTACAATTACTTTTCTATTGGATTTTAATATATCATTAAAAAATCCTTGATAGTTTTGTATAAGCGGATATCCATCTTCATTAAAAAGTTCTCTTGTAAATAAATATATTTTTGTGTTATACATACGTTCAAGCATATTAACGTATTTTCTAGGGTCAAAATACGTTTGGCTCTCTATATCTTTTTTAATATCTGAAATATTTACATCAGGATTATTTGAAGTGCTATATCCTGCAGATTTTGTATAAGATTTTCTTAATGTATTTAATAATTGAATTCTATCATCTTTTTTAACATTAAGAACTTGTTCTATACCTTCTAATACACATTCTATAAAACTATTTACTGAACGAGTAACACCTTTTCTAAGATATTCATAATCTGGATCAATCGTTTCAAATAATTTTTTTATATTATCAGGTAAATATCCAAATTTATCAAATTTTACAAATTTATTTGTTGTAATTATACGTTGTTGTTGATCAGCTGTTTCAGTTGTTATACCATAATAATACTCCTTGTAAGGAGATACTTTTTTAGTTGTTTGGTCAACACTATAACAACATGGTGTAAGTGGGAATTGGTCTTTATTAGATAATAAATTCTCTCGTAATCCTGGATATGTATGTGGTTCTTTTGTACATACATAGTAATGTTGTTTGCCCTCTTCTGGAGTTTTAGGATATAACATGACTTGTCTTCCATTTTCGTCTAAAAACATATGTGTTTGTCTTTCATAAGGTGTAAATTCGTCGTCATTTATTGTATCTATAATTTCCGGCGGATGAGAACAAGTGCGTGTGTAATTTGGTAAAAAAATATCTGGCGCATAATCTTTTAGTCTTTTAGTCTTTCTTTCTATTACTACTTTCTCTCTAGTAGCGAAATCTGGTATGTATTTTCTGTAAAATTTGATTATATCATCTTTTTTATCATTGTATAATGTTATAAGTTTTCTCAATGTTTCAATAAAAGTTGTCACAGATTCAAGTGTTTTTCCTCTTGTAATTTTAATTTTAATATATTCTGAACCTAAAGGAAATAATGCTTTACTCTCGTTTTTAATGTCTTGGTCATTTTTTTCGACTTGTTTACTTGTAAGTGTAAAAGATAAATCCAAGTTTCTATTAGTCGGGAATTTTCCTGTTACAAAAATTGCATTTTTCTTTTTTGACGTTTTATTTGACTCATTTATTCCTAAAAATGTTGAAAATATATTATCATTCATGACAAGGTCTGCAAGTATGTATTTATCTATATGCTGATTTGGAATAAAACATACACCAGAAAGTGAACGTTCTATTGAACTTGTAATATTAAAATCTAATCCTCCTTCCCTAATAATATCAAGCACTTCTTCAAGTGAATATTTTATTTTTTGTGTAATAGTCATATCAACACCTATTTTTAATACATTATCGCTAACATATACCAATATATCTGTAAAACATTCATTATATTTTTCTTCATCTTCAAAACTAACATTATCGTAAGATTTTATAGGTACTTTTAATATAATTACATCATCTAATGCTTGATTCCAGTAATTTGGTGGAGTGAATTTATCATATAATTTGATATATTTTTTAAAACTTGAAAATACAATATTTTCTGAACACTCAATTCTGTCAAATACTTCTTCTAAATATGGATTTAAATAATCCGTATCATGTTCAATTAATACTTTATTCAGTTTAAAATCAGTTATATCAATAGGTTCTAAATCATCTAATATATCGCGTATTTCTGTGTCTTTTCTAATTTTATTTTTAAATTCTTTTATTTCATCTCTTAAAATATCTAAATATTCATCTCTTTTTTCTAAAAATTCATCTATATCAAATCTTTGGTCATATTTTTTTATATCTAATTCTATAACCATTTTAAATACAGGGTCAGTTATATTTTCGTTTAAAATTAACCATATTTTAATAAACTCTTCTAAATTCAAGTCATATTTATTTTTATTAGCTTCGTAAAATTCACTAAAGCTAATACTTTTGGGATCTATTTCATCTGTCAATACGTCAACTTGCAAACTACTTTTTTTCTTGATTTTATCTAATGATAAATTAGGGGTATTAATAAATTTTGGCAATGTTTCAAGTTTTAAAGCAACTTTATTTATAAAAGATTCTATTGTATCATCATCTAAAATACTTATATCAACATCGTTAACTTTTACCATTCTTTTATTTTAATACTAAAATTTAAAATGACAATTTGTCATTTTAAATTATTTAAATGTTTCTGCATTTTTTCTAAAATTTAAAACATTGTTATAAAAGTAAACTCTTGATAATGTCTTAATATCGTATGATAAATCGTTTATGAATTTGGATATTATTCGGGATATACTTGGATTTAATATTATTCCATTGTCTCTAAAGTAAGATATTATCTTGTTAGAATTAATAATTGACGTTTTCTTTATGCTTGGTATATCTGGCATATCTAATGCTTCCTCTAATTGTCCTCTATATCCGGTAGGTGTTAACAAGTTAAATACAAATTCTAATTCTGCTAAACCTACACTGAACTTAGCACCATCTCGTGTTTTAAATCGTTTGAGTTTTTCCAAAATTGTCAAAATAGCACCTAATGTACAATTGTTTTCATTAGATGAATAAGGACCTTTGCATTCGCTATTAATAGATATATAATCGTTGATACCTGTTATAAATGTTGTAAGCGGTGTACCTTGTTTTACGTATTCTTCAAGTAAATATGTTGTCATTAGAGACATATATTTCCATAATATTTTAATTACACTTTTTGGGATTCGTTCTTTTCCAAAGTTAAACTTAACCATTGCTTCAAATGTTTTTGGATAATCCGTAATATCCTTATATTTATCGAATATGCTTGCACAATTCTTGTACAAATCAAATACAACAAAATTAACTATTGGTGGACTTATATTTTCAATATCAATATTTAAATATTTCATGAAGAATTTTATACTTTCTATTACGTTTGAAGTTCTTTCTTCAAACCATTTCATAACTTCAGGATTTTTTGTTAATTCCCTAAGGGTAGGTGTTTGTTTAAATTCTACGACTACCGCTTCTACATTACCTTGTGCTCTTAAATTTTCACGTAATTTATGAAGTTCAACGCCATACGCATTTAATCCTTGTCTATCTCTGCCAACACCTAATACAGGGTCATTATAATCTTCAAACACAAGCACTGAATCCCCTGTAGCTAAAAGCAAAGATTTCATTTTTTGGGATGAGAAACGAGAATTTATGGCTTTTTTACATCCTTCGATTGTGAGTTTTAGAATATCTTCCTGTACACGAGTTTCGTATTCATCAAGTATAATTTCTGGACGCTTATATGAGGAAATCAATGAACGATTACCATTTACACTATCTGCTAACAGATAAGTATGGGATTGAACAAGTGTATTAACATATGATAAAGTCATAAATAAATTTGCAAATACAAAATGAGATACAGATGGGAAATTCATGTAGTCAATAAGCATCATCGAAGGATAATTATTGCTTAAGAATCCTGTATTTTCATTTGAAAAATCATTGCTAAATTGAATAACATCGTATGCTGGATCAAATAATTGATTCTTTGCCTTTAATTTGTCATTTACTTTCTTAATCTTTCTAATATATTCATCTTTATCTAAAGGATTCATTTTATTCCACATTTCTCTTGCAACGTTAACTAAATTACCTGATTCTACAGTTGAGTTTTCAATATCAATAAACACCCTATTATCTTCAAACCATAAATCAAATGCTGCTTTATCTATAGTTACTTGCTTTAAATCATCTGCTTCTTCAAGATGACTCGCTAGTTGTTCTGCTTCATCTTCATCTATTACTTCTTCATCTTCCATGTCAATATTTAATGATGCACGTATAGCATCGTCTATGTCATTTTGAGATATTAAATCTTTACCGAATTTTTCAACTACTGAATTTTTTATATTTGGTAAAATACCGTAAATATATAACTTTAATACACGCTCTTTTAATGTATTACGTTCTGATTTATCTAATTTATTTAGTGATGAAACAAAATCGTATTTTCCTGTTGTTGTAACTTTTTCAGATATTGATTTCTCTGCTACCTTATTGCAAAACTCAGAAAATATAAAATCATGAACCTTTTTATTAAATACTTGAGAGTACTCTGCTAAATATTTAGAACGTAAAACGTATGGCATCACGCCTGGTCGTTTTAACTCTTCTTTTATCTCATCAGGTAAATACTTGTTTTTGTAAAGCTCAATAATAGCATCTTTGCTTGGTGAAGAAGATTGAATTAATGAACGACCATATTTATTTATAACATCGTTAATATCATAACCGTTCATATATTCTGATAGGTCAGATACTCCATTTGTTATTTTCTTCAACATTATGTTATATAGTAAATATATATTGTATATTTTTGTATATAATTCTTCTGATAAAATTAGCTTTTCATTCAATATTCTCATCTGTTGAATCTCAGACCTAAGTTTCATAAGCGCCATTCCAAGTATGTTTTGTCCTACACCTGCTTCGTTGACCCCTAAATATACATTTGGACTTCTAAATATCAAATGAGATAAACCAGTATCTAATAAACGTTTAGCTAACTCCGGGTTTGTAAACTTGACACGTAATGCTTTATCTAAAGAACTTTTTAATATAGACTCTTTGGTTTTGTATAATAATTCGTTTCTAATATTTATTAAATTAATAGAAGGAGATTCAAGTATAATTTTTTTATGCATTGGGATTTTTACTACTAAACTATAAACATAATTTGCTATAGAATTATACGTTTTACCATCAATAACTAAAGGTTCTCTGAAATAAATACTTAAAGGTCCAAATGGTTTTTCAATTGGATCAAAAAATGTAGTTATATTTTCTTCCATCGTTTTTAATTAAAATAAAGAAAAATCATTTTAAATATCATTAAAATTAATTATTAATTTAAAATATATTAATAGTATTAAAAAAATGAGTGGATTATTGTTTTTACAATCAGATGATTTTTTTGTAGATCAAGGTCAAAAAGGAAGAATTTTATGTACTAATATTAGAGGTCTATCTCTCATATTATTCTATTCTACTGAATGTGGATTTTGTCAAAAGTTCATACCCATGTTTAAAACTATGCCTGGACGTATTAATGGATGTCAGTTCGGCATGATCAATGTAAGCAAAAATAAGGATGTCGTGTTTATGTCTAGAGACACCGTTGCACCTATCAAATACGTACCTTATATTATACTT
>Ga0172362_10002852_pt1 | contig 14966 bp, 13 predicted proteins | sample LakKivs1_kivu2a2_FD_114534 | JGI IMG/M metagenome (GOLD analysis project Ga0172362, IMG submission 114534) | Sediment microbial communities from Lake Kivu, Rwanda - Sediment s1_kivu2a2 | ecosystem: Environmental > Aquatic > Freshwater > Lake > Sediment | place: Rwanda: Western Province, Lake...
GCAACGGTCGAAAAGAAGGGGCCGGGCACGATGTTTCTGCCCATCTCCTCCATCAGGATGACCAGGTCCATGAAACTGGCACCCATGCCGCCATATTCCTCCGGAAGGGTGAGTCCGATCCAGCCCAGTGCCGCCATATCGTGCCAGATTTGCGGGTCGTACCCTTTCTCATCCTTATCCATCTGCCTGGTCGTCGCTTTGGGACATTCCCTGGCCAAGAAATCCCTGGCGGAAGCCCGAAGCATGTCCTGCTCTTCTGTAAAACCAAAATCCATCGCGACCCTCGTACTAAACCTGCCTTTGTATCGCCTTGGGCATAGCGGAGAGTTCAGTTTTCTCTCTACTCACTGTGACGGTGCATCCCATTCGAACTCCGCAAGACTTCAATATGATTTGGGCAATCCCAGCTTGAACTGGCCGATGATACTTTTTTCCACTTCAGCGGTGCCGGCTGCGATCGCCTGACCAGGAAATCCCAGATACGCACCCTGAATTGCGCCGCCGAGCTTGGCCCATTCGGAATCCGGATCAACCTGAGAATATATCCCCAAAATCTCCGTTCCGGCGATAGCCACCCGTTTCATCAACTCGTCGCTCGCTACCTTGTTTCTGGAGGACTCATAGGTAGGAATTTGGCCCAGACTTATTCGCCAGGCAAGCTGGAAGGCAAACATCTTGAGCGCCTCCAGATCTACGGCCAGGTCGGCCAGCCTGGAACGGACCACGGGATTCCGAGACAACGGCCGGCCTTCGTGCTCGGTTTCACCGGCGTACCTGGCAAGGTCTTCCAGGATTCTGCGGCAAGCGCCATACGTGGTAGGCGCGAGGCTCCGCCGTTCGAATGCCAGCGACTGCATGAGATAATACCAGCCCTTGTTTTCCTCCCCGACGAGGTTGGAAGCCGGCACTCTCACATTATCGAAAAATACCTCGTTGAAGTGATGCCGGCCATAATAGTTCAGAATGGGATTGACCGTAACACCGGGGCTCTTCATGTCCACGATAAAGATACTGATTCCCTGGTGTTTCTTAGCAACGTTGGAGGCTGTTCTGGCGGCCAGCCAGCACCATCTCGCCCGGTGAGCGGCGCTTGTCCAGATTTTCTGGCCGTTTATGACATAGCCGTCTCCCTCTCTGACCGCCCGCGTGCGGATGCTGGCAAAGTCCGAGCCGGCGTTCGGCTCACTGTAGCAAGTGCACCAGACGCCATCCTTTTCGCCGGAGGCAATCAAGGGCAGATACTCTTCTTTTTGCTCTTCGGTGCCGAACATCATCAAGCAGGGACCTACCCACTGTATTCCGCTTATGCCCATCCAGGCCCCGGGTATACCCCAGTAAGCTATTTCCATTTCGTACACCGTCTGCTCAAACAGAGAAGCGCCGCGTCCCCCGTATTTCTCGGGCCAACTCATGACCAGCCAGCCCTTCTGAGCGAGTTTCCGGGACATTGACATTTCGAACTCGAAATCTCTAAACTCGCCGTCAATGAGAGTGTTGCGCACCAAATCGGGAGGCAGCTCGGCTTCGGCAAACTTCCGGATTTCTTCCTTCAGGGCCGATTCTTTCTCGCCGAGTCTAAAGTCCATCACTACCTTTCCAGAGTCTGACTATCTAAAGGCTAACCTTCATCCTTGCTACCTGCAGGCGAGGACAATAAGAGCGTACTTGCCTGGCCGGGCAGGCTTCCAGTCTTCGTCGCTGGAGCAGAGGCCTTCGCATGACCGGCTGAGGCACCAGTCTCCATGTACGATAACACGGACTAAGGCCGTCCGATAGCGTGGCTCGGTCGTCATTTCGGCTGAGGCGGGTCCAGATTGACGAGGTCCCTGGTCATTGTCCCCGGCATGAACGTGAATAACTCGTCAATCGTCCACCCTCCAGGTTTGATCAGCTGCTTCTCCAGCGTCGGCTCCGAATAGAGCCCAACCCGACCCTTCTCCACGAAGAACGTCCGCCCGTTGACATTAGCGGCATCGTCAGAAGCGAGCCATACCACTAGAGGCGCAATGCCTCCGGGCGTCATTTCTTCGAACCTGGCCATGGCGTCCGGCCGGGCTTTCTTCATCTCATCGCTGAGAGTGAGGCGTGTTCCGGCGTTAGGTCGAACACAGTTGCAGGTCACGCCGTACCGCCCCATGTCTCGCGCCACCTTTCTGGTCAGGCCGACGATTCCTTCCTTGGCGGAGCCGTAGTTAGCCTGTCCGTAAGTAGTGCCGTTGAGGCCGGCCACAGAGGAAGTGTTTATTATTCGTCCGTATCTCTGCTGGCGAAAGACGGGACTGGCGGCCCTGATGGTATGGAAGTGGCCGTAGAGGTGAACCTTAAGCACGGTGTCCCAATCTTCTTCGCTCATGTTAAACAACATTCTGTCCCGCAGAATCCCGGCATTGTTGACCAGGATATCGACCCTGCCGAAGCTCCCCATGGCGGCCTTTACGATATTCTCGCCGCCCTGCGCGGTGGCCACCGAGTCGTAGTTGGCAACCGCTTCTCCGCCCAGCTTCCTTATTTCCGCCACCACCTCATCCGCCGGTGAATGCGCGGCGCCCGACCCATCAACGGCGCCGCCGAGGTCGTTGACTACTACTTTGGCCCCCTCGGACGCCAGAGCCAGGGCCTCTCCCCGGCCGATGCCCCGTCCGGCACCGGTAACTATAGCTATTTTGCCTTCAAGTCTCTTCGCCAGTGCAGACCTCCTTGCAGGTTCGCTACAAATCCTCCAAATGGCAGATAGCCGGTATCTGATGAATCTCCGGACACCTGAATCGAACGCTCAAACCTACATGTAGATGCCAGCTGAGACATTCAGCACATGTCCGGTAATAAAGGCAGCGTCATCCGAAGCCAGGAACAAAACAGGCCTGGCGGCATCCTCAGGCGTCATGGGCTTCACCTGAAGGAGCATGAAGTCTCTCACCTTCTTCGGTATACCGACTGACTCTCCGCCTACCTGTTCCTGCTGAGTCTCTTTTTCTCTGGTCAACCGGGTATCCACGAAGCCGTAGGCGATGACGTTGCAGGTGATGCCAAATCGCTGCCATTCTCTGGCCACAGTTTTGCTTAGCCCGATGAGGCCGGACTTAGCGGCAGAGTAGTTAATCTGGCCGATGTTTCCCATCAGTCCGGCGACCGATGCCACGTTGATTATCCTGCCGTTGTGTTCCGGCTTCATCATGTACTTCGAAGCCGCTCTGATACAATTGAATGTCCCCTTGAGACTGATATCAATACATAGGTCCCACTGGCTATCTGTCATCCTGGGAATCAAAGCGTCCCTGGTAAGCCCGGCATTGTTAACCAGGATATCTATTTTGCCGAACTTCTCCGCTGCCTTATCCATGACTCTCTGACAATCTTCCCGCTTCGTCACGTCGCCGGCAACGCCGTCCGCCCTGCCTCCGGCGGACTGGACTTCCCTGACTACTTCCCTCAGCGGCGTTTCATCAATATCAGTTACAAAAACCGACGCGCCCTCCCTAGCAAACAGGAGAGCATCAGCCCTGCCTATGCCCCGGGCTGCTCCAGTGATGACGGCCACCTTTCCGTCCAGTTTTCCCATTCTTTACCTCCTTGAATTCTGTTTTCTCGAATACACGGGTGTGGTTCGCTATTTCCAGAAATCTCTCGAAGCAGTTACCGACAATCTTTGCAGATTATTTTCGGCTTCGTGCAGGCAAGGCAACCAGGGCTGAGCCTGGCGTTGTCTTTTCTCCCTTCCCATTCTCCACCCAGATGTCACACTCGACGAGGTGCTCACCATCCTGGTCGTATTTCTTCGCCACTTTACCTTTGCACCACCACGTCTCGCCGTCCTGGGGCTCTTCCATGGTCTTCATCTTCCGGGGATAATCCATACCGCGGTACTGGCAGGACAGTTTCTTGAGTCTGCCTTGCTCCCCAATCCAATCGGTCATTAGCTGTCCCAGCCAGGCACGCTTAAGGGCACCATGCACAATGGGAGCGCCGACGCCCATCGCTTTAGCGAAGTCATCATCATAGTGCAAAGGGTTGAAGTCCCCCGACGCCCCCGCCCACTGCACCAGCATGCGAGTCGTAGCGACTTTAGCCAGAGGCGTTATCTCAGTGCCCGCCTTGACATCCTCATAGTAAACTTGTTTGGCCATCTTTTTTTCTCCAGAAACAAATAAATCAAAACAGGATAAACGTCGACCGGCTGTTGAGCGCTACATTGCCTTTCTTGTTGACGAAGGTGGTTTTCACCGTGGTAAACATGGTCTTGCCCAGCTTGGTTTCGCGCTCCGTCATGTCAGCAATCTTGGTGGTGGCAATCAATACGTCGCCCGCGCCAATGGGTTCAATAAACTCGAATTCAATACCGCCATCGAGGAGTCTGGAAGGCGCTCCGGCCTTTGCCAGAGAACCGAGCAGCCTCGCTGAAAGACGTTCCTCTTTGGCCGGCCAACCGGTGAAGCCAGGCGGAGCCAGCAATCTTCCGTATTTAGTCCTGCTGGCATAGTCCGGGTCGTTGAACAAAGGGTTAGGGTCACCTATGGCCTGTGCGTATCTCTGGATAGCTCCTTCCTCCACCTTGAAGATGATAGTGTCCAGAGTTTTGCCTATCAGTTGGCGCAACTCATTAGTAATCAGGCTGCCATTAGCCATAACCAGCCTCCTATTGGTTTTTCTTACAGTCCTATGATGGCGATGCTGACGATGTTCATGGGCGGGAAACCACCTAAATTGTGGGTGAGCCCAAGTTTGGGATTCTTGATCTGCCGTTCCGGCAGCTGGGCCTTGCCCTGCAGTTGCTTGTACATTTCGTACAGCATTCTGAGACCCGATGCACCGATAGGATGCCCGAAGCACTTCAATCCACCATCAGGCTGGATAGGCTGTGCGCCATCATGATTGAACCGGCCAGCCTCGATGTCCTCCTTGACCTTTCCCCGGGCGCTGAACTGCAGATCTTCCATGGTCACCGCCTCGGTTATGGAGAAGCAATCGTGCACCTCAGCCATGCTTATCTCTTCACGCGGATTCTTTACTCCTGCCTCCTTATAAGCCTGGATGCCGCCACGATAAGTGGTCTCGACATGGGCCCCATCCCACTTCGTATACATCAACTCCTCGCCCGAGCTCAGGGCAATTTGCAGCGCCTTGACGCGTATGGGGTCGGGTCGGAATTTCTTAGCCATGTCCGCTCTGGTTACGATTGCGGCCGCCGAACCGTCGCTGACCCCGCAGCAATCGAAAAGTCCGAGCGGCCAGGCAATGATAGGCGCCTTTACGATTTGTTCCTCAGTCACTTCGCGGCGTAGATGCGCCTTCGGGTTGCGCGCTCCGTTATAATGGCTCTTGACCGACACTTTGGCCAGCATTCTCTTGCCTTCCTCCGGATTGAGGCCGTACACAGAGAAGTACCTGGTCGCCATCATGGCGAAAGCGCCGGGTGCAGTCAACCTAGGATTAATCAGCGCGCTCTTTGTCCCCAATAGATTGGGGCCACCGGGAAGCCCACCGTATCCCGTGTCCTTCAGTTTCTCCACGCCCAGGGCCAGGGCGACGTCATAAGCCCCTGAAGCCACGCCATAGCAGGCGCCCCTGAAGGCTTCCGTGCCGGTGGCACAGAAGTTTTCCGTCCTGGTAACCGGGATAAAGGGGAGCTTCAACGTCAAAGATAAGGGTGTGGCGCCTTTTCCCACGCTCTGTTCCTCGAAATGTACGCCAAACCAGGCGGCATTGATATCTTTCTTATCTATGCCGGCGTCCTCGATGCACTCCTTGAATGCATCCACCATGAGGTCTTCGCCACTCTTGTCCCACAGCTCTCCGAACTTGGTGCAACCCATGCCTATGATAGCAACCTTGTCCTTAATACCTTCTGCCATTTTTGCTCCCTCCGTAAACTTGCTTCGGCTTGCCGAAGTCAGGCGCGTATTGGCGTTGCTTTCCATGAATAACCGTGAACGCCGCTTGCTTCGTCAACGTAGCGACTGCGAAAGGTCATCTCTACCGGCATGCCCACTTTTATGGAATCCAGATCGCAATCCGTGAAATCAAACCAGTATCTGCCGCCGCCGTCGAAATCTATCAGGCCGTATACCAAAGGCGGGTCAATGCTGGCGGCCAGATTGTCGCCGGTATAGGTAAATATCACGGCTTTCTTATCCGAAAACCGATAGTCGTCCATCTGGTCAATCGCTCCGCAATCGGGATTTACGCACACTCTCTGGTACGGATACTGCGGCGTGCCGCACTTCTTGCACTTCGAGCCGACGAGAGACAGAACTGCTTTCCGCTCTCTGAACAAAGCCGACATCGGTGTACGAACGCGTATTTCGCCACGCATACCCAGATCCATCGGTGCCAAATTCCTGAAGGCAAGATACTTCTCATAGCTGGCGAGGTCTTTCTTGGTGACCAAATGTTTCCTCACCGCTCTTCTACCGGTCACGCCCTTTATACTGTCGGTAACCTGGAAAAACAGCGCGTCGCCGCCGTTACCAAAACTGGTGACCAGTATCTTATCGCCCGGCCTAGCATCTTCCAATGCCGCCACCAGCATCATTAGGGGTGAAGCCGAGCCGGTGTCACCGATTGTGCTGAGCAGCGTGTCTTGGAGCTGGCTGGGGTCCGCACCCAACTGCTTGGCCACGGCTCCGTGCTCCCGTGCGTACAGGCCCGGATAGGCTATTTTGGCAAAGTCCTTGATTTTCAGATTGTATTTCTTCAACAGACCGGAAATCACTTCGAAAACGAAAGGACTATAACCGGAATCGCGGATGAACCTGTCTTCCCAGGCATGCTCGAACTTCTCCCCGTTTGCCCTCCAGCGGTCCGGGAAATCGTAGGAGACGGAATATGAACCGCCGAAAGTGGCAATCACATCATCGCTGCCAATCAGAACTGACGCGGCGCCATCGCCGTAGAGGGATTCCTGGGGACTGCCTGGCCGGCTCAAACGACAATCGGATGCACAGACGAGAATGTTGCCCGATGTCTCACCCTTTACCGTGTCGAGGGCCGAAAGCAATGCGGTTGTCCCCGACTTAGCGGAGCCTATGAAGTCAGCAGTCCTGATATGGGATGGCAAATCCAGGGCGGTGGCGACCAGAGCCGAATTCTGCCTTACCATATAGGGCTGACTGGTAGTGGCGAGATAGAGACCGTCTATCGCCTCCCGCTTAGTTCCAGCTACGCAATCGATGCCTGCGGCCACCGCCATGGTGAGAGAATCCTCATCATAGTTAGCGATCGCGCTTTCGCCCGGTGGCGGGAAGCTTCCCAGGAACCCGACAGCGCCGAAGATGGTATTGTGATTCATTCGATACCGTGGGATGTAAGCTCCGTAGGACTTTATGCCGACCATTGGCTGACCTCCTTACCCAAGCTTATTGGAACAAGAGACTATGACACAAATGACCGTACTGTGTCAAACTCTGACAGCGTTCGGGGAAAAGGCTGATGATGGCAATTCCTTGCGGTTCCCGGCTAGTGTCCCGGGCAGATCTCACTACCTGGACATGGCGCTCGTAGATCCGGCGACGGCGGGCCTTTTCGAAACTTGACGGCTCACCCTCAGAGTTGTACCATCAACCCGACGGCAGCCGGGCTAAGACCCACCATCAGCAACCACTGGCTGACCAATCGACCGGTCGGGGATAATCATGAACGTTGGTAGCGCAATAGAGGACAACGTCAAGAGGTTCGGCGAGTACGAAGCCCTCTATTTCGAAGGAAGCTGGTACACAAACGTCGAGATAAACCGCAGCGCCAACCTGCTGGGCAATGCGCTCAAGGACCTGGGTGTAAGCCGAGGAGACCGAGTGGCGGTGCAGATGCCCAATACTCCGGTCGTACCTTCGGCCTTTCCCGCGATATACAAGATAGGCGCCGTAGTCGTGCCGCTCAATCCCCTGCTGCGGCCTGATGAGGCCGCCTACATATATCGCGACTGCGGCGCCAAAGTCATCCTGACTAGCCCTGAGTTTGCTGGTCGGGTACTGGAAGCGCAAAAGCAAACTCCCACCTTGAAGCACGTCATACTTACCGAGAGCGACGTTCCTGGGACAATTCCTTACCGTGATATTATGTCAAACAGTAACGACCAATTGGGAGTTGTCCAGACCGATAGTGATGACATCGCCGCCTTGATGTACACCGCCGGCACGACGGGACCGCCCAAGGGCGTTGTGCACACGCATTATTCGCTGTACATCAACGCGCTGTTTTTCTACGAATACATTCTGGTCCATCGTCCCACGATTGTGCAAGTGAATAGCGGCACTCTAGACCCCAAAACACTGCAGTTCAACGAGGTCAGCCAGCAGGTCTCAGGCGTGAACCGGGCAATGGTCAGCCTGGGCGTGCTTCCTTTATCCCACTCTTACGGTATTGCCTTCAGCAACACCAGCAACTTCATAGGCGGGAAAACGGTTCTGTTACGCTGGTGGAACGTCGAAGAGGCACTGAAAGCCATCCAGACGTTCCGGGTTACCCAAATGGCGGCGGTCCCCACCATGTACATCCAGATGCTGGACTTCCCCGAGCTGCATGAATATGATTTGAGTTCGCTGAACGACTGCCAATGCGGAGCGGCGGCACTGCCCGTGGAAGTCGCCTTGAGGTGGAAGGAAAAGGTAGGAGTGGATATCCGGGAAGGCTGGGGTATGACCGAGTCCGGTGCCACCACCACGGGGCAGCCGGGCGACCTGCCGCCCAAATACGGCTCCATCGGCAAGTGCCTGCTGAAATGCAATACTATCAAAGTCTTCAACGAGAAGGGCCGCGAACTCCCACCGGGCCGGCAAGGCGAGATAGTGGTCAAGGGGCCCACGGTGATGAAAGGCTACTGGAACCTGCCTGATGAAACGGCCAAAACGGTCAAAGGCGGGTGGCTCTACACGGGCGACATAGGCTATGTTGACGAAGAAGGCTATTTCTATATCACCGGCCGCAAGAAAGACATCATCATCAGGGGCGGGGAAAACGTGTCGCCGGTGGAGGTTGAGGAGGTCCTTCTAAAACATCCGGCGGTCGCCGAGGCAGGCGTCGTCGGTATCCCGGACGCTACATACGGAGAGGAAATAAAGGCCTTCATCGTGGTGAGGCGGGACAAGCGCGTCAACGAAGAGGAGCTAATCGCGTTCTGCAAGGAATGCCTGCCTACTTTCAAGTTACCCAAGAAGGTGCAGTTTACGGAATCCTTGCCCAAGAACCTTCTGGGCAAAGTGTTAAGGGCTGAATTACGCAAGCTCGGTTGAGTTCGAGCGGCGTGACAAACATATAGAAAGGAGGGCTACGCCGTTGCCTGAACTAAGATTCGACAAAACAAAATGCTCCAGTTGCAAAGCCGTCAGCTGTCTGGTGAAGTGCCAGTACATGGACTTTAAGGACAAGACCAAGGCGAAAAAGGAATGGCAGAAGGTAATCAACGGGGAGGACTCTTCCGTCCTCACCTCCTGCACCACCTGCTATGCCTGCGAAGAATATTGCCCATCCGGCAATCACCCGTTTTACTGGATTGTCGAGCAGCAGGAGAAGAAAGGGATACTGCCGGCGCCCAGGCCGACGGTCACGATGTGGGTCAATCAGTGCCAGCCGATAGGCAGGTTCATGGTGGGGAAAGTTGAGGAAAGGGCATTGTCCTACTGCTTCTTGCCCCAGTTCAACACACTGGTCAAGGGCAAGCTCTTTGAAAGCATCGCACTGTCCGTAATCTTCGGACAGGAGTTCTTCTGCAATGCGGTTTACCTGCATTATGCCAAGGCATCGGTAATAAAGGACAGGCTGCCCAAGGCAATCGAGAACATTAAGAACCAGGGAATCAAGGAGCTGGTGTGCCTCCACGACGAATGCTACGGTACCTTCACCTCGCTGGCACCTGCCTACGGGATAGACGTGCCTTTCAGACCCATTCATTACTACGAATACCTTTATGATAGGCTGAATGAACTCAGAGACCGGATAAAGCCGCTGAATGTCAAGGCGGCCTACCAGAGAAACTGTTCAGCGCGCCTCAGCCCGCAGACAGACCACTATGTAGACGATATATTCGGGCTACTGGGAGTGGAGCGCGTCGAGCGGCAGTATGACGGGGGAAACGCCCTGTGCTGTGCCGAGATAATCAGGATGGCAAGCGGGCCGGCGCTGGCGGACGACGTTCAGAAGCGCAACATAGACGACATGGTGAAGTTCGGAGCGGAGTACTGCGTGTTTAATTGCCCGGCTTGCTGGGACTCGCTGGCCCATAAGGTAGTCAAGCGGGGCATAAAGCCGATACACATGATCGACCTGTGCAAGCTCGCCATCGGCGAGGAACAGAGTCTGAGGCTGCCCGAGCTGGTAGCGGAGGTATAGATTATGATGACCGTAAGTGCTTTGTACGATTCGCTGGTCAAGATAGTCGGCAAGGACTTCGTCTCCAACCGGAAAGAGGAGCGCTATTTCTATGCCCGGGACGGTGGACTTATGCCCCCGCACGAACCCGACTTCGTGGCCATGCCCAACACGGCTGAAGAGGTGCAGGAGATAGTAAAGCTGGCAAACAGGGAGAAAGTGCCGTTGGTGCCCAAGGGGTCGGGGCTGGCATTGACCGGCCTGGTAATCCCGCAGCGGGGCGGCATTGTGCTGGATATGAAGAGGATGGACAAAATCGTGGAGGTAAATGAGAAAGCCAGATATGTCGTCGTCGAAGCCGGCGTTACCCACGGCATATTGAAAAGTTACCTTCAGAAACACCACCCCGACTTGAGGCACAGCTTGCCGGACGCCCCTCCGGTGGCCACCGTGGTCGCCAACGCAGTCATACACGGGCAGGGGCGACTGTCTCAGCAGCATGGTTTCAACTCGGACATGGTCTCCGGCCTGGAGGTCGTCCTGCCCACGGGAGAAGTCTGCCGCATCGGCTCCTGTTCGGTGTCGCCGTACTGGTTTTCCAAGGGGCCTCCGCTGCCGGACCTGTCCGGGCTGTTCCTGGGCTGGTTCGGAACCACCGGCATAATCACCCGGCTGGGGCTGAAGCTTTTCCCATGCAAGAAGATGAGGGACGTCATGCTTTTCCTAACTGATAAGGCCGAGCTTGTCCCCGACATAATGCTGAGGCTCAGTCATACGGAGATGGTGGAAGACGTCGTGGTCTCGGCTCAGCCGCTGCCCTTAAGATTTCAGGGGACTTTCTGGCTGATGGCCTACATAACCGGCGATTCGGACGAAGAGCTCGAATTCAAGCGTAAGATGGTATGGGACGCCCTGTGGGAACATTTTGAGAACCGGGATGTGGGCTACTTGAGCACGTCCCCGGACATGAAGGCGCCGTTAATGTCCATGCCCTCAAAAGACACGTGCAGATTTGCCGACGTGTCCAAAGGCGGCGGATTTCAATACGCCGGACCGATCACTCCGATCGAGAAATTCCCGGCCTTCGTCAGGAAACTGGAGGAGGTCGCCGCCAAATATAATGTGTTCTACGCATCCTCCACCCGACTTATCGGCCCGGGCCACTGCATGATGTTTTCTTTCTCCTTCTCCTTCAACAGGGCAAATCCGGATGAGATGGCCAGAGCCAAGAAGGCCCTGGACGAATGCAGCCGATTCGCCCTGGAAGAAGGGGGGGTGCTCTGGAAGGCGGATACTTACGAACAGAAACTGATGATGGACAGGATGGACCCGAATACGCTTGCCCTTATGCAGAAGATAAAGGAGCTCCTGGACCCCAACGGAATCATGAATCCCGGAAACTGGGAGGTAAAGTAGTGCAGAAATACGTCAGTCAGATTCATAGGTGTTTCAGGTGCGGCTACTGCAAGTTTCCCAGCGATTATTCCAGCTTCAATTGCCCTTCCTACAGAAGGTTCAGATTCGACAGCTATTCCACGGGTGGCCGGCTCTGGCTCATTTATGCCTGGCTGAAGGGCGAAATCGAATGGTCGGAGCACCTGGCGGATGTACTTTACGCCTGCACGACCTGCAGGAACTGCAGCGAGCAGTGTCCCATGAAGTTTGCCCCCGACATCGTTGACTGGATTGTCGGTGCCAGGAGCGACATGGTCGAGAAAGGCAGAATACCTCCGCGCGTGGCCCGCTTCTTTGAAGCTATCTACGGCTACGGAAATCCCTTCAAGCAGCTCAGGAGCGACAGGGCTGCTTGGGCCAACGGCACCAGGAGGTACACCAGGGGAGATGAGTACCTCCTGTATGTCGGCTGCCTGGGCTCGTACGACGAAAATGCGCAGAGAATGGCCAGAGACCTGGTACATATCTTAAATGCCTCGGGCGTATCCTTCGGGATACTTGGCGAGGAAGAAGAGTGCTGCGGCAATGAGGTGCACATGCTGGGTGAAGCGGGACTGTCTCAGAACCTGATTGAGAAGAACACCCAGAAGTTCAAAGAGCTTGGCGTCACCAAGATAATCACGCTCTGCCCGCACGGCTACAACACGATGAAGAACATGTACCCGGCGGCCGGAGGAAACTTCGAGGTGTATCATTACACTCAAATCGTGAATGATTTGATCAAGCGGAGCAAGACAAAGCCAGCTCGGACTAGAGCCAAAGTCACCTATCATGACCCGTGTTTCCTGGGACGTTACAACAATATCTATGACGAGCCAAGGCATGTACTGCATAGTGTGGCCGGCATTGAGCTAGTGGAGATGGAGCGGAACAGAAAGGACGCCTTCTGCTGCGGCGGCGGCAGCGGCAATTTCGTTAACGACCTCTTGGCTGGGAGTCCGGACAGTCCGGCGCGTATCAGGGCTAGAGAGGCTTATGAGACGGGGGCTGATACGCTGGCAGTTGCCTGTCCCGGCTGCCTCACCATGCTCACCGATGCCGTGAAGGCTGAAAACCTCGATGACAAGCTGGCCGTCAAAGATATCTCGCAGATTCTGAAGCAAGCTCTTGCCGGCTAGAGAAGTCAGAAGGTCCGGCTACAGAATCAGGTTCTGCAAGCTGCCCATTACCAGCACTGCCGCCAGCATTATTCCGGTAGCTTTGAGCAGGTCCCGCGCCCCTAGCTCGCGAGCCAGCATCACAAAGGTCGCCACGCAGGGGAAGAACATAGCCAGGATCGTGGCGCTGACAACCAGCTGCTTCGCCGTGAGACCCAGGGTACCCAGCATGCCCATGGCGGCATCCTTACGCAAAAAGCCGACGAGCAGCGCCGCGATTGTATCCCTGGGCAGCCCCCACAGTCCGGTCACAACCGGCGAGAGGAAGTTGCCGATGGCATGGAAGACTCCCAGGAAGTACAGGACGTTCACGACCAGCACGGTGCCTAGGATTATGGGCAGGGCCTCCCTGATGAAGCCGGAGACCCGCAGCCACAGTTTCTGGCCGACAATCTGCCATGGCGGCAGGCGGTAAGGCGGAATCTCTATCAGAAGCTCAGGGTTAAACCCTCTTACGGTACGATTCAGGATTATTCCAGTGACAATCCAGACTGTAAACAGGCTGACGTACACTATGGCCACGTAGCCGATGCCCCCACCTGCACCGGCGTTCCCTACCACGCCTATTATCATGGCTTGCAAGGCGGCGCAGGGAACGGCAATGGAAATCAAAGTCATGGCGATAAATCTTTGCTTCCGGCTCTCCAGAACCCGCGTGGCCAGGATGCCAGGCACATTGCATCCAAAGGCCAGAATAGTGGGTATAATGGCATAGCCGTGCAGCCCCAGCCTGTGCATTACGGTGTCCATCAGCACCGCCAGACGAGGAAGGTAGCCGATATCTTCCAGTATGCCCAACACGAAGTAGAAAGCGATGACGTACGGCAGCACCTCAGCCAGGGGAATATAGAGACCTGTGCTCAGGAAGCCGAAGGACTGGGTGTAATCAATTTGCCCACCGATGAGCTGGCCCACCAGGATATTGTGCCAAAAACCTCCTCCACCCAGAAGAGCGCTCAGTTTCAGCAACACGGGCGTCCACAGCAATTCGAAAAGAGGATTGCCTACATAGTTGATTATTCCCTCGCCGATGAACCGGACAAACCAGAACGTGCCGAAAAGCACCAGCAGGGCAATTATGATGCCGCCCGCGGAATGGCTGGTGGCATCCTCCAGACGCTCGTACCAGGTATGGTGGCGATGGGTCAGAGACTGCACCTGGCCCACAATGTCGCCTACTTTCGCCCACCGTTCGTCGCTGCTGGAATAAGTGCGAACGTTCTCGGGCACCTTTGCCCCGGAAAGACGCCCCACTAATTCCCTTATGCCCTGTCCGGTGACGCCCACCGTAGGGACGACCGGAACGCCCAGAAGTGCCTCCAGTTTGGTAGCATCAATATCAATACCGCGGTGCCTGGTGTCGTCCCACATGTTGAGGGCGACTATCATGGGAACCCGTCTCTCGAGCAACTGAAGGGTCAGGTTGAGGTTTCTCTCCAGATTGGTGGCGTCAACGGCGTTTATGATCAGGTCGCCCTCTTTGAGCATGTTAACGGCGACCTCTTCCGCCCTGGAACTCGGTTCAAGGCTATAGGTGCCCGGCACGTCAACAATCTCAGCCTGTACCCCACCCAGCTTCAGATATCCTTTGGTGAAACCTACGGTCGTGCCGGGGTAGTTGGAGGTGATAATGTGTGTGCCGGTCAGTCGAGAAAAAAGTGCGCTCTTGCCGACGTTGGGATTGCCCACAAGCAGGATGCGCTTCATGCCGGCGAGCTCACGGTAGATGCTTATCTACTCTGACGATTATTCTCCTGGCCATGCCGAAGCCGACGGCCACCCGAAAGCTATTTACGCCCAGAGTAACGGGGCCGTGGAATAGCGTGGAACTTATCTTGGTTACAGGCTTCCCCGGCCTGATGCCCATGGCATCAAGACGTCGAATCAGTCCTGGTCCACCCGCAACTCCCACCACTATCCCCGTCTGCCCGGTCCTCATCTGGGCCACACTCAGTTGCTCATTCTGATATTCAGTCACAACTTATCCCCTATCGAAATAAGTTAGTTTCGTTTAACTTATAGCTTCAAAATTTCTTGCGCCTTCTGCTCTCTTCC
>Ga0172362_10002853_pt1 | contig 14962 bp, 9 predicted proteins | sample LakKivs1_kivu2a2_FD_114534 | JGI IMG/M metagenome (GOLD analysis project Ga0172362, IMG submission 114534) | Sediment microbial communities from Lake Kivu, Rwanda - Sediment s1_kivu2a2 | ecosystem: Environmental > Aquatic > Freshwater > Lake > Sediment | place: Rwanda: Western Province, Lake...
CCTGCCGCTAAGCGTGCGCGAGGGGGCCGGCAACCGCGTCATCGCAGCTATCTTCAGGCTGTAGAGCAGGGAGAACCGCCCGGCTCGCCCTGATTCCTCAGACTGCTTCGAGTTGCGTGCGATAGAGGTGGGCGTAGAGTGCGCTGCCTTCGAGGAGCTGTGCGTGGGTGCCGCTGGCGGCGATGCGCCCGCGGTCCAGCAGCACGATCTTGTCGGCCTTGAGCACGGTGCTGAGGCGGTGTGCGACGACGAAGGTGGTGCGGTCGCGCCCGAGGCGCTCGAGGGCTTCCTGGATGAGGCGCTCGGAGTGGGTGTCGATGTTGGAGGTCGGCTCGTCGAGGAGGAGGATGCGCGCCCCGGCGAGGAAGGCCCGTGCGACGGCGATGCGCTGGCGCTGTCCGCCGGAGAGCTTGGCTCCGCGCTCGCCGATCTCGGTGTCGTAGCCGGCAGGGAGCTGGTCCACGAACTCGTCGACATGCGCGGCTTTGGCGGCCGCCGTGATTTCGTCGTCTGAGGCGTCGAGGTTGCCGTAGCCGATGTTCTGCCTGATGGTGCCGTTGAAGAGGAAGACGTCTTGCATGACCATCGCGATGTTCTTGCGGAGGTCGGTGTTGCGGATGAGGCGGACGTCGTTGCCGTCGACGCAGACGGCGCCGTGCTGGACGTCGTAGAGGCGTGGGATGAGGTTGATGAGGGTGCTCTTGCCTGAGCCGCTGCGGCCGACGATGGCGACGGTCTGGCCGGGGTGGGCGTCGAGGGTGATGTTGCGGAGCACGGGCTGGTCGCCCCCGTAGCTGAAGGATACCCCGCGGAACTCGATGCGGCCGTGAAGCGAGGGCGCGGAGACGGGGTCGGGCGGGTCGGTGATCTCAGGGGGAGTGTCGAGGATGTCGAAGACGCGTTCTGCGGCGACGGCGGAGCGGTGGATCTGGTAGTTGGCCTGGATGAGGGCGTTGATGGGGTCGTAGAGCATGCTGGTGTAGAGGAGCACGGCCACGAGGTCGCCGATGCCGATGTGCCCCTTGAGCACGAGCCAGCCGCCGTAGCCGAAGACGATGGCGGCGGCGGTGATGCCGAAGAGCGAGACGATGTTTCCTGCGAACGCGGTCATGCGCGTGGCCTGCATCGCGAGGTCGAAGTAGCTGTCGCTCTCGGTGCGGAACTTTTTGGACTCGTGCTCCTCGCGGCAGAAGGTCTTGACGACGCGGATGCCGGCGATGTTCTCCTGGATGCACGTGGTGATGCTGGCCATACGCTCGCGCAGCTCGTGGAATACCTCGTGGGCCATGATGTTGTAGCGGTAGGTGAAGAGGAACATGAAGGGCACGGCCGCGATGGCGACCAGCGAGAGCTGGACATTGACATACATCATCAGCGCGAGCTGCCAGGCAAACATCAGGGCGTTGTTGAGGATCTGGAGGATCGAGTCGGCGACGCCCCACTCGAGCCGGTCGACGTCGTTGAGGACGCGCGACATCAGCTCGCCGGTCTGGCGGCCGTCGTAGAATTTCAGCGAGAGCGACTGCAGGTGCTGGAAGAGGGAGACGCGGATGTCGCGGACCATCGCCTCGCCCCAGCGCGTGGCGGCCACCTGCTGGGCATAGCTGATGGCGGCGGCCACGAGGTGCAGCCCGAAGAAGACGCCGCCGAGCGCGAGGAAGTAGTTGACGTCGAGGCTCTCGCGGCCGGCGGCCTGGTTGAGGCCCTCGCGCAGCACGAGGGGCGGCAGCGAGTGAAGGAACGTTGACGCGAACACGAAGGCGAGCGTGGCCGCCACGTAGGAGCGGTAGGGGTGCAGAAAGCCCGCGAGCCGGCGCAGCGCCTGGAGCGGCGAGATCGCAGCACGGCGCGGCTCCTCCGTCTTGACGCTTCCGTAGAACGGCATGATCCCTCCGGCGTGTGCGTGCGCCGCGCGGGCGCGCGGGCTCACACGTTCGGAGTTTCGGAGAGGGCCGCTGCCGGGTCAACAAATTCGAGGCCGAAGGTTTCGGCGACCGCCCGGTTGGTGACTCGTCCCGTGCAGATGTTGAGGCCGGTGAGGATGAGGGGGCTGTCGGCGGCGGCGCGGCGCCAGCCTTTGTCGGCAATTGCCACGGCCGGCCCGATGGTGACGTTGGCGAGGGCGAAGGTGGAGGTGTGGGCCACAGCCCCGGGCATGTTGGCGACGCAGTAGTGGATGACGTCGTGGACGACGTAGGTGGGCTCGCCGTGCGTGGTCGGCCGGCTGGTAGCCACGCAGCCGCCCTGGTCGATGGCGACGTCGACGATGACGGAGCCGCGCTTCATCGACATCACCATCTCCACGGTGACGACGACAGGGGCGCGTGCACCCTCCACGAGGACCGCCCCGATGGCGAGGTCGGCCGTCCGCAGCTTGCGGCGGAGGTTGTGGGCATTGCAGAACAGCGTGGCCACGTTGCGGGGCATGACCTCGTCGAGGTAGCGCAGGCGGTCGAGGTTGATGTCGAGGATCGTCACCCTGGCCCCCATCCCGGCGGCGATGCCTGCGGCGTTCGAGCCGACGGTGCCCCCGCCGACGACCACCACCTCGGCGGGTTCGACGCCCGGGACGCCGCCCAGAAGGATACCGCGGCCCATCATCGGTTGCTCGAGGTACTTGGCGCCCTCCTGCACCGACATCTTGCCGGCGACCTCGCTCATCGGGGTGAGGATCGGCAGCCGGCGGTCGGGCGAGCGCATTGTCTCCCACGCGATCGCCACGCAGCCGGCCCGCATGACCGCCTCGGCGAGCCCGCGCGACGCTGCAAAGTGGAAGAACGCGTAGAGGATCTGGCCTTTCCGCAGGAGCGGATACTCGGCGGGCTGCGGCTCCTTGACTTTCATGATCATGTCCGCGAGGCCGTAGACGGCGGCGGCGTCCGGCACAATGGATGCCCCGGCGGTGCGGTAGTCGTCGTCATCGATGCCGCTGTCCCTGCCTGCGCCGGCCTGGACCATCACCTGGTGGCCGCGCGCAACCAGTTGCTCGACGCCGTCCGGCACGATGGCCACGCGGTACTCGAACGGTTTGGCCTCTCTGGGAACGCCGACCTTCACGTGTGCTGCCTCCTTGTGCCGCTACCAGCGGTCGCCCTCATCGTCCTCCTCGGCGCTTTCGTCAGCCGAGTCGTCGTCTTCCTCTTCGGGACCGTACAGCATCCGTTCTTCCTCCGCCCACTCGCGCCTGATGCGGTGCCTGCGGAAGCGGTAGATCACGTAGGCGAGGATGGCGAGGAGGGCGGCGACCGTGAAGAGCGAGACGAGGTTGAGGAAGCTGAGGAAGTGGTAGCGCCCGGCAATGTGTTTCTTCCAGGCAGCTTCGAAATCCATCCCCCCGGTGAGGTCCGAGAGGGCGCCGTCGAAGGATGCGCCGTCTTCCATGCGGCGGACGATCTGCCTGACCGCGTCCTTGCCGAAGCGCTCGAGGAGGAACTGGACGGTGCTCTCGGCCTGCTGGTAGGCCAGCTCGCGGAGCATCCGTGCGGCCGGGAAACTGTGCTCGAGGTCCTTCAGCGGAAACAGCGAGTCGAGGTAGCTCGCGAGCACGAGCTCCGTGGGGTCGTCTTCACGCAGCCTGTGGGCATAGCAGGTGGCGACGCCCTCGTTGAACCAGAGGGGCACGCGGTGGCCGGTGCGGGCTTCGACCCGCCCGATGGCGATGTGGATCATCTCGTGCCGCAGCGTGAGCAGGAAGCCGTTGGGGCCGCGCAGGTCGGCGCGGGAGCAGTCGATCACGATGGTGTTGCTGGAGGGGATGGCCACCCCCAGCGTGTCGGGCATGGAGTGGTTGATGGCGCCCTCGTAGCCGTCGGTGGTGGCGTAGAGGTGGACGCTGACGGTGCGGTTGGCGGTGATGCCGACGGTGTCGAGGGCGAACTTGTTGGCGTCGGGGAACGCCTCGGCCGCGAGTTGCGCCCATTTGGCGGAGCCCCTGGCGTACCACACGAGGAGGCCCTCGGCCTGGAGGGACTGCGTGAGGTCTTCGGCGAGCGCGGCTGCCGCGGCCGCGGCGAAGGCGGCGGCGAGTACGATCTGGAGGAGGCTCCTGGTGGTGCGCGGCCGGGTGTTCATACAAGGTTGTCGCCGCGGCATCGGGCGGCGTTCACGTGAGGGCTCTGAAAACGTGCTGCGTGAGCACCGCGGTGTCGAGGGGCGTGAGGCGCCCTTCGGCCACGAGTTGCTTCACCTGGTCGGCGTCGAACCAGTGGCAGCGCTCGGTGAAAAGGTCGCCGACTTCGCCCAGGGGCGGCGCCACGACGCGACAGTACGCGAAGAAACCCATGAAGTTGCGGCAGTCGTCCACGCCCCCGCCCGAGACGACCTGGAACGGCACGAGCTTGCCGTTGAGGAGGCGGATGGTCCCCTCCTCGTGCGCGGCGATCTGGTCGGGGACCTCGACCTCGTAGCCGGTTTCCTCCCTGACTTCGCGGACGATGGCCTGTTCGACGGTCTCGCCGCAATTGATGCCGCCGCCGGGGATTGCCCACTTGCCGGGGTGCACCTTGGTGCCCTTGCGCAGCACCAGGAGCACCTCGCGGCGCTTGTTGGTGCGGCGGGTGACCACGCCGTTGACAACCGGCCGCGGCTGGCAGGCGCGGTCGAGCGTGCAGGTGAACTTCAACTCCTCGTTCAGGGCGCAGCCGCCCGCCTGGTGGAGCTCGTAGGTGGGCGGGCAGCCGCTGGGGAAGAACGGGCACCATGCCTGCGTGAGCTTTTGTCCTTCTTCAACTTTCCGCATAAGGATCCTCTCGTCTTCGTGCCGGACGCGTGCCCCTGTTCTCAGGGCAGGATGACGGCCTTTGTCACTTCGCGGCGTTCCGTCGCACCGAGAGCATCGTTGGCCTGGCAAAGCTGAAAGGTGCGCGACACCAGGCGGTCGAATGGGTAGCGCTTGCCGAGAACCAGCTCCACCGCCTGGCGGTAATGGCTGAAATCGCTCACCCACACGCCGCGGATCACCAGGTTGCGGATCGAGACGTCTTCGTAGAACCTCACCGGCGTTTCGCCCGCCGGCACCGCGATGCCGGGGAGGGTGTAGGCGCCGCCCCGGCGGCACAGCCGGATGCCGTCGTTGATGGCCGGGGCATAGCCGGAGCAGTCGATGACGACGTCGGCCCCGCGGCCGTGCGTGAGGTCCTTCACGAAGTCGGCGCGCTGCTGCGGCGAGGTGTCTTTCACGCAGAGCGTGTGCGTCGCGCCGAACTGCTTCGCAATCTCCAGCCGGGCCGGCTCGACGTCGACGGCGACCGTGCGCGCGGCCCCGCGCTCGAGGGCGAACGCCAGCGCAAACAGCCCCAGCGAACCCGTGCCGATCACCACCACGGTGTCGGCCTGCCCGATATCGCACTGCTCCACCGCGTGGGCGGCCGTCGCGCCGGAGCAACTGGCCGACACCAACACCTCGGGGGCCGCATCCTTCGGCAGCTTGATGAAGCGCGTGCGGGCGTCGAGGACCATGTGCGTTGCGTAGCCGCCCTTGAGGTGCGGCGGCTCCTTCGATGAGATCGAGATGCCGTAGACCTTGCGGTTGGGGCAGAGGTACTGCTGCTTCCTGACGACGCAGAAGTAGCATTCGCCGCAGACCACGCCGCGGTCCCAGCCCACGAGTTCGCCGGGGCGGAGCTCCTCGCCGTCGATGTCGGCCTTGCTGCCGCCGACGCTCTCGACGCGGCCGACCGCCTCATGCCCGAGGATGATCGGGAGGGGAGTGCGGGGGTCGTGCCCGCGGAGCATGTGGACGTCTGATCCGCACACGCCCGCCGCCGCGATCCTGACGACGACTTCGCCGTCGCGCGGCTGCGCCAGCGGGATCACCGCCTCTTCCAGAGGCTTGTTGAACGCCGCGAGGACCATTGCTCGAGCGTCTGCCATGTTGCGCGTTCCTCGCTGGTCGGCGATTCCTATCGCCGCTGAAGCGTCTCTCCCCCGGGGCTGCTGTCACGCCTTGACGGCCACGTGCGGGGCGGGCGGCTCAGCCACGTGCGCGAAGCAGTGCGATGGTGCCGGGGAAGTAGGACAATGAAGAAGCGGGACAGCGATCAGGCCCGCGAAACGTGGGGCCGCGACACGCGGCGCACTTTGATCAATTGTAACCAACCAGGGGGAATTATCAAGTGGTGATGCGGCGATAGGACTCGCCGAGCGGCGATAGGAATCGCCGGGCGGCGCGGTGCCGCCGAGCGTGATCGGGCCGCCGGAAGACGCGTCAACAGAGCTGGAAATGATCAATCGGCCGGCGCGGGCGTCGAGAGCCGCCGCCTGCGCAGGAGGAGCATCGGCACGCGTGTGGCGAAATTCAGCGGTTTTTCCGGCAGGCGGCGAGCCCCCGGCGGGGGGAGGAAACGCGCCGCCGACATCGGCCCGGCGTGGCGCGGGCGGGCCTGCCGGGCGGTGTTTAACCCTTGCAGAAGCGTAGTACGCCGAACGAAGAGGACGATCGGCGAGTCCTCGCGCGCGAGGACCGGAATGATCCGTCCTATCGGTCCGATCAGTCTGCGTCCTGAATGGCATGCCGGATCGCGAGTACGGCAGCGCGGCCGATGTGACGAAGAGGCCCCGCGCTGCGCGCTGTTCTATGCTTGATTCCCGCCTTGGTGCGGGTATAATAACCCGGCGAGACAGTTGCTCATCCACCATCTCGGACGGCCTTTTTCCACCATGAAAACTCGCTCTCGCCAAGCCCTGCCCGCAGCCGGAGTCTCGCTGTCGGGCGGCTGGCCGCTGAAGCTCCTTGTTGTCGTGTGCGGGGCCGTGCTGATGAGCCTCGAGATCGCCGGCGCCCGCATCATCTCCCCCTGCTTCGGCTACAGCATCTACGCCTGGGGCGGCCTGATATCGGCCTTCATGGGCGCCCTGAGCCTCGGCTACTGCCTGGGCGGGCGCCTGGCCGACCGGCGGCCGTCGCTGCGGCTGCTGTCGCTGATCGTCGTGATATCCGGCGTGATGCTGTTCGTGCTGCAGCAGGTGTCGCCCGCCGTCTGCGAGGGGGTGTGGCGGCTGGGCCTCGGCACGAGGCTGGGCACGCTGCTGGCGTGCGTGGTGCTGTTCCTGCTGCCCGGGGTGCTGCTGGGGATGGTTTCGCCGTTCTCGGTGCGCCTGGCCTCGCAGGCTGTGGCGGACGTGGGGAAAACCGCCGGCAAGCTCTATGCCCTCGCCACGCTGGGCAGCATCGCGGGCACGCTGGTCACGTCGTTCTTCCTCATCGACTTCATCGGCATCAGGTCGATAGTGATCGCGCTCGGTGCGGCGCTGATCGCGGCGGCCGCGGCGGCCCTGGCCGCGGGCAGACGGGCGGCGGCATCGAGGCTCCTCGATCCGCCGAGGATGCGGCCGGTGTTTGCGCGGCCCCTGCCGCCGGAAGAGCCGCACGACCTCGGCCCGTCGGGGATGCTGCGGCTGAAGCTCCTCGCGGTGGTGTGCGGGGCGGGGCTGATGGGCCTCGAGATCGTGGGCGCCCGCGTGATCTCGCCCTATTTCGGCCACAGCATCTACGTCTGGGGCAGCCTCATCTCGGTCTTCCTGGGCGCCCTCGCGCTCGGCTACTACGTGGGCGGGCGCGCGGCCGACCGGCGGCCGTCGCTGCGGCTGCTGGGCTCGATCGTCGCGATCGCGGGTCTGATGCTGCTGGCGCTGCGGCACCTCTCGCCCGCCATCTGCTCGGTGATCGTCGGGGCGGGGCTGGGCACCAGGCTGGGGACGCTTGTGGCGTGCGCGGTCCTCTTCTTCGCCCCGAGCTTCCTGATGGGGATGATCTCGCCGTTCGCCGTCCGGCTGGCGGCACAGGCGGTGTCGAAGATGGGCAAGACCGCCGGCTCGCTCTACGCCCTCTCGACGCTCGGCAGCATCATCGGAACGCTGCTGACGTCGCTGGTGCTGATCGACCTTGTGGGCATCGACCTGGTGGTGCTGGGCCTGGGGCTGGTGCTGATCGCGGCGGCGCTGGTGCTGGCGAGGCTGCTGCCGGGACGCTCCGGCATCGCGGCCCCGATGGGGCTTGCGGTGCTGGCCGTGCCCGGCTCGCTGCTGCTGGGTCCGGCGGAGTTCATCGGCGTGATCGACAAGAAAGAGTCGCTGGTCTACCAGGCGGACTCGCCCTACCAGCATATCGTGGTCACGCGCGAGCCGACGGAAGACGGGCGCAGCCGGCTGAACCTCAAGTTCGACCGCTACATCGAGAGCGCCATCTATGAAGGCGAGCCGGTGCAGGCGGCGACGATCTACACCAACATGATGCACCTCCCGCTGATCTTCAACGCGGACATCAAGACGGTGCTGGCCATCGGCGGCGGCGGCGGAACGGTGCCGCGCGAGTACCACGACCACTACGGCTGCGACGTGCATATCGTGGAGATCGACCCCAAGGTCCTCAAGGTGGCGCGCGTGTACTTCAAGCTGCAACTGGGCGACCGCATGCGGGCGACCGTCGAGGACGGGCGGATGTTCCTCAAGTCGGACCGCGGGAAGTACGACCTGATCCTGGTCGACGCCTTCTCCGGCGGCGGCCAGATACCGTTCCACCTGACGACCAGGGAGTTTTTCGCGGAGGTGCGCGAGCACCTGCAGCCCGACGGCGTGCTCGCGATGAACGTGATCAGCGCCCTCACCGGGCGCCGGGGCAAGATGTACAGGTCGATCCTCCGCACGTGGCAGCAGGCAGGCTTCGGGCAGGTGTACGTCTTCCCGCGCTACGAGAACGAGCTGCTGCCGGCCATCCCCAAGAACATCATCCTCATTGCGACCATGTCGGCCGAGCGCCTGAGACCGGAGGAGATCAGGGAGGCGGCCTCGTGGCTCGTGCATGACAAGGTCCGCGTGATGGACTTCACGCTGCACGCCTCGCACTACCTCGCGGGCGAGGAGGCAAAGCCGTTCGCGGACGTCGACGTCCTCACGGACGACTTCGCCCCCGTCGAACTGATGGCGCAGGACTGACGGCCCCCGGCCGCCCCCCGCGCAGCCGGGGATGGCCGGATTTGCGGTTGAAAAAAGCCCGCCCGACCCGTTAGAATGACCTTGGGGAAGGTCCGCGGTTGAACCGCAGCATCACGCGACAGGTGCTGACGCGCATCAGGCGGGGTTGTCTGCCGGCTGAAGGCTTCCATGTCTGTGGCACACGACAAAGATTTCGCCTCCGCTGTCCTCAAGCGCAACCTCGCGAACCGCGAGAGCGTCCACGAGTGCATCAGGGAGCTGAAGAGCCTGCGGCACTCGGGGTCGGATGTCTCCCTCGATGCCCTGATGGTGTCGAGGGGCGTGGTGACGCGCTCGCAGGCCGACGAGATCCTCAAGGAGATCGAACGGGCGCGGCCCGTCAGGTCCATCGGCGGCTTCGAGCTGATCCAGCAGGTCGGCCGGGGCGGGATGTGCACGGTCTACAAGGCCCGGCAGGTCTCGATGGACCGCATCGTGGCCCTCAAGGTGCTGTCGCAGTCGCTCGCGGGCAACAAGGCCTATATCGAGCGGTTCTTCAGGGAAGCCCGGGCCGTCGCCAAGCTCAGCCACATCAACATCATCCAGGGCTACGACGTGGGCGAGGCCCCGGCCGACACGCCGGGCCGGACCTGCTACTACTTCGCGATGGAGTACGTGGACGGCGAATCGGTGGCCGCGCGCCTCGCCTCGCGAGGCAAGTTCGGCGAGGCCGAGGCGCTCGCCGTCGTCGAGCAGATCGCCCGGGCGCTCTCGCACGCACAGTCGGCCGCACACATCGTCCACGGCGACATCAAGCCCGACAACATCATGCTTGCGAAGGACGGCGTGGCCAAGCTGGCCGATCTCGGGCTGGCGAAAGCCGTGGGCGAAACAACGGACATCGTCGCGGGCACGCCGCACTACGTTTCGCCCGAGCAGGGACGCGGCCGGCAGGACATCGACGTGCGCTCCGACATCTACTCCCTGGGAGCGACGCTCTTCCACATGATCACCGGCGGCCCGCCCTTCAACGGCGCCACACCGCATGCCATCATCGAGAAGCACCTCAACGAGGACCTTCCCTCGCCCCGCTCGCTCAACCCCGCCCTCTCCTTCGGCATCTGCCGGCTCATCGCCACGATGATGGCCAAGGAGCGGGAGGATCGTTACCAGACCGCCGACGAACTGCTGCAGGACATCCGGCTGGTTCGCGACGGCCTGCCGCCGGCTCGGGCGATGAAGATCGGGCCGGCATCGCCCGGGCACGCCGTGAGCGCGCGCAATGCCCAGAGAGTGTCAAGCTCCGCCGCAGTTGCGGTGATGGTCGTCTTCATCGTCCTCGTCATCGGCGGCGGGACGTACATTGCGATCAAGTTTGCCAATACGAAGCCCACGGGCCGGAAGGCGGTGGACGATCCCGCGGCCGCCGCCTATGAGGATGCACTCGCTTTCGCCAAGGCCAATCCGTGGGAGACGGACCAGTGCATCGCGCGCTTCCAGGACGTCGCAAAGAGGTTCCCCGGCACCACCTGCGCCGAGAAGGCCCTCGCCGAGGTGCGGCTGCTCCAAGACCAGCGCGAGAACCAGGCGGCCGAAGCTTTCCGGAAGACCAGGATCGAGGCGGACAAACAGATGGAGGCCGAGCATTACTTCAAGGCGGAGAGTCTCTGGGACGGCGTGCCCGATTCGTTGCGCTTCGGGCACTGGGCCAAGGACATCAGCGACCAGAAGCAGCAGATCGCCGCCAAAGCAAGGGAGCGCGTCAACCAGCTCAATAAAGAGGCCGCCGCCCTGGCGGCCAGGCAGGAGTACGTCAAGGCTGGTGAAACGTTGAAGCCCTGCCTGGCTTTCGGCTATAAAGACGTGAAGGAGAAGGCGACGGAAAAGATCGCGCGCTATGAAGAACTCGAAGCGAAACGCAAGGAGAAGCAGCGCGAGGAGGAGCTGCGGAAGGCTGAGGAGGCCTACGCCAAGCTCGTGACGGCCGTCGCGAGTCTCGAGGCCCAGCGCCGCTTCGACGATGCCGTCAAGGAATGCGACGATTACGCCCGGAAGTGCCCGGAACAGTTCGGCACCAAGGTCGACGACCTGAAACGCGACATCCAGGCGGCCCAACGGATCTGGGACGCGGCCCTGCGCAACCTCCACGACTTGCAGGGCAAGGCTGTCGAAATCCGGGCGCGCGGCATCCTGCTGAAGGGCAAGCTGCGGTCCCTCAACGACGAGGCCGGCACCTTCGTGATCGACTCGGGCTCGGCCATATACCCCCCGGAGAAGCTCGCCAACATCGACCCCGAGACGGCCCTCACGCTCGCGGGCGTGGCCGAGCCTGACGCGGCCACGCGCGCCACGTTCTTCATATCACAGTCGAAGCTCCACAAGGCCCGCGAGGAGATCGGCCGCGTGCAGGACAAGGTCCAGCGGGAAGAGTTGGAACGCAAGCTCAAGGAGCGCGAGCAGACGGCGACGACCAGGAACTGACCGCCCCCTTGCATTTCCACGGCGATTGACACAGGCAGGCCCTCACGGGCTTTCCCTGTCACACCACCATAAGTAGGGGTCTCGTATACGGCGGTTCGGTGGGTCAAGCGGTCGGCGAAGCCGGCGTGGCCGCGCCAGCCTCGCAGGCTGACGCTCGCCATCACGCGCCGGGGCTTTCAGATTCGCGCCTGCTGACTTCTGCACCGCGACCAGCACGCCTTGCGGCGGGCTCAGTCGTCGACTAGGCGACAGGGTGCAGACCTCCCGAGGTAATCCCGACCGCCGTCCGTGCACAACCGCCGAATTCACGCTACGCACCTTTGATGGGCTGGACTTCGCGGTCGTTTGCCCGCTCGTCCGATGCTCGCGCCTCCCATCCGGTTTTTGTCCATCGGCTCGCACGTTCGCTCTGCGCTTCCTTCAGACCCCGCCTCGCGGCGACGCCCTTGCGCTTCGCTAATCCTTCGCCCCCATCGGGCTGGATAGAGGACTTGCACCTCCAAGTGGTCGCGCCATGCCGGGCGCACCAAAAAAGAACTCCCGGCGTGATGCCGGGAGTTCAATGGTCTCAAGTGCGGTCGCGAAGGCGCCCGCCGGTGTTCACTCGACGCATGCGATGCTGAGGAAGGCTCCTTTGCAGAGGGGCTGCCACCCCACGCACGTCGAATCCGCGCCGCCGCAGCCGACGTTGTTGCCCGCGGGCCACCGCGTGAACTTCACGAAGAGCAGCAGTTGCGTCTGGGCCACGCCCGCAGGCAGATCGACCGTCCACGTCGCGCCGTGCGGACGGAGCGTTCCGCCGCTGGTCGCCGCGATGGGGACGAGGCTCTTGTCCATGCAGACCTTCACGTCAACCGTCTGCGGCGCGGGCAGCACCGAGGTGATGGTGGTCACGAGGACCCGGGGCCTGCCGCCGCAGCCGCAGCAGCACCAGCACCAGCGCCAGCAGCCTTCGCCGAGGTTGTTCACGTCGTCCAGCAATTCATGTATCGCGCACAGTTTAGTCCCTGCCGTGTTGAGAGCGTCCTCGGCCATCTGGCACAGCGCTTCGTGAGCCACCTTGTCCTTCAGGGCGTAGGTGCCGGAGAGGAGGTTGAGTTCGCACGCGAGGAGCTGCCGCATCGTCTTCCTGACCATGTCGCAGCCGCCGTAGCTGAGCACGCTGTAGGCATTGGTCAGCAGCTCGCGGTCGGTGGTGCCGAGCTTGAAGGGCTGGGGCAGGTAGAAGGCATTGACGCTTCGCAGCCACGCGAGGAGGTCGGCCTTGGAAACCTGCGTGCCCTTGCCGCAGCCGAGGTGCTTGTTGATGTTGTTCTTCCAGAAGCCGATGGTCCGCGTGTTGCCGCACAGCTTGTAGCCGGTGTGGGTGATCTGGATGGAGGGCTTGAGAATGCCCGCGTCCCAGGTCATGTCGCTCTCGCCCATCTCGAGGAGGGTCGCAGCGGCGCTGCCGGTCGCATCGGCATCGCTGTCGGCCGCGTCGTCCGAGCCCTGGTCTTGGAGCGTGAATGCGTATCCCTCCGGCAGGCCGAAGCCCACCGAATAGAGGCCGGGCGTGAGCTGGTCGAACTTGTAGAAGCCATTCGCATCCGTCAGTGTGCTGGTGATGGAGAGGCCCGCGGCATCGTAGAGGTGCACGAGGACGCCTTCGACGCCCTGTTCGCCGGCATCCTGCACGCCGTCGAAGTCGGCATCTTCCCACACGTAGTCGCCGATCTCGGCCAAGAGGTTCGAGGGCACGGGTGTCTTGCCGACGTTGCCCTTGGCGCCGCCGGCGAAGTCGGCCTCGAACGAGCCGGTGAAGCTCGAATGTTCGCTGGTGAGCGTCACGCCGATGCACGGGCCGAAGAGGCTGGCGAGGGAGCCGTCCGTCATCTCGCAGCAGAAGTCGAACCTGTCGGTCGTGGTGACGTCCAGCCAGCCGAAGGCTCTGACCTCGGCCGTCAGCAGGTCGCCCGTGTACTCGGGCGTGCCGTCGCCGTCGAGGTCGAGGCTGCCGCTGAGCAGGAGGTCGAATCCGTCGACGCCGCTGACGAGGGCGCCATTCTCGTCCACAACTGCCTTGACGGTGATCGTGGACGATCCCAGCGGCAGGAACTGCCGCACCGTGGTCCCGTTCCTGAAGAACAGGAGCGTGGCGTGGGCCACGAGCATGTTGCTGGCGGAGTCATACGTCACCGAGCCGGTCGAGTCGTAGACGACCACCGGGTCGCTCAGGGTGACACCGACGAGATCGGCACCGGCGGCGGGCGCCAGCACGGCCAACATAGACAACACCAGCCCGCCCATCAGAGTATTCCTCATCGACAATCTCCTTTGATGAAGCTCCCCGCTTCGTGACATGGAACCAACACAACGACCGGGACTTCCATGTCCGGAGTCGATATCAACGAGCGCTCTTGCGCCGGGCAAGGAGTGTCCCGTAGCCGCCGAGGAGCAGCAGCAGGATCGAGGAAGGCTCCGGCACGGCGGCGGTGTCGGACACGCCGAAGCCGGAGTTGGCGAAGCTCCCCGTGAAGAGGCCGCCGAAGCCGCTGTCGAACGCGTCGATGATGACGCCGATCCGCGACATCCCCGGCAGAGCCGCGAGGTCGCCGCCCGTGGCGTCGCCGGCAAACTCGAACACCTCGCCGCCCTCGTCAGAGAAGCCCATCTCAGTCAGAGTGACCGACAGCAGCGTCCCGCTGGTATAGAGCGTGGGGACCGTGCCGGAAATCACCAGCGTGCCGCCGTAGAAGGTCGTGCCATAGACGCGGGCGTCGAGGTCAAACCAGCCGTCTGCTATGATGTAGTCGGGAGCGCCGACGCCATCGATCTCCAGTGTGAGTGCCAGCCCGGTCACCCTCAGCATCGGGACGGGCGTCTGGTCGTAGCTGACCGTCAGGAGGCCGGACGTGACGTCTGGGTATGACAGTTCCAGCCCAAGCGGAGTCGCATTGGCATCGCAGATCACGAACAAAAGAAAAAGCAGAACTGCAGCCGAAGCCATTCCCCTGTTCATACCAGCCCCCTGTGTTTCCCCCGGCTCTTTCCCCTGGTGAGCCGCAGGCACGCCCCCGAATCCTTCTGGGAATTCGAGCCGGAAGTCAAATCCGACTACTCAAACTGTTGAAACGAGTGCAAAAACCATGCCGATTAGATGCATTTCATGGGAAATCAGTGTGAAAAAGCCTTAAGTTATTGCCGGTCAATGGATTGCGATACATGATGCGATGGCGTGAAGGCCATCCGTGCAGGAGTCCCTTCCGCCAGATGTTTCTCAAAACGGACATGGCAAAGCCCTCGGAAGCGGTTGAGGCTGACCTTAAGTATTGTGAATACGCAACTTAGAAACACGTTGCACCGAATGAACGCGGTGTCCAGAAGACGCAACGGAAACTGCAGAGGTACAGTGGCAGGATTCAGCCGCGGACTTCGAAATCATAGTCGCCGGAGCCAATCCCGACCACGATGCGGTCTTGCGATTCGGCTATCCCCGTCACCCCTGCGATTGCACGGATCGTCCGGCCCTGCTTACGAAATACTCTCCCGCCTTCGGAGACCGTGGCGTCCCCGGCGCCTGCCTTCGGAA
>Ga0172362_10002856_pt1 | contig 14961 bp, 14 predicted proteins | sample LakKivs1_kivu2a2_FD_114534 | JGI IMG/M metagenome (GOLD analysis project Ga0172362, IMG submission 114534) | Sediment microbial communities from Lake Kivu, Rwanda - Sediment s1_kivu2a2 | ecosystem: Environmental > Aquatic > Freshwater > Lake > Sediment | place: Rwanda: Western Province, Lake...
CCTCCCGAGGCTTCCTTTTTTTGAATTTAAATATTTCACAGATAATGCAAAGTTTATGGTTACATTGTCTAACGTTGCTATATATCAAGCAATAAAAAACAAAAGAATTACTTATTCCACCCCAGAGAGTTTTGTCGCAGAGGACATAGAAACAGGTGCACTAGGTCTTACTATTGGTAGAATTCTTGATGCGAAATACAAAAACTTAGAAAGAAAGTTGTTTGAGGGGGGCACAGGTTATCCAGTCAATCCCTTTGAACAAGTGCTCTTGGAATCTTTAGAAACTGTTGGTACAAAAGATATGGAACTTGAATTTAGTGGAGTTAGTAGTCTAGCTCGTTTACACATAAGAATGAATTTAATCGATGGAAATGTAATACAACCTCAAACAGAACCCAAAAAACTAAGAGTATTGTTGAAGAACGGACCAATAGGGGTTTATTTAACAAAAGAACTTCCATTCGGCAAACTTAGACCACATGTTTTGGATGAAGAAAAATATATGACAAGAGAGGAAATATTAGAAGCTAGTGAAAACGGATCGATAGAACTTTTGAATGACAGAGAAATTAATTTTAGAAAATTCACTGAATTAGAAGATATAATTAAAGCTTATGCGGTAGGTGATCCTTGGAAACCAGAAGAACAAGTTGAAATTCTAAAATATATAGATGAAAATAATTTGATCTTGCCACTCAACACTAACGAAATACTAAAATTACAACCAGTAAGAAGAAAATTCACTGTTTTAGATGATCATTTACACAATTATTATTCTGCTTCTGAAGATTTTACTCTAATTGCACCCGACAAACAGGGAAGAGTGAAGATAGAGAAAGACCAATTTTATCTTGCCAACACGAAATTGTTATTGGGTTTACATGGTGTTGTTGGTGAAGTAGAAGATGTGTCTAAATCCCGACCTAATACATGGATGCACGCAACATCTAAATTTCTTGATAGCGATAATGTAAATGCTCCAGTATGTGAAATACACTCGGGCGAATCTTTTACTATTAACTCAAAAGATACAGTATGCATAAGATTCGAAAAAGTAGAAGGAACCATATCAGACAATCATAAAAATAGTATATTTTCATTCCAACGTTTTCCAAGACTTCCCAGATGGTATCAAGACTCACAACTTTTATCCAGTCTCTTACCGTTAAGGTATGGAATTAGAGGTCATCCGAAAGAAAAAGAAATTTACATTTGGCTCAAAAAACATTTGCAGTGGCCATCGCATGAATTGTCTGATGATGAAGAACTAGAATACTGGAAAAATCGAGATATAGCACAAAAGATTGCAAACGATATTTTCCCTATGAATTTAAACGATGAGGATAGAATTAAAATCATAAATGATTTAATCGGTCATTTATAACGTCGAAGTATACAATTTCCTACTGCAACTATATTTAAAAATTCAAATAGATAATACAGGTAAGACATTATGATTGAAAAATATTTTAACAAAGATTTAGAACCTTTCTCGGAAAAGATGAAAGAAGCGATTTTTGAAGTTTATAAGAATGATTTAGGTAATGGAGATATCACAACTGAAGCTATAGTCAAACCCATAACTGTTAAGGCAATAGTAAAATCTAAAGAAAACGGCATCTTAGCTGGGGTTTATGAAGTTCGTTCCCTCTTCGAAAAATTAGACGTTAAAGTAAAACCATTCTTTGAGGATGGTGATGAAATTAAAAAAGATTCTATTGTTATGGAGATAGAAGGAGACATTAGAAAAATACTGCAAGCCGAAAGAACTGTTCTTAATTTTATAACAAGGCTAAGCGGTATAGCTACGGCAACTAATCAAATAGCAAGTAAAACAAAATTTAAAGTTGCAGCAACGAGGAAAACAATCTTACCGTTCAACGACAAACGAGCAGTAGTCTTAGGCGGCGGCTATACACACCGATTAGGATTATTCGACCAGTATCTGATAAAAGACAATCATATAACTGCTGTTCAAAAGGAACTAGTGGTTGGTCATAAAGAAGCAATAAAAGAATGTATAAGAAGGGCAAGAAAAAATAACAAACAAAATATAGGTATAGAGATAGAAGTCGAGAATTTTGATGAAGCAATGACGGCAGCAGAAGAAAAGCCCGATATGATTTTACTCGACAACATGAAAGTTAATGAAATGAAAAAAGTTGCAGAAAAACTAAAAGGTTCTGGAATTATTCTTGAAGCATCAGGCGGCGTAACAACAGAGAACATAAAAGAAATCGAAAAGACAGGGGTTGATATTGTTTCATCAGGGTATATTACACATTCCTTTAAACCCTTGAATATGTCACTGGAATTAATTTAAATTCTTCGAATCATTCTTATTTTAAGTGATCCTATGGGTAAAGGCTCAGGTTACGGCAAAGTCATACTCTTCGGGGAACATTTTGTTGTTCATGGCGTTCCTGGTATCGTGTCTGCGATAAATTCAACTACTGATGCCGAAGTCAAGAAGGTTGATACCCATGGCATTAATATAATAGATGAAAGACAAGGGTCGAAGGGTTACACAGAAAAGAAAAAAGTTCAACAAAAAGAATCTATTGATAAGATGTTGGAAGCAATGGGATTGGATAAGAACATTTCCTTAGATATTTGGATTGGTGGTAATCTTCCTGGATTTAGCGGTATTGGTGCTTCAGCAGCTAGTAGTGTTGCGATAGCAAGAGCCATATCAGAAGAGCTCGGATTGAATTTATCCGATAGGAGAATAAACGAAGTTGCTTACGAAGCTGAGAAGGCATATGCTGGCACACCTTCTGGGATCGATAATACAGCTGCGACTTTTGGGGGTTTACTATGGTTCAAGAAAAACGTTAATGCTTCTGACACGATTGAAAAATTGAACATAAAAAAACCAGTTGAGATTGTAATGGCTAATTCTGGTGTTGTGGCTGATACGAAAGAGATGGTATTGGGTGTGACTGAGAGGAAGAAAAAATATCCTGAAAAGTATGATAAGATTTTCAAACAAGAAGAAGAGTTGGTTGTTAAAGCAAGAAAAGCTCTTGAAGATTTTGACTTGAAAAAAGTTGGGCAGTTGATGGACATGAATCATAAACTATTACAAGACATAGAAGTTTCTTGTAAGGAATTAGATCATCTTGTCAAGGTTGCTAGGAAGAATGGTGCTTACGGTACTAAGTTGACTGGTGGCGGTGGTGGGGGATGTATCGTTGCACTGACACCAGGGAAGGAATTACAAGAGCAAGTTGCAAAAGCTATAGAAAAAGAAGGTTTCAAAGTTTTGAGGACGAAAGTTGGAGTGAAGAAATAGGAACAGTTTATTTATTGAAATTTTAGAAAAAAATATTATGTTACCACCAAGAATTATCGGAACTTCTTCGTTTTCACCTCTTTTTAATTACTGGCATTTCCTTTTAAAACAGATTCTATATCTTTTTTTGAAACAACATTAGCCAACTTGTTTACATACTGCATCTTCGTTGGTGAACTTGTAGAAGTACCCCAAAATTCATCATATGTTCTACCTTTTACTTTGACATACTTCTTCTTGGCTAAGAATTTGAGTTGTGGTATACTCAATGTTTTTAACATTCTCTTATTATCACTACTACTGTCTTGTATTCCCTCCTTTTTTAAGAAAGTAGACCAACTATCAGGTCCCTGTAATTTATTACATCTATGACAAAGACAAAGAGCAGTTTTGACAGATATACTCCCACCTCTTGAATATGCTTTTCTATGACCAACTTCCATCTCATCAAATTCAATTTTCTTCTTACAAGTAGGGTTTTGGCACCTACCTTTTGCATTTCTATAAACAATCTGCCTATCTCTTATACCTAGTGTTCTCTTTTCTGGTTCATCGTCCCAATAATCTCCCATAATTATTTTTTCTTTTTCCAGAATAAAAATCTATATTTTTTGATTTTTTTATTAAAATTAGAAATTACTCAAATTTCCCGAAAAAATGATCGTACTCAAAAAGAAGTAGAAAAACCTTGAAATAAGGTAAAGAAGATACAGAAAAATTAAAACTACACAGAAACAGCTGCCACTGCTGTCGGTATAGGTACTTTTACATCTACTCTCTGTTTATTGATTATTATTGAAAACATCAATACTACATAAAGTATCTCCCTACCCTGATAAATGTTGATCGCAACCTCTTTTACTCCTGATAAAACATCTTTATTTATATCAATCTGGAGCATTTTACTCAGTACTCTCGCTGCATCTAAAACTTCAACAGCGACTATTTTGTTATCTGAAGAAAAGTCTATCACAAAATTCTCTATGTCTAAACTATCCTTAACCTTCTCTCCAGTATACACGTAAAGAACATCATTCTCATAATCATAATCTACCTTAGCTTTCTTAACCATTTTTCGAACACCTTTCTCCTTCTCTTATTTTGTACATATGAGGTTATAACATTTAAAGATTTGTCTTTTATAGAGACAACGACTTTCAAATCGTACTTGTTGGATTTATGGAATAAAAGACCATATTTGTATCCTTTGACATCTTTGCCTTGATCCTCAACTACTTCTAATTTCATGGGATTTCTTATATTATAAGTAACTTCACTCTCATTGATCCCACGTAACCTGACTTTAGGTTCATAAAAATGTTTGCTGAAAGTTATCGTCTCTACAGATTTCAATTTTTCTCTCATTTCCTCGACATTCATAAGAAGATATCTGAATTTTCAATTTAAAAATTGATTTGCATGAGAAATTACTCTATCTATAGAAACCTTCAACCAATAAGTGTAATCATCAGGGTTTTTTCGTATATCTTTTCTCAATTCTTCTAAACCAACCCATTTCCATTTATCGACTTCCTCTGGGTTCGGTTCAGGTTTACCGTCAAATTCCCCGAAAAAAACATGGTCGTACTCATTCTCAAAAAGACCATCATCAAACTTTACTCTATAAGTAAAAGTAAAAACCTCTTTAAGTTCACAGTCAAACCCCATCTCTTTTTTCAATCTTCTATGTATTGCTTTCTCTAAAGTCTCTCCATCTCTTTGATGGCTACAACAAGTATTCGTCCATAAACCGCCAGAATGATACTTTGACTTTGCTCTTCTCTGTAAAAGCAATTCGCCCTTAGAATTAAAAACAAATAAAGAGAATGCTCTATGTAGTTTTCCTTCTCTATGTACTTTTAATTTCTCTCCCTTTCCAGTAACATTATCGTTCTCATCTACAGTCAGTATGTATTCAGGCATTTTCGCCACTTAAACAGGGTATTCCTCTATTAGAAGTATTTTAACATCATGTTTTTTCGAATCGTATATAGCTACACTTGGCGGTTTCATATCATCCTTATGTTTATCTACTAAAGTGCCAGGATTAACGAGTAAAACCTTTCCATGTTTTTCTATTCTTGCTGTATGATCATGGCCTACAAACACGCAATCATAAATTTCGCATTTTATCAACGCCTCAATTATTTCTTTTACATCTCCATGATAAGCAGCAATTTTTCTACCGTCAATTTCCAAGGAGTAAAAATTCTTGAACTCAGCATCTTTCAGTCCGAACTTCCTTGCAAACTCTAGATGCAATGCAATATCTCCAGTGTTATTTCCAAAAAGAAACTTTATCGGACAATTCAAGTCTTTGAAAAATTGTAACACAAACGGCGCTACAATATCCCCACAATGAACAACAAGTTTGACATCCTCTTTGTTAAAGGTTTTTACAGCTTTTTTAATTCTCTCTATCTGATCGTGTGTATCTGAGATTATCCCTATTTTCATGGTTTCACTTTAATTCCTTGGGATTTAAACGTATTTAAAAACTTTTATTATTTCAGAATAGATGTATTTTTAAATAATTGTATCCTATAAACAAAACTGTGGTTAGATGAAAGCAACTGCCATAGCAACCCCAAACATCGCATTGGTAAAATATTGGGGCAAGAGAGATGAGAAATTAATATTACCCGTGGAAGGCAGTATTGCAGTAACCATGGACGAACAACTCGCAACGAAAACCACAGTGATGTTCTCAGAAGATCTGAAAGAGGATGAAATATGGATCAACAACAGAAAAATGACAAAACCCGACGAACTCGAAAAACCCATACCTCAATTGGACCTAGTTCGTGAAATGGCCAGAATGAGTCTAAGAGCAAAAGTCGTTTCTTCTTGTATTGTCCCCTTCGCTGCCGGCTTGGCTGGTTCTTCAGCTGGTTTATGTGCTTTAGCTCTAGCTGCAACGGCTGCTTTAGGTCTGAAACTTGATAAGAAAGAACTCTCCATCGTTTGTAGGAGAGGTTCTGGTTCTGCTTGTAGGTCTGTCTATGGGGGTTTCGTCGAGTGGAGAAAAGGAAAGAAACCAGACGGTTCAGATTCTTATGCAGTTCAAATAGCCGATGAGAATCATTGGCCAGAGTTAAGGAATGTTATAGTAATGATAGAGACTAAGGAAAAAAAAGTCAAATCTAGGGCAGGAATGAAACAAACTGTAGCAACGAGTAACTTATACAAAAAAAGAGTTCAAGACCTCCCTAAAACTCTGGATACTGTCAGGAATGCTATACTAAAAAAAGATTTACCAACTCTCCTTGAGGCAATAATGCGAGAGAGCAATAACATGCATGCAACTATGCTCGACACATGGCCCCCGATTCTTTACTTAAATGACACCTCTAAAGAGATAATATACGCCATTCATGAATTTAATGAAGACGGAATTAAGGCAGGTTATACATTCGATGCCGGTCCAAACCCCAACATCTTCACAGTAGAAAAACATGTGAATGAAATCAAAAAAATACTTCAAGAAATCGAAGATGTAAAGGAGATTTTTGTTTGTAAGCCTGGTGGAGAACCGAGGATAGTAAAAGAACATTTATTCTGATGATCGTATGATTGAAGTTTCTGCACCTGGAAAATTGATGTTGAGCGGTGAGTGGAGCGTTTTGGAAGTCGGCATACCGTGCATAGTTTTAGCAGTCAACGAGAGAGTTTACTGTAGGATCGAGAAGTCCGACGAAATCGAACTGGACGCTCCAGATATAGGTATCAGAAATCTCAAAGGAGAATTTAATGGAGAAAAGTTGACATGGAAGAGAGATTTGACTCAGAATGAAAGAGATAAAGTCATTCTACCTGAAAAGGCCATTGAAATAACGCTCAGGTACTTACAAGATACTGAAAAAAAATTAATTAATTTCAAAATAACGACAAAGAGTGATATCAGTCAAGTTACCTTAGAAGATGGTACAGTTACAAAGATAGGTTTCGGTTCTAGTGCAGCAGCCGTAGTTGCAATAGTTGGTGCGATATTGAAGTTTCATGGTTTCGGAATAATAAAAAAAGAAGAGAAGGATAGAATTTACAAATTGGCTGCGATTGCACATTACATCGGGCAGGGTAAGGTTGGTTCTGCATTCGATATAGCCGCGTCAACTTATGGTGGGGCCGTTGTTTACCGCAGGTTTGATCCAGATTGGTTGATTCAAGAGATGGGTTCGGGGGAGGGGTTGAATGAGATAATCGATGTTGAGTGGAAAGCATTCTTTGCCGAAAACATTCGATTGCCAAAGGATTTCATTCTGTGTGTGGGTTGGACAAAAACTGGTGCGAGTACGAAAGAGCTTATTATGAAAATACAAGACTTCAAGAGAGTGAATGAAAAAAAATATTGGGAAATAATTAATTCAATTAAAGATGTTACTGAAAGACTTATTGTAGCGGTTAAAAAGAATGATAAGAAAAAAATCCTAAACTTAATCGATAAAAACAGGACTCATCTAAAAGAGTTGAGTGACCTTTCTGGTAGTAGGCTCGAGACGGAAGAACTGACTAAACTTATCGAAATATCAAAAAAATTTAGAGCCGCAGGAAAGTTTAGTGGGGCTGGTGGAGGAGACTGTGGAATTGCCGTATGTTTTGATAATAACACTGCGCAGGAAATTAAAAACTCATGGAAAGGAGCTGGATTATATCCGATAAATATAGAAATCTCTAAGATTGGTTTGAGAGAAGAGTAGGTTTTAATATTTTACACAGAGAAAGTGATTGTATGAAAAAAGAAGAACTATTCAAGAAATTGATTGAAGGGAAGATAAAGTTGCGTGAACTTGAAAATTATACAAACAACGACAGCAACGAAGCAACGAGAATAAGAAGAGAATTCTTAGAGAAAAAGTATGGAGTGAAATTAGATCACATCGGACGAACGAGTATAGATTTCAACGATGCCATCAACAGAAACATTGAAAACCCCGTAGGAGCAACACAAGTACCGCTAGGGCACGCTGGTGATTTGAAAATAAATGGTGAGTATGCTAAAGGATATTATCCAATCCTTCTGGCTACGACAGAAGGTAGATTAGTAGCCGGTATGGCGAGAGGTATTAAAGTTTTCAACGAATCTGGTGGCATCACCACAACTGTCATTAAAGAAGGTATGACAAGAGCACCAGTAGTCAGAGTAAAATCCGCTAGAGATGCGATGAAACTAGTAAGATGGGTTCAGAGCGAAGAGGCTTTCAATTTCTTTCGTGAAGAGTTCTTCAAATCTGCAAAGTATACAAAATTGAAAGAGGTCAAGGCGTATACCACAGGAAGATATGTTCATATACGTTTTAAGTCTGGCACTGGGGCGGCTATGGGGATGAACATGGTTACGATAGCATCGACAGCAGCTATAGATGCTATGATACAGAAAGTCAAGAAAGATTTAGATATAGATGTTACCTTTTTAAGTGCGACTGGTAATTTGTGTGCAGATAAAAAACCTGCATACATTGACGTTTTAGAAGGCAGAGGGGTTTCTGTTGTTGCTGAAGCTACGATCCCTAGAAAAACCCTTTCAGAAAATTTCAGAGTCGAACCAGAACAAGTCGCTGAGTTATGCAGAGTCAAATGTTTGCAAGGTTCTGCCCTAGCTGGATCACATGGTTTCAATGCGCATGTCGCCAACGTATTAGCTGCTATGTATATCGCTCATGGTCAAGACCCTGCTCAGATCGTCGAAGGTTCTCAAGCGATTACTGATGCTGTTGTTGATGGAGATTTGTATGTGTCTTGTTTTCTTCCTGCTCTAGAAGTAGGGACTTATGGTGGAGGTACGAAGAGGGAGACACAGCAGGAGGCATTGAAATTGATGAAATTATATGGAGAAGGAGATGATGAAGGCAAGACTAGACTCGCTTTTGCAGAAGTCGTGGCAGGGGCGTGTCTTGCATCAGATATAAACCTTATTGCAATCGAGGCTACTGGAGAACTCGCTAAAACACATGGAGAATTGAAAAGAGGATAAGTTACTTAATTTAAAACTCGATTAAACGTTCAAATTCTTTGAATTTTTTACCGTTAATGTAATCCAACGCTTCTTTTTTCATCCTTTCGTCTTCTTCAAATTTTGGTTTAAAAAATTTAATCAGATCATCCAACGATAATTCATGAGTCCTACCGTTATCGTATGCTTTCTTTGCAAGATAAATTGCCCACTTCTTGTCTTTTTTAAACCCACTCAAAAAATCTACTAACCACTGATATTGATATTCGATCAATGGTCTGAGTTTTTCTAGAAATTTGCCTGGTGTATACTCTTTGGTTTTCTCTGATGTATGAAAAACGATGGCCTTCCCAAATTCTACATTCTTGAAGTCAAGACATTCGCCGATGTACATACATCTCCTGAATACGAGGTAAGCCCCCATCTGTTCCAAGATTTTATCCGATAAGAATACCGATTGTTTGAAAAGAGGCTCGTTTGAAAACCCCCTGTGAATTTTTATTAAGGAAAGTATCTCATTCTTAACATCTCTCTCAACGCCAAATCTTTCAAGTATTTTTTCTGCTTCTCTTACACTTATTCCAGAATGTTCTATTTTTTCACTCAATGGTCTTTTAAGATCATGAATCAGACCAGAAAGGTAAGCGATATCTCGTTCTTTCTTATTATAACCGAAAAGTTTGGCAAACCATTTTGCGCCAGTAGCAGTCCTTTTTAGATGACCAAAACTATGGACACTTTTATTGTTTTTTAATTCACGTTTTAAATGGATTTCTATATCTTTTATAGGCAACATACAAAATCAGAATTTTCTCTCGGTCAAAAAATCAGTAAATTTATCCAAAAATTTCCTCTTCTCTTTTGGTATTATTTTTAAATATTCTTTTGCGTCTTTTGCTAATTTTTTGCTCACATTTTTGGCGTAATCTACTGAACCACTTTTTTTCAATATTTTTATGGCACCTTCAACGTCTTCTTTAGTTTTAGTATCCCTTTTCTTATTCAGAATCTGTAGGAGTAATTCTCTATCTTCTTTTGAAGCATGGTTCAGACAATGAATCACCATTAAAGTTCTTTTCCCCTCTCTTATATCACATCCAATTTCCCCCTTTCTACCTTTCCAAGCGCTGGAATCTATATCGATCAAGTCATCTCGAATTTGGAAGGCAGGTCCGATCTTCTTACCATATTCCAGAAGGGCTTGTTGAACATTCTTGTCAGCACCAGCAATTAAAGCACCTCCAGTCACCGTAGCTCCTATCAAAATCCCCGTCTTTCTCCACACCATCTCCATGTATTCTTTTTCCGTGACATCATTCCTTTCCCTGAAATTCATGTCCATCGTTTGGCCCTCGACTAACTTTAACATCGTGTCTGTCAACAATGAAATCAGTTGGTTAACTTTTTCTTCTGGTAAGTATTTTCTACTCATAAGTGCAGATTCATAGATTTTGACAAACATACCATCTCCGATATTTACCGCATGAGGAATTCCATACTTTTTCCAGACAGTAGGTTGGTCTCTCCTATACTCGTCTCCATCCTCGATGTCATCATGAATAAGGGAGTTATGAACAACCATTCCATTCGCCACGAAATTATGGCTTCCCTCTACTTCTATGTCGTATACGTAATCCTTACCTACTTTTTTCACAGATTTTACTCTGTTCAACCCAAAGAATCTTTCATCTAGTGGATTATTAGGTACATCAGCTTCATGTTTAAAACCCCGCCCTTTCTTTCTGTTTTTCAATCTTTCAGCATAAATCTGATTTTCAGTACCTATTCTTTTCAACACATCTTTTGGATTACCCAATTCCAATATCCAAATCTTAGATTTTCTTTTTTTCGCATATCTTTTGAAGTGTGTGTTATCCACGATTCTACTCCTTACATTCGATGTTCTAAAACCAAGAGAGTCCAACAATAGCTTGAGACCTTCTATCAGTTTTCTGCTTGCTGAACCGAACACGACTTCCCCCCTTTTGTTAACCGTTCCATCTGAATCTATGTATCCTCTAACAAGTGCTAACTTCTGGCTTCTCGGCAGTTCGTATACCCAATCAGGTAGAATTTTTTTTAGAGCATCACGATTTAAAGAGAGTTTATCAAAGACAAGACAAAGTTTTCTGGAACAGCACACGAGTACATTTTTATCCCCTTTCAATCTCTTCTTAAATACTTCTTGGAACAGCCTCTCGTAGTTTTTCCTAGACGGATCTGTTTCAGGAAGACACAGTGTTAACGTTGCTTCTCCCTCGGTTAACTTTATACATCCATCACCTAGGAACAAACCAACAATCTGACAAAACCTTTCGTTAGTCCTTTCAGGTAAGATTAGACTATCTTTATGTTTCATCATACTCGTGATGCCGGGTTTTGGGATTCTTTTTGGTTTCCCATCATCAGGAAACCCTTTACATACAACGATAAGATCTCTTTTATTTATTCCTTCTAGAGGTTTCCATTCGAAGACTGGAAGGGCAGGCGATCTTGCTATATGCTCTGTGTAATCATCATTTTCTAGCTCTAAGTCTAGAAGGTCATCAACTTTCTTTAAAGAATCTCTCGGAATTAGGTGAGAAAGACGACCGGACCACCAATTACGTGATCCTGAAGGCAACCCCAATTTTCTTTTTATTTCTATGAAGGTTATGTCTTTACGTTCTTTTGCTTCGTGAATTTTTTTAATTCCTTTTTTTGTGAGTCTTAACTTCTTTGGATGTCTTTTACTTGCGACTAAGAAAGGATGATTAGATGTTGCACGTATTGTTCTATTATCAGTCTTCAGTTCATAAACATCCCTTATACTATTTTTTCTTATACCTAAGACTCTACCCTTTTTGATTTTTTTCATCCTCACGTCTAATGAGTACACAACATCTCCTACTTCTATCTCATCTATCCTTTTTGGTAGACCAGGGTTTGTTAACACTTTGGAGTCTCCAGTAAGACAGAATTCATGCACTAACTCGACGGATGCTGCAAATGGTAAAGCTTCTTCTTTCTTCCCTCCGAGAGATTCACATACAGCCAAGCATAAGGCGGGTCTCCATCTTTTCCCACCAGTCCTTAAAAAATACCACATTGCATCATAAAGATTTGGTAGTTCATGCCTCTGAGGTATAACCTTGGATATTTCAGCATCAATCATCGGTGCGAATCGTTCTAACATTTCTTCTATATTTGTTTCATCATTCATGATAGGAACTCCTCCTTAGATCCGTGATTTATTTTTGATTCGATAGTTATTTAATTTAACGAGAGAGTAAAGTTGTGATGAACATTAGAATTAACCTTGTTCAACAATAAACCCATATCTGTTAATCAATGGCTTGATGTCACTCAGAATTTTCATCGCTTCTTTCATACCATCACATTCTATTATTATTGTATTAATTTTTAAAGAAGGTCCATATCTGTAAATTCTAATAATTTTTTTATCCGGGTTTTCTTAAAGATTGAAAACAAGAAACTGAGTTGACTGTCAGAAAATGAATGAATTGTTTTACTCATTATCAACCCCTTTCTTATGGGCCAGGCCAGTTTCTCTTTCCACACGTCATCGTAATTCTGTCTCAGAAATTCTTTTTTATAATTTTTCTCTTTGATCGATTCGGTGCAAGCTTTGGCTGCTATTTCTGCCCCTATTAACCCATAAATAATACCACCACCAGAGAACGGTTTTACTTGAGCTGCTGCATCACCTACGAGAAGAACATTATTAGAAACTGAATTATCTATTAAACCGTATCTTATAGTTCCTGCCAGAATTTTTTTACACTTAATTCTTCTGTTAAACCTTTTTATGAATAAATTGTCTAAACATTTTACAACATTTTTATTAGTTGCTAAACCAACTCTTGCTAAATTTTTATTCTCGGGTATAACCCATCCAAAAAATTCTGGTGAAATCTCAGGATCAAACCATAACTCAACAGTATCAGGTTTATAATTGGATTTTATCGTTGCTTGAACACCGACTAATTTATTATCAGGTAATTTTAATCGAGCAGCTTTTGCTACAGTAGAATTCGGGCCATCTGCTCCAACTAATAGTTTAGTTTGGAAATTTCCTCTATTCGTTTTTACTTCTAAAAATTTACCTTTCTCATAACCTAAAAATCTAGTTTTCGTCTTGATCTCTACCCCACTAAATTCAGCTCTTTTCGCCAATTCTTTGTCGAACTTTTCTCTATCGATTACATAAACATTTTTCTTTGATTTCAATTCTATGTAATTGTTTGAACAGTAGAACCTTGCCTTTCTCACTCTATTGACAACAACTTTTCTGGAAGCTTTACTCAATTCGAATATCCTATGACTGACTAGGCCAGCACATTGAACTGGAATTCCGATATCAGGATGTTCTTCAAGGATTAAAACTTTAAAACCGTTTTTTGCAGTTAATTCGCCAATTTTACAACCGGCAGGACCAGCCCCAACAATGATAATGTCATAAATCATGTTATTTTCCAAAATTTCTTTTCACATTGTTAAACCATTCAAAAGCCCTTTCCCAATCCTCTCTAGTGCACGCAGGCAGAAATTTGTCTATTACATATATCTCAGAGTATCTCAACTGAATTGATAGAAAATCTGATATTCTATTCTGCCCACCTGTCCTGATGACAAGGTCTGGGTATTCTTTTACTATGAGAAACTCCTTTAGATCTGGTAAAGGCAATCCTTTTCTAGCGAAATTGTAAGCCCTTCCCAATGCACGGAATATCTCCTTCTGAGCCGACCATGCTAAAAGAATCTTTACACAATATTTGGTGTAGTTTTTCGTAGCGTCTTTAATTTTTTTAATGGCATTTTTTAAAGAAAGTGGAAGACTCTCAGGGTCGGTTGAATGAATTTCAATTCTTACTTTATTATCATGGATTCTAGGGTCTTTTAAATACTTATAGATCTTTTCTTCGTATAACTTAAAGAGAGCATGTAATTCGGTTTTTGGTCTACTGAGGTTATCCTCACTCAAACCATAGATTATGACTGTCTCTATCTCCTTTTCTCTGCACCAGTCCAGAAAGTCATCGAGCACGTTTATGCGACAACTCTGCACCGTGCTTGTGACCTGCTATCGCTGGTAAAACGTTTTTACGGGCCCATCTCCGGTTTATGGATGTCCTATTCCATCCGGAATGAGTCCTATTGTTTTAATCTTTAATTCTACCACCTCATTTAACTAAAAACGGAAATTCGTCTATAAGTAAATCCCAATCATCTGGTAATATACAGAGCTTTAATTCTCCCTTCACTATATATGCAGGTTTCTTAAACCAAGATTTTACAGTGGATCTTGGAACACCAGTTATCATGCTAATTCTGTTAGAACTATAGCTTTTTATTCTTAACCTTAAGACCTTCCAATAGTCTTCAGCAGAGTATTTGTATTCTTCTTTTAAACTATTTATCGCTTTTTCCAAACTGTTCCTCTTTCTTTCTATGCTGAAATTGATTTTTTCTTTAAAAATTTTGAGATAAACTGAAAAGGAGAAACGGAGTCTGAATAACCCTTTATTACTCAGTCCTAACGTAGCTAATATTTTAAATTTTTTCAGTAATTCTTGTATGTTCTCCAAACCATGTTTATTACAAGATGTTACTTCGATACTCCTATTTTTTACGTCTACACTCCCTTCAGAATCAAAGAACCCCCTTAAAAAACATGCGACCAATTCTTTTCGTCCTTTGATTATTTCAAGAGGAA
>Ga0172362_10002858_pt1 | contig 14959 bp, 12 predicted proteins | sample LakKivs1_kivu2a2_FD_114534 | JGI IMG/M metagenome (GOLD analysis project Ga0172362, IMG submission 114534) | Sediment microbial communities from Lake Kivu, Rwanda - Sediment s1_kivu2a2 | ecosystem: Environmental > Aquatic > Freshwater > Lake > Sediment | place: Rwanda: Western Province, Lake...
GAGACGGGGTTTTGCCATTCGGCCTATCTGCCCATAGTCTCTGCGGTTTGTGCTCACCACGGGGAGGAGCCAGTCCTCTCGGGAAGTAAGGGGTCGGGGACAATATTCTTGGGCAACTGCAATATGCGGTGTGTCTACTGCCAAAATTACCAGATAAGCCAGGATTGGAAAAGACAAAAATCTAAGGAGGTGAATTTCCATGCCTTGGCTGAGAGTATGCTCTATCTCCAGGATGAACTGGGCTGCCATAACATTAACTTTGTTTCCCCCACCCACTTTGTCCCCCAACTGGTTCGGGCGGTGCTGGAGGCAGTACCTATGGGATTAAAGATACCGCTGGTTTATAACACCAGCGGCTTTGACTCGGTTGAAACTCTAAAAGAGCTTGACGGCATAATCAGTATTTACCTGCCTGATTTGAGATACGCCTCTGATAACTGGGCCCAAAAATTCTCGCAGGCCCCGGGCTATGTGGCACGGGCTCGCGAAGCCATCAAGGAGATGTACCGACAGGTTGGGGAATTGGTGGTGGATGAAGTGGGCATAGCGCAGCAGGGATTGATTGTGCGCCACCTTATTCTGCCCAATGGACTGGCTGGTAGTGAGGAGTCACTCGCCTGGCTGGCCAGAGAGGTTTCCCCAAAAGTCACGCTCAGCATAATGTCGCAATATTCACCGCAGTACCGGGCACCGCAGATTCCCTTACTGGCACGGAGAATATCCTTCTCCGAATTCAATGCCGTGGTGAAACTGCTGGATAAGCTGGGACTGGAGAATGGCTGGGTGCAGGGGATGGCTTCAGCGGACTATTACCTGCCAGACTTCGCGCAGGAAGGTCAACCCTTCTCAGTGAGTGCCAACCAACAGCCTTGATTTAACCCTTCCGCTTTCGGTTGACGAAAGCAAAGTGGATTTTCAAGCCATTACGCTTCTTATCCTTCTTATTTACATTCTCCACGAATGTCTTTAAATCGGGAAGTGGTCTCTCATTGGTAGCCGTCTTCTTTCTCATAACGACTAATTGTATCACATACTTGAGCCCAAAGCCAACTCAGGTTTGTAGTAATGTTTAGTTATCTACCTCACCCCCTTTATCCCCCTCTCCTTCAAAGGAGAGGGGAAAGATATAAAAAGAGGGGCTGGCGCCCCTCTTAAACACCCTGATAAAGAGGGTATTGGTATGAGGTACTATACAAAGGTTATAGGCTACCAGACAGCGCGTCGCGAATGGCGTCTGCTATCCCTTTATCATCAAGTTCAATGAATCTCTCTTTCCCGCCGATAGGTTTTTGGTCAATTACATAGGGAGCGTTACTGGCTTTCCCACGCTTAATTGTCTGAACCACGAGAACCATCTCGCTATCCATAAGGTATGCACGGGCTCCAAATTTGCCTTTTATAGCCATTCGTATCACCTTCGTTTCCTTGCTACGCTGGCGTATAATATCATCATTATTTATAGGTGTCAACGCCAATGCTATAAAAGCATTTTTGTGGCTGGCATTTTGGGCAGAAGTAGGTGCCACGATTGCGGACAACTATCCGTTCAATAGGAGTGCCGCAGACGGGGCAGAGCTTGCCACCCAGGCAGTGGGCAACCTGGAACTGAAAGTGGGCAGTGCCCAGCGTGCCATCGGGGCGGAAGTAATTTTCCACACTGGCACCCTTATTACCAATAGCTGACCATAATACCTGTTGAATCGCCCGATGAAGGCCTTCTATTTCTTCTGCGGACAGGCTTCCCCCTGCCCTTAATGGGTGGATTCCAGCCGCAAACAAGGCTTCATCGGCATACATATTGCCGATGCCGGCAATGAAGGTCTGGTCAGAGAGGAGGGCTTTTATTGGTGCTGTGCGATTGGCCAGGCGCTGAACCAAAACTTGAGGGGTAAACCCCGCCTCCAGTGGTTCGGGGCCGAGCTTGCCGACAATGGAATCGGCATCCTTCACCAGCCACATTGCGCCAAACTTGCGCGGGTCACGGAAGAAAATATTTATGCCTCTATCCAAGTGGATTATCGCCCGGGTATGCTTGGGCGGCTCTGATGAATCCTTGCCGAGGAGCAGCGAGCCAGTCATTTTTAGATGGATAATTAACACCTCACCACTGCTCAGGCTAAAGATGAGATATTTACCCCGCCGAACAAGTCCGGTGAGCCTTTGGCCAATGAGGCAAGAATAAAACTCTTTAACCGAAGGCTGGTGGACTATCCCCTCCCAGAGCAGGGTTACGCCACTAACACAACACCCGATAATGTGGGGCAGCAGCTCACTCTTTATCGTTTCTACCTCAGGTAATTCCGGCATTTCCGGCTACTCCATCTGCCCCCAGTTACTGCCAATTTTAACTTCTACTTTTAGTGGGACGCTGAGAGCTACAGCCGTGGACATTACTTGGGGGACAAGCTGGCGCATCAGTTCCAACTCCGCCCCAAGTACCTCAAAGACAAGCTCGTCATGCACCTGAAGCACCATTTTACTTTTTAGTTGGCGCTGGTTCATCTCTCGGAGTAGGTTAATCATAGCCACCTTTATGATATCGGCTGATGTCCCCTGCACTGGCATATTTATGGCCATGCGTTCGGCAGCTTCCCTGACCTGTCGGTTGGAGGAGCTAATTTCGAGGATAGAGCGTCTCCGCCCCAGTAGCGTTTGAACATAGCCCTTTTCCCTTGCCTGTTTTTTGGTGGACTCAAGGTATTGCTTTACTCCGGGGTATTTATCAAAGTAGTCAGCAATAAACCGGCTGGCTTCTTCCCGCGATAGCTCTGTCGCCTGCTCCAGCCCGTAGTCACTCATACCGTAGATGACACCGAAATTAACTGTTTTAGCTAAACGGCGCATATCGGGTGTTACCTGCGAGGTATCAACGCCAAAGAGCTGGGCAGCGGTGGCAGAATGAATATCCTCGTCATTGTGAAAAGCACTTAAGAGACCCGGGTCCTGAGACAGGTGGGCAAGGGCACGAAGGTCAATCTGCGAGTAGTCACCAGCCATGAGGAAGGAACCGGGTGGAGCAATAAACGCCTGCCTGACCTCTTTACCCACCTCACCACGGACAGGGATATTTTGCAGGTTAGGCTCACTCGAGGAAAGCCGACCAGTCGCCGTCCTCGTCTGGTTAAAGCTGGTATGCACCCTGCCTGTCTTAGGGTTTATCAGGCTGGGCAAAGCATCAATATAGGTTGACTTGAGTTTAGTTAACTGGCGATACTCCAGAATGAGTTCTATTATGGGATGAACCCCGCGTAGCTCGTCCAGCACCGAGGCGCCGGTGGAATAGCCGCTCTTGGTCTTGCGGGCTGAGGGTAATTTTAACTCCTGAAACAGGACGGCGCTTAATTGCTGCGGCGAGTTTATATTAAATTGGTGACCGACATTACCATATATCTCTGCCTCCAGTTTTAGTAGCTGCTCACCGAGGCGATGCGACATCTGCCTCAGTAAATCTGTATCCAGAGCTACTCCATTCCTTTCCATATGGATAAGCACCGGCACCAGCGGCATCTCAACCTGAGAGAATAGCTGCCACAGCCCCTGCTGGTGTAGCTCCGCCTTTAGCAGTTCGGTCAGTTGGCCGGTGATGTCGGCATCAGCGCAGGAGTAATCGGCAGCCCGATTTACCTCAACCTGTGACATAGAAATCTGCTTGGCTCCCGAGCCAATAAGAGCGGTGATGGGTGTCATTTCAATACCCAGTTTACTAAAGGCGAGGGCTTTCAGTCCTAAGGATTTCTCACCAAGAAGGTAGGCGGCGACCATAGTATCAAAGGCCAGGTTGTTGACGGCTACCCCATATTCAGCCAGCACCGTCATATCATACTTGCCGTTGTGGGCGAGCTTGGCCAGGGTAGCGTCTTCTAAGGGGGGCTTAAGCCGGTCAATGACCTGCTTGAGTGGCAATTGCTCTACCTGCCCCCAGCCGACATGACCCACCGGGATGTAATAAGACTCACCTGGAGCTGGCGATAGAGATACGCCTACCATCTCAGCCAACATAGCGTCTAAACTTGTCGTCTCTAGGTCAAAAGCGAAGGACTTGGCTGCTGACAGGCGGTCCAGGAGCCCATCAAGAGCTGGGCCGGTATTCACAATGTGATAATCTGCCTGAGGTGGTGGCTTAGTTTTAACCTGAGCGGTGGTTTCGGGTGCCAGCTCTTCTACCTCAGGTAGTTTAGTTAACAGGCTAGAAAACTCAAGCTCGCGAAAAAGTTCAGCTACCTGATGGCGGTCATAACGGCTAATCTGGCAATCGTCAAGGTTAAGGGTAACCGGTGTCTGGGTAACGATGGTAGCGAGCTCCTTACTCTGGCGGGCAATGGCTTCATTTTGCTTTAGTAGAGACTGGAGCCTAGATGGGGTTACCTCATCTATGCGAGCATAGATTTGGCCTAGCGTGCCAAATTGCTGGATGAGCTTGACGGCCGTTTTTTCGCCAACGCCAGGGACACCGGGAATATTATCTGAGGGGTCGCCCTTCAGTGCTTTGAAATCGGCAATCTGTTCAGGTTTGATGCCATACTTCTGGCCTACCGCAGCTTCGTCATAGAGCATGGTATCGCCAAAGGCTCGCTTCGGGGTAAGCACCCTTACCCGGGGCGACACCAGTTGCATGGCATCGGCATCGCCGGTAACGATTATGGTATCAATGTCCTGCTGGCTGGCCTGCTGGCTGAGACTACCTAAAACATCATCCGCTTCATAGCCATCGAGTTCAAAGATAGGGATATGAAAGGCATTAACTAACTGCCTTACCCGACCCAATTGATTAACCAGTTCATCAGGAGTGGGAGGGCGCTGCGCCTTATACTGGTCAAACAATTGATGTCTGAAGGTTGGCCCTTTCTTATCAAAGGCAATGGCATAGTGGGTAGGTTTTAGCTCATTTATCGCCTTCAGCAGCATAAGGGCAAAACCATAAACAGCACTTATTACCTCACCCGTTTTACTCACCGTCAGCGGCGGTAGAGCATGAAAAGCGCGGTGGACGATAGCATTACCATCAAACAGCACCAGAAGTGGCTTTTTCATAGCCTCATTATAGCAGAGTGGCGGAGATAGTAGATAGACTGATAATCGATAATCATCAAGAGGGGCTTGGTGGAGGATATCTGCTCTATACACTCGGGGCATATTAGCTCACTACACCCCAGGTTTGTTTCAACATCAGGGTGGGTGGCACATCTCATTTTTCTGCGTTCAGCCTTTCTCCTGTTTCCCTGGTTGGTCTTTGCTGTATCCAAGCTTTCCTATCCCTTACGTCCCGGTCAAAAAGCAGGCGATTAACCAATAGCTGCCCTCGGGTTACCGAAGCAGCAAATATAGTTCGCGGGGCGGTTAGCCGCCTGATTATCACAACCAGAAATATAGCCAGGAAACCCAGGGTAATCGGTAGCCTATCCGGAACACCCAGCGGCCGGCTTAGAAACCAGGCGGCGGTCGGGGCAAAGATTGTGGCTAAAAATACCCCCACCGCTAGCTGGTGAAAGGGAGCTAGGCTATAAGCAATAACCAGAATTATCAGGCCTATCCATGGTACCAGGACGGAGATAACTCCCAGACTGGTAAAAATACCTCTCCCGCCGTTAAAGCGGAGGAAGACTGGCCAGTTATGCCCGATGACGGCGGCTACCCCTACCGTTACCTGCTGGGTAGTATCCAGTCCGAGCCGTTGGGCTATCCACACCATTAACGCCCCTTTACCTAAATCAAAAATGAAAACCGGGATAGCCACCGATTTGGAGGTCAACCGCATCAGGTTGGTAGTGCCGACATTACCGTCGCCATATTGCCTGATATCTATCCCCCGCGACCACCTACCGGCCAAGTAGGCAGCTGGCACTGAACCCAGGAGGTAGGCACCTAGTGTTAATAAGCTAAATTCAATAGCCACCAGCTCTTCTCCTTATCAAACACCAACGCCGGTAGCACACCATATTAATGATAGTGGTAGTAGCGGCAGCAAGCCGAACAGATAGGAAACCTTTTCGTTGCCTTAAGCCTCTTCCTGAACTCTCTGAAATTCTCATTATTCCAGATTGCTAGGAAGTCACTGTCTTTGAGGTTGCCCATGGGATAAAGACCGTCACACATTTCCACATCACCACTGGGATAAATATTGGTGTGCTTCCAAGCGCACTTGGCCGTTCTTTTCTCAACAAAACCTTTGAAGCTATAATACCCTCGTAATTTATCAAAATCGTTTAGATTGGGAATAACAGTAACTATGACACCTTCGTCCTTCCTTCTAAGCTTCTCAATTGTTTTAGCCAGCTTTTCATAGTTAATATTTTCACTACCAATATCTACCGTATCCCATGATATTTTTTCTCTGGCCTGGGGCAGGTCCTGGGATAGCTTTTCCTGGGCGTGTAGCATTCTTTCTGTCCTGACATACATAGCATGGCAGAGGTTTAGTATATCTACCTTTAAATCCCTGGCCAGCTCATATACCTCTTCCAAATGAGCGAAACTGTAGCCGGTGATAACACAATTAATCCTAATCATTGGTCTGAATTGCGGCGCTTTAGCCCTTAAGGCCCTTATGCCATCTACAGCTTTCTGGAAAGCCCCAGGGACACCCCTAATTTGGTCCTGTATTTCACCGACACTGTCAATGCTGACATTAACCAGGTCAATCCTAGAGCTAATGAGCTGGTCAACGTTTTTTTCTATCAAGGTCCCGTTGGTATCCACCGCACACCAGAGCCCCTTGCTTTTAATATAGCTTATGATTTCAAAGAACTCTGGATGCAAGAAAGGCTCGCCTCTACCACACAGGCTAATGTAAGGCTTATAGGGGTGAATCTGGTCAATAACCTTTCTAATTAAGGCAAAATCCAGGTGGTTCTTCTCTACATCTGAGCGCTGGAAGGGGCACATCTTACAGTTTAGGTTGCAGTAATCGGTGACAGCAAAGGTTACCACGGATGGCGGTGCGCTGAATCCATCATCACGAGCGTAGCCCCGAATAATGTTTCTCCAGAAGAACGAGAGGAAGTAGGCTAAAGCCCCGGGTCTTTTCTGCAGAAACCGGCCAGCAAACTTAAGCCTGGTTTTCCATTGAAGCACGCTTTTTCCTCCCTAAAGACCGGGGAAATAGCTTTATCAAGCCTTATGCCACTATATCCTGAGGAGAGCGACCTGTCAAGGGACAGGGGTTAATGTTGAGTTCGCTGCTCAGCCAGAGTTACAAGCCGCTCGGCTGATTCTATGGGCACATTAGCACCACCAATCATCGTCTCAGCGCTATCATCCAAACCGTGGTAGTCACTGCCACCGGCAGTAATAAGACCGTATCTATCGGCTAGATTAACCAGGCTACTAATTTCTTCAGCAGTATAGCCATCGTAGTAAGCCTCAATGCCTACCAGCCCCGCTGCCTTCAGCTCAATAACCATCGCCTCCGGGTCACTGACAGTTAGCGGGTGTGCCAGCACTGGTAACCCATTAGTCTCTAGTAATAGCTCTACCGCCTCTCGCGGGGTTATTTTTTCCCGTTCAACATAGGCCGGCCCATCCCGGCTTATATATTTAGTGAACGCTTCCTTAACTGAGGCGACATAACCCTTTTCCAACATAGCTTGAGCAAGGTGAGGCCGACCAATAGAACCACTGCCGGCTATTTCCTGGACCCGTTGCCATTCAATATGGATGCCCAATTTTTTCAGTTTGGTAACCATCCCGTAAGCCCGTTCCTGTCGAGAATGGCGCATCCTCGCCAGGGTAGCCTTCAGCCTATGGTCGGTATAATCTATAAAGTAGCCCAGAACGTGAACTTCCCCACCTAGGACGTCGGTGCTAATTTCAACCGAGGGTATGACTTTTAGTCGAGGAAAAGCTCGGGCAGCGGCTAAAGCCGGAGCAATACCATCCACCGAGTCATGGTCAGCGAGGGCAATAATGGTTAACCCTCTTTCAGCTGCTTTACGCACGATGTCTGCCGGACTAAATTTGCCATCAGAAGCAGTGGAGTGTATATGGAGGTCTACCTTGGACACGGCTACTTTACTTCCCGATAGATTCGGTCAATGCTTATTGCCCGACCATTGTCATCATCTATCCTGACCAGGACGGCATTAAACATTACTTTACCTTTCCCTACCGATAAATGGTGGGGGATTGCCGTCAGGAAGCGCTGGAGCACTGAATCAGTGTCGTCACCTATAACCGAGTTGATAGGGCCGGTCATGCCAATATCGGTAACATAGGCGGTGCCCTGAGGGAACAATTGGGTATCAATGGTTCCCACATGGGTATGGGTGCCCAATACCGCGCTGACCCGACCGTCCAGGTAGCGTCCCATTGCCATCTTCTCCGATGTTGCTTCAGCGTGGAAGTCAACGATAATAACTGGCGGTCTAGGCTCAATCTCAGCCAGTAGTTTATCCATAGCCCGAAACGGGCAATCAAAGTCGCCCATAAAGGTTCTGCCTATCAAGTTAACTACCACCGCCTGACTATTGACTAGGTAGCCCCTCCCCGGTACACCTAGGGGATAATTTAACGGGCGCAGGATAGGCATTTCACTCTCAAGGTAGGGAATAATCTCCTTCTGAGCCCATATATGATTACCCGAGGTCAACACATCAACGCCAGCATTGAGTAGCTCTTTAGCTGTGGCTGAAGTTAGACCTAAACCGCCGGCAGCATTCTCCGCGTTAGCCACGACTAGGTCTAAGGCGTATTGCTGCCGCAAGCCCGGCAAAAGCTCACTTACTGCTTGCCGGCCCGGCCTACCAATTATGTCACCAACCGCCAATACCAGCACTCGCTTTTTAGTAAGGGGAAAGCCATCCGCCAAGTTTTGCCTTCTTCCCCCTGGCTACCTCCTATTTAGCGTAGTCTATAGCTCTAATCTCCCTGACCACAGTAACCTTTATCTGCCCCGGATAGCCCAAGCTTTCCTCTATCTTCTTAACGATGTCTCGAGCGAGCCTCATTGCCCCTAAATCATCAATCTCTTCAGGTTTGACTAAAATACGAATTTCACGGCCGGCTTGAATAGCAAAGGATTTCTCTACCCCCTTGAAACTATTGGCTATGTCTTCCAGCGCTTTCAGCCGCTTCAGGTAGCTCTCCAATGATTCACGCCTCGCCCCTGGTCTGGCGCTACTAATAGCATCAGCCGCTGAGACGATGAAACCCCACATGCCGGTAGTCTCAGTTTCAAAGTGGTGCTCGGCAATACCCTGAACTACCTCCGGGGATTTATCCCATTGCCTAACCAGGTCGGCTCCAATGGCAGCGTGAGTGCCCTCCACCTCACGGTCGACCGCCTTACCAATATCATGAAGCAGCCCGGCCTTCTTAGCCGTGGCAACATTGGCTCTCAACTCTGAAGCAATCATACCGGCTAGATAAGCAACCTCAACACTATGGGCTAAGACATTTTGTCCATAGCTAGTGCGAAACTTAAGACGACCCAGCAATTTTATTAAGTCAGGGTGCAATCCATGTACCCCTGCCTGATATGCTGCCTGCTCCCCAGCCTTATTAATAGTAGCATCTACTTCCTCCTGGGCTTTGGCTACTACCTCTTCAATACGGGCCGGGTGGATACGCCCGTCAAGAATAAGCTTGGTCAAAGCCAGGCGAGCCACTTCTCGCCGCACCGGGTCAAAGCTAGACAGAGTCACTGCCTCCGGGGTATCGTCAATAATCAGGTCAACCCCGGTGGCTTGTTCCAGGGCTCTGATGTTACGGCCCTCTCGTCCGATAAGCCGACCCTTCATCTCATCATTGGGCAGGGGAACACTGGCTACTGTAGTCTCAGCGACAACCTCAGAGGCACTACGCTGGATAGCCTGGGCCAAGATTCCCTGGGCTTTCTCATCGGCTTCCTCTTTTAACTTGGCTTCCCACGCCCGAAGGCGCCGTGAAGCTTCCTCCTGTATCTCAACCTCTACAGTCGAAAGCAGTGTTTGCTTTGCCTCAGCACTGGACATGCCGGAAATGAGTTCCAGCTGCCTTAACTGCCTACTTCTAACCTCCTCAAGTTGAGCGCGAATGGATTCAATCCCTTTTTCCTTGTTATCTAGATTGCGCTCACGATGCTCTAAACCTTCCAACTTGCGCTCCAAGCTCTCTGTCTTTTGAGCCAGACGGTTCTCCTGGTTCTGCAGTTGAGAACGCCGTTCACGATAGTCAGCCTCGGCTACTGACTTAATCTTTTCTGCCTCCTGTTTCGCCTCCAGGAGTATGTTTTTGGAATCGAGTCTGGCTTCAGCTACTATTCTAGCCGCTTTCCTGCCAGCAATACGTATTTGTCGGTTAATCAGCATTTGCCTGCCAAAAAAGACAACTATACCCCCGGCTATCACACCGATGACAAAAATAGAGGCCAAAGCAACATAATAAACTATCCCTACTTCCATTTTTCACCCCCCTTTCTTTCGTAACTTTCCGTTCAGTAAAGGTTAATTATAGATAGCTAATTCCAGTCATTTAACCGGTTTGAAGTTAAAGTAGGCTGCTATCCAGACCTACTTTCTCCCTCCTGCCATAATCTTTCTATAGCCTGATTTATTACCCCATAGCCAAAGCCGCGTCGCCTGAGATAGTCACCCAACCGGTGACGGAAGCTCTGGTAGTCGGATAAGGTCAAACTACGAGCTTTGCTCCGGCCAGCCTGATAGGCACTATCCTCATCATCGATGGTGTCAGTTATCTGGTCTATGATGTTGTCAGCTACCCCCTTCCGTCTCAGTTCTAACCTGGTTAGCCATCGGCTACGTGGGCTAAACGATTCCCGGTTATCCTTCCAGAATTGAGCAAAAGCCACATCATCTACCAACCCCTGCTCCTTTAACTTGGCGAGCACTGTTTCCACACTATCACCGTCAAAACCACGCTGGCGAAGTCGCTCCCGCAGCTCAGATTCACTCCGGGGCCGATAGCTAAGGTAATGGTTAGCCGCATTAAGGCAACGGTGGAAGCAGTCAGACCTAGCCAAGGCTTCAATCTGACTGGCGGATAGCTCCTGCCCAACCTGTAAGCCCTCTTTTATGGCTACCTCAGCTTCCAAGCTAAGGGCAAACCTGCCATCTAAGGACACATTTACCCGTTTTCTCTGCCCCCGGCCGATACGGAGGGCAGTAATCTTCCCCATTAACTTGCTATCCCCCTTCAAATAAATAAAGCTGAGGTATATGCCTCAGCTTTATTTATTCCTGTATTTATCCAACCTATTTTGTAACGACTATATTTACGAAACTGAAGGATTAGAAGGATTACTGGTGGTTTTGGCTGAGGCTCTAACCTGCTGCTCAATCTCCTGGGCAAGCTCAGGATTCTGACTCAGGTATTGCTTGGCACCCTCCTTACCTTGTCCTAGGCGAATATCACCGTAGGAGAAAAAAGCGCCAGCCTTTTTCACCAGCCCCAACTCTACACCAAGGTCAACAAGATTGCCCTCCTTGCTTATCCCGTGGTCAAACATGATGTCAAAATCAGCACTCTTGAATGGAGGGGCAACCTTATTCTTGACTACCCTAGCCCTGATGTGGCTGCCTGTTGCCTCGGTTCCCTGCTTGATGGTTTCAACACGCCTAAGGTCTATCCTTACTGAGCTGTAGAACTTCAGCGCCCTGCCACCTGGTGTTACCTCGGGATTACCGAAGACGATACCAACCTTCTCTCTTAGCTGGTTAATGAATATCACTGCTGTGCCTGACTTACCGATAGCCGCCGCTAGCTTTCTCAGTGCTTGCGACATTAGGCGGGCTTGTAAGCCAACATGGGCCTCCCCCATTTCCCCCTCGATTTCAGCCCGGGGTACTAAGGCAGCGACACTATCAATCACTATCACATCAATAGCCCCGCTCCTGACCAGCGCCTCGGTAATCTCCAGAGCCTGCTCTCCCGAATCCGGTTGAGAGATGAGCATATCATCAACATTGACTCCGCAATGGCGAGCATAAGTCGGGTCCAGGGCGTGCTCCACATCAATATAGGCAGCCATGCCTCCCCGTTTCTGCGCTTCAGCAATTATATGCTGACCCAAGGTAGTTTTGCCTGACCCCTCAGGGCCAAATATCTCTGTAACCCGCCCCCTGGGGATGCCCCCCACACCCAAGGCTAGGTCTAACGCCGGCGAACCACTAGGGATAGCCTCTATTGAGGGCATGGCCGCCACTTCACCAAGTTTCATGATGGAGCCTTTACCAAAGCGCTTTTCGATCTGGCCAACAGCTAATTCTAACGCCTTTTCTCTCTCTGTAGTCATCTTCGCCTCAACTTAATCATAGCACAAGCACTTCATTAAATCAAGAATTCATCAAAACAAGAAGATATCGTTGGAGATTACACGAAACAGAGGGATTTATCCTGCTTTGTCTTGTATACCTTGACTGAGGGTGTGAGGTTAAGCCTGAAGGTCAGCTATTGGGGGTGGTAAACGCTTATGGTTGCTAGCCGCTATCATAGATTCAATCTTCTCTCTCACCTTATTTGAGGCTTTGCCAGTAACCAGATAGCGGTCAAGTTCTTCATAGCTTAGCCCCAGCTCCCCTTCGTCGGTTTGCCCCTCCCACAAACCAGCTGACGGGGGCTTATCTACAATCGGCTGGGGGATGCCCAAAAAGCGAGCCAGCTCCCTTACCTGCCCTTTGACTAGATTGCCCAGGGGCATAATATCTACCCCGCCATCCCCGTACTTGGTAAAGTAGCCTATGGAGAGTTCGCTTTTATTACTTGACCCGGCTACCATATATTTAAGTTGATTAGCCAGGTAGTACAGGGTGAGCATCCTCAATCTAACCTTGAGGTTGGCTTGGGCTAGGCGGCTGCCAGCAGACTCTACCCTACCACCGGGCAAGACCTTGAGTAAGGTATCAAAAACAGAATCAAGAGCCACTGTTTTAGTTGGAATAGAAAACTTTTGGGCTACAATCTGGGCATGTTCCGCATCTTCTTGACTACTATAGCAGGGCATAAGCACGCCGAGCATGTTTTGGGGAAAAGCACGCTGACACAATACCGCCACTACTGAGGAATCGATGCCGCCACTCATACCCACCACTACCCCCTTGCATCCAGCAGCCAGTACCTTGTCTCTTATCCACAAAACCAGCTTCTCAACTAACTGTCCTGTATCCATATGAGTCTCATTATAGGGCTTAGCATGCAGTATACTATTTTTATAGCTACCCGGTCAAAGGGTCAGCAAGACGGGTTGACAGACTATTTTTCTTGTAGTATAGTTAAATTGTAAGAAGTTAGATAGAGAAAAGAGATATGCTAACTTACAGCGTCTACGGCGGATATTATACATATTTTACCTTTCCGGAGCGCACAGAATGCGCTTGGGAGGCCCTAGTATGAAAATTTAGTCTTATTTCAAAATAATAAATCTAAAGTAGAACCCTCCCAAGCGGAGGGCTTTTTGTTTCAGATGACCAAAACAACTAGACTAAAAGATATTGAGTTAAAGGAAAGAACGCTTTTAATAACGGTTATAAAAATTAGGAGGGCAAAATGATAATAATGAAAAGCGACGCCACGCAGGAGCAAATAGACCAAGTAGTAGAAGAAATTAAGCAGTACGGTCTAAGAGCCGATGTGTCCCGAGGCGCCTACCGGACGGTGATTGGCTTGGTGGGAGACGAGAGGAAGATACCATTTGACCATTTTGCTGTTCTTCCTGGAGTAAGAGAAGCGAGGATGGTTGAGATTCCATATAAACTGATTAGCCGGGAATATAGTAAATCCTTCGAAGGATTGGAACACATGGTAATTAAAATAGGCGCAATCGAGATAGGCGGTAAAGAACCGGTGTTCATCGCTGGGCCTTGCGCTGTGGAAAGCAAAGCGCAGCTATTCAAAATTGCGGAAGGTATAAAGCAAGCCGGGGCTCATATCTTAAGAGGGGGCATCTTTAAGCCAAGGAGCTCGGTTCACTCTTTTCAAGGGTTAGGAGCGGCAGGGTGGGAGGAGGCAAGGGAGGCTTTAGACTGGTTGCGTGAAGCCGGGAAGGAGTTCGAGCTACCGGTAGTAACTGAGATAAGAGGCGAAACACAGGTTGACCTAGTGGCAGAGTATGTGGATATAATGCAAATAGGAGCCAGAAACATGTATGACCAAGACCTGCTCACCCAGGTGGCAAGGAAAGGCAAGCCGGTTTTACTTAAAAGGCATTTCGGGGCTGGCATTGAAGAATTCCTGTCTTTTACTGAATATATCGCCGCTGAAGGTAACAAGGACATCATTTTGTGTGAAAGGGGAATAGTGCCCGTAGGCAAAGGGCGGAGCTACACCAGGTATCTCCTTGACCTTGCCTCTGTCCCGGCAATACAGAAAGAAACCTATTTGCCTATCATAGTTGACCCCAGCCATGCCACCGGTCGCCGGGACCTTATCTTCAATATGAGTTGCGCCGCTATAGCCGCCGGTGCCAGCGGGTTGATGATTGAGGTACACTATAACCCGGCGGAAGCGCTGGTAGATGCTCAACAGCAGATTACCCCCGATGAGCTTAAAGAGGTTATTGATGCCTGCCGCAGAATTAATAAGGTGGTTGTCGCCGAGAGAAACAAAAAGTAGGTAGCGTTAAATGAGAAAAGTTAGGGTGAGGCTTGGTAGAAGTAGCTATGAGATTCAGATAGGTTCAGGGTTACTGACACAGGCCGGACAGCGGTTAAAAGAAATGGGGTTCAGCGGTAAACTGGTAATTGTTACTGACCCCACCGTGAAAGACCTGTATGGCAACTCCTTAAAGCAGAGCCTCACCAGCGATGGCTTCAAAGTAAGCACCTTGGAGGTTCCTGAGGGGGAAGAACAAAAATCGCTGGAGACCGCCGGCAGACTGTACCATGAGTTAACCGACATTTATGCGGAAAGGACCACGCCTTTACTAGCCTTGGGAGGCGGAGTTATCGGGGACCTGGCTGGATTTGTGGCTGCCACCTATATGCGGGGAGTGCCCTTGATACAAATACCGACAACCCTGCTGGCACAGGGC
>Ga0172362_10002859_pt1 | contig 14953 bp, 2 predicted proteins | sample LakKivs1_kivu2a2_FD_114534 | JGI IMG/M metagenome (GOLD analysis project Ga0172362, IMG submission 114534) | Sediment microbial communities from Lake Kivu, Rwanda - Sediment s1_kivu2a2 | ecosystem: Environmental > Aquatic > Freshwater > Lake > Sediment | place: Rwanda: Western Province, Lake...
AATGCCCGGTATGTGGCGCTGATGTGGTACGAACCTTAGATGAGGTTGCGGTTCGATGTCCCAACAAACGATGTCCCGCACGGTTGAAATGGCGCATCGAATATTTCGCCTCCCGCAATGCGATGGAGATCGATCATCTTGGTGGGCAGACCGTTGATAAACTTATCGACAACGGACTTATTGATAATGTGGCTGATCTGTACTCACTTACCAAAGAAGATTTGATGAAACTCGAAGGATTCAAGGAGAAGTCTGCTCAGAATCTGTTGGATTCGATTGAAAAAAGTAAACAGCAGGGTCTTGCCCGCTTGATTTATGGTCTGGGGATTCGTCATGTCGGGAAGTTTGCTGCCCAGATCCTTGCCGCGCAGTATCCTTCTCTGGATGAGCTCGCAGACGCTTCCCCTGATGAGCTGATGCAGATTCATGGGATGGGAGATAAGACCGCTGAAGCGATCGCTACGTTCTTTGCCACGGATGAGAACCAGGAGCTCCTTGAGAAACTGAAGAAAATTGGGATTAAAACAAAACAAGATGTTTCCAAAGAATCACAGCCATTACGAGGAAAAAAGTTCGTCTTTACCGGTGGACTTTCAACCTTGTCTCGTCCTGATGCATCAGACTTGGTGATGAAAAAAGGCGGCATGGTAGCAACAGCGGTTGGAAAAGATATTGACTACGTCGTGGTTGGTACCGACCCTGGTTCGAAATATGAGAAAGGAAAAAAACTTGGATTAAAAATTATTGACGAAGATGAGTTTAAGAAACTTGTTGGGGTGAAATAAGATGAAAGAATGTCAAATTGTGGATAATAAAATGGTGTGTAACTGTAGCTATCCGTGTAGTAGGAAGGGTATGTGCTGTGAGTGTTTGACGTACCATCGCAGTAGAAACGAGCTGCCAGCATGTTTCTTTCCCGATTCGGTGGAACGGACGTACGATCGAAGTCGGGAGAATTTTATCCGGGTCTATTCATGTTAAAAATAAGATAGAAAATGTGGTTAGAATATCGATGTAAACTCTACCTTTTTTTCTTTATTCATTTTATTATCATTACATAAGGAGAGAATTTTTAAAAATAATGGGTAAAATCAGCGTCGTAATATTTAAATAAAAGTACGTTTATCATTATATTTAATATTGATAAAATGGGGGAAAGTAAAAAATGTTAAAAAATTACGTACGGAAAGGTATACTTGTTGGCATCATCCTCCTATTTATGGGAACAAGTCTCCAACCAGTTCTCAGTGGTAGTACGCAGCATGAGCAACAACAAGCTGATGCTCAAGGCGTCATTTATGGTACGCCAATCCATGTTTCCTCAGAAGATATTGAACAACAGGATGAATCACAGAATTGGTTCACCATGAACCTTCAAACCAAACCACCAGCACCACCCACGCCTGAAAAGAGTGGGTCATTAAAAGTTCCAGCAGAAATCCTTGCTATTCACTATGATGAAGACGTGTACCTTCTCCCAACTGGGTCAGCACATCTTAACCTTGTCATCGATGTTCCCCCTTCCAAACTTCAGGATATGTATCGAACGTTATTCGGCGCTCCGACAGACGTTTTAGTGGATCAAACAGTCGACCTCCCTGATGAGGCACAGATGATCGACCAAACAACAGAAAAACAGGTCACCACGAGTAAACAGAGTTTCTACCGCTCTGTGACCGAGGATCATTTGTTTTCCTCAGGTATTGCAGTTCAACCAACCTCCTCCTCGATGATACCGTTGACAAGTACGAATTCGTTCACACTCACCACCTCAGGGGATGCACAAGTCTACGTCAAAGCAGTGACCGATGATGTCTGGCACGTTGATTTTGGCTCCTCCGTCCTCGAAGCACCAGAGGCATCCTTTGATTATTTGTATTCCCTTCTCGGCTATGCAAAACTAATGATGGAATCCCTGGAAGGACCACAGGTGTTTACACGGACTTGGACCACCAGAATACACCTCCCCCAGGGAGCAACCCTGGTCAACCCTGAAGTATTGAATGGAAAACACTGGATGATGGATTTCTCCGAAGGAACCTATTTAACAGCATCTCTTACTTTTACTTCAGACTCTGTTCTTGTTGTTCAGGAAGTCCTTGTGATTTCTGAATCTGAACATCTTCTTCCCCAACCGATTGGTGATTACAAGACCTTTGAACTTGAATACCGTTTACCTGGATCCTCAGAAACCTGTCAATTAGACCAATATTTACCGCTCGGAAAACAACGTGATGAAGATGGTTTCACAGCAGGTCCAGTAACTATTTTTGAAATTTCAAAAAACTTTCCTTTCGCACAATATGAAGATATTTTTGATGCATCACTCACCCTTACCTTTAGCATCGATGCCACTGCGCATATCGCTAGCGATGAAGCATGGATACAACTTGAGGCGACCGTCAGTGCGACCTTCGAAGTCACTTTTCAGCTGGGTGTTGAGGGTGAAAAAGAGCTGTTCAGCTTCCAGGGGAATCCCATTACTATTCATATTCAAGCAGGTCCAGTTCCTATCGAAATCGGTATTTTTTATGGGATGAACATCGGCTTTGAATATGGTCTCACCTTAAGTACGACCATCTCAGCGACCGCAGGCATTACAGGGACAATCAAAGTCGGTGCATCCTATGATTGGGGATGGGACGGCTGGCTCCCCGATATTGAATGGCATAAAATCTGGGAGTGTACGTTTGAACCTTTCTATATTCTCCCAGGTTTGGACGATATCCAAACAGAATTTTCAGCGTACATCACCCCGTACATTGAATTCCCGGTTTCAGCACGACTCTACTACCTGTTTGGTCCTGAACTCACCCCTCGCTTGTATCTCAAAGCAAGCATTGGATATGCGTTTCAATGGGATGATCCTAAAAACAGTCTTGTACAATCATGGAGTATTAAACTTGGATTAAGCTTCACGATTGGGGTCGTGGTCGGCATCCCGAAAGTACTCGAATATCGTTTTGGTTTCACTATTCTTGATTTCACTCTCCATGAATGGACCAGTGATGACCCTGGTAACCCAGGGGTATTTCCAGCAAGTTTGGATACCGAACCGCCCGTAACTACAATTATCGTCAATAGCCCGCCTGTCTTTATTATAGATGGAGAATACTGGACAGGAAGGGTTCTCAATTTCTCCTTCTCCGCCGTGGATAAAGGAAAAGTACCAACGGGGGTGAATAGAACTAGTTATTATGCGGGAACAACCCAAAATGGAATAAACTATGTATATTATAATTCTGGTTCAATAATTAATGTGACCACCTACCCAAAAGAAATATCACCAGGATATTACTCATATTATATCAAATATCGTAGTGTTGATAACATGTCACATTATGAGGATATCCAACAAAAAACCATTAACGTGGATTTGAAACCCCCGACTTCCGGAATCCAAGTCCCCCAGACAGTGTACGCCTATCAAACACCGATTACGATTAATGCGAATGATTGGGATTTAACTTTCAGTGGCACCGGTTATTTCATCATGTACCGTCTGGGGTATGGTACCTCATGGACGAACTGGATTAAAGGACCTGACAATGCCTCCGCAATCTTCTATGTCACCAAAGCTGGTACTAATAAGATACAATATTACGCAACTGATGGGGTTTGGAACAGTCAGACGCTTCAGCAATATGATATTACCAATGTTCTGCTCCCTACTTATTCAAGACAATACCCCTACTATAATTTCTCAACAGTTCTCCCGAATAGTGAGCTTGACTATTCGTTCGCGACCAACCCTACCTGGAAAACCAGCACTGTTAATTTCAGCCTCCCGGTGGATAACACCTATCGTTTACTGTTCGGTTCTGTGAAATCCTACCATCCACTCAATTCCCATATCGTCAGTATCCTGTTGAATGATACAACGATTAATCAATCAATTGTCATCGCAACCATATCCATCGATGCAGCAGATAACAACTGGCATCCCTTCGACTGTGAAATCCCTAGTGAGTTCACCACGAATGCCATGATGATATACTCCTCTGAAAGCAGCGCCTGGTTGAACATCACCGATGGACTACTGTTCTACGAGGATGTCGCTCCGTATGAACCCTACAATCCAACACCTGCTGATAGTGCCACGAATATCCCTATTAGTAATCTGATCTTACGATGGTCAGGAGGCGACCCTGATCACCGTGACAAGGTCTGGTATCGCATCTCTCTTGGAGCAGACTCTCCAAATAACATGACGGTGATTACAACCATTGGACCGTATAATTGGGATCAGACTACTTTTTCATACACCTACGGGTCCAGTCTCCAAAATAATAGAATCTATTACTGGCGGATCTCAGCCAATGACAGTTTCAATGTGCGTACGAACGGTCCTACCTGGCGATTCACCACCCAACCACCACCATCAACCGTGTACGTAGATGACAACTATGGTCCCTCGACACCAGGGTGGGGAGACACACGCTTCAATACTATTCAAAATGGGATCAACCGTGTGTTAGATGGTGGAACCGTGTACGTTCGAGATGGGACGTATCGAGAATCCATCGAAATCTACAAACGTTTATCCTTACGAGGTGCGGGTAGCCATAACACTTCTATCGATGGCAGCGCATCAGGTACGGTCGTTCTCGTGGATGCTGGCTACGTCAATATCTCAGGGTTTACGGTTCGATTCGGTACCTATGGTATCGACTTGTACGGAGAACATGCACGGATCTTTGGCAACACCGTGAACCATTCAGACACAGGTATTGTCGTCAATAATGGGTATAATAATGTCTCATCAACCAACATCACGCAGGTGGATGACATTGGAATTGAATTATCCCCCACCAGCTCCCATTCAACCCTCTGGAACAATAATATCGATCATATCGGGGAAGGCCCTGCTATCGAAAACCATGAAGGGCAGCAGAACACGATCGCGTACAACGCAATCTCTTTTGTGAACGGTGATGGCATCGTCCTTACAAAATGGAGCTCGCAGTGTGATGTGCACCACAACAATATCTTATGTGATGATGACGGTATCCTGGTTGACATTGGTGCATCCCATAATACCATTCGAAATAACAATATTTCAGCAGAATACGCAGGCATTATCATCGCTGAAGACTACACTATAGTCACCAACAATAATGCCATCGGTGGTTGGTACGGAATCTGCGTCTACTCAGACCATAACACAATCACAAGCAACAATGTTGCAGGAACCGATTACTATGGTATTTACATCGTGTCCGGTGTCCATGATGTCCTGGTTTCCTCGAACCATGGTGATGATCAGTATCACATCAGCGGACATAGCGGCATCTATGTTGATCGTATCAATGTCAACACCTCCAATATCACGATTTCCTACAACAAATTTGGCGTACCTGATACCCCACAACCATACGGGATTTATCTGTACAAAAGCTGCTATCTCACAATAAAAAATAATACCGCTGAATACCTTCACGCTGATGGATACTATTTCTATGACAGTGATTTCAACACGTTCACAGGAAACGTCGGATACGCAAACAAAGGATATAACCTGTATCTGAATGGATCCCAGCGAAACATCATCAAAAAGAATCGCTTCTACGGCAGTAACAATGGTGGCATCATCATGGACAACATCTGCTGTTATAACGACATCACTGAGAACAACATCAATGGAAACCAGCAGGGGTCAGGGATACAACTCACCGGGAACTCCAATAACAACACAATAAAAAAGAACACACTGACTAGGAACTTGTTTGGTATTAAACTCCTCACGAGCTGGCGTAACACCATCCAACAAAACACGATCGATGGTAACTGTGACCCGGTCATGGGTTTCTACCCCACTGGTGTGTACCTTGGAGCTTGCTATCAAAACAACATCTCGTTCAACAACATCACCACAAATCACCATGGGCTGTATCTCACAAGCAGCTCAGGTGGTAACCAAAACTACTACCGCCCGAACACGATTTACAACAATACGTTTACCGCGAACGATGACAAAGCGGCATCTACTGATGATTACGCAATTATTATTTCTGGTTCCGAACGAGTAAATCCCATTATCAGAAACACGATTATTGGTGCATCGAACTCCCACGGGGTTCTCATTGATTCCTCTATGAACCAGACCATCAGATACAATGTTTTTCAGAACACTGGTATCACCATAAAGGGTGACGATATCCTTCATTGGAACAAACATACGATTTCCAATAACACTGCCAACGGAAAACCGATTCGTTATTTCAAAGGTGGAGTAAACTCTACCGTTTCTACGAACACCGCACAAGTTATTTTCGGCAACTGTAAAAACATGACGATTCAAGGAATCAACTTCGGCACTCTTCGAGTTGATATCCCGATACAACTCGGATTCTCCACGTACAACAAAATCATACAAAACACGTTGACCAACGATCCAAGCTTCCCCAATGATCAAGGTATCAGCTTGTATGCATCATCACAAAACAACATCTCCAGCAACACCATACAAAACCAGATCTACGATGGAGTTCTATTGCAAAGCAACTCTGATCTCAACACGATATCGTCCAATACGATCAACCTCAATGACCGCTCAGGAATGCGCCTTGAAAACTCCTGGTCAAACACGATCAGTAAAAACCTCCAGATCACCAGAAACGGGGAAGGAGTCACCTTACTTCAGTCGCCCAACAATGCGATTACGAACAACTATCTCATTGTCAATAATGGCTATGGAATTCGTTGCATCAACACCGATACAGGTCTTATCAACGGCAACACCTTGAATCTATTCAATGTCTATGGGATTCACCTGCAGAACTGTCATGCGTTCACGATCAATGATAATCAACTCCAAAATCAAGACCATGCACTCTATCTCGATAATTCGTTTAACAATGTCATTCGTTCTAATAATGTCACCTGGAATTCTCAAGGGATAGAAAATTACTATCCTGGAGTTCCACCTATTCCCAATGTGTTTGCGAACAACAACATCATTGCTAACACTCAAGCAGCGTTTGATACGACACCAGCAGGAACAACAAAATGGAATGACACCTATCTTTATGATGGTAATCTTACCCCAGCACGCGCCATTTCAGCAGGTAATTTTTGGAGCGATACCGCAGGAGGTACTGATGGATGTCATGATGCTACCCAAGGGACTGGAGGAGCTGATCTGGTTCGAGATCATAATCCAGGATTATTCCCACGAGTAATTCTTTCGGGAAATAACAATGACTGGTACCCCTTCATACGACCATTAACGATTTCCTGCGGAGCACAGCAACCATTTAACAATAACATTATTGAAAGCCCTGGTCGTCCCGTCTTTACTGGAGGAAACACATCATGGGTAGTTGATGGCTCAACCTATGTTGCTGGAAGCAGCTCAGCGAAAAGCGGCATCATCAACAACAACCAGATCAGTGTACTGAAAACCAGCGTGGACGGACCGGGAACGTTGACCTTTTATTGGAAAGTCAGCTCTCAAGGCCTCCATGATTTTCTCACCTTCACGATTGATGATGTCATTAAAGCTCGCATTAGTGGCAGTGTCAATTGGCAGCCAAAAAGCTACACGATAGGCGCTGGTTACCATGAAATACAATGGACGTACGCAAAAGACGCAAACGACGTAGGAGGAACTGACTGCGGTTGGGTCGACAATGTCCTATGGACTGGTAACCTCAACACCCCAAGCACTCCCACACCAGTAAACCAATCAATCAACATGTCGATTCGTACGCTTCTCAACTTCACCGGTGGTGACCCAGATACTGGTGACTACGTCACCTACGAAATGTATCTTGGAACAACCCCCACCTCTCTTAATCTCCGGGAAAATATCGGACCATATCCTGGTAGTCAAACGCAGATCAGCTGGAGCCCAGGTTTACTCAACTACGGAACATCCTATTATTGGAAGGTGATCGCACGGGACAACCATGGGACCATCAAAACAAGCCCGCTCTGGTTCTTCACCACCATCCCTGAGTACTCGATTGCAGCGTACTGGCCCTGTGATGAGGGATCAGGAACCATACTACACGATGCCACCCCAAACCATAACGATGGAACAATCACCAGTGCGACATGGACGACCACCTGTTTCTCAGGTAAAGCACTCTCCTTTGATGGCAATGGTGACTACGTCACTGTCCCCCACTCCACGAGCCTTTCCGTGAACGTACCGTTTTCCGTGAGCGCATGGATCAAAGTCCCAGCAGGTGCAGCAAACTACCTTGCTATCGTCGATAAATTATACTACGACGGATACACCAGTTCAGGGTATACCTTTTATCTCACCAACGGAAACCTTCGATTAACAGTCTATTCAGGTAGTCACGGGAACGGAGATATCCAATTTACTCGCAATCTCCGGGATGGTATCGGCCACTACGTTGCTGCACGGTGGACAGGCAGTAAAATACAGTTATTCATTGATGGTCAACAAGTAAATGAAGGAGCCTGGTTGTATCCACCATCGACCAACACCCAAAATATTGGAATCGGCAGACGACTCAGCGGTCATGGCGGTTCCATGGATTTCAATGGCATCATTGACGATATACGTATCTGCAGACTCGACGTGCCCTTCACACCTTCTGCTCCTTCACCAGTCAATGGGGCAACCAATGTCCTTGTCTCAAGCATCATCAGCTGGACTGGTGGAGACCCGAACCTCGGTGATCGCGTCACCTACGATGTGTATTTCGAAGCAGACGATCCTGCACCCGATCTCGTAGTGTCCAATGATCAGACGGGAACCACTTACGATCCACCAGGAAACCTGCTGCACAATACGACGTATTATTGGCGCATCCTTGCCTCAGATAACCATAATCAATATATTATTAGTCCCACCTGGCATTTCACCACGGAACAAGGTCCGATTAACCACCCACCAACGCTCCCCAGCGACCCATCACCACTCAATGGTGCAACCAATCAACCATTAACGGTTGATCTCAGCTGGACTGGTGGTGATATCGACACCGGTGATCTCGTCACCTATGATGTGTATTTAGAGGCAAACGATCCGACTCCTGATATTCTTGTTTCTGATGATCAAAGTGGAACTAGTTACGATCCTGGTACGCTCAGTGAACAAACCAGTTATTATTGGCAAATTGTCAGCCAAGACAATCACGGTGCCATCACCTATGGGCAGGTCTGGATGTTTACCACCCAGCTCAGTCAATTTGTTGTCCAAGGATATTGTTACTATCCTTCCATGGACCCGGTAAATAATCTCACCGTTGATGTTACCAATCTCAACACGAGTATGCGATGGTCAGCACAAACAACGACCAACCAGTACACCCTTTCGCTCATCCCAGGAGTGGACGTCACCGCTGGTAACGTTCTCAGACTTATCGCTCGCGATAACAACGAATCAGTCAACATCACAGATCATACTATCACGGTTTCAGAGATCAACGCAGGTGGGTTGAGTCTCAATCTCATTCTCCGCATTCATTATCGTGATCTAAAGAGCTTCCCGTTCTATGTTTCACAAGTAAACACAGGCGCCATGGTCATGAAACAGATGCTTGACTATCTCATGTGGAACAGTACACTGAACCCGCAAGGACCACCAAGCCATTATAGCGAGCAGACCCTGTACAACAACTACTCTGGTGGGAACTACATGAATGGATCTGAGGTCACCTATGGGTTGAATCACGAGATCGATGATTACCATCATGGGTGGATCTATGGGTACTTCTTCGCACCCTACGCGAATGCAACTGCAACCAACGTTCTCAAACAAATCTGTGTCTGGCTTGACTACCCCGTTAATTATTATAACAATATTAGAGACGTTGACGTACCAAAACCAGGTCATCCGAACCATGTTCCCATCGCGGTGCCTTGTTATGGAAACTACAACAACTGGATGGTCGTCCGTGGTATCCATACTGATAGGAACACTTGGCTCCCACCAACACAACTCAATGTCTACGGATTCTGGCTCAACGACCCGAAGACGGGAGGGCTTGGAACAAACACGTATGTGACTGTTTCTCGTTTCCTCAGCACCTACTTCCTCAACCTCAGTGTACCTGGTGATGTGTATAATGAAAAACGTCTCGCAATTACTGATCCACCAGAAAACATACCGGTTGACCTGAGCGATGTTTCCATTAAACCCCTAGAGTCACCAGCAAAGTTCACGAAAGAACAAGCAGCGCTTGTCGCCACACAACCAGCGAAAACCATCGGCAATATCATTATCAATGCCGCGTACCAAGCAGCCTGGGATGTTCTCAAACACGATACCATGTATGCAGACTTCTTTGCGAAAGCAACAGTGTCCGGAAAACCGCACTACGATAAAACCACCGGTACGGTCATCTTTGCTAGTGAAGGACTCACGTTCACCGTGCTTATTACGAGAGCACAGGGTAACTTATTAGAAATCAAGATACAACAGAGTGTATCACCGCGTGCTAGTATCGAATAAGAAGGACAAGAGCCTCTCTCTTCTTTTTTCTTTTTTTTTTTTAATTTTATAACAAAGCATTAATATAGTATTATTTCGTTTTATTTTCCACCTTTACTTTAGAGGGAGGTTTTGAACGTATGGTAGAAAAGCACAAGAGAGGAATAGTTGCTCTTGGAATCGTTTTATTATTAAGCACAACCAGTTTGATTCCATTAGCAGGAAGCAGTAGAGAAGCAAACACTCCATCAGATAGTACGGTGATCACGCTCTCCGTGGCCATCCCTGAGATACACTATGGTCTTATACTCACAAAACAAGGAGAGTTTGCTACGATAGAACTTCCTGATGAGGGGCATACCACCCTTCTTGGAGAAGCACAGCTCCCGTTGTTAACAAAACTGGTGGAAATACCACAAGGCGCTACCCCTGAACTTGTTGTTCTTTCGCAGGTAACAAAAACAACAACCCTCACTGACTTAGGCGTACCCTCGCGTATCATTCCTGTACAAGCACCGATACCGAAAATCCCTGGTGCTGAAGAAAATTCTGTCTTCATCATTAATAATGATTATTATGCACAAGATTGCATCACTCCTTCTAGTCCAGTTAAAATAACAGAGATCGCAGAAATCCGTGGTCATCGTTTTGCTGTGGTCACCATTGCTCCGGTTCAATACATACCAGCGACCGGAGAACTGACCATCATGTCCTCGTGTGAACTGCAACTCAACCTTCCTGGGAGTAATCTGGCACAAACAAGAGAAAAAATCGAACGGTACAACACTCCTGGATTTGAACAAATGCTGAGCAAAACGTTCGTGAATTATGGTGTGTACGAGAATGGTTTGACGGATTATGCTCGGACGCAAGGATATCTGATCATTGTGTACGATTCGTTCTATGAAGAAATACAACCGTTAGTCACCTGGAAACAGTCCATGGGGTACACCGTAACCGTGACAAAAACCTCACAGATACCTGGGGGAGCAACCACCACGAATATCAAAACCTACATTACGAATGCGTACAACACCTGGTCACCACCCCCCTCATTTGTCCTCTTGGTTGGTGACACTGGACAAATCCCAACCTGGACTGGGCAGTCAAGCGGGACAGCAACCGATCTGACGTATGTAACTATCACGGTACCAGATTATTTCCCTGATATCTACATCGGACGGTTCCCTGCAGCCTTAGAATCTCATGTTACCGCGATGGTGGATAAATCACTCTCCTACGAACAAGCGATTTACGCGAATTACGACTATCTCCACAAAGCAGTCTTCATGGCGTCAGAAGATAATTATCAGATTTCTGAGGGAACCCACAACTATGTTATCTCAACGTATCTTGAACCCAATGGATACACCTGCGATAAACTCTACAGTCACACGTATCATGCGACCTCACAGCAGGTACGTAATGCTTTGAACAATGGTCGTCATCTAGCAATTTACTCAGGTCATGGTGGGACTGATTATTGGGCTGATGGACCAGTTTTCTACCAATCAGATGTTAATGCTCTCACGAACTATCATATGTATCCATTTGTCTGTAGCCACGCATGTGTCACCGGTCAATTTACACAACCAGAATGCTTTGGTGAAACCTGGCTTCGCGCACCAAACAAGGCAGGGTTTGCGTTCTGGGGCTCCTCAGCAAACACCTATTGGGATGAAGATGATATCCTTGAGAAACGTATGTTTTCAGCCTGGTGGGATGAAGGTCTGGATTTCATTGGTGGGATGACAGATCGTGCAAAAATCCTGTTGTATCAATACTATGGTGGAGGAGGTATGAGCCAGTATTATTTCGAATGTTACAACATGTTTGGAGACCCATCCGTTGCGATCAAACCACCCTATATCTACGACCATAACATAGCTGTCCAAGGTCTCACTGTCCCAAGTCATGTCAGCCCTGGTCAACAAGTAAACGTGCAAGCAACCATTATCAACAACGGGTTGAGCGATGAAACCAACATTCAAGTCAGTTTCCGGGTGAATAGTGTCGAACAAGCAAGTACCGTGATTCCGTTCCTTGCCACCCAATCATTCCAGCAGGTGAGTTTTCCATGGACCGTACCAGCAGTTGGCATGTACGTCGTTACTATCAATGCGACATTACCAGGTGTGATTGAGGATGTATACTATGATAATGAAATGAGTACGATTGTTGTCGCTGGCCCCGATGTAGCAGTAATAAGTCTCACAGCGCCTGATTATGCTGCGGTGGGTCGAACAACTGTTATTGCAGGGGTTGTGGCTAACCTTGGTACAACAAACGAATGGATTACCGTAAGTCTGAACATCGATGGTGTTGTTGAACAAACACAACAAGTATATCTCACCAGTGGTTCGAATACCAATGTTGATTTCGATTGGATTCCATCAGAAACCGGAACTTATCCTGTCGGGTTCACAGCCTCCATTACCGGTGAAGAACCCTATTTGGGAAACAATGAGCTCAGCAAGGATGTCTCTGTCTTTATCGCAAATGGATACATCCTACTCGTTGATGATGACGTTGGAGATTCCTATGAAACCTACTATGAGACGGCTCTCATGGCAACCGGTTATCTATACGAACGCTGGGATCGAAGCTCGCAAGGAAGCCCCTCAGCTGCTACTATGACGATGTATGATGCGGTGATCTGGTTCTGCGGTGATGACTACTCAGAAACACTCGATACCACAGATCAGACAAACCTTCAAACCTACCTGACGAGCGGTGGTCGACTCTTCCTCACCAGCCAAGAGATTGGGTATGATATCGGTTCAACAGCTTTTTATCAAAATTACCTCCATGCAACCTACCAGGTTGATGATACAAATATATTCACCTTACTTGGGACAGCAGATGATCCAATTGGAAATGGTCTCACCCTTGGCATCTCAGGAGGTGACGGTGCCAACAACCAGAATTATCCAGACGGCATACAACCGATTTCCCCAGCGACCACCGTGTTCACCTATCAAAGTTCAGCTTACAAAGCAGCAGTAAAAACAGATACCGCTGGGTACAAGGTTGCGTATTTTGCGTTTGGTTTTGAGGCAATCAATTCCCCAGCAAATCGTAACGAAGTCATGTACCGTGTTCTTACCTGGTTGACACCACCACGAATGACCCTTGAAGGTGATTGTTACTACCCGAACCTTGATCCAGTAACAGGATTAACAGTGAATGTGGTGAACCTGAATACAAAGAAAACATGGCAAGCCACAATACAGGGAAACCATTATACTGTTGCCTTAACACCAGGTCGTGATGTGAACGCAACAGAAACCCTCAGAATTATCGCTCGAGATAACACTGATTGCGTCAACGTCACCGACCATGTAGTTACGACCGGAGAAGTGACCGCGGGAACGATTCATTGCGATCTTATTCTCAACATACATTACCGTGATCTGAAAAGCTTCCCGTTCTATCTCGCAACCATGGATACCGGTGCAGCGATCGCACAAATGATGCTCAATTATCTCTGGTGGAACAGCACACTGAACCCTGAAGGACCACCCTTGCATTACCCTGACCAGCAAGTATTATTCACCGCATTCAACACCCATGGTGGACTGTATCTTGATACCGATGAAATGTGCAGTGGATTAAACGCATATCGCCCATCACCCCACGATGAATACGGGTATTTCTTTTCGCCCTATGCAAACACGAGTGTTACACCGGTACTACAACAGATATGCATCTGGCTTGACTACCCTGTCAGCTGGGCATACGACAACGGATGGACGCAATACGTCTGGCCAAAACCAGGACACCCCAACCACGTTCCTATCGCCATACCAACCGCTGGGAATTACAATAACTGGATGACTATTCGAGGTATCCATACTAATGCGAATGCTTGGAACTACCCCGAGTTCCCTGCAGTAACTGTCTATGGGTTCTGGCTGAACGATCCAAAAGTCGGAGGATTAGGTGCGAACACGTATGTGACATCACAACAATTCCTCATCGCCTACTTTACACCGATAACGGTTGTGGGTGATACCTACAAAAACAACTATGTAGCACTCACCGACCCACCAGAAAATATACCGGTGAATACGAAGGACGAACACATCGCTATCGGTGAGATAACACCAGCATTCACACCTCGTGAAACTAAACTCGTTCAAACTGGTTTGCAAACCAATGGTGTTTCTCATGATCTTGCGGACCTTCTCCTCATCAAAGCAGCACGCCACCAAGTTGAAAACATCTTGAAGTACGACCGCTCAGACCTTAACGCACTCTTTGCTGAAACCCATGTGCAAGGAAAACCTCTGGTCAACGGAGGAATCTGTACGATTACATTCTGTTACAACAAGGTCACCTTTATCGTACAACTCATGATAAAAACCGGAGCTCTCTGCCAATTCAGTGTTGAGGGAATCTAAACAAGTCAAGAAAACAAAGAAATGAGATCATGAATAGATCTCATCTTTTTTTTATTTTTTTTTTACCAGGTTTTTACTTGATACTCTTTGGGAAGTGCTTTTTTTGCCTCAATCTTATTTTCTCTGGCAAGCCACCCAA
>Ga0172362_10002860_pt1 | contig 14951 bp, 6 predicted proteins | sample LakKivs1_kivu2a2_FD_114534 | JGI IMG/M metagenome (GOLD analysis project Ga0172362, IMG submission 114534) | Sediment microbial communities from Lake Kivu, Rwanda - Sediment s1_kivu2a2 | ecosystem: Environmental > Aquatic > Freshwater > Lake > Sediment | place: Rwanda: Western Province, Lake...
ATGTTTGAGCCATTTTTCACTACTAAGAAGTTGAAAGGTTCTGGGCTTGGGCTGAGTGTGACCTATGGCATAGTAACCAGGCATGGAGGGATCATCGAGTTCGATAGCGAGGTAGGTAAGGGAACTACGTTTTACATCAAGCTACCTGTAGCTACCGAGGCTATAGAGAATGTGCAAGAAAATGGCACGTCTGGGGCTGCTGCTAAGCACGCGACTATACTCTTGGTAGATGATGATCCTGAGATAATAGAAGTACTGGGACTCACATTGGAGCATCTGGGTCATCGGGTGACGGGGATTACGAATGGTAGGAAGGCGATCGAAGCCTTCAAGAAAGGTAACTACGATCTGGTGATCACGGATTTGGGGATGCCGGATGTCTCAGGATGGGATATCGCACGGGCAGTGAAGAAACTAAAGCCGGATGTGCCGGTGCTTCTGATCACAGGTTGGGGGATGCAGATTAAAAAGGAACAGTTGGTTGGCGTTGATGGAGTGGTATCCAAACCCTTTGGCCGTGATGTGCTCTCAGCAAAGATAGCCGAGGTGTTTTCATCTAGAAAGCACACCAAGAAAGAGCAAAAGAGGCAGACATAGTTAGATGACGCTAGTGATGATAAGGTCTTGAGATATTGCATAAAGTGGTATAATAGTCGCCTATCAACTATATTACCTCGCAATAAAATATATAGTCACAAGCTACTAACTTTGAGGAGGTTTCAGCAATGTACAAAATAAAAGTTACAAAACAGGATGCAGAGAAACTGTTGGCTGACGTTCCTGAGGATTGTTCATTCTGGTGTTGCGACGGGCGCATATTCAGGAACATGAGAGATTTAAGTGTCGGCTTGGCTAGCATGTCAGGTGAGACCTTCGTTTATCATCTAAATGATGAGAAGAATGATTTCAGCAACTGGCTTAATGATGTAATAGAAGATGAGAAGCTAGCAAAGGATCTGGAGAAACCGATAACTCGGCAAGAGGCAGCAAAAAGGGTAAACGACAGAGTCTCGTTTTTAAATACGAGGCTGTCTTAAGACTCCGTCAAATAAGCTAGGCATATCTGTCAAAATAGATGCAAATAACAGTGCCCTCTGAAGAGGGAGTGACTTTCCTGGGGGAAAAGGCAAAAAGGAGGATTTAGATGTGTCTTAAGAAAATCTTCGGTGCATGTTGCAAGAAAAAGAATAAACCCGCTGACAAACCTGCTGAGACTCCCAAAAAGTAATAACAGTAAATAACGTTAATGCTCAATCCAAATTAATAAGGAGGAAGAAATGCAAGCTTATTGTATGAAATGCCGGAAGAAGACTGAGATCAGCAACCCCAAGACGATCAAGATGAAGAACGGCCGGCCGGCTACACAGGGAGTATGTCCCAGATGTGGGACCAAGGTATTTCGTATCGGTAAATAGAGCAATCAATTATTAACTTATAAATAGGGCCACATTTAGTGGCCCTATTTGTTTATACAATTCGATGAATTGTTCATCGTATATTGCAATATGATGCAATATTTAGCTGGAATTTAATGGCTTATTGTTCAACGTTTCCAGAAGCTGATGGGTTACAGTATTCCATCACTGGCTGCATATCCGTTCTTGTTACGATTTCTCCCAATAGTGTATACGTACCAATTGCTGCCGTGCGGACAGCGAATAGCGGAACCTCACTATGAGCTTTACTAGTGAGATCAATCAATGTATCAATAGAGTGATATATACGTTCCATCTCGGCACGTAGATAAGCTCCCATTTCCCCAACAATACTCTTTTGATGTAAATATGCACCTAGTCGATTTAAGTAATCACTTTCCGTCACCCTTAATTTGCCGTCTGCCCCCTTGCCTGGCAAGTACTCATAGGTATCACGTTGGTCACGCCACAAATATGCAGCCAAGTCGTGGAAAATATCCCGACAACTCCACATAGCGGCTCTCCAATCTTGGGGATTTGAGGAATTCAGACCATTTCGGATAGTATCCAGTTTCGTAGCGAAACCTATGGTTGCCATTTGCTCTTCAACCTTAGTGCGGTATGCTTGCCACACGTCTTGTAAGGTATCGCCATATCGCAGAATAACATACGAATTTGACACGAAGTTGAATACAAGGTTATCCAATTCAGTTAGGATTGTTTGGAAAACATCCGCGCTGTAATCGTTTACTTCTGCAGTCTCGATTGATGTTTTTTGAAAACTTAGATATCTTGATGATTTTTTCCCAGTCCCTTGGATATAGCCTGACTGGGCTGCAGATAATATCCAATCGATGCCCCCCCTAATATCCATTTCGATATACATAACAGGCTTTTCTTCTGTTGCATATGAATCTTCCACGACACTAGCTATAGTAGTACTGAGTCCACCAGTCGTAATCCATCTTGTAGTTCCTTTGATGCCTCTACGATAGAAAGGCAATTCAACACTATTAGGATAACCACGCAACTCGTTTTGGAACCAAGTGAGTTGTTCATGCCAACCAAGTATCTGACATACATGGGCACAGCGTCGCAAGGTTTGTTTTAGGTCAATATTACCACCGCAGAAGGCATCTAAATCTGCTTTTAATAGATTAGTGGCTTCATCCTGCGGCTTACACATGTGATTATTATAGCACTCGAAGAACAGCTGTGTTCTACCTTCTCCAGCGAGCCAAAATATTTAATCTGCATTGGTCGTTAAATGCTTTTCAAGTGAATCTAAGACACCTTTAATCACGCTTTGTGAGTCGGTAATTATGCCTCCATTATTGCGAATAAATTCTTCAATTTGCTTCAGATTTTCTTTGCTAATCTTGTAGTCATTCTGATGGAGCATCTTATAACAGGCTTCCCACCAGTTGAAGTCCTGTTCCTGAGGACAATATTTTTTGAAAAGCTTCTTAACAAGCTGTAATTCTGAAGAACTTGCTGTCGAGGCCGGGCTGCCTAGCGAACCAATACAGTATTGGAAATTTCCGTCACGAGATAATATAGGAGATGCAACAAAACCTTGTTCTTTACTCAACCTCGATTTTAAGTTGCCATCTGCAGTACCATAATGAGCTGCAAGAATGTTACGAGCAAGTTTCAGAGCAGGGGGAATTTCAATATTTGATATCGCATCCAATAAGTCTAGGATACGGCAGCTCCACAAAAGCAAACATTGAGAATAGAAGCGTAGTATTTTGGACGATTCAACGTATATATTTAGTTCACTCTGACCGGCTGAGTTAGTATCTATATCCAAATGCGGCGCTAATTCTTTTATTCTCTGTAAAATATAGATTAACTCTGATACTGAGTCTCTCAAAGCAGCTTCTGGGAGTCCCTTGTCCTTGACCTTCTTCACTAAGTCACATAAGCGGTCTATTTGATTATTCAATAGCATACTATGTCCTTTTACTATATTTAATATGGCCAATTATACGTGTCGAAGAGGTATCAAACAAGACGAACTCTTCATAAACTCCATTAGCACTTAACTATTTAGCGTTTTGTTGAATTTTATGTAGGCGATTCAATTCCTGTTGGGGCATCACAACTTGTGTTCTGCTGTTTTGTTATTTTCTCCAGATAGATTCATTTCACAGTGAAACTTGCTTAAAAAGCGATACGCTTGTTTCGAGTGATTAATTGTAATATAGTGAAATATCAAGTCGAGATCGAACCTTATTGCGGGAAGGGAGACTCATGGCAGTGGAATACGATGTAATAGTGGTCGGTGCGGGACCTGGCGGTACCAGTTGTGCTGCTCTTCTAGCGAAGAAAGGACTGAATGTGCTCCTGCTGGACAAGAATGCCAAGGTGGGCGGGAAGCAGATGGACCTGGACGTCAAGGGCACTCATGGCGAGCGCTGGGCCAGCGGCGGGTTCGCGGTGAGGAGCGGCCCGTTTCACGATGTCTACAAGGCGCTCGATATAGAGTCCAAGCTCAAAGTATCGGCTAAGCCCATAGTGGCCATCTACCGGCGTACTGGCATGACATGGAAGCAGGCTCTTAAGCCGCCACAAAAGGTTACCATCGATATGGAGAACTACAAGGGCATGGATCCTAACCTTCTCTTCGATCAGTGGGGGCTTGAAGGCAAGGACCGTGATGCAGCCATGCAGGTGTTGGTGGAGATGGCCTCCTGGACACCGGAGCAGCTTGAGAAGCTTGACGATATCACCATGACTGACTGGTTTGATCAGCGTCCTGAGATACCTTACCCGCTCAGGCGCTACATTTGCTATGTAACCCAGGTTATGCAGGAGTGTCTGCCCGATATCACGCCCATGTCCATGGTCTCTGGTATATTCCATTACGCATCGCAGCCGATGGGCTACCCGATGGGTGGCTACGGCCATGTGACGGAAGTGGTAGCTGAGAAGTTCAAAGACCTCGGAGGGAAGCTGGTTACTAGAGCGCGGGTGGAGCGTATAGTTGTTGAGGAGGGACGCGCCACAGGCGTCATGACCAGGGATGCTGCATATCACGCTCCGGTAATCGTCAGCGATGCCGGCATTCAGCCCACTGTGCTCAAGCTGGTGGGGGAAGAATATTTCGAAAAGAGCTATGTAGCCTATATCAAGGGGCTGCTTCCCTCCTTGGGATACAATGGTGTGCGCTACATTTTGAAAGAGAAGGTTCTGCCCCATGCTCTCTACCAGATATGGTCCGACGACAGTTGGTGGGATTTGAAGGAGTACACGAGGATCAAGAGCGGCGGCATGCCCAAGGATGTCACCATAGCTCTAATCGTCCCCTCCAACTACGATCCAGATATGGCTCCTCCGGGAAAGCAGGTTCTCGTTTTCGGAACCAACTGTAGCCCGGACACTAGGGATGAAGCTATGCTGAAAGCCTTGAACAAGAGGATGGAGGAACAGTTCGCGGAGATATTTCCCGAGGTGGGGCCGAAAATCGAGTCCAGGTCTTGCGCTGGGCCGCATGAGGTGGCTGCATTGTCACGCGATGCCGCATTGCCGGGGATGGGTGGGGAGTTCAATCTGGCTATAAGTATAGGCCAGACGGGGAAGTATAAACCGTCAGCCAAGTCTCCCATACCTGGCCTCTACTATGTGGGCATGGATGCTGGCAGCAACAGGAGGCTGCTGGGCTCGAATGGCCCTGTCGATTCGGCGATAAACGTGGCGCATATAGTCTATCAGTATCATCTGGACCGACGCTTCGTCGGATGGTAGGGTGCACCAAAGTGCACATTAGCTTGTTTTGTTCAGCGGCATGACACCCCAATCCAAATTGAGTCAATATCGTTGCTTCTTACAAATATCATTGTGTCATAAAGATAAAATTACTAAATATTTATATCGAAATGAGTATTGACATTTCCCCCTACAGGTGGTAGATTTCAATCCACCATCAGTTCTATCCAATGCACTCACCCCATTCAACTGCAACGTACATCTATTGATACTATAGATAAAACAAGAGTAATCGCGTAATAACGGTTACAGGCCCAATTGGTAATAAAATGACTGAATTTCCGAAGAACCTGGACTAAGTATTATAAGCCTTTCTCCTTTTGGAGGAAGGCTTTTTATTATTGATAGAAGATTTCTTCTGGAGGGCAGCGGTGATGAGAACCCCACGGAGTAGGAGTAAGTCATTTTTAAAGTATTGTGTATTGAATATTATTCTCGCTGTTTTGATGGCGTCGACTATGATTCTTCAAACCATTCAGCCGGCTCTGGCTGACAGCGCGGCCGGCAGTGGTTCCGAATCCATAAATACCAGCCAACCAACAAACGCAGTCAATACAGTCAATAAAGAGAATCCACAACCCACCGCTGCCCCCACCCCTACTCCCAAGAATACGGGCGCACATAAAGGCGATATAAGTGATCTACTTCCTGGATTAAGCGGACACGCCTACCCGCTTAACAATGGAAGCCACGCAGAAAGTACCAATCCGTCATCAGGAAACGGATTAAGCGATAACAGCCAGTCACATGTCCAAGTCTCTTCGCGATTCACTCCGGGCCGGGATCTTGACGTTGAACTCAATTCTTCTACCAGGAACATAACACTTCATGTACCGAAGGATGCCGTTGATGAAGAGGTCAATGTGGAGATCATCGATCACGGGCCCCAGGCCGATGGGATGCTGGGTATATTTGAGCTGCACGCCCGTCCCCAACTCACCCTGGAAGCGTTGCGGTCAATGGACACGATGAATGAAGTAAAAAACTTCAAGCGGGACCTGACCATATCTATCCATCATGACCCGGCTGAGCTATGGGGGCTGAACCTTGATACGTTAAAGCTTTACTGCCTTGATGAAGAGACCAGGAAATGGGTGCCGGTGCCGGACAGCCGGTTTGATCCCGAGACGAATACCCTCACCGCCACCATCAGTCACTTCAGCTATTACGGAGAGAACGCCGACCCAACCTTCATGGGTCCGGGCAAGGTGATGAACTATCAGACCGATCTGCATACGGGTGCCGCGACCTACAGCTATCCTATTGAGGTGCCGCCCGGGGTGGCGGGTTTTCAGCCGGAAATCAACCTGACATACAACAGTGCCGGCGTGGACGAGATGAAGAACAAGAAGGACGTGGGCTCATGGGTCGGCATCGGATGGTCTCTGGGTTTAGGGTCGATACAGCAGGTTGGACTTTTTAAGTTTGTTCTGACCCTGGATGGAGCTACATATTACGAATTGAGTCAGAATGGCTCCGAGTTTGTCACTGTTCCCGAGACTTATTATAAGATCCAGGTGCTAGGTGACGATTCTTCCGACGGGTGGGAGGTAATCGGCACCGACGGCACGAAATACCAGTTCGGAGGAACGAATGATTCCACCCAGCATTTAGGGACAAAAGAACCTCCGGACTTCTGGGACTGCTACCGCTGGGACCTCAGTTCAATTACGGATACGCACGGCAACACCATCAGTGTAGAGTATGTTCAGAATAGCAGCTCTTATGGTATACGAGCGGCATACCCTCATTATGTTATGTACAACAATGATAATAGTGCGGTCATAGAGTTCAATGTGTCTTTTAATAGAATTGACGTCCCTATGAGTCTGGAGCCGAAGGTTATCGAAACGGGAAGGCTCAATTCCATAATAACGAAGGTGAATGGTTCTCAAGTCAAGGAATATGATTTCACCTATAATACAAGTCCGTGCTATAACTCTGACGATTACAGTCAGAGATACCAATATACGACTCAGTATGCCGGCGAGCTCACTCTCATATCGATTACAGAGAAAGGCTCCGACGGCACGCCGCTTCCCACCATGAATTTCAGTTACACCGATCTTCCCATCGCCTGCAAGGATTCTTCTGAGATACCGTATGAAGGTAATCCCGGGAACGTTGCCACGCTATCACATCCGTATCTCACCGAGGTGACAAACGGGTATGGAGGCACCGTCAGCTACACCTACTCCGAGAAGCCTCAGTATTGGCATGAAGTCAACAGCGATAGCAGAATGGGCGGGGATTCGCTGCCGATATTATTGGCTGCATGGTGTTCGCCGTCCGGCGATTTCTTCACGTCAACGTGGAATTTCAGCGTGCCGGAAGAGAACGGACAAATATTGCGTTACGATGGGTACTATTTTTCCGAGATGGGAATCGATAATACACAAACGCTATGGGACATCTGGGGCACGCAATCCGATGATGTTTTCACCGCGGGCGAGGGCGGTACCATCCTGCATTACAATGGTTCGGCATGGAAACTCGTGCACAGTAATGCTTCCATGTCCTTAAATGGCATAGGCGGCACTTCTGCAACAGATGTCTATGCAGTGGGTACCAATACAGATTGGAATGAAGGCATTATCCTGCACTACAACGGTTTATCCTGGTCTCCTATGACCAGCAACACTTCGATGTGCCTGTGGGATGTGTGGGGTTCATCTTCACAGAACGTCTATGCTGTGGGCAACGGAGGCACTATTCTTCACTGTAACGGCTCGGAATGGACCCCAGTATATACGAATTCTTCTTTTGACCTCACAGGAATCTGGGGTTCCTCCGCGACAGATATCTATGCTGCAGGCAGCAACGGCGCCGTTCTCCACTACAACGGTTCGGAATGGACAACCATCGATATCGGCGCCTCCGACATAAACCTCTACAGGGTCTGGGGTTCCTCTTCCGATGATATTTTTATCGGAAGCTTGTGCGAATACACGTTCCATTTCAACGGGTCCGCGTGGTCTCTGATAGAGACCGGCCTAATCGATTCGGGAGTTTTTCACATCTGCGGCGATCTGTCGGGCGACGTATACGCCGTTGGGATTCAATCAGGGGTGGGGTTCGCCCTCAAATACAACTATAGCGGCTCCTCGTGGGATGCACTGAGTGGAAGCGGACTGCCCGGCCTGACGGGTGCATGGTATTGGGGCGATATCTATGCCTCATCGATGGACGGTGCGATACTGCGCTACAACGGCTATTACTGGACAGAAATAGACACGGGTAACGTGAATATGTTATGGGATATCTGGGGGTCTTCTCCCTTGGATATCTACGCCGTTGGCTTCGGCGGCACCGTGCTCCATTATAATGGCTCAGTCTGCACCCCAATGTATAGCGGTACTCAGAATGACCTGTGGGGGATCTGGGGGAATTCTTCCACAGACGTCTATGCCGTTGGTTCTGGCGGCACTATTCTTCACTGTAACGGCTCGGAATGGAATACAGTATATACGAACTCTTCTTTTGACTTGTTTGCTGTATGGGGTAACGGCACGGACGTCTTCGCTGTCGGTACGGACGGCACCATACTTCGTTCAAACGGATCTGGCTGGAACGCCATGACCAGTAACACTTTAGTTGTTCTAGAGGGAATCTGGGGGGATTCGTCGTCTAATATCTTCGTTGTTGGTGACTACGGGACCATTCTGCACTACAACGGTCAAAGCTGGATCAACATGGAAAGCGGCGCCAGCTGGGCAACGTTCAGGGCGGTATGGGGCACATCCGCGTCGGATGTATTCGTATCAGGTTCATATAATTACGTACTTCACTACGATGGTATAAGCTGGTCTCCAATGAGCACCGGAATAGCGGATGAATGGCCGTGGCTTGGGGATATTTGCGGGGATTACGAAGGCAACGTGTATATTGCAGGTGTATCTTTTAACGGCTTTCTGCTCAAATTTCCTTACTCGGAGGACATATGGACTAGAGAGATAATAACGAGCATGACCGTCGATGCCGGCATCGGGCCCCAGCAGAAATATGATTACAGCTATACCGGTGAGCCGCAGTACTTCAAAGTGGGGCCCGGCACGCATCCCTGGGACGACCAGTACCGCGGATTTCCCCAGGTCAGGGTCATCGATTCCGATGGGAACTACGCGGACCATTACTTCTGGACCACCGGAAACGGTGATGCCGAGATACTTACAGGAAGGGAATACCGCACAGAATGGTATAATTCTTCAGGTCAATTAATGGAGAGGAAGGATTATACCTGGGCCTATCGTTTTGATGTGAATGAGCCGGACCCATTTTATTATGATGCCAGTCCTGTAGGGTACTGGACTTTAAATGAGAGTGAGGGGCAGACGTTCAATGACTCCAGCGGTAACGGCTATAACGGCACACTGGGCCCAACTACGGAGAACGAATCTTCCGACCCGCGGTGGGCGCGAGGCAGGTTCGATAGCGCTCTCAGTTTCGACGGCAAAGATGACTATGCAAAGCTCAACAGCAGCACCTCGCTGGACCCGACCATTGGTTTTGCTATGGCAGCCTGGGTCAAGAGGGATTCCGCTAATACCATGGACTGTATCCTGGCTGCGGGAAGAGCCGGATTCAATGACAACGCACATCACCAATTTCTCTGGTATATAGACGGTTCGGGTAAAAACAGCAGTATGGTCTTTGTAATGGGAAACGGGGAAGGGGAGTATGTTAACTCATCGGTCGGGGCTACTGCAATATTAAATGGATCCCTCAGTGATTCTAGGTGGCATGAGGTGGTTGTTGGACTTGCCCCTGATCCTCCCAATGGCTACGAAATTGGGTTCCTTGTGGACAATTTGCCTGTTGGTGGTGCCACCGGATACTATAACGGGGATCCGCTGAATGTCTCTATTACGGACTGGCGTATAGGCTCTCGTGCCGGCGGCGGGGATTATTTCCATGGCTCTATCGACGATGTCCGTATTTATAATGATTGGACAGTTTTTAGAAGTTATGTCCGACCGCCACTGGGTAATAGCCCCTTTATATACATGAAGGAAGAAACAGACACCATCGGTTCCAACGTATCCCGCACCCGCTATGACTACGATGCTCATGGCAACCTCCAAACCGTGTCTCTGGACGGAGACATAACAACAAACGAGGATGATAGACAGATTTGGAGGGTGTATAGCAACAGCTGTGGCACCTGCTGCGATGAGGAAGAAAGTTATATTTTCGACAAGCTGGTCAAAGAAGCTGTGGTGCATGCGAACGTCTCGAGCTGGTCCGAGATAGAACAGAACACATCTATCATAGAGAAGATGGATTGGTACCTTTATGATGATTGCGCATCCCCATATGCTAGTAAAGGGGACCTGACAGCAGTCTATCATTTGAAATCTTGTAATGAGAGCCCTGGAGAATGGATAACTGGCGCATTATACGGCTACGATGAAAAGGGGAACAGAATTACCGAGACAGACGGCAACGGTAATACCTGGACTATAACCTATAATAACTACCTCACCCCTAAAACCATTACATCGCCTCTCAATCAGTCGGAGAGCTATAACTTCAATGCCGGAACCGGGAACATGCTTAGAAGGACCGATGTGAACGGTGAGACTACATATTATGACTATGATACCCTGGGCCGGCTCACAGCGGTGATAAAACCGGGAGATAACTCATCCGACCCCAGCATACAATACGATTATTACGATTGGGGGAATGCAAGTCAGCATCTGAAGACGACCACCAAGATAAATGACAGCGATTCGCTGTGGAGCAGCCAGTACTTTGACGGTCTGGGCCGGGTGATACAAACCCAGTCCCAGGGGGAGTCAGGCCATACTATCATCGGCTCGACAACTACTTACGACAGCCGCGGTCTGACGGATAAGGTGTATGTATCACAAGACGTGAGTTCATCCGGAAACGGGTATGAAACACCGGGGCAGGACTGGAGATGCTCTTCTACCGCCTATGACGGGCTCGGCCGCGCCATTAACGTTACCGCCGCCGACGGGACTTCAACCACCACCAACTACTCCGTCCCGTGGCAGCAGACGGTCACAAATCCGTTGGGCCACAAGCACGTCTATCACTATGATGCCTTCGGCCAGCTTGTCAGTGTGGATGAGCTTGACGACTCGCATGCGTTGTATGCCACGACAGAATACAACTATGACGACTTGGGCAATCTGGTACGGGTGCAGGACGCCAACGGCAGCGTCACTTCCATGACCTATGACCTGCTCGGGCGCAAGACGGCGATGTCCGATCCCGACATGGGCAATTGGAGCTATCACTACGATAACTGCAATAACCTCATATCCCAGACCGATGCCAATACACATACTATAACTATGACCTATGATAACCTGAGCCGCCCAACAGCCAAGCTCTATCCTGTCGACTCCGGCATGACCAACGTTTCCTACACATACGACGACACCTCCGGAGGCAATTACGGCAAGGGCCGCCTCACCGGCATGACCGATGTCATGGGAGACACAACATATCAGTATGACGCCCGTGGCAGATTGACCACCGAGTACAGGTTCTCCACGTTCTATACTTACTACGATTACGATACCGCCAACCGCCTGACAGCAGTCACCTATCCCACCGGCGAGGTTGTGACCCAGACCTACAACGGTCGCGGCCTTCCGAATACGCTGAGTAGCAACGTGTCCGGGAACCTGGTGACTGGTACAACATACAACGAGTTGGGACAGATCACCAGGATCGATTACGGCAACGGCGATCACGATACATATGCGTATTATGGCCTGGACGGTGAAGCGCCGTCCGGTTACTGGGGGAGCCTGTGGCGCATTCAGACCTGTAATTCATCAACCACGCTGAACGATATCCGCTACACGTGGGATGCCAATGGCAATATGCTGCAGCGCCAGGATTACCTCGCCAACGAAAACGAATCTTTCAGCTATGACTTCCTGGATCGGCTGATATCTGTCTCCGGAGTCTACAGCGCAACTTATACATATGATGAGATCGGCAATATAATGTCGATGAACGGCGTATCCTATACCTACGGCTCGCAGCCGCACGCGGCTACTTCGGTCGGCAATACTTCCTATGAGTACGATGCCAACGGCAATATGATAACACGCGGCAACCAGACCATAACATGGGATTATGCCAACATGCCCATCTCAGTCACTGATGGAGGCAACACCAGCCAATTTGTCTATGATGGCAACGGCAACAGGATAGTGAAGTACGACGGCGGAGAGCTTGTAATATATGTCAACAAGTATTATGAGTGGAACGATACCACGGGAGAGGCCACCAGCCACTATTACCTTGGCGGCAAGGAGGTGGCTTACAAAGTTGACACCGATTTGAGATATGTCCACCAGGACAGCCTGGGCAGCACCTCCCTCACTACTTCCAGCACGGGCGCTGTTGTAGCCTTAGTCAGCTACTTCCCGTTTGGAGTCTGCCGAAATAGTCAGGGCACGCTAGATACGGACAAGCTGTTCACCGGCCAGCGCCTGGACGATACCGGCCTGTACTACTACAACGCCCGCTACTACGACGCGACGATAGGCAGGTTCATAAGTCCGGATACTATTGTGCCTAACTACAAGAATCCGCAAGCACTGAATAGATACAGTTACTGCAACAATAATCCATTAAAGTATATTGATCCGACAGGGCATAACGGGTTTACTGATTGGTGGAGTGATCGTTGGCATGATTTGACTGATGCTGCTAGCGATTGGTGGAATTTACAGAAAGCTAATTGGAATCTAGTAGTACACCATGACGAACAGTCATGGAATGCCTATAAAGAAGCATCGGTAAGACTTATACTACCAGCCAAAACTGAAGCTGATTTGGAAAAAGGCGGGACTTACACGGTTGGTTTGCAAGGTTCAGCCTCTTGTCCTTTGTATGGTGCGTTTGGAGGATGGGAATACTCTTTTAGTCTGAAAGGTGGATTCCAAGATAGATGGGATACTTGGAGCTATACAGGTAGCGTTAGAATGACAGATTTTCAATTGAGTGCTGGCCCTTATATAAAAGTCTCCAATGCGGAAAATGTTCAGCAACTAGATCCAGATAAAGAAATAGTCCGCGTAGTTGGTGTGACAGTTCCCTTTTGGAAAATAGCAGGCCCGGGTTGTTCTATAGCTCAGTCGAATGGCCCAGGATATCAGGCTACTTGGCTGGGATTGTCTTTGGATATAGGATTTTTACCTGTAAGTGGCGGAACATATCCTGGTTCTTGGTTTGGATCGGCCACTCAGCCAAATATGGGTTCCACCAGCCATGGAACTGATCCAAATACTGTTAATGTAGGTGTACATTTTGACCCCAATATCCCAGGTGGATTCTAACGAAAAATACTATGATGGTTCAGAGCCGGGAAAGTAGTCGATAACGTTGCATTGCGATAGAAGTAATTAGTAAATGGTAAAATATAGATTGGCTAAAGAGAGCACCTGCAAGAAAGGATTCTTTTAGGATTATGGAGATAGCATGGCTTATCGCAATGTTGGTAATAGGTATTTCTTTACTCATATGTTCGGCGCTAATGTTTATGAACCGTAAGGTAGATTTCCGCTCTTGGCTTCGGGACCCGTATTGGTTTGGAAAATCGGAACTCTACAATGAAAGGGGAAATAAGTTCAGAAAACTATACATAGTAATATATATTGTTGGTGTTATCGTCGTGATTACACTTTTTTTGATAATGATTAAATCTAACGCATGATTGAAATTAATTGACACTATTCGCCACTGCGGTGGCTTCTATTAAATGATTTCTACCTCTACCACTCCTCCTTGTCTTCTCGTACAATATACCTATCACCACACGGGAGGGAACACATGCTCAAGCCGCGCTCGCCTCAGGAATCGTTCTACGGAAGCTACCTCTATGACAGAATCGTCCCGCAAGACCACCTCCTGCGCAAGATCAATCAGACCGTAGACTTCTCCTTCATAAGCGGCCTCGTCAAAGACAGGTACACCCCCAACTTCGGCAGGCCCGCGGAAGACCCCGAGTTCATGCTCAGGCTGTGCCTGCTGCAATACCTCTACGGAGACTCGGACAGGCAGGTCATAGAGAACGCCGCCATGAACCTGGCCTACAAATACTTCCTAGGACTGGCAATCGATGAAGACGTCCCGGACGCCACCACCGTATCCTACTTCCGTGCGATAAGACTCGGGGAGGAGAAGTTCCGCCAGGTGTTCGAGAGGATCGTGCAGCAGTGCATCGATAAGGGGCTGGTCAAGGGCCAGCGCCAGATCATCGATTCGACACACATCGTCGCCGACATGGCCGTTACCAGCCTCACCGGCCTCATACGCATGTGCCGCAAGAACGTGCTCGATACCGTCGGCAAACAGAACCCAAGGATCGCCGATAGGCTGGGGAGCAAAGAGGCGCGATTCGACCAGCAGGACAAGTACGCGCGCAAGGAGGACAACCTGGAGCAGGAGATGGAGCAGGCCAAGACGCTGCTGGATGGTGTGAGGCGGGAGTTCAGGCGCGGCCGCCTCAGGGCCGATGCGGAGCTGTCGAGAGGACTGAAGCTGCTGGAGAAAGCGGTAGCCGACAGAAAAGAAGGTGCGGAGGACAGGCTGGTGAGCCCGGTCGATCCCGATGCGCGCATGGGCCGGAAGGAATCGAAGCGCTGGGCGGGCTACAAGGGGCACATGGTCATCGAGGAAGAATCGGAAATCGTCACCGCCGTCGAGACTACACCGGCTAACGCGAACGATGGTCAGCAGCTTAAACCGCTACTCGCGCAACAGGAGCAGGCCCAC